>WNGL01000415.1_pt2 | contig 49860 bp, 44 predicted proteins | sample 5400591 | NCBI WGS metagenome assembly WNGL01 (sample SAMN13153377, study PRJNA577476) | soil metagenome | isolation source: 80 cm soil or saprolite under Garry oak tree replicate 1 | place: USA:California | collected 2016-06-15 | reverse complement strand
GTCTCACTGTTAGCCGAGATCCCTGGTTTCGACCGGACCACGGCTTGGAGCGTAATTGCCGAAATTGGAATCGACATGAACCAGTTCCCCTCGGCTGACCATTTGGCTTCCTGGGCGGGAGTCTGCCCGGAAACAATGAAAGCGGAGGTAAGCGTCTCAGCGGGAAGACTCGCAAGGGAAGCCGCTGGCTGCGCCAGAAGCTCTGTCAGAGTGCTTGGTGCGCATCCCGGTGCAACAGTTACTTCACTGCCTTCTTCCAGCGAATCGCCGCTCACAGGGGGCGCAAGCGAGCGATCGTGGCCGTCAGTCATTCCTTGCTCGTCGTCTGCTATGACCTGCTCAAGCGCAGATGTCACTTTGAGGACTTGGCGGTCAATTACTTCGACCAGCTCAATCAGGAAAAACTTACTCGCTATTTCGTCAAACGGCTAACCCGACTTGGCCACAGAGTCACCCTCGAACCCTGTTCGGCCGCAGCGTAAATCCGTTTCAGGAGAGCTAGAGTGGCGGACCTTACCGGTGATTTGCTAGGGAGCCTTGCATGAGTTCCGAGTTCCGAGCAGCTATGCACCGCGATGCGATTTCGCACAAGAAAAAAAACCCGCCGGGTTGCGACAGGTTTTTGGCGGAGATTGGGAACAGCCTAGCTGACTTTGAGCCTGCGCCGAATGACGCCGGCTAAACCGAGCAAGCCGGTCCCGAGGAGGCTCAATGAACCCGGTTCGGGAACGACGACGTTCGTGTCACCGCTCGAAATGTGGGTTCGACCATTGAAAAAACCACGGCCAGTATTGATCGTTAGTTGCACGGTCACTCCATTGGTGAAGAAATTAGCGTTGAGAGAACCTGCTACTGCACCCGTTAGAGTGTAGTTATGAGTTCCGTTCGCCAGAGTCACCAGAGTCCAAGTAGCAGGGCCGCTGAAGGTACCCGAGAAGATTGTGCCATTCGGGATGCCACTGCTACCGTTACCGGTAATTGTGAACGAACCGCCCGCCGCAAATGTACCGCCCATCTGCAGCGATCCGCGGGCCATCAGCGCACCGGTGCTGAAGCTGAGGCTGCCCAGGTGGTTGCCTGTGACCAGCCCCAACCCGTTTAGTCCCTTTACGGCGATCAAGGCAGAGCCGGTCAGACTGAGGCCATTGCTGGACCCCGCCAGAATGCCGCCGCTATTCGTGAAATCAACGCTATCCGCAAAGGCCGTCAGTGGCAGGGCCAGTGCCAAAACGGTCAGCCAAAGTACTCTCTTCATAACTTTTGCCGCCTCCTAGGAATGGTTCCAAATCGCCCTTGGTCTCAGAAAAGACTTTCGTGGCGCGCACGTTGGGGAAGGAGCCACATAAGGCACTCGTCTAGAACTAAGCACCCTATCTACCAAAACCAGCGTCGGCGTATCTTGATTTAGAATCAAGCGGTTACGTGGTCTTCTGTAATCGAAAAGTGGGTAGGGCGCAAATGTTTGCCTAGGATAAGCAAGTTCCATGGCGATTAGTCGATTGCGGGCAGGATATTCTGGCTTGAGTTCTTCAGGATTGAGGCACCAGCAGTTGTTAGGTTAGTCGGCCGCGATGCGGCGATTCTCAACACTCTCAGCCGTGCCTCTGCGGACGGACCTGTTAGAAGGCAGACCGGCATCGCGTATCTTGTAAAGCAGCGCCCGGTAGCTGATGCTAAGAGCGCGCGCTGACTGCTTACGGTTCCAATGATGGGCCTGCAGTACCTTGAGAATAACTTTGCGCTCGAGTTCACGTACTGCCTGCCGAGTTAATTTCTTCAGGGAGATCTGTCCGTCGATAGGTATTTCGGCGTTGAAGAAATCCGTTTCGCGCGGGGCCAGATCGCTGGAAATGACCTCTTCGTCGCCCAGGATCACGTAGCGTTTGATCAGATTCTCCAGCTCGCGCACATTCCCCGGCCAGTGGTATTTGCCCAGTCTGGCCATCAATTCGTCGGAGATCGGGATAGCGCGAGAATTATATTTGCGGTTATAGTAGGCAAGAAAATAGTCGACTAGGTCGGGAATATCGGAAGCGCGCTCACGCAATGCAGGCATGTGCAAGTTCACCACGTTGATGCGATAGAACAAATCCGCCCGAAAAGTACCGCTTTCAATCTCCTGTTCCAGCTTTCGATTGGTGGCGCAAACTACGCGGACCTCAACTTTCTTGTCCTCCTGCGCCCCTATGCGGCAAAACTGGCCATCCTGCAACAACTGCAACAGCTTGGATTGCAGACCCAAGTCAAGTTCAGAAATCTCATCCAGAAACAGAGTTCCCCGGTGGGCCATTTCGACCCGGCCCGGTTTGGTGCCGTAGGCTCCCGTGAAAGCTCCCTTTTCATAACCAAAGAGTTCACTTTCGAGCAAAGTCCCGGGGATGGCCGGGCAGTTTACCTTCACCCAGGGGCCGGTCCGCCATGGAGAATTGGCGTGAATCATGCGTGCGATGATGTCCTTACCCGTGCCGCTCTCTCCCTGGATCAGCACCGGGACGTTGGCCCCTGCGAGCTTGCTCAGTCGGTCACGAACCGCCTGCATCGCCTCCGTCCGGCCGAAGACCACCTCGTCTGGAGGCATCTCCCCCAGCGGCTGAATCAGCGGGTTGACAGTAGTTGTGATGCTCATACACTTTGCCTGCGACATCCTACGCCTATAGTCGAGTGCACCCTGAGAACCAAACCCAGAGGGTGATGAGGAGGCCCTCTAAAATTAACTTATGTCATTGAAGAATAGCAACTTACCAAAGGCTCGAGGGAATCGAAACGGGTAACTCCTTGCGTTGGTCGGCTCTTAGCTAGGAACATGACGGTGAAGTAGGAAAAGATTTTCACACACCAGAAACAACCTTCCGCTCGCGGACCGTGGGTGTGACCCGATGATTCAGTAAGGGACGGGAGAACTTTAGGCCCAGAAGGTGGTAACCCTCGGTATGACTCATGCGCAACATCTTGGCGCGCATGTTACGCGAGGCCCGAGGAAGTCCGGCCAATGTCGCCAGAGGTGCGCTAGGGATTTCAAGCGAAACCTGCGCCGATAATGCCAGAGCGCGCTTGACTGCCACCAGCATCCCCCCGGCACTGATATTGAGAGCGGTAGCGAATTCGAGGAATTCTCTGCCCTTTTCGTCGCGGCTGCGAACGAAAACGGGGATCGCCAAAGGCAGTCGGCTCCATTTCCGCCTCTCGGTTTCCGGTCTCCTCTCGATCACGCAGGCCCCTCCCGTGCCGTTTTTAACCCCTGTTTCCAGCATCTCAGGGGCCAAATCTGGTAACAAGTCTGGTACAACAGGCACGAAGCCAGGCGAAACCGGCCAACTCAGACCGTCAAACCTGCAATGCAGGGGCGGTTCCCGTTTTAGATCGTACCGCCACCGTCAGCCTTTGGCATCCACCCATTGAAGGTTGGATCCGCTTGAGAGTGCAAGGTTTTGCCTTTCTTGGGTAATTGGATTGTATTTTTCATTGACAAGCAAAAAGCACTCCCATACCATTGAAAAATAGCATTCTTCCTGCGGGTTGAATGCGGATTTTCCCTCCCCGTGTCAACCGCTGGTCCCCATGATGGCAACTGCGAAGAACACGTGTCTTTCTGAATCGACGCGAGCCTCTAACCCCCGGGAGACAGACTCCGGTCAAACATCGGGGTCGGACTCCGATGTCCCTAATCCAGCGGATCTACTGCAGGAGTACACGGAATTGCGCGAGCGCTTTCAGCGGACGACGAACGCTCTGGCGTCGGCCGCGCATGATCTGAAAACTCCTCTTTCCATTCTGAACGGTTATGTGGAGTTGCTGCAAAGTGAGAGGCTGGGGCCTCTCAGCGATCGCCAGCGCGACGTTCTGCGTGACATGCAGACAAGCGGCACCCGTTTGCAACAGTTCATTCAGGACTTTCTCACCTACAGCGTGCTCGAAACCGGCGGCCTGAAAATGCAATTTGAAACCGGAGATGCGAATCAGTGCCTGTCCGAGGTTTGCCGTCTATGGTCGAATCGCTTTCAACAAAGGACATTGGCTCTTTATTTCCTGGCAAATGACAAGCTTCCGGTCTTCCCTTTTGATTCTCCGAAGTTGGAACGTGTAATCTCAAACCTGCTGGAAAATTCTTTCAAATTCACGCAGCCCGGAGGAACCGTGTGGTTGCACGCGGAACCGCACATGTGGGACCGGCGCACCGGCAGCCAGCCTGCGGCATCGGAAGAGCGTCGCCGGCAGAACCTCGCTCATCCCAACTCGGTGAAAGTGAGCGTGTCGGATACGGGCCCGGGAATTTCGCCCGAATTTCATTTGGAAGTCTTCGATGATTTTTTCCGTCTTCCCGGAAACGAAAGCCAGGAAGGCATGGGATTAGGATTGGCCATCGCGCGGCGGTTAGTAAATGCTATGGGCGGAAAGATCTGGGTAGAAAGTGATCCCGGTGCCGGCTGTAAGTTTTCTTTCCTCGTTCCCTTCCAGCCACCCGCAGCAGCTGCTGCCGGCAAAGGAAAGAACCGATGAGCGAACCAGCGAAGATCTTGTTAGTGGATGACGAACCCGGAATGCTTCGTTATATCCGCACGCTGCTAGAAGTGGACGACTACAAAGTCGAAACCGCCTCGACCGGTGAAGAGGCTCTGCAGCACGTGGAGAAGGGAATGGTGCCGGATCTCGTGCTGCTCGACGTGCTCATGCCTGGCATCGATGGCCTGGAAACCCTGGAGCGGCTGCGCCGGATGAAACCCGGCATAAAAGTTGTGATGTTGTCGTGCGTAAACGACGCGCGCAAGGTGGTACAGGCCATGCGCCTGGGCGCCCACGACTATTTGACCAAGCCGTTCCAGAAAGCAGAACTCGACGCGGTCATCGACCAATGCCTGGGTCAGGGAAAACAAGCCTTTACCGGCGAGGTCGAAGAAGTCGGTGAGGATGTGTTCTTCATCGCCGCCAGTCCGGCCATGCGGAAGATACGTTCGCAGGCCGCACTTGTGGCCAACGTTGACATTCCGGTGCTGCTGCTCGGCGAAAGCGGAACCGGGAAAGAAGTTCTGGCGCGGCTCGTCCACAAGCTCTCGCCGCGCGCTCATCGCACTTTCCTGAAAGTAAATTGTGCCGCCGTTCCCGCCGACCTGCTGGAAAGCGAGTTGTTCGGCTATGAACAGGGCGCTTTCACCGGTGCCACGCACGCCAAGCCGGGAAAGTTTGAGATCTGCAACAAAGGCACGATCCTGCTCGATGAAATTGGGGAGATGCCGCCGCAGCTTCAGGCAAAGCTCCTGCACGTGTTGCAGGATGGACAATTCTCGCGCCTGGGCAGCCGCTCAGTGGTCAAGTCCGACGTGCGTATCCTGGCGGCGACCAATATCGACATCCCCGAGGCATTGGCCACAAAACGGCTGCGCGAGGATCTTTATTATCGTCTCAACGCCTTCACACTCCATCTGCCGCCGCTGCGGGAACGTAAGGAAGAAATTCCAATTCTCCTGAAGCAGTTCATGAGCCGCATGGCGGAGCGGTACGCGCGGCCTCCGTTACCCCTGTCACCGTCGCTGCTGCAGGCATGCCAAGACCATCCCTGGCCCGGAAATCTTCGCGAGTTGAATAATTTTCTGAAGCGCTATCTGATCCTCGGGGATGAAAATCTGGCTGTGAGTGAGCTTCAGCCCAGGAATGATGGGACAGGAGGCGCCAGTGGCGAGGCGTCATCGAAAACCGCTAAGGGCGCTGGCGGATTAAAGTCGTTGGCACGCAATGCCAAAGACGGGGCAGAAGCCGAGGCCATCACACGCGCGCTGGAACAAACGAATTGGAACCGCAAGCAGGCGGCGACGATATTGCAGATTAGCTACAAGGCACTGCTCTATAAGATTCGACAATACGGAATCGCCGAGACCAAGAGCCACCACAAGCTCTCCGCAGGCGCATGAAGTCGACCTAGTCGGCGAATCGAGCCTTCGTTTTACTTCTGCAACGCCTTTCCTTATCCGCGCACTTCTGTTTCCTCAATTCACGGTCAGAGTAAACGGATAGTTGTGTGCGGCCGTACCGGATGTGGCAGTAAGCGTAATCGTGTAGGTGCCCGCTGGTGTTCCGCCCACGGCGGTGGTTGTGCTCTTGCTCGAGCATGCGGGCTGAAGCAACAGCAAGGCAAAGAGCATGCACAGCAACAGCGCCAGGATTTTTCCGCGACGATTGCGTTCTCCCGCACCAATCCCCAAGAGGGCGATTCCGGGCAGTCCGAGCCAAATCGCATATATCGGCCCACGTAACGGCGCAGCGGCGGTTGTAACTGGCCGCGCCGTCGTAGTGAGATTCAGAGTGGAAGTGACTGGACTGATGGAAGGAATCATCACGGGATTTGTGGTGAAGTTGCAACTGGCTTGACTGGGTACGTTTGCACTACAGGTGAGGGATATGTTGCTTCCGTACACAGGCTGTGGAGTCAGGGCGACGGTGTAGAGGGCAGTCTGTCCCGCCGACACCACCTGGTTCGAAGGGCCAACCGTCACCTGGAAATCGGAAGCCAGAGCGGTGACGGTGGGTGCTGAAACGATGTTCAAAGGATTTCCCCAGAAAACCGACACCGCGCCCCCACTGAAACTGAATTGACCGCCTTCTCCCGAAGCAGTCGGCGTCAAGACTACCGTTACTGTGGCCGTGGAACCGGACTGAAGCGTAGCGATGCCGCACTCCGCAGGGTTATTCGACGTCGGTTGGGTGCAAGTCCCCGAAGATGCAGATACGGAGCTGAAGGTGGCGAGATCACCAGTCAAATCATCCCTGAACGTAATGCCGGTGGCGAGATCCGGACCGTTATTCGTGATCGTATAGGTAAAAGTCGCCTGGCTGCCAGCGCTCACGTACTTCTGTCCAGATCCGAGCGTCAGCGTACCGGTGACAGACAGAACCGCAGCCGTACCGAACTTCGCCACGAAAGCATCCTTAGGACTGTTGAAGGCACTCTGCACCGGAACAGCCAGGGGAAAGTTGGCCGAGGTTGTGTCGCCCGCGATGTAGGCGTTGAGGCCCAAGTCGAGAGCAATCGAAGTGCCATTGTCGGTGCGATTCCCGCCGAAGTAGGTCACGTACTCTCCGACAGGCGTCTGCCCTGTGACAGTGGTGGTATTGATGTGAGCAAAGAAAGCATTCTGTGTACCGGCCAGGGCGCTTTGAATGGCGCCGTTGGTAACTGGGAGCTTGGGCGAATCAGTCGACCCCGTGAGCAGCGCACCGTTCGCAGGATCCACTTCGATTGCTAGGCCTTTATCAGTTCCGCTTCCTCCTAAATATGAAAAGTACGTCGAGCTGACGGCACCCGAAGATGGATTGTTAAGTCTTGCGACGAATGCATCTGTGCCGCCTGCGTTCGCACTTTGAAACGGGAGAGTATTAGTGGGAATGGTGAAATCGGTCGAAGTTGTGTATCCAGTAATGTAAACGTTTGCTCCCGAATCCACGGCGATACCGGTACCAACGTCATCAAGGCTGCCACCGAAGTAAGTCGACCACAACAACTGCTGCGCCGCAGCCACGTTCGGATTCAACTTGGCGATAAAAGCATCGGTGGCGGTTGGGGTCGTGGTGTAGGTACATGTCACCGGATTGACTATGGTGGTCGGCGGAGCCTGATCCAGACAGGGCTGATAGGCATTGAGAATGGGGAAGTCGACGGGCCGACCGCCGCCCGTGAAGAGAAAGTTCGTCGTGCCGGTGAAGTAAATATTGCCCGTGGAATCGACTGCAATTCCTCCGCCGACAGCTATGGCACTACTGGGCGTTTCTCCGCCGAAGTATGTGGAGTACGAAATACTGGCCGCGCCGACGCCCGCTGTGTTCAGTTTGCTCACGAAAAACTGAATCGGTGCCCCCGAAGCACCCTGGAAGGGCGGCTGCTTTGCGGTCGGAGGCATAGCAGCAGGGAAAGCAACCGTGATGCTGGCCTGGTCGTTCGACGTGGTCGTTCCCGTGACGAAGAGATTGCTCCGGTTGTCGATCGTCATACCGCTGGCGATGTCGTCGCCATTGCCGGAAAGATAGGACGAATAAATAAGATCTGAGCCAGCCGAATTGAGGACGCTCACAAAGACTGACCTGCAAGCCGACGTACATTGCGAGCCTTTCGCAGCAGGCGCCGTTTGGTAGGCCGTGGAAGTGGTGGGAAAGCCTGTTGAAGATGTGGTACCCGCGATGAAGGCGTTGCCACCGCCGTCAACTGCGATACCCGCGCTGGTGTCGGCGCCGCTGCCGCCCAGGAAGGTCAAGTACTCGACGCCACCGGTTCCACCCAGCGGATTTAGCTTGGTCACGAAAATATGGGGATTTAGTCCGATCTGTGTCGGCGATCCAGCCGCAGGTTGCGGAAAACTGTTGATGGCTGAGTCAGTGGTGCCAACAAGGTAGATGTTGCCAGCGGTGTCCACCGCAACTGAAGCGTTGTCCGATCCACTGCCGCCGAAATAAGTGGAATAAGTCAGTATCGGGTCGATAATCAACTCGCGGCTATGATCGTAGCCGCCCACCTCAAATCCAACGCGGTTGGCGGCGCGGAGCGCGAAGTGGCCTTCCACTGATTGCTCGCGACTTCCCAGTAGCTGGTAAACATGCGGAGCATGAAGTCGGACGCTGTCGCCTTCGCCATGCAGGACTAAATCTCCGCCCTCCAGCTCCAGCTTCGTCGAACCATCAAATTCCAGCTCCGGGCGTGCGGGATCGGCTCCGGGCGCGACCTGGAAATCGTATTCCAGTTGGCCCTGGTGTCCGTAGAAAACAAGATCGATTCCGGGATAAACCTTCTGGTAGCGGACGCGGGCAAATTGCGGGATGTCGCGGTGCCATTTTGCCGGATCGCTGCCGATGAAGTAATTGCTCTTACCCGGAAGTTGTTCCTCCCCCGATACCAAAGCGCTGCGGTTTGCGCCGGCCAGCTTCATGCGCAATAACGCGGGTCCTGAGCCCGGATGCGATGAATCATGTGCGGGCTGCGAAGCCAGAACCGCGCCCTCGGCGTCAAGCAAGAGGCTATAGCCGGCTCCCTGCGCCAGGAACTTCACAGGGGAATTGCTCTGTCCACGGTTCGGTTCAAACATTATGGGCAGTTTGACGAAGGCTGCCTGGAGGTCACGTGCGCTTCTCCCAGAATTGTCAGGAACTCCTGAGCCAAGGGTCGCTTCGACTGTCGGGGACGCTGTGGGGAAGAAAGCCGCGAGCGGGATCGCTGACGCTTCCTTGGGACTTTGACCGGACGGTCGTGGGCGAGAACTCAGCCCGAGAACCATGTACCCAACCAGCAACAGCACTGTCCCCACACTCAAGACCCGAATCCACACCAGACTTTTCCCTGACAAACGGCCATTTACTTTCACGGATTCCTCCGAATCGATCAGATCAGTGGAGAGAGTAGAAGCGGCACACAAATCAGTTCGGCCCAGACGCTGGCGAAGCCGCCTGCCGCTTACCTTGTTCCCTGGAACTGGCGGAAAAAATAAATAACTACTTAATCATCTGACGGATAGCATGTCAAGCAACGTACCACGCCAGCAATTCGCTCAGGTGCATCTCACCCACGGTTTACTCAGAGTTCCAAGCCTCGTCAGATGCACTGCAGGCCGAGGAGAGATGGCCGCCCACTGGCACAAAAGTGGGATGAAGAAAATTTCAAGCCTCAGTTATTGCTACACAGGCTCTGCAAAGTGTTGCGTGAGAACGACGGCAAAATCTTCGAAGCATCTCGAAGCGTTTCATTTCCGGCGGAAAAGCAATCCCATCGTCCCATTCGAGATGGCCTCCGGATTGCTTCAAGTTTTGAGTCCTAGCGTGGAGAAATGCCTCTCTTGGTCGCACGTCCGCTTTCATGGGAATGGGGCGGCGTGCTAAAGCATTTACCGATTCAGTTCCAATCGGCACTTTTGCTCTTGCAAAGCGCCGATAAATCTATAGATTGAGCTTAGGACGGCCGCCGGCTGGGACGCATGGAGACTTCAAACGCGCGGCTCGCCGCTGAATTCCCTGGTAATTCGAATTCGTCTGGAAGAATTAATGATCTCGGAAAGCGCGTTAAGAATGCAGGAGAGCTCTCAGGAACGGCGGATGATGCGGCGCTTTGACATGCGTCTTCCCGCGTTGATCCGGCTTGAGGGCGCCGACGAATTTCAAACGGAAACTCAGAACGTCAGCGCGCGCGGTGTATTTTTTTATCTCGACCAGGCGGTTGCAACGGGGTCTCCGGTCGAAGTGACGCTGACTTTTCCTCCCCACATAACTCTCACGGACGCCGTCCGGGTGCGCTTCACCGCTCGCGTTATTCGCGTCGAGTCACCCTCGCCGTCGTTGCGAGTTGGTACAGCCGCCATGATCGAGAATTACGAATTCCTGCGCTCCGGAGGCGGCCCAGACTTCCTCAGCGTCCTGCAAACGGATTGGAAAGCATCGTAAATTCGGCCTCGCCTGAGCAGTAAATTTGCCCCGAACGTTTCGTTCTTACTTCTGCTTCAGCTCACTGAGTTCCTGTTTCAACCGGCGATAGCGTCGCACCAAACTTCCAATATAAAGGAGGTGAATGGTCCAGGTGGCCGCGTAAGCGGAGTAAAGAAACTTGATGGAGTTCATTGTCCGCTCCGATTTAGCGCGACTTTCGGGTTCCTAATCTCAGCGGAAGGTCCTCTGTCATCGCCCAGTAAAGATTCCAGCGCCTGAGCTTCCTCCACTTCCCGGCGCATAGTCTCGAGTCGATAGCGCGACCAACACATAAGAAGCGCAAAACACAGAAATGCCATCCAGTTGATCAGCAGCACGCGCCACATGCGCGGATCGATGGAGCCGCCGCCACCGATTACTGGCTGTGGATGCTGCGTACGGAAGAACCAGATGGAAAAATAGACTAGGGGGATATCGAGAGCGCCAAAGATAGCGAGCGCGGCCGCGAGCGCGGGGGCTTGGGCGCTGTCGGAGAAGCGCCGCAAAAGCAGATAGCTGACGTAAATCAGCCACAATACCAGCGTCGAGGTCAGGCGAACGTCCCAGGTCCACCAGATGCCCCACACCGGCCGCGCCCAGATCGGCCCGGTGACGAGCACAACCGTGCAGAAGACCACGCCCACTTCCGCCGAGACCATGGCCAAAGCGTCTACCTTCGGATTGCGCTTCACGAGATACGCGACGGAGGCAACCAGGTTGACAAAGAAAAGCAGAAACGCCGTCCATGCTGACGGAACGTGGTAATAGAAGATCCGTTGCACGTCGCCCATGGTGCGCTCAGTCGGCGCAACCACCAGCGCTTGATAAACAGCATAGACCAGCATCAGCGCCGTGAGCACCGCTAGGATGGGAAACAGACGCTTCATTCCGCCTCTAACACCTTTTCAAACAATGCCAGACAGGCAGTAGTAAACACCACATCGTAGGTGAGAAGCAATACGATCCAGAAGTGCGCGGAATTTTCGCCAGTGAGAATCGCGGTGGTACCCGCAACCATTCCGAGCACAGCCGGAATTGAAATAGGAAACAACAGCAACGGCAACATCAATTCCCGGCTGCGGGTGCGCAGCGAGATCGCCGCGAAGAATGTCCCATTCACGACCAGCGCCCACGTCCCCAGAAGCCCAATGGGAATCAGTTGCCAGGCCGGGCCAAGCGCGCGCAGATTGTAAAAAATGATAAACAAAGGAGTCATCAGGGCTTCGAGCAGGCTGACGATAAAAAAGTTGCCCAGCGCCTTTGCCATGAATAACGCATTGGGCGGTGCTGGAGAGACTCGGTACGCGTCGAGCACTTGATTGCGCAGTTCGCGCGCCCAAGTCTGGTTCAGAGCGACCACCGCCGCGAACAAAAATGCCACCCACACCAAACCGCCGGCAATGCGACGCGACTCTTCCGCCAGCGGATCGAAAGAAAGACTAAAGATCACCACCACCAGCAAAGAGAAAAACAACATGGAGTTGAGTGCGTCTTTGGAGCGCCACTCCAGCCGGATGTCCTTAGTCAACGTCGCCCGCGTTATCGTCCCCCGCGTTGTCGACGACAGCAAACTCATAGCGTCCCCGCCGCCGAAAGACTGTTTGTGCATTCGACGACCTGTCCGGCGCCCATCCGCACGAATTTGTTGGCTGCGCCTTCCAGCAGTGAAGCCTGATGTGTGACCAGCAGAATCGTCTTTCCAGCATCGCGCATGCGCGTCAATAATGTAACCATTTCGCGCGCGGACTGGGCGTCCACGTTCGAAAAGGGCTCATCCAAGAGCAATATTTTCGGATCATGCAGAATGGCTCGCGCCAGCGACATGCGCTGCCGCATACCTTGCGAGTACTGTCCTACGGGACGACTTAGCGTGGGGTCGAGCGCGACCATACGAATCGCCTGGTCACCATGCTTGTCATCGTCAATCCCGTAGAGGCGGGCAAAGTAGCGAAGGTTTTCCATGCCGCTCATTTCGTCGTAGAGCAACGACGCATGTGCCATGTATCCAATTTCACGGCATGCATCTCGTGGACTCATACCGAGAACGGAAACGCAGCCGCCCGTGGGCCGAGCCAGGCCGGCGATAATGCGCAGCAGGGTTGTCTTTCCTGCTCCGTTGTCCCCGAGGATGGCGTAGAACTTGCCCGCACCAAACTCAGTGCTCACGCCGCGTAAGGCGGCAAAGCGCCCGAACTGCTTGATGACGTTGGTGGCGGTGATGATCGGAGGGGCGTCGGTCACAGTTGTCAGATGAAAACGAGCGATCTCGTTCCGTCCAAGAGTGTACTGGAGGTCAGAGCTTCAGTGCACAGGTCCTTAGCGTCGCTGAGGATAACGAGAAGAAAAACTCAGTTAGCCACAGCAGCGCGCGCCGCCGGCGGTTGCACCTGCGTTATGCTTTTGGACGGCTGGCCTGGCTGGATGCCGTTGGCGGGAATTCCCTGCTGCGGCGCGTATTTAGACGCACACTTGGCTTGCAATTGTTTCGCATGAAAGACGCCGTCGCGGCCGAAGCTGCCATCGGCCAGCGCCTGGGATTCATCTTTAAAGGTATCGGGCGGAGCCTCTGTACCGTTGTAGTCCACGGAGAGAGTCTGATCCTGCTCTACAAGCACAAACTGCACGTGAGTTCCGGCGCGTTTAATTGACCCGGACTGTACATTTCCTGCCACGCGGAGTCGCCTGCTATAAGCCTGGTCGCCCAACGTGCGCAATTCTTTGATAGTGACGTAGTAACTCTTGCTGTCTTGCACTCCGGTATAGGCCAGGTATCCCAGCATTAGCAGGATGACCACAGTCGCTGCCCCGAATTTTAGATATGTCTTCCCCTGGCTTGCCATAGGCACATCACCGCAGCAATCTGCGATTCACTAAGACTACGCGCCGCCGACTCCGGAATCAAGGTTCCTGACGGTCCGCTCACCGCCTGTCAATCCGTCGACTCTTGAGTCGACCGAGGAGCCCAGCCCGGGGAATCGAAGCGTTTCTCCGCTAAAATTAAGATCGGTTCGAAATCAATCTGATGATTCATCCTTGGCACGACGTGACTCCCGGCGACTAGCTTCCACAGGAATTCGGCTGCGTCGTCGAGATCCCTCGGTTCGAGCGTCAAGTACGAACTGGACAAAACGAGCGGACTCATCAAGCTGGATCGCGTCCTCTATTCTGCGGTTTATTATCCCGCCAACTACGGTTTCATCCCGCAAACGCTGGCAGAAGATGATGATCCGCTCGATGTCCTCGTGCTCTGCCAGGAAAGCGTGGTGCCGCTCACCATCATTCATGGGCGAGCCATCGGGCTGATGACGATGATCGACGCCGGCAAGCCGGACCACAAAATCATTGCCATCGCCACCGAGGATCCCGAGTTTAACTCCTACCACGAGGCCACGGAAATGCCGCCGCACCGCCTGATTATGCTGCGACGGTTTTTCTAGGACTACAAGCTGCTCGAAGGCAAGGCCGTCGAGGTGGATGAGATACGCCCCGCGGGCGAAGCGTATCCCATTATCCTCGATGCATTGCACCGCTACAGCGAACACCGCCGCAAGGGCTTCAAAGGGCCGGGGAAGAATTGAGTCCGATTACATTCCTTTGAAGACGAAGCTAAGGACTTTGCTTTCGTTTGCGCCAATCGTGATGGTCTGGCTCGCAGTACCCAGTTTTTCGTGCCAGGCTTTGATGGTGTAAGTGCCGGGGGGCAGATTGGACAGATCAAAGGTGCCATCATCCTTCGTCACCACGAAGTAGGGGTGCTTGAAGACTGCGATATATCCCCGCATCCAGGGATGAATGTTGCACTTCACCGGAATTGCGATTTCTTCGCGAGCGAAAGCCTCCTCAACTTTAGCCCCCGGGGGTTCAGCCTTATTCCATTCCCGATTGTTGGCCGGCGTGGGATGGATGTTGTGGGCCGTGGAATCATTGTTCACTACTTCCAAGGGCTGATTCGCGCGCACGGCAAGCACATGCGGCTGATACAGGCATCCTTTTTGAGCAATGACCGCCGGCTCCGTGGGTGGATCGAAGGTTCGCTCGCCCAGTCCATCTGCGACAAAAACGATCACATTCTGTAGTCCACCCTTCGAATCGACAACGACTTCCTTGGCAAGAAACGGCGTCGGATGCTGCTTGGCACAGCTCGGGTCCGCTGACATGCTGATCGGCCTGGCCGCCGGCACAGCACCCGTGAACTTAACCACGCCTGTTATTGCTGCGGCTCCGAAACTGGTTGGAGGCGAGGGGGGACTCCCGGCCTTCACCACTTGACGTTCAGAAATGCAAGTAATAAGCGTTAGAACAACTACAAGAAGAAAGCTCTTGATTTTCATACTGCACCTCGGGGAGGGTCTACCCTCAAAATCTGCTTCGAAGCGAAGTCGCGCCGCAGGGGGGACTACTCGGCTTGGCGCACTGGTTTGTCGGAAATAGCGCGGCTGGCAAGCAGTTCCTTGTATCCTCGTTCGTAGCCAGCCGTGAAAGACGCTCGATCCTCTGCCGTGGCCCAGCGGCCGCGTGCGACACGCGGCGCGATGCCGCGTTCGGCAGCAAGTCGTCCCAAGTACAATCCGTCGCGAAAAGCGCCATTTGTCGTCTGGGCAACGTTGTCATTTGCGGTGACAGGACGGTCGCCATGTAGCATTGACGCCGTTCCCATACCGAGCGCGAGCGCGATCACCGATGCGAACCATGAGAGTCTTTTCATCTGTTTTTCTCCTGACCTTCTTCCTGAACTGAAAGTCCAAGTTGATCGAAATTGTTTGGTCGATGGGATGAGCGTAAGGCGGGTGGCACGTGACCGTGTCACTGAACAGTCACGCGCGAGTCAATTTGTCGTCATCTCTTTGTCAGAGACTTGTCACTTTTGACTTACCAACCGAGGGACACCATGCGGAGAACACAAAAGCCAGGGAAAATACATCCCTGGCTGCGCCATCTAACCTACCCACACGATTTTTTTCTGACTCGTTCAGCCTCACCAAACGTGGCAGGCGTTCTCTGCCACCATGGGTTGGCTTGCTTTGCAGCCCCAAGCCTTCTGAAACTCAGGCATGTTCTGTACCACGCCGTTCACGCGATACTTGCCCGGCGAGTGCGGATCGGTAAGCACTCTCAACCGCGCAACCTCCGCACGCCGCTTCTCGCACCATACTCGCCCGAACCCCAGGAAGAAGCGCTGCTCAGGCGTGTAGCCATCAATCTTCTGGCCTTCTTTTCCAGTCTTATCGTCGGCAATCACGTGCTCAAGCGCCGCCAGTGCGATGCGAGCTCCGCCGTTGTCGGCAGTATTCTCGCCGAGCGTGAGTTTGCCATTTAATTTCAGGTCATCCACGGCAACGAAGTTTGAATACTCATCGGCAATGCAGCTCGCTCGCTTTTCGAATTCCTTGCCGTCCTGCTCGGTCCACCAATCGTGCAGGTTGCCTTGCGGATCGAATTTCCTGCCCTGATCGTCAAAGCCGTGGGTAAGTTCGTGGCCAATCACCAGGCCAATGCCTCCAAAGTTCACGGCATCGTCCATGGCTTTATCGAAGAAGGGCGGCTGCAGAATGCCTGCGGGAAAAACAATCTCGTTGAATGACGAGCTGTAGTATGCGTTCACCGTGGGAGGAGTCATGCCCCACTCCTTGCGGTCGAGCGGCTTGTCTATCTTTGCAATCTGACGCTTGGCCTCGAATGCGTTCGCGCGTTCGACATTTCCTAACAGGTCATCGGGCTTGATGACGACTGAACTGTAATCACGCCACACTTCGGGATACCCGATTTTATTGCGAATCGCCTCCAGCTTCACCTTGGCCTGCTTCTTGGTTTCGTCGCTCATCCAAGACAAGGCGTGAATGTCTTGGTCAAGAGACTTCTCCAATGTGTCCACCATTTTCAGCATGCGCTGCTTACTTTCAGGACCAAAGGTCACATCGACATATCTTTGTCCCAGCGCTTCGCCCAGCTCCCGGTCGGTAAGGTTCACGCAGCGCTTCCAACGCGCCTGAATCTGTTCTTGGCCCGTGAGCTTCTGCTGAAGCTTGAAGTTGGCATCCACGAATGGCTGAGAAAGCCACGGAGCGGCAGCATTCAGCACATGCCAGCTTACGTAGGTCTTCAACGCATCCAGCGGCTCCGATTCCAGCACGCCGTCCACTTGCTTGAAGAAATCAGGATTCGTGACATTGAGTTGCGTAAACCTGGGTGCGCCGACCGCCGTGAAGTAGCGATTCAGATAGAAATTGGGACCGAGCGCCGCCGCCTCGTCGCGGCTCATCTTATGATCGCGGTTCTTCGGATCACGGCGCTTGGTGCGGTCCATTGAGTCTGCCGCAAGCAAGGTTTCAATCACCAGGACGGTTTGCGCCGACTTAGCCGCCTGCTGCGGACTTTGGCCTGTCAGGGTAAACAACTGCGTGGCGCAGTCGACCAGAATCTGGCGCTTCTCAACTTTGTCGGCATCATCCTTGATATAGTAATCGCGGTCGGGCAGCGTGAGCCCGCCCTGGTCGATGTAGGCAATGACTTGGTCCGCATTGTGCAGGTCCGACTGCGAGTAGAAATTGAACAGAGGGCTGGGGCCAATCAGGTGTACGTGCGCAATCTCATCAATCAGCGCCCTCTTATCACTGACCGCAGCAATGCGGTCCAGTTCGGGCTTAATCGGCGCAACTCCTTTAGCGTCAACCGATTTCTCGTCCATGCATGAGCCATACAGATCCCCAACCTTCTGGTCGATTGCATTGCGGCTCGCGCCTCCCGCGGCAGCCTTCTCCAGGATGCCGTGCTCGATGTCAAGATTGCGCTCATGCAATTCGACGAAACTCACCCACTGCGACTGGTCGGGCGGAATCTCAGAATTCTTGATCCAGTTGCCGCACGCGTATTGGTAAAAGTCCCCACAGGGATCGATCGTCTTGTCGATGGTATCTATGCTGAAGCCGGGAGCCGGCTTGTTGCCTTGAGCGGATTGGGCCAAGCTGGCAGTAGCTAAGAGCAGCAGTAGCGGACAAAAAAGAAACGAACGCATAGGAAGGTCTCTCCTTTGGCATAACGGCTGATTCTAAGCTGGGCTAGGCGCGTGAGCAAACCAGGAGGAGGCACAGAACACTCTGGATCCGCGCGATTCGGAGGAAAGGGAGGAGACGGGTATAATTTCGAAATAAGGAAAGTGTGGACCCGATGACTCCCCCCGATGGAACGAACGGCAATGACGGCAACGGCTACAGCGTCCCCAGGCCGCGCACCGAGTGGCTTGCCCGGCGTAAGCAAAAAAACTCGAATGGCAACTTCTCGCAGATGCACTATGCGCGCCAAGGTGTCATCACCGAAGAGATGGGCTACGTTGCCCACCGCGAGAAGCTGGCGCCCGAGCTTGTGCGCGACGAAGTGGCCCGCGGCCGCATGATCATTCCCGCCAACATCAATCATCCTGAGCTTGAACCAATGGCCATCGGCGTGGCGTCGCTGTGCAAGATCAATGCCAACATCGGAAACTCCGCTGTCACCTCAGAAGTCAATGAAGAGCTCAAGAAGCTCCACACCGCCGTCCACTATGGCGCCGACACGGTGATGGATCTTTCCACCGGTGGCAACATTCACGAAATTCGAGAGGCCATTCTGCGGCATTCTCCAGTTCCAATCGGCACGGTCCCGATTTATGAAGCGATCGCCCGGGTGAAACGCGTCGAAGACTTGAACGCAGACGTAATGCTCGAAGTCATCGAAGAGCAGGCCGCGCAAGGCGTGGATTACATGACCATCCACGCTGGCGTCCTCATTCAATATCTGCCGCTCATTTCAAAGCGCATCACCGGCATCGTAAGCCGTGGCGGTGCTATCCTCGCTCAGTGGATGGCCTACAACCACAAACAGAATTTTCTCTATGATCACTTTGATGACATCTGCAAGATTTTCAAAAAGCACGACATCAGCTTTTCGCTCGGCGATGGCCTGCGTCCCGGATGCGTCGCCGACGCCAGCGACGAAGCCCAATTCGCCGAACTGAAGACCCTCGGCGAGTTGACCCAAAAAGCCTGGGAGCACGACGTGCAAGTGATGATCGAAGGTCCCGGCCACGTCTCCATGGACAAGATCAAGGAGCAGGTCGAGAAAGAAGTCGAGCTCTGCTACGAAGCTCCGTTCTACACGTTGGGACCTCTGGTCACCGACATCGCTCCCGGCTACGACCACATCACGTCGGCGATTGGCGCAGCCATGATCGGGTGGTACGGCGCGGCCATGCTGTGCTACGTCACGCCGAAAGAGCACCTCGGGCTGCCCAACGAAAAAGACGTGAAAGACGGCATCATCGCCTACAAAATTTCCGCCCACGCCGCCGACATCGCCCGCCAGCGTCCCGGCGCTCGCGACCGCGACGACGCCCTCAGCTACGCACGCTACAAATTCGACTGGGAGAAGCAGTTCGCGCTCTCACTCGACCCCGAGACTGCACGCTCCATGCACGACGAAACCCTGCCCGACGACTATTACAAAGAAGCCGCCTTCTGCTCCATGTGCGGCCCGAAGTTCTGCTCGATGAATTATTCGTCCAAGGTGGACGAGTACAACAAGCAGGTGCATGGAATCGACAAGAAGGACTATTCGGAGCTAGTGGAGAAACTGGTGTCGCTGAAGTAGCAGCTTGTGTGCACTTGCTTGTGTCGGGACGGGTCTCTGACCCGTTCCACGCTCGGCTGCCTTGTGTAAAGCGCACCCACCCGACGGCAGCCCGGATGAGTCCAATTGCAGTGAAGTGACTTTTTCAACACCCAGAGGCGTTTACACTGACAAGGTCAAGCTGATTGTGGAATGCATTCTGGAGCACGATTCTTGAGTTTGTCCGAGGGCTGCAGGCAAGTTTATCGGTGACCTTCCAAGGGGTCTAAGTCCCTTGTTGTCAGGATTTTGACCTCTCCGCTCTTTGAAATCTGGATTTTGCACACATCTTTTGCAGACCCCGCGCCGGTCAAGGGATTGAGAGGGGCGGGGTATGCCCAAAAACCCGGAATGAACGTGCCGCAAAAGCGGCCTTCGAGCGCAGCTCCTAGGGGTTCTTTTCAGGGGAATTTCCACAGGTTGAGGCGCTTGTGCGGCGTCTGAGTCGCGCGCCGAAATCCCAAGCGGCTCGTTGCGAGGGAGCTCGCTGGAGACGTCACCTAGATATTGCCGCAGCAAAGTTGAATTTCGCGGGAATCCTACTTCCCTTCCAGCGTAATATCCCCCACCGAAACATGCGCGCGCAGTTCGTATTTACCGTCGCCGTGATATTTCAGCGTCTTGCCCAGCCAGCCGCTGGTCTCGCCATAGCTGTTGCCATTCACGTCGCCGATGCTGGTGCTGGCATGGACCAGGCGATAGCCCGAGTGCTCGGCGTCGACCCGAATGTCGCCAACGCTTAGGCTCAAGTCTTTGTCGCCCTCGACATTTTCAACGGTCATGTCGCCAACTTTTTCGTGCACGTCGAGGTTGGTGTTAGGCGGGACTTCGAGCTCGACATCGAACTGTGTATTGCCCGAAGTCGGCGAATGGAATTCGATTCTGGCATCGTTACCGAGGACGTCGAAATCAACTTTCGCGTCCTTTACATTTCGTTCGCGCCGTGACTTGACCGTGTAACGCAAATGAATTTTGTTGGAATCGCCGCGGCTAATGCGCAGGTCGCCCACGCTAAGCCGCACGTGCAGCGTGCCACCAGCGGTGAAGTCACGAGCACCGGTGTGAGTCTCTTCGTACTCCCAATGGTCCGAAGCAAAACAGAATGGAACCAGAAGCAGACCGGCGAGAACTCCCTTGCGAAGCATGGTGAAGCGAATGAAGGATTTTCCGAGCACAGGGCACCTCCGGAGCGCACCAGCGCGTGACTGTGTTACGTGAAATATGTGGCCAAGGTTCCGGGAAATTTCGTTGCGGGCTGAGGGGGCCAGATCTATCCCTTGAAGTCAGCCACACCGTCCCACACCAGTTGGACGGCGATGGCCAGGATAAGAAAGCCGAAAATGCGGTTGATCGCTCCCACCGCGCCCGGACCAAGCCGCCGCACCAGCGGACCCCCCATACACAGAAACAAGAAAACTGATAAAGCGACAGCGGCAATGCCGATCACCATGCCGAGATAAGCAAGCCAATTATCCACGTGCGCCGCCAGCGCCAAAACGACGCCGATGGCTCCCGGACCGGAAAGCAGCGGCATAGCCAACGGAGTCAGTGAAATATCTTCTTTGTCGGTGGCTTCCTCGGTCTCCGCAACAGTCATGCGGCTCGTTGAAGTCACCATTCCCCAGGCCGTATTGGCCACGATCAGGCCTCCCGCGATCTTCAGCACCGGCAGTGAGATGCCGAAGAAAGATAGGACGAAGCGGCCGAAGAACAAGAACACAACAAGAATCGCGAAGACGTAAAACGAGGTCTTGAGTGCGGTGCGCTGGCGTTCAACTGCGGGCCACGACGAGGTCAAACTGAAAAAGATCGGGAGGCCGCCAAAAGGATCGACAATAGGAAACAGAGCAAGGAACGTCGCCGCCGCCGAAGCCGGCAACGTGCGCAGAAACTGTCCCAGCGCGTGAGCGGACGTCATTGGTAGCTTTCCCCTGTATGGATCCTTTACCGGTATCCCTCAAGTTGCCTGGTTGCACGCTCCAGCGCCGCCGTCAGTATCGCCAGTTGTTGCCGCACCCGCTCCGCATCACCCTTGTCGAGAGCTTCGTTCACTCCCGGAATCACCACGGCGGCATAACCGGTGTATTCGCCCGGAGCATAAATCACATGGCGAAACCACGGCCGGTGAGGCAGTCCATCAGAGACCAGCAAAGCCCGCTCGGCTTCGCGCAGTGCCGAATTCAGTTGTTTCAATTTGGCTGGATCGTGGGGAGGATTTTTCTGCTTGGTCGCAATCTTGACGCCAGCCTCTTCAAAGCGCCGAGCCGCGGTTGACGCGGCATTGAAATCGACAGGACGATCACCAAACTTGCCAGCAGCTCTCTTCTTCGCTGTGTCAATGTAGGCGGCGATCTCCTTTCCGTATTCTTGATAGTCGTAAGGCAGAACATCGGCATCCGCCATGCGCATCATCTCCAGACCGAAGACGCGCGCCATTTGCTGCTCATAAACAAAATCGGGATCACCGAATTTCTTGAACCAGGCGAAATTATCAAACACGGAGTGATAAACGCCGTACGGGCCGGTAGAACCGATATCCGTCGAAGAGACACCGAGATGTTGCAAGAACGCAGTATAGTCAGAACCGCTGCCCAGATCGCCGACCGGTACATCGGACTTACCCTGTGCTGCCGGAGGCCGATAGGTCGTGGTCGTCGGCTCCTGTTGCGAGCCTTCCCCTACCGGCTGATTGGCTTTCTGCCAAGCGTCATAAACCGTACCACCCTGCGGGCTCGGGACAGCCTTGGTCACATCACGCAAAAACTGCTTGAGGCTTGGCACCGACGAAGCGCCGAACTTCGGTCCGGAGACCGCCACGTCCACGTTGAAATACGCTGAGGCAAGAGCGAGGTCAGGCTCGTGTTGCTCGGCCCATTCAGTCGAGCCAATCAACCCTTCTTCTTCCGCGTCCCAACTCCCGAAAACGACCGTGCGCTTCGGTTTCCAGCCCGACTTCAGCAACTCGCCGATGCCGTGTACCGCCTCCAGCATCGCCGCCGTTCCGCTGTTCGGGTCCACCGCACCATAGATCCACGCGTCTCGATGATTACCCGCGACCACCCACTCATCGGGCAACTCCGATCCCCGCACTCGGCCAATCACGTCCCAGATGGTGCGGAATTGATAGTCCTGTTTGAGACGCATTCTCACTTTCACCGGCCCCGGACCCACGTGATAGGTGAAAGGTAGTGCGCCTTGCCATTCCCGCGGCGACTGAGGTCCGCCCAGATGTTCGAGCATCGGCGACACGTCGTGATAGGAAAGAGGTGTGACTGGAGTCTTTGGCAACTGCGGCGACTGCTCAGGCGAAATGCGCTTGGCGTCTGGTAGAGAAGGCACCGATGCGACGCCTGGGGTCGTGGGATCGCCGGGAAATTCGAACATGTAGCCGACGGACCCGCGTTGCACGCCGGTATCAGGCCGCCACGGCCCCTGCGGATATTTATCACCGCGCCGCCACCCGTCATCAGCCGGATCGGAATAAATAATCACGCCCGCCGCCCCATGCTCCTGCGCGACAAAAACTTTAACCCCGCGGAAGTTCTGGCCGTAGCGCACCACGACGATCTTGCCGCGCACATCGATCTTCATTTTCTCGAGCTTCTCGAAGTCTTCGGGCGTACCGTAATTGGCATAAACCACTTCGGCCTCGGCATCTCCTGACGGAGACATCTCATTGAAGGGCATCACCACTCGACTGTCGTTGTCGTAGGGATCGCCATCGACGTGCTCGCGCGTAGGACCATGCATCGTAACGCCGGGAGGCGCAGTTACGTCCACGCTGATTTCCGAGGGATAGTTCATCCACACTTTGAATTCGACGATCTCCGTATCGAGCCCGGCATCGCGGAATTTCTGTGCCACGTAATCGGCGGTAGCCTTGTCTTCGGGCGTGCCCGCCATATGCGGAACTTGCGTGAGCATACGAAGATGTTGCTCTGCAAGTTTGGGATCAGGCACAGCAAGGAAGCGCACCTCGGCGGCAATCTCGGCGGTGGCGTCGCGAAAGCCGAAGATGGACTGCGCGCCCGGCAGTCTCTCGGGCGCACGACCGACTCGAGTGGACATACTGGACAGCAGGACGGTCGAAGAAAAAATTACGGCAGAAAAGAGTCGCATCGGGCTCCAGAGCGAAACAGAGTACGGTAGCACAGGATGGCCGCTGCGCGTTTGCTCCGGCCGTGAACCCTGGTTCGCGCCTCCCAGCCCCTGCGGTAAGGCTTTGCGCCATAGTCTCTGGAATCACCAGCTTCACCATGCGCACCAACTGATGCATAACCGGCTCATGAAGCGAGCCACCATGACTGTTCCAGACGACCTGGCCGAGGCGGTAGACAACCATCTGCGGGCTCAGGAAATTCCGCCTACGCTTACGGCCATTGTGCAAACCGTGCTAAAAGAGAAAGGGAGTACCTGCGGGAACGAGGGTTTCTGCCGGTGCGTCGGCCCTTGAAAATTAGGCCGGCAAAACGAGGAAGCGGGCGAAGCGACGTGAACTGAGAATCACGATCTTTCCCTGGCAGGCGTTAAGAAATGATTCGCGCGGGGCGAGCGGATAGGAGACCATTTTATTGCACGCGATGTACTGCGAGTCACCGCACCTGACCAGTCCCGACAATCTCGTACTTGGAAGAAGTCAACTCCGCGAGCGCGAACGGCCCTCGGCAATGTAGCTTCTGTGTGCTGATGCCCATCTCGGCGCCGAAGCCGAATTCCGCGCCATCGGTGAAGCGCGTGGAAGCATTCCAATAAACTGCCGCGGAATCCACGCTTCGGAGGAATTTCCTTGCATTCGGCTCGTCGCGGGTCACGATCGAATCAGAATGCTTTGTTGAGTAGCGGTTGATATGCGCGACGGCCTCATCCACATCGGCGACCACGCGGATCGCCAGGCACAGGCGCAAGTACTCTTCGTACCAGTCCTGCTCGGCGGCGGATCCCACATCCAATCCTGCGGCCAAGCTGCGGGACTTTCCATCGCCGCGAACTTCGACGCCCGCTTCGATCAGCTTCTTCACGATTCGCGGGACATACTTCGCCGCCACCCTCTCGTGCACCAATAGTTTTTCCGCTGCGTTGCAAACCGAGGGCCGCTGCGCTTTAGCGTTAATAACAATGTCGTCCGCCATACCGAAATCGGCGGATTCGTCGACGAAGATGTGGCAGTTCCCCGCTCCGGTCTCGATGACTGGCACGATCGAGTTCTCTGTGACGAACGTGATAAGACCCGCGCCTCCGCGAGGAATAATCACGTCTACCAGCGCACGCGCTTTAATTAACTCCTGCACAGATTCCCGGGTGCTTGAATCCAGCAGCTCGATAGCGCCGTCGGGCACCCCCGGTACCGCTGCGAGGATTTCGGCCAGTCGCTGATTGCTACGCGCTGCTTCTTTGCCGCCTCGAAGCACGATGGCGTTCGCAGTCTTCAGCGCGAGCACGGCCGTGTCGACAGTCACATTAGGCCGCGATTCATAAATGATTCCGATCACACCCAGCGGTACCCGCACTTTGCGCATATGCAGGCCGTTGGGCCGAGTCCACTCAGCTAAAGTCTCGCCAATTGGATCGGGCAAAGCAGCCACTTGGCGCACTCCGTTCGCCATTTCTTGAATGCGGGCCGGAGTCAGCAACAAACGGTCGCGCATCGCTCCGGCCAGGCCGGAGCTCTTCACGTCATCGCGATTTGCTGCCAGAATCCCATCGAGGTTCGCTTCCACCGCGTCTGCCATGGCAAAAAGTAAAGCATTCTTCGCGTCCGTGGAAAGCTGCGCCAGTTTGGTCATCGCCTCGCGCGCACGCAGCAACTTTTCCTGCGTGGAGAGCACGGTAGTGACAACAGAGGCCATAATTCATCTCCCCGCGCGCGGTGGCGGAAAGTATGTTCCAATCTTACGCGCAGTGCCCATCGCGATCGCCTGCGGATGCCGGCCATTCACGATAGCCACATGCACTCCCGCCTCGCTGGCCAGTTTCGCTGCCCGTAGCTTTGAGATCATGCCGCCACGACCCAGCTTGCTTTTTCCGTTGCACTGCGCTTCCAAAGCCGGGGTTAGCTTGCGAATCACACGTTGCAACCGCGGTTTCTTGCGCCCCTTGGGGACGAAGAAGCCGTCAACATCCGTCAGCAGCAACAGCCAGTCAGCCTTGACGGTTGCAGCCAATAGCGCGCTCAGTTCGTCGTTGTCGCCGAAGGCCCCAACCAGTTCGCGCACCGAGACGCTGTCATTCTCATTGACGATGGGCACTACTCCCAGCGAAAGCAGCTCGGCCAGCGCATTCTGCAGGTTGCGGTAGCGAACCGGCGAAGTGAAGTCGTCACTCGACAGCAACAATTGCGATACCACTTTCTTACCGAAGAAAAGCCGCTCATACGTATGCATCAAACGGCTCTGGCCCACGGCCGCGCAGGCCTGCATGCCGGGAACATCATTCGGACGCTTCTGCAGTCCTAGTCCCGACATCCCCGCCGCGATAGCCCCTGAAGTAACGATCAGGTACTCGTGCTCCGAGAGGTCGAATTGATCGACCAAGGCGCGCAGAATGTTCGCGTCAATCTGTCCGCCCGGTGCGATGAGGCTTGTCCCAACTTTAATGACGATTCGCATGTATGTCGTCTTGAACTCCCGGCAACTGACTGGATTTGGAACCTTCCCCTCCTGTTCCTCTATAGGAACTTCGCGCTGGAGAAACCGGGAAAATTCGGTGGGAGGGACAACTCGTCTATCCTGCCGCTAGAATGGCTTTCTGGCAAGCTGAAAAATCTTGCCAGCTGAAAAATCTTGCCCCTTTGGTTCTTATGCCTGCTTCCAACGCCACCAGCCGCTTCTCCGACCGGGTGAAGAATTATGTTCGCTACCGCCCTGGCTATCCTTCGGAAGTCATTGATACGCTGAAGGCAGAGAGTGGGTTGAAGCCAGAACACGTCATTGCCGACATCGCCAGCGGTACGGGAATCTGGACCCGCGCACTACTTGAAAATGGGAACCAGGTTTTCGGAGTCGAGCCCAATCGTGACATGAGGCTGGCGGGAGAGCGGCTGCTGGCGGATTTCTCCGCCTTCAGGAGCGTCACCGGATCGGCCGAGGCGACCGCGCTGCCAGACCAGAGCGTGGATTTTGTCACTGCCGCCCAAGCTGGGCATTGGTTCGACCGCCGGCGGGCAAGGCGAGAATTCGTACGGATACTCAAGCCGGTGGGATGGCTCGTGTTGTTGTGGAATGTGCGCGATACGGATTCGACGCCGTTTCTGCGTGACTACGAACAACTGCTGCTGACCTACGGAACGGACTGCAAGGAAGTTCGCCACGAACGCACAACCTCAGTGATTCTGGAGTTTTTCGATCCGGCGCCGTTCAAAGAACGTGTGTTCCCCATGCGGCAGGAGTTCGATTATGTCGGTCTGAAGGGTCGCCTACTGTCGTCCTCCTACGCACCCGATCGGAATCATCCCAATCACGCGGCGATGTTGCGAGAGTTGAGGTGGATTTTCGATAAGCATCAACAGTTTGATCGAGTTCTCTTCGAGTACACGACGCGCATTTATTTCGGCCAGATGACGTGATGTGGATTTCGTTGCTCTGACCTTGCTCTTCGGCTGTCATATGTCCGGAGGCCAAACCCTACTCGCTTTGATACGATCTGCTCTGGTAAGAGGTCACGCAAAGTGTCCGACGAAAAATCATTTCACATGACATCCGACGAATTCCGCCGTCACGGCCACGCCGTCGTCGACTGGATCGCCGATTACCGCGATCGTATCGAGTCGTTCCCCGTGCTATCACAAGTGAAGCCAGGCGAGGTTCGCGCAGCGCTGCCGGCGAGTGCTCCTCTGCACGGTGAGCCCTTCGCTGCCCTGCTCAAAGACGTGGAGAAAATAATTCTTCCCGGCGTCACGCACTGGCAATCGCCGAATTTCTTCGCTTACTTCCCTTCCAACAACTCCGCGCCTTCGATTCTCGGGGATCTTCTGTCCTCAGGCCTGGGCGTTCAGGGAATGCTCTGGTCAACGAGTCCCGCCTGCACCGAACTGGAAACGCACGTGCTTGACTGGCTGGTTCCCATGCTTGGCCTGCCGGAAAAGTTTCTATCATCCAGCACTGGCGGCGGCGTCATGCAGGACACCGCCTCCAGTGCCGTGCTCTGCGCTCTCCTGGCTGGCCGCGAGCGCGCCACGAGTTTCACCAGCAATGAAAAAGGATGCGATGGGCGGCTCATCGCCTACGCTTCCACCCAAACCCATTCTTCGCTGGAAAAAGCTGCGATGATCACCGGAATCGGCCGCACAAACTTGCGGCTGATTGAGGTGGATAAAGATTTCGCCATGCGGCCAGCAGCTTTGGCTCGCCAGATCGAGACTGATAAGAGCGCCGGTTTGATTCCCTGCTTCGTCTGCGCAACCGTAGGCACAACTTCATCGAACGCAATTGATCCCGTGCCGCAGATCGGACGCATCTGCCGCCAGCACAATCTTTGGCTCCACGTGGACGCAGCTATGTCTGGCACAGCCGCGCTTTGCCCCGAATTTCGCCACATTCACAATGGGGTCGAGCTGGTCGACAGCTACTGCTTCAATCCTCACAAATGGATGTTCACCAACTTCGACTGCAACTGTTTCTGGGTCGCCGACCGCGAAGCGCTGATTCGAACGCTGAGCATCCAGCCCGAATACCTTCGCAACCAGGCAACCGAATCAGGCGCGGTGATCGATTACCGCGACTGGCACATCCAGCTCGGCCGCCGTTTCCGTGCGCTCAAACTGTGGTTCGTGATTCGTCACTACGGGGTCGAGGGTCTGCAATACCACATTCACCGCCACGTGCAACTAGCACGACAGTTCGCAGATTGGGTGAAGAATGATGACCGCTTCAAGCTGGCCGCGCCCGTCCCGCTAAACTTGGTCTGTTTCCGCCACAAAGGAGGAGACGCTGTAAACCAAACAATCATGGAGTGCCTGAACCACAGCGGCGACCTCTACCTCACACACACGAAGCTGGATGGGAAGCTGACGCTGCGGCTTTGCGTTGGCCAAACCAACACGCAGGAACGGCATGTGGAGCGGGCTTGGAGACGGATTCGCGAGGAAGCGGAGAAGGCAGCGGGCCTCCCGTAATGGAGCTGGCGATTCCGTACCTCTTGCGGAGGCTCGTTTTCGATTCTTGGGGAACTGACCGATTGTCACTCTTCCCAGGGATTGAGAATGGGTGTTTGCGTGTTGGCAAAGTCGCTCACGTTTCGTGAAACGATCGTAAGATTATGCTGAAGCGCAGTCGCGGCCAGCAAGCCGTCGATAGCCGATAGGGATATTCCTCTGCGCTTTGCCGCGCCGGCAAGCACCCCCCAACGGTCGGCGACTGCCGCATCAATGGGCAGAATTCTCCCGGAAAAACGGGCCTGCAACTCCACTTCCAGCCAGCTCTCTAGATGCGTCCGCCGTTTGCTCTGCGGTAGCCATGCCAGACCCTTGCGAATCTCCCCGAGCGTAAGGACGCTCAGGTACAGCAAGGTTTCATCCGCCGCCTGCATCCACTCCAGGACGCGCGGTTCCGGCTTGCTACGGACAACCTCAGAGATGCCGTTCGTGTCCAGCAAGAATCCGCTCATAGCTCAATGTCGCGTCCCGAGTCGCGTTCCCGCTCCAGGTCCAACTCGACGCCCACCAGTGGCGATGCCCGGAAAAACTGCACAAGACTTTTCGGCTGATGAGACTTCCCCACCAGCCGATCGTATTGCTCTTCAGCAACCATCACCACCCCCTCCTTGCCCTGCCGCGTGATGCGTTGTGGCCCCTCGTTTCGCGCCCGCCGAAACACCTCGCTAAACTTGGCTTTCGCGCTCTGAAGCTGCCAGGAATCGCCAGCGGCATTCCGGCTGCTAGGCGGGGCGGTTGTTGCCGTCGTTCTGCTGCTGAGATTTTTTAGGGACTTTGCCATAGCCCAGCTGTTCCGTACATGACTAGTCTGACTAGATATGATATTGGGTTCCGCGTCCGTCGGTCAAGGGGAAATCAAGGACGTATTTGGCTTCTGTTTCCAGGGACGTTATGGATCCAACCGGCGTCAGTCCGCAGGCATAGGTGCAGGCTTGGGCGTCGCGAGGCGCGCATTCCCGAGAGCCGCCGTTTTCCGAGGAAGAGTCGCTTCCACGGGTGCCTCCAGCCATTGCCGCACCGTAGGCAGCGCTTTCCGCATTGCCTCTTCGCCCGCGCGCACGAGGTCGCCTGCGCGTTTGAAGTCATCGTATTCGAAAACGGCAACATCCGGCTCGATCACAAGATCGGCTGCACTCCTCCACAGGGGAGCCATTCTGTCTTGCGCGATGGCGAAAGATTGTCCGATCACGTCAAAGAGATGACGCGGGGCGCCATTTCGTGCCCAATGTCCTCTCAGATGAACTGCCAGCACGCGCTCAGCGCCCATCTCGCGCAGCGGCTGCGAGGGCACGGGATGCGACAACATCCCATCCACCAGCCACCGTCCGCGGATATTCACCGGCAGAAACATTCCGGGATAGGCGCAACTGGCGCGGATCGGTTCGATAAGTGATCCAGAATGAAAGACCATTCCTTCGCCAGTGTTGAAATCGGTGGCAGTGACGCCCAGAGGAATGCGCAACTCTTCGAAGGTTTTCACCTTCAAAGTGCGGGTCAGGAAGGAAATCATGCGATCGTTGCTGGCAAAACCATAGCGCGAAAGAGTCCAGCGGGCGAATGTTGTAAAGCGAGTCGAGCGGGCCACGTCTTCCAATTCCGTGGGAGACAGACCGCTGCAGTAGGATGCTCCGATTAATGCTCCCACGCTGGTCCCAGCCACGATGCGAACCGGAATGTTTTCTTCCTCGAGGACCTTCAGCACGCCGACATGCGCGATGCCGCGAGCGAAGCCACCACCCAACGCCAAGCCAATGATGGGAGTGCGCTGTCCGGGGAGTTCGAGAACCGTCTTGCCGGAAAGCTCCCGCCCAATTGCCTGCACCGACCGGATAATCTTGTCCAGACTTTTCACGGCCTACTCCAAAGTTCCAGCGGCGATCCTGATTGCTTCAAGCACCACTTGCACACCTACTTATTAAGATGCCACAGTCAGGTGCCGAGACTATACGCCACGTACGTGCCACCCTGTATTACCGTAGATTTCGTAACCGAGTTACCCTCCGCGCCCACCCGTGCGATCGAAGTGACTAACTCCTGTAATTCTGCTAACTTGCGGACATGGTACGGGAGATTTCCGCTGGCGGAGTGGTGATCCGGAAGGGGAAGGGCGGTTGGCGGATGGCCGCCATCGAGCTGCCTCTTGCGCTCGCAACCGGCGCTCCCAGGTCAACTAAACGTGCTGCGCAAAGGCCAAAACGCGTGATTGCCCTGCCCAAGGGCCTAGTCGATCCCGGAGAACCTCCATTGGAAACCGCCCTGCGCGAGGTCCGCGAAGAGACGGGCCTAACCGCGGTTCCCATCACCAAGCTGGCCGATATCAAGTACGTGTACGTGCGCTCCTGGGGCGACGGCGAGCGGGTATTCAAGATCGTCAGCTTCTATCTACTGCGTTACCATTCCGGCCGCATCAACGACATCGTCCCAGAGATGCGAATCGAAGTGAAGCGCGCTTTCTGGACACTGTTCGAGGAAGCACCGGCTCTGTTGAGCTACAAAGGCGAGCGCGACATAGCCCGGCTTGCGTTGGAATATCTCAAATCCAAACCCGACACATGACCCTTGTGCTCTCGGCATTGCGATAACCTCGACCAAGTTGCTAATGTGTTTTGCACATGAGAAATGGAGCGCGGAAGACCTTCGCGTGGCTGGTAGTCAGCATCCTGATTACTACTTGCCGGGCACAATCAGTTCCTGGCCCGACGCGCGGAGGCCAATTCGATTTTCAGCCGTGGCTGGAGGACTTTGGCCAACTCACAGCTGAAATGGCGGCGCACTATGCAAATCTGGAAAGCTCCCAGCGCGAACGCCACATGGATCTTCCCAAACTGCGGCAGGAGACCGAGACGAAGCTCCGCCAGGCGTGCGACGAGCAACAGGCGCAAAAAAACTTACGAGGTTTCATCGAGGCATTCGGCGACGGCCATCTGGAACTCAAATGGCCCAAGCCCTCGGATCAGAAAACAGCCGGCCAAACCTCGTCGAATTCAACCTCCGCGCCGAAGCAACAATCCTTATGCCCCCGCCTGGGCTACAAGCGCTCCTTGACGCCTGGCGTCGACTTTTCGCAACTCCCGGCCTTTACAAGCTTTGCCGGCGGTAACGCGAATTGGTTCCCCGCCGGGATTCTGCAATTGCAAGACCGGACTAAGCTGGGGGTGATCCGCATTGCCCTCTTCAGCGAACATGCTTTCCCCGAGGCATGTGAGCTTGCAGTCCGCAAGCTGCATCTGGCGAATTCACGCGAATGCGACACCCAGTGCGAGAACATTGTCGAACGCGAAACCGCGGATCAGCTCACGGCTGCGATTGTGCGCCGCTCTACGGAACTTCAGGGCGCCGGCGCAGCCGCCATACTGGTAGACATCACGAACAACGGTGGTGGCTCCGATTGGGTTGAGCCGCCGCCCAGGGTGTTGAGCCGAGTTCCTCTGCATGAGTCGCGACTGGCATTTCTCAAGCACGAGCACTGGACAAAGCAGTTACAAGAGCAACTCCAGAACATTGAAACCGACTTTAAGAACAATTCCACGCCCAAGCGGGTTTTGCAGGAAGCCTCCGCCCGTTTACGTTCAGGAATCGCGCGCAGCCAGGAATCATGCAACCGCACCCGCGTCTGGACTGACGGCACGCTCGATTGCTCTTCATTGACTAGCGATGTGTTGTTCACCGGCGGGATCTTGCCTTATGCCCCGCCGGGCTCTTTTGCATCCCTCGAATCAAAAACTACGCTGTTCCATCCGCTGCGCTATAGCTACCGCGAGTCGACCGAACGGCCACCGCTATATGTTTTGGTGGACCGTGAGACATGGTCGGCCGCCGAATATTTCGCTGCGATTTTACAGGACAACAAGGCGGCTACAATCGTAGGAGAACTCACCGGCGGTACCGGCTGCGGCTACACGAACGGCGGCATCCCCGCAGCATTGAGGCATTCGCATGCGGTCGTCAAGATGCCGGATTGCGTGCGCCTGGGCAAAGACGGCTCGGACGAAGTCAACGGTGTGATCCCAGACATTCTTGTGCCCCGGGGCCCAGCGCGACAGGGCCTACACGAAAGCCGTAAAACTGTCCCATGCTGTGAACGGGCTTTGACCGCGGAGAACTCCAAGCTCTTAAGCCATTAGCAATGGGAATTTCAGAGTAACCAAATGATGAAGCGCATTAATAAAGTTGCCATCCTCGGAGCCGGAACCATGGGCGCACGCATCGCCGCCCACTTCGCCAACGCTGGTGTTCCCTGCTACCTGTTCGACATCGTCCCCCCGGATGTTGTTCCCGGTGGGGATACGGCCATGCGAAATAAGATCGCAGCCGCCGGACTTGACGCGGCCAAGAAGTCCAAGCCCGCAGCTTTCATGGAGCCTTCCCTCGCTCGTCTGGTCAGCGTTGGCAACTTCGCAGACGATTTGAAGAAGCTGGCCGATGTCGACTGGATCATCGAGGCCGTGGTCGAGAATCTCGCAATCAAACGCGCGCTGCTGAAAAAAGTCGAGGCCGTCCGAAAGCCCGGGACGATTGTCACCACTAACACTAGCGGTCTGCCGGTAAGTAAGATTGCAGAAGGCTTCTCTGACGACTTCCGCGGGGCGTGGTTTGGAACGCACTTTTTCAATCCGCCGCGCTACATGCGCCTGCTCGAACTTATCCCCACGCCTGAGGCCGACCGCGCTCTGATCGATGCGGTCGCTCACTTCTGCGACGTGCGCCTGGGCAAAGGCGTGGTCCTCGCCAAAGACACGCCCAACTTCATCGCCAACCGCATCGGCACTTTTTCAGTGCTCAACGTGATGCGCCTGATGCAGGAGTTGGACCTCACCATCGAAGACGTCGATGCGCTCACCGGACAAGCCGTTGGCTGGCCCAAGTCCGCGACCTTCCGCACGATTGACCTCGTAGGCCTCGACATCCTAAGCCACGTCGTTGCCAACACCATTGGGCAAGCCGGTGTGGGGCCGGCGTCCTCCCCCGCCGATGCTCGTGTGGGGCGGACACTCCTATCCGCCGGGCTTGACGAACGCAGCGATCTCAAGCTTCCAGATTTTTGCAAGCAAATGCTCGACCGCAAATGGCTCGGAGACAAAACCCAAGGAGGCTTCTACAAGAAAGGAAAGGGCGGAGAAGGCAAAGAAAACGAACGCCTTGCTCTCGACTGGAAAACGCTCGACTACCATCCCCGCCAGAAGCCGAAGTTTCCCGCTCTCGACATGGCGAAGAACATCGAAGACACGGGCACCCGCCTGCGCACGCTCCTGGGACTGGAAGGCACCCCGCAAAAGGGCGACAAGGCCGGAGCATTCCTTTGGGCAGCGCTTTCCGATCTTTGGACATACTCCGCCAATCGCATCCCCGAAATTTCCGATTCCATCGTCGAGCTCGACCGCGCCATGCGCCTCGGTTTCAACTGGGAACTCGGGCCCTTCGAGCTCTGGGACGCCGCCGGAGTCGAAGCCACCGTTGCTCGCGTGAAGAAAGAAGGCAAGCCGGTGGCGGCCAATGTCGAAAAGCTTCTCGCCTCGGGCAAGAAATCCTGGTACGCCGACGATCCCAAGACCGCATCTGGCCGCATGTTCTTCGATCTCCCCAGTTCCACCTACAAGCCAGTTCAGGTTCCCGCGGGCGTGTGGTCGGTCACAGTAGCAAAAAAATCCAACGGAGTAGTAAAGAAAAATTCCGGAGCGTCCCTCGTCGATCTCGGCGACGGCGTGGCCTGCGTCGAGTTCCACAGCAAGATGAACTCGCTCGGCTCAGACCTCGTCAGCTTGATCACTCAATCGCTCACGCCCGGAGGCCCCGGTCACAATTTCGACGCCTTCATTATCACGAACGACGCCCTGAATTTTTCTGTCGGCGCCAATCTCATGCTGCTGCTCATGAGCGTGCAGGAAGAAGAGTGGGACGACGTCGACCTCGCCATCCGCCAATTCCAGGGCATGACCCAGGCCATCAAGTTCTCGCCCAAGCCCGTCGTGGTCGGCGCCTTCGGACTATGCCTCGGCGGCGGCACGGAAATCTCGCTACACGCCGCAGCCCGCCAACCTCACGCCGAGCTCTATACAGGGCTGGTCGAAGTCGGCGTTGGCTTGCTCCCCGGCGGCGGAGGCTGCAAAGAGATGCTACTGCGCACCCTTGACAGCGCCGAGTCAATCCGTCCCGGAGGCCGCGGCGAATCCATCGAGCTCATGGAAGCTATGAAGCGCGCGTTTGAAACCATCGCCACCGCCAAAGTCGCAACCTCCGCGCATGAAGCCCGTGGCCTCGGATTTCTCTCCGATTCCGACAACATCACTATGAACCGCGAACGCCTTCTCTCCGACGCCAAGACCCGTGCCCTCGAACTCGTCCGCGCCGGATACGAACCGCCCGTCCCCCGCATCGACATCCCCGCCCCCGGCGAAAATATTCTTGCCGCGCTCAAAATGGGCGTCCACCTCATGCGTCAGGGGGACTACATCACCGACTACGAAGTGAAGCTAGCCACCACAATCGCCGAAGTTCTGTGCGCTGGCAATATCACTCCAGGCACGCCGGTCAGCGAGCAGTACATCCTCGACTTGGAACGCGAAGGATTCAAATCACTGTGCGGCGAGAAGAAGACGCAAGAACGAATTCAGTACACCCTGAAGACGGGGAAGACGTTGAGGAATTAGCGAAGGTGACTTTTCACATGGTTGACCTTGAATCCTAAAAAATTGGCCGCTGCCACAATCTATCGCCATGCGAAGACTTGGGGATGTGCGGCTGTAATGCTGAAGGTCGGAGCATTAACATGTCTTCTCGGGCTCCCTCTGGCCAACGCTCAGAAAGAATCTCCTCCTGACGTGCCGGAGTCGATCGAAGCGCCCGCGGGTGAAGAGGTTGTTCTCTTCGCGCACGCTACCGGATCGCAGATCTACACCTGCCAAGCCGGGGGGGACGGCAAGTTCACTTGGACCCTTACAACTCCTGAAGCCGAGTTGCGTGATCGTCAGGATAAGGTAATCGGTCGACACTATGCTGGCCCAACCTGGAAGCTCAAGGATGGCAGCGAAGTCACAGGAAAACGTGTGGCCAGCATCGACTCCATTGATTCCGAATCCATTCCATGGCTGCTGTTAAATGCGGTGGCGCACGCAGGCAAAGGCGTACTCACCACCGTAACGACCATTCAGAGAGTACACACGCACGGTGGCCAGCCCCCGACTGAGGGTTGTGATGCCTCTCATCGCGACGCCGAAACGAAAAGCACTTACAGTGCGGATTATTACTTCTACACACGTGCTCGGTGAAGCTAGCTTTAGGGGGATCCCCCTAGCATTGCCACCGGAACAGATCACCGCCAGCCAATTCGTCTCCCGAATTGGCCGCCAGACATTTATCCAAACTACACGCGAGCAACTTTTCTTGACTATTGTTTGTCCTTGTCATCCATCTTGCTGGTGTGCGCTGCGTTGACCTTGCCGTTCGTCGCCGGTTTGACCTTAGCATTCGCAGCCACCATAGCCTTCGGTTTCCAGTAGTCCGGTGCGACCGCTGCCACTTCCTCGGGAGCATTGCTTAGCTCCGGCAAGAAGTGATTGATTACTGTCTCGGTGCCTGCGACCACCTCGGCATCTGTCTTGAGGAATTTTGCGTAACCCTCTTCCCCAGGGTGTGCTGGATGGTGGGCGACGTGCGCGATGTACACGTCCAGCTATTGCTCTTGAGCTTGGCCGACAGCCAGCGCCGCGAGCAAGAGCACTGCGACTGCGGTCCACAAGGCCTTCCGCTTCGTAGATATTCCACAGCGCGATGTGTCATCCGAGCTTGCGTTCCCCTCAAAATCAGCCCATCCCTAATCGAGGGGGGCGCAGCGCCGTGAGTTGCGTCTGTAGAGGACCTAAGTCCTTTCTCTCCAAGATTTTGGCCTTTATCCGGCAGCATTTTCCCGGTCAGAAATTCACCGGTAGCTGACACCCACTCTCGGCCGAGGTTCGGGATGGAGGTCGCGCGCATCTGATACTTTGGACTGTGGCATAGCGCCGCGTGGCTAAATGCTGACTGCTGAGCGCTAAGTGCTCACTGAGAACCGAGAATTGCCATGAAAGCAGTCATCATCGCCTCGTCCGTACGCACGCCCGTGGGACGCGCCTTCAAAGGCACGCTCCGCGCCACCCGTCCCGATGAACTCGCCGCCGTCGCTATCAAGGGTGCGCTCGAACGTGTGCCGCAGGTTGACGCCAAAGAGATTGAGGACGTGATTCTCGGCTGCGCCATGCCCGAAGCCGAGCAAGGGATGAATGTCGCTCGCATTGCCTCGCTGCGTGCCGGCCTGCCGGTCGAGGTCTCAGCGCTCACCATCAATCGTTTCTGCTCTTCCGGCCTGCAGGCGATTGCGATGGCGGCCGAGCGCATCATGAGCGGCGGCGCGGAAATCATTGTCGCCGGTGGCGTCGAGTCGATGTCGATGATCCCAATGGGCGGCCACAAAATTTCACCGAATCCCTGGCTCGTGGATCACTATCCCGACGCCTACCTCAATATGGGCCTCACCGCCGAACGCCTCGCGCAACGTTTCGGCATCACCCGCGAGGCCGCGGACCAGTTCTCGCTGCGCAGCCACCAAAAAGCCCTGGCTGCGATACAAGCTGGCAAATTCGCGGACGAGACCGTCCCCGTGCCCGTGAGCTTCACCACGCCCAACGGCTCGAAGCCAAAGCGCCAGGAAATTATTTTCAAGGTCGATGAGGGACCGCGCGCCGATACGTCCCTCGCAGCTCTCGCTGCGCTCAAGCCCGCGTTCCACGCTAAAGGCACGGCGACAGCAGGCAATTCTTCGCAAACCTCTGATGGTGCGGCCGCCACAGTAGTCATGTCTGCGGAGCGTGCGAAGGCACTCGGCATCAAACCGCTGGCGCGCTACGTTTCGTTCGCGACGGCTGGATACAAGCCGGAAGAGATGGGACTCGGCCCGGTATTCGCGATCCCGAAAGCTCTGAAGATGGCAGGGCTCAAGCTCTCTGACATCGACGTGATCGAGCTGAACGAAGCCTTCGCCGCGCAATCACTCGCAGTGATCAAAGAAGCGGGGTTGGATCCGGAGAAGGTCAATCCTAACGGTGGCGCAATTGCGCTCGGGCATCCGCTCGGCTGCACTGGCGCGAAGTTGACGGCGACGATCATCCGCGAGCTCAAGCGCCGTAACGCCCACTACGGTCTCGTCACCATGTGCGTGGGCGGCGGCATGGGCGCTGCAGGCATTTTCGAAAACCTTTAACCGCAGAGGACACAGGGGGACCACCGAGGAAAGGCATTTTATTGTTGCCAGCTCTTTCCGTCTACCATCCGTTTTATGCCATCCCGCAAGTGAGCCACGTAAAGGTTATTGAGAACACCGACGCTCTGGCCGCTGAGCCGCATGTAGGAAAGCAGCTGTGCGTGATCAACTGGATGTATTGCCTCGACACACTTGATTTCGACCACAACCTGATCCTCTACCAGCAGATCAAAGCGATGACCCAAGTCAAGCTTTTCGCCGTCATAAATTACGGGCAAGCCAAGCTGGCTGAGAACCTTTAGACCCGGTTTCGGAGTTCGTGAAAAAGGCAAGCCTGGTAAGCGCTCTCCAACTATCCTGGTCCCAGAACAGAGTGTACCTTGCATAGCCACGGTCACAATGGTGTTAGTGACTTGATTGACCGGCGGATAGAGCACGGTCGCGGGATTGGACATAGTATTTCGCCGGCGTCATTTACAATAACAGTGCTTGCGTCCCAAACTCACGGAAACGACAGAAGAAGCGTCAGTGTGGACCCGATTCGGGAATTTCCTCTGTGTTCCTCTGTGCCCTCTGTGGTTAAAAAGGGGTGGATGATGGCTACAACGGCAGTTCCCAGCTCCAGGATATCCGGCGGCAGCTTCCTACTCGAAGAGCGCCGCCCTGACGAAGTCTTTACGCCTGAAGACTTCACTGAGCAGCACCGGCTTGTCGGCCAAACAGCAGAAGAATTTGCTGTCAACGAGATCGTGCCCAATATCGAAAAGATGGAGCACAAGGATTTCTCCATTACTCGCGACCTGCTGAAGAAGGCGGGCGACCTCGGCCTAAGCTCAGCCGAGATCCCGGAGGCCTATGGCGGCCTCGAGATGGACAAGGTCACCGCCGCAGTCATCGCCGACCACATTGCGAAGTACGCCGGCTTCGCCACGACCTGGGGAGGACACACCGGGATCGGCACGCTCCCCATCGTTTATTTCGGCACTGAGGAGCAGAAGAAGAAATACCTGCCGCGTCTCGCTGCTGGCGAGATTGTCGGCGCATATGCATTGTCGGAGGCCTCTTCCGGTTCCGATGCCATGAACTGTCGCGCACGTGCCACGCTCTCGCAGGATGGCAAACACTACATCCTGAACGGCGAAAAAATGTGGATCACCAACGCCGGCTTCGCCGACCTGTTCACTGTCTTCGCCAAAATCGACGGCGAAAAGTTCACCGCTTTCCTGGTCGAGAAAACTTTCCCTGGATTCTCAGTCGGTGGTGAAGAGCACAAGATGGGCATTCGCGGATCGTCCACCTGTCCCATCATCCTCAACGACTGCAAAGTTCCGGTCGAAAATCTGCTGGGCGAAATCGGCAAGGGGCATGTGATCGCCTTCAACATTCTCAACGTCGGCCGCTTCAAGCTCGGTGCCATGTGCGTGGGCGGAGGCCGTGTCTCTCTGGAAAACGCGATCGCCTATGCCAAGCAGCGCAAGGCCTTCAGCAAAGTCATCGCCGACTTCGGTCTGGTGCGCGAGAAGCTGGCCAACATGGCCACGCTGATCTATGTCGGCGAGTCGCTAGTCTACCGCACTGTAGGCATGATGGACGTCGCGCTTGCCGATGTCGATAAGTCCGGAGCCGATGCCGCTAAAGAAACGCGCAAGGCCATCGAGGAATACGCGGTCGAGTGCTCCATTATTAAAGTCTGGGGCTCGGAGATGATCGATTATGTCGTCGATGAGACCGTGCAGATCTACGGCGGCTACGGCTTCGTCGAGGAATATCCCGCAGAGCGTGCCTATCGCGACGCCCGCATCAATCGAATCTTCGAAGGCACCAACGAAATCAATCGCCTCATCATCACCGGCTTCTTGCTGAAGCGCGCCACGTCCGGCCAGTTGGCGCTCATGCCCGCCATCAAGAAGCTGATGGACGAAGTGCTTTCCGGCCCGAGCGTGAGTGAAGGCCTTGAAGGGTCTCTGGCCGAAGAACGCAAACTGGTTGGCCAGGCCAAGAAGCTAGGCCTCTTCGCCGCCGGAGCCGCTACGCAGAAATACATGCAAGCGATTCAGGACCAGCAGGAAATCATGGGCGCCATCGCCGACATGATGATTGAAACCTACGCGATGGAGTCGGCGGTGTTGCGCGCACAGAAGATCGCCGAAACCAAAGGCGAGGCCGCGGCTACCATGCCGATCGCGATGACGCGGGTCTATCTCTCGCAGGCGATGGAGAAAATCGAAGCGGCGGCGAAGAAAGTCATCGCCGCCGTTGCCGACGGCGACATGCTGCGTACTCAGCTAGCCGTCCTCCGCCGCCTGGCCAAGCACGAGCCGTTCAATACGATTGAATTGCGCCAGCAGATTGCACAGAAGGTGATCGAGCGAGGTAAATACACGCTGGCATAAGATCGTGACCAGTGAGGGCCAGAGGTACACAGAGGAATGCAGAACGACGTACAGGGCTCGGGGTCATCTGCCGCTTAATTCGGAATTAACAGGTAACTGACAAACGCAAGCCGCTTGTTGTCCGGGGACCACGATGGCACATTGATGGTTCCCTGCCCGCCAAATAATTTCGCCAGGACCGTAATTTTCTTGTCACCGAGCGACATCAGGCGCAGCATCACATCTTTGTTTTCGGGATGGCCGGTCACGTCCGTTTCATAAGTAAGAAACACCATCCATTGCCCATCGGGCGAGATGTGCGGGAACCAGTTGTTGCGATCGTCGGAAAATATCTGCTCCTGGTCGCTTCCGTCCGACTTCATTCGCCAGATCTGCATATGGCCTGTGCGCTCGGAGTTGAAGTAAATGTATTTCCCGTCGGGAGAGTATTCAGGACCGTCATCAAGGCCTTTGGCTGTAGTCAGTCGGGTCTCTTCGCCGCCAGCTGCGGGTATCGTGTAGATGTCGAACTCGCCGTTGCGTTGGCCAACGAATGCGAGGGTTGTTCCGTCCGGCGACCAACCATGCCAATACGAAGGAGACTTTTGCGTGATGCGGCGCGGCGTTCCGCCGTGGATGGGAACCATGTAAACGATGGAGTTGTGGTCTTCCTGCGAGTTATCGCTAATCGCTAACTGCGTGGCATCCGGCGAAATGCCGTGATCGTTGTTGCAGCGGATGGCAAAGCCGGTGTCAATCACTTCAGGCGTCTCCCCACTTACCGGCAATCGCTCGATGCGACCATTGCGGTTAAAAAGAAACGCGCGGCCATCCCGCGTCCAGTTCGGTGCCTCGAAGCGTCCGGGCGCAAGATACTCCACTCTTCTGCCGGAGCCGTCAATTGCGATTGTCTCGAGTGCGCTATAGAGTGCAGCCTTCTCCAATTGCGCGGGAGCGGGCGCGTCCAGCGAGACGTTGGAGAATACGGCCTTCGCCACCGCGTCCTTGTCATGTGAGCAAACTCCCAGGCCGACGTAAAAGCTCCCGTGCAACGGAATTCGCAGCCATCCTCCCGCTACGTTCGGCTCTCCCGTGCCGCCGGAGAGCGAAATGTAAACGTAGTCCCCGCGCTTGGCGATACGCAGACGCTTCGGCGCCGAGATATTCGACTGCACCTCGCGTGTGACCGCTCCTTGCTCGTCTCGAAACTGCAGCGATGTCAGCCCCCCAGCATGCAGCGCCACATCCGCGTAGGCGGAATCTGGGTCCAGGCTCTGGCGCAAGATCAGAACCGCCTTCTTGTGCTCGTTTCCTCGTGTCTCGGCAAACAAAACGTCCGCGGTCAACGTCACATCGCCCGACATTTTCTTCCACAGAAACTGAAACGCATCTGCCACGGACCACATATTCTCGCCGCTGCCGGTAATCGTGTACGTTTGCTTCGAAGCGTCGTAATCAACTGATCCCGCATGCAGAACTGCGCCGACGTCGCCGTGGCCGTCAAACACTCCAGTTCGGGTTCCCCGCTCCTGCGCGCCGGAAGGATCTGGCATTTGAGTTAAGAAGAAAAAACAAGTCAAGACAAACCAAAATGAACTCAGGGGTTTCGGCACGAAGATCCCTCCGTCGTACTCCGAGAAGCAACGTCGTCAATCGGAAGATTGTATCGAGTTGTGGAACAGCGCTCCAGTTCTGAACCGATAGACAACATCTCAGTGCAATGCCGCACGATTTCTGGTAAAACGCTTCCATGAAAATCAACCTGCACGTGGTTGCTGCGACCTTTAGCATTTTTCTCTCCGCCAGCTTTCTGGCTTTGCAGGAAGCGCACGCTCCATCCAGCGGCCTTGCCCTCACTCCTCCCATGGGCTGGAACTCCTGGAATAAGTTCGCTTGCAACGTCAGCGAAGACCTTATCAAGGGAACAGCCGACGCGATGGTTAAGTCTGCGATGAAAGACGCAGGCTATGAGTACATCGTGATCGACGATTGTTGGCAAGTGAGCCGCGACGCGAACAGCAACATCGTCGCTGATCCCGAGCGGTTCCCTCACGGGATGAAAGCTGTCGGGGATTACATTCACTCGGTCGGCCTGAAGTTCGGCATTTATTCCGACGCCGGATCGAAGACCTGCCAAGGCCGTCCGGGCGGCATTGGCCACAAGTATCAGGACGCTATCCAGTACGCCGCCTGGGGCGTCGACTATCTCAAATACGACTGGTGCAATACCACCACGCAGGATGCCAAGGCTTCTTACGCCAACATTCGCGCAGCTCTAGACGCATCGGGACGGTCGATTGTATTGAGCATCTGCGAATGGGGAACGGCCAAGCCCGGGCTCTGGGGGGAAAGAAGTTGGCGGCAACCTGTGGCGCAGCACTGCCGACATCTCTGACAAGTGGGAAGGTTCAACCAAATGGCCGGACGGCAGTTGCTGCTCCGATGGCATGCTTGTCAACCTGGATCTGCAAGTCGGCCTCGCCAGTTACGCTGGGCCCGGCCACTGGAATGATCCTGACATGCTGGAAGTCGGTAACGGCGGCATGACCGACACAGAATATCGCTCCCACTTCAGCCTGTGGTCAATCCTCGCTGCGCCACTGATCGCCGGCAATGATCTGCGCAACATGCGCCCTGAAATTCAGAACATTCTCACCAACAAAGAAGTGATTGCAGTGGATCAGGACTCGCTCGGCCGCGAAGGTGAGCGCGTGGGAAAGGACGGTAATCTGGAAGTGTGGGCGAAGCAGCTAAAAGATGGAAGCCGTGCCGTGGTGCTGTTCAATCGGGGCGGCACTGAGGAGAAGATCACTGCAGCTTGGGATGCCTTGGGATATCCGGATCATCTCGCTGCATCGGTCCGCGATCTGTGGCAGCACAAGGATCTTGGCAAATTCACCGGCAAGTTTTCTTCGTCGGTCGCATCTCATGGTGTGGTGATGGTCAGCGTCAAACCGTAGCAGAGCTGACTCGCCCGTGGTCTAGACCTGCGCTGGGCGGCCGCAAACGTGGCCAATTCAAATTCGAGAAGACACTGTCCCCCCATGGGGCAACCGCAAGTGTGTGCCAAACAACTAACTGATAGCGGTGTGATAGCTTCAACCCATTAACCGACGGCGTGGGCAGCCTGCGACGGTAAGCAATGGACCTTTCTCGTGTCTCTGTTTCGGGCAGAACCCTAAGAACTTTGGGCTTAACTGTTCCCTTGCTGGCAGCATTTTTTGTGCCAGGCATGCGGGGGAAACCATTCCACGCGCACTGTTACAGCTAGCCCATCTCCAAATTCAATGCCAGGTCAAACCGACGTGGTCACTTACCACTATGACAATGCGCGAACCGGCGCAAATCTGAGTGAAGCGGTTCTCACTGCCGCTAACGTGAATGCTACGAAGTTCGGAAAGATGGGCTTCTACTCCGTGGACGGCAAGGTGGATGGCCAGCCTGTCTACCTTTCTCAAGTCAGCATTTCCGGTCAAGGAACTCACAACGTTCTGTATGTGGTGAGCGAGCACGCCAGCGTCTACGCCTTCGACGCCGATAGCGGAACCACTCTGTGGCATGCTTCGCTGTTGGGTTCCGGTGAAACCCCCAGCGATCCACGCAACTGTTCCCAGATCGCGCCAGAGATCGGTATCACCTCTACTCCCGTCATCGACCGCTCTCGCGCTCCCCACGGTGCCCTCTACACCGTAGCCATGTCCAAGAACGCAACGGGCAATTACTTCCAGCGAATTCACGCTTTAGATATCACCACCGGAGCTGAATTATTCGGCGGTCCCGCGACTGTCACCGCAGCCTATCCTGGAACCGGCGACAACAGCACGGGTGGCAGCGTGATTTTCGATGCCGGGCAGTACGCCGAACGAGCGGGCTTACTCCTGCTCAACGGCACAGTTTACACCACTTGGACTTCACACTGCGATCAGCGGCCATACACGGGCTGGATCATCGGATATGACGCCAACACTCTCACCCAGACGAAGGTCTTGAATGTGACTCCCAACGGCAGTGAAGGCTCTATTTGGATGTCAGGCACCGCTCCCGCTGCCGACTCGAATGGCAACATCTATTTTCTCGATGCCAACGGAACCTTCGATACCACGCTCGACGCTAACGGGTTTCCGAGTCAACATGATTTCGGCAACTCATTCCTGAAACTTTCCACGTCTGCACGCTTGACCGTCGCCGACTATTTCACCATGTCCGGTACCGTCGCGGAGTCGAATGCCGATGAGGACTTGGGCTCCGGCGGTGTTCTCGTCTTACCCGACGTGACTGACAGCGGAGGACAGACTCACCAGCTCGCAGTCGGTGCCGGAAAAGATCGCGTCATCTATGTTGTGGATCGCAATGCTATGGGTAAGTTCAATCCATCGGCTGACAATATCTACCAGGAGATTCCAGGAGCGTTTACCGACGCGGTGTTTTCCATGCCCGCCTATTTCAACAACACCGTTTACTATGGCGCGGTCGGAAATACGATCGAGGCCTTCCCTATCTCGAATGCGAAACTCGCTGCGACGGCAAGTTCGAAAACCGGCAATGCTTTCCCGTATCCCGGCGCAACCCCGAGCATTTCTGCGAACGGCAGCAGCAACGCCATCGTGTGGGCTGTGGAAAACAGCAGCCCCGCAGTACTGCACGCTTACGATGCCACCAATTTAGCCAACGAACTCTATAACAGCAGCCAGGCATCCGGCTCGCGCGACCAGTTTGGTGCGGGAAACAAATTCATCACGCCGATGATCGTGAATGGTAAGGTATACGTCGGAACTGCGAGTGGAGTGGCCGTCTTTGGCCTTTTGCCTTAATTTTTGCACTCGAAAATCAACAGGATTCAGTCAGTCTTCTTTTTTAGTTCTTCCATTACGCTTTGGATTAACTCCTTCGCGTCGGTAAGGCTCTTCATAATGATCTGTATATCCATCACGGGCTTTCCCGGCCAGCGCAGGCTTTGGCAATAGACTCCATGCTGCCCGATCAGAGCCATGGCATCGGTGATCGTGTCCATGGTTACAGCCAGGCGTCCACGTGGCACCCCCATCATGGTCTCGTAACGTTCCAGTTCTTCTTGCTTTTCGTCGAATACCGGCATGGATCGATTGTAACGTCAAGGCTAGCAGTCGGCAGTCGGCACTCAGCCCTTGCTCTCTGCACCTCTGTGTCCTCTGTGGTCAAGGAAGTTTCTGGAAATGCCGTATCACCGGCTCCGATGGCAGCCGCCAAGGTTGCTAACGCCCGCGCCGATGGATAGTCTAAACACCTGCCTCAGCTTCACCGCCCATAGCACGGGACTTATGTTGGCTGAATGCTGAGTGCTGAATGCTGCTTACTCCCAAGGAGAATCTAATGCGCAAAGTTTTCTTTCTCGTTCCCGCAGTGCTGCTCGCGTTCACCATCGCCGCCGCTGCCCAGGGTAGTCGTCCCAGTCCCGCTGCCTCCGCTTCCTGTGACCTCGGTGGCGGCAAAACTATCAAGACTGATTACTCCAGCCCACGCATGAAAGGCCGCAAAATATATGGAGACCTAGTGCCCTACGGCAAAGTCTGGCGTACCGGCGCAAACGAAGCCACCGCGTTCGTAACCAGCGCCGACGTTAAGGTTGGCGACAAAGACGTTCCTGCCGGCAGCTATTCTCTGTTCACGATCCCGAATGCCGACAAATGGACCCTCATCATCAACAAGAAGACTGGTGAGTGGGGAATTCCATACAAGTATGAAGGCGACGAGTTGGCTCGCGTCGATATGAAGGTCTCGAAGCTGCCATCGGCGGTCGAGAACTTCACCATCAGCTATGAGAAGTCAGGCAGCGGTTGCACCTTGAACATCGACTGGGACAACACGCGCGCCTCCGTCGACATTTCAGCGAAATAGAGCTCAAGTCCTGGACAATCAGACGTGAGGAATTGTTGATGGTTGTGCATGGGTATTTCCCAGCATCAGCATTCAACAATTCCTCTGCGGACCCACTAACTTCTAGCTTCCGAGTAGAAGCCCGTCCCTCGCCCCCCTGAGAAACAGTCCAAGGTTATAATCACGGCGTCATGGCCCTTCCTCGAGGTATAAAACTGGGGTCCTATGAGATAGTCTCGTCGCTGGGCGCTGGCGGCATGGGCGAAGTGTATCGCGCTCGCGATGAAAGCCTGGGCCGCGAAGTTGCCATCAAAGTGCTGCCGAAAGAGTTGGCATCGGACCCCGATCGGCTGCGACGTTTCGAGCAGGAAGCACGGGCAGCGGCGGCGCTCAACCACCCCAACATACTCGCGGTGTATGGCTTCAGCACGACCGAGGAACACGCTCCCTATCTGGTCACTGAACTTCTTCAAGGGCAGACGCTGCGTGAGCGGCTGCAGCAGGGCGAAATTCCGGTACGCAAGGCGGTGGAATTCGCCCTGCAGACGGCGCGAGGGCTGGCAGCAGCTCACGAGCGCGGCATTGTGCACCGGGACCTGAAACCGGAAAACCTCTTCCTCACGCGCGATGGCGTGGTCAAGATCCTTGATTTTGGCTTGGCCAAGCTGATCGTCCCCGAGGTCACGTCTGAGACTTCGGTGGCGACGGCCAGCTTCACAGAGGTAGGAGTGGTGCTAGGGACCGCGGGGTACATGTCACCCGAGCAGGTGCGCGGGCAGGTCGTCGACCATCGCTCCGATATCTTCAGCCAGGGCGCGATCCTGTACGAGATGCTCTCTGGAAAGCGAGCATTTGAGGGGAAGACGGCCGCAGATACTCTGAGCGCGATCCTCAAGGAGGAGCCCGCCCAACTTTCTGCCAGCGGGCGCAGTCTTCCTCCGGCACTGGGGCGCATGGTTGATCGCTGTCTGGAAAAGGATCCGGCGGAACGGTTTCAATCGGCGCGCGACCTGGCATTCAATCTGGAATTGCTCAGCCGTGAGGAAACAGGAAGCGGGGCGGCTGTGGCCCTCCCGGCAAGGAAGGGTCGACGCTGGGGGATAGCAGCTTTGGGTGCGTTGGCACTATTTGGGGCGGCGGGTCTTGGATTCTTGGCGCGCGGACTGAGGCCGCGCGCGGAAAATTCTTCCCCCGCAGAGTTGAGGCGGCTTACCGACTTTGTGGGCATGGAAGAATTTCCGGCGTTGTCGCCCGACGGCAAGTCCGTGGCCTTCACGGCCGACGTCAGCGGACGGAGGCAGATTTGGGTGCGATTGCTGGCAGGAGGTACGCCGCTGCAAGTGACCCAGGACAATGCCGACCATCAATACCCCCGCTGGTCGCCAGATTCCTCATGGCTGATTTATTTCTCTTCTTCCCAGGAGCCGGACGGGGAAGGAAAGATCTGGCAAATCTCCGCCCTGGGAGGAACGGCTCGGCCGCTGGTCAGCAGCTTGGGCGGCGCCGACCTGAGCCATGACGGCAAACACATCGCCTATTTCCACTCCAATCAAGGCGAACTTGAGCTGGCCGTGGCCGATCCGGACGGCTCGAACCCCCGCAGGCTCACGGTTCTTCCGACCGAATATAACTACTCTGACCTGCGCTGGTCTCCCGACGACGGGAAATTAGGATTTCAGCGCGGCAGAACTTTTGATTACGACGTGTTTTATGTGCCGGCCGAAGGTGGCAACGTGCGACCAATTACACAGGATGGGAATCCACTTGAGGGTTTTGCCTGGCTTCCCGACGGCTCCGGAGTCGTCTACTCCTCTTCGAGAGGTGACACCGTTCTCTACTTGCGAACGATGAATCTGTGGTCGGTGCAAACCGGGGGAAAGAATCTCCGTCAACTTACTTTTGGAGAGACGTCATACATCTCGCCAGACATGGATCGGCACGGCAATATAGTCGCGACCCGCAGACAGATCCAGTTCGATATTTGGCGCTACCCGGTGGACGGCAGCCCAGAACAGAACGTTCGTCGTGGTGCGCAGATCACGCGCCAGACCGGCAATGTGCAAACTCCGTCCGCGGCCCCGGCAGATCATGAACTCGTATATCTGAGCGACAGTGGGGGCCATGGCAACCTGTGGATACTGAATCTTGAAACCCAGCAGAATCGCCAGGTCACTTTCGAACACGATCCGCAAGTCACGATAGGCGTACCGGTCTGGTCTCCGGACGGGAAGTACATTGCCTACGTGAAACGTGGACTCAAGGCATGGAACGTTGATTTATGGTTGATGAACCCGGATGGGAGCGCAGCTCACAAAGTATCGGACGGCGGCGGTTGGGCTTGCTGGGCTCCGGACAGCCGGTGGCTGTATTTCTCGCCGCCCGGCGAAAATGGATTTCGCATAGCGAAAGCCTCTCCTGCAGGCGGCGGCAACTTGTCAGTACGCGCGGAGGGACAGAAACCGGCAGTCGATGCGGAGGGAAGGCTTTTCTTCGTGCAGAGTCTGTCCGCTCTGAATGGCTTATCGGACATGGAGATACTGCTGGCCGAGCCAGAAAATGGCCCGGCGCGGAGGTTGGCTCGAATTTCGGGATCGCGCCTGTCAAGCTGGTTGCTAATGCAACCGGTGCTCTCCCCAGACGGCAAGTGGCTGGCGGTGCTGCTGACAGACGGACCGACCACGGACATATGGGCGCAGCCGACTGCCGGAGGACCCATGCGCCGCATTACTGATTTTGGCCGTCAAGCAACGTTCATCACCCGCAGAGTTTCCTGGTCGTCAGATGGACACTCCATTTACGCCGCGCTGGGAAAAGGCGAGGCCGACATTGTTCTGCTGAGCAACCTGAAACCATAGCCAAGTTGTAACGTCCTCAGATCGCGGCTTGCGAATCGCAAAAGCCGGTTGCCAGTACATTTATGAGACGACTTCTAGTATTATCTCCGGCATGAACCGCCGAACCTTTCTCGAGATTCTTACCGCCGCCGCAGTTCTTCCTCGTCACCTGAGTTGGGCCGCTGCCGAGAACCGAATTGAAAAGATCGGCTTGCAGCTTTATACCGTGCGCGACCAGATGAAGGCCGCCTTCGACGGCACCATCGCCAAGGTCGCTTCCATCGGCTACAAGGAAGTCGAATTCGCCGGCTACTTCGGCCGCACGCCGGAGCAGGTCCGAGCCGTGATCGATCGCAATGGCCTCACCTCGCCTTCGTGTCACGTCGAATACGCTGTGCTCAGCGACCAATGGCCTTCCGTCATCGATTCATCTAAGACTATCGGCCAGAGTTACATCGTGTGCCCGTGGATACCGGAAGAGCTGCGTAAGCAGCCCGACGGTTGGAAACGTGCCATCGATACCTTCAATCATGCCGGAGAAATCAGCAAGAAATCCGGCATTCAGTTCGCCTATCACAATCACTGGTTCGAGTTCCTCCCGGTAAACGGAAAGCTGCCCTACGACATGCTGCTGGAGCAGTGTGATCCTGACCTGGTGAAAATGGAGCTGGACCTGTGCTGGATCACAGTCGCCGGTGCGGATCCCCTGACCTATTTCAACCGCTATCCCGGACGCTTTCCGCTTGTTCACGTGAAGGACATGAAGAAGCTCCCCAAGGTTTCAGCCTCCGGGGGCCAGGACTTCGGTGACTCGCTCAAAGACATGACCGAGGTCGGCAGCGGCATCATTGACTGGAAGCGCATTCTCGGGCAATCGGAGAAGGCCGGCATCAAGCACTACATCGTCGAACACGACAAGCCGCAAGCGCCGATTGAGAGCATTAAGATCAGCTACGACTATCTCAGCAAGCTGCGTTTCTGAAGAGTTTTCGATGTTTTAAAGAGTTGTTCGTTGAACAATAGCGGGCTCCAAAATCGCTTTAGGAAGGCGCACGGCTTGAAGACGTGCCATCTGGAGCCGCTAAAGAGCGGGCTTTAGCCCCTGAGATATCCGCAGACAATTGAAAATCAGTTCCCAGGCTTCCAACGAAGCACGGGTTTCCGCGCCGCCGCAGTTTCATCGAGCCGCGAAACTCGCGTCGAATGTGGAGCATCCAGCACAAGCTGCGGATCTTCCTGCACTTCTTCCGCGATCGACGTCATCGCCTCGATGAATAAATCCATTTCTTCTTTGGATTCGCTTTCAGTGGGCTCGATCATCATAGCGCCCGGCACAATCAGCGGAAACGCGGT
>WNGL01000412.1_pt1 | contig 50000 bp, 42 predicted proteins | sample 5400591 | NCBI WGS metagenome assembly WNGL01 (sample SAMN13153377, study PRJNA577476) | soil metagenome | isolation source: 80 cm soil or saprolite under Garry oak tree replicate 1 | place: USA:California | collected 2016-06-15 | reverse complement strand
CACGCCCAAGGGCAGGCGCGGATCAAACTAACCGGCGCTCGTAATCTCTCGATCAAAAGCAGCTGCATCGTGGATCTCGCACCTGCCTCCCTTTTGCCCCAAATCAGCATCCCTTTAAAGAAGATACAGGCTGCATCGCCTGTGGGTAGGTGGTCGCGTGATCACAATACGTCGCGTAGAGGCTTCCATTCTCGTAGCTCGACTGAGTAAATAGGCGTATCGCTGTCGATGATGCGATCTCGAGCCAAGTGTTGCAAATCTGCAGCGCTGACAGGCCCTGTGATCTTGTCTCCCTTTGCATAGTGAAACGCCGTGCCGCTTGGCAGCCGTTGTTCCTCGATGACCTGCCCGATTGCATCTTTAAGTTCTTCGGCGCGCTTCTTCGGTTCCTTTAGCATTGCAACCGCCTTGAACGTTTCAATTACAAATTCCGCGCCGTTCGTATTGACGACGACTTGGTAGGATTCGTGAAAGATGAAGGCGAAACCCAGCGTGCAAAGCAACAAACCGGCGCCACCCGTAAAGACGGCTGCGGCGAGAAACCCTAAACCGATAGTCTTCTTTACATACTGGTTGCGCGGTATCGACCTGACCCACACTGCACTGTTGCCGTTCAGCGGATATTGCCCACTAGGAGTCGTTATTTTTTCGTGCTCGATTATGATGTCGCCGACGTGTCTCATTGGCGGGCGGTGTGATGCCAGCCTCCGCTATCCTCGTTGGGCCATAACGCCCAGCGTCAACACGACAAAGCTTGTCGCGATGGCAATCGCCACTTTCGCTTCGATAGATAAATTTTTCATAATTCCATAATTACAGTTGGTCCTTGTACCTTCGTCGCATCGAGCGAGTTCCCCGCACGCGCGCTTTCCCTTTCTTGGAATAGGCGTAAGCCGGTCGTTTACACGACGAATCGCATCGATTCAGTGAAGCAAAGGCATGTCTATTGTTTCTTTTTTGATCGGTTCGAATCTTGGCGCGCTGGCGGATGTCAGGGCGCTGACTGATAATCGCGGCTGCTCACAAGAGGACTTTCATATCGCGCGACCATCGACCGTAGTTACATAGGCGGCGTAGAACGAACGATCTCCGTCGCTGATGCACATCGTGGCGACGCGAAACCTTTCGTTGTGTGTGCCGATGAAAAGTTGACCCGCTTTTGTAGAACTCGAATCGGCGATCCGGGGCGGCATCTTTTAGGAAGGCAAGAACGCTGCCGACCTGATACGACTGGGTCGAGCAGCACGTCGGATTTTCTTACAGTCCAAGCGGCCACTATAAGGGTCAGAACGACACTTCCTTACAGATGATCCTGACAATATACTACACGCGTTGTCGAAGTAACTTACGGATTAACACATCCCATGAAAATGCGATTACGCGGCAGTGAAAAAAGTTTCCAGGACAAGATGCTTGCTATAAGCCCATTAGATTACTCCCACTTCCCCTGAATCGGGCATTGGCATCGGGCAAGCTTCCAATTTTTAATGCAGTCGGCCTGATGGCCGTTTGGCGTTACAATCGAGTATCGACGTGATGAAAATCGACGAGGGAATCACAATCGAAAAAGGCATTCCGTTAAAAAAGTAACAAAGGTGCTCTTGGTTCATTGACTAAGATTTTTAGTGAAATGAAGATCGGCGATTCCTTCGTGGCTCCGAGACAAATGGAACGTTCAAACATTTATGGCTATGCCAGACGAGCGAAGATCAAGATCGCTACACGTGTCCACGAAGACGGACGGATTCGAGTTTTGAGAATCAAATGATCACGAATCGCGGCTTACCCAACGCGACCATGAACCTCTACACAACGTCGGAAATTGATGAGCCAACCACGGGGCGATTGTCGGGGCTTCACCCCTCTCTGAACTCGCCCGCCTGCTCGTGCGTTTCGACCACGTTGCCCGCTCATCGAAATTGGAGGCCAGATGGCTCGCCTGGTTCTGACTTGCGACGGAGTTGATCTCGTAACGCATGAATTAGTTGGCGACGTTATCACGATTGGCAGTGCTCCGTTGAACCATATAGTCATTGACAATCCAGCGGTATCAGCGCAGCACGCGATACTCGCGAGAGTCGCCGACTCCTATCGGCTGAAAGATTTGCATTCAACAAACGGGACACAGGTCAATGGCGTTTCTATTACTGACGCTGAGTTGAAGGATGGCGACAAAATTCAATTCGGTTCCGTCGTAGCGGTTTTTTGCGGGATGTTGCCGCAAAGATTGATGAAACAGACGTCGTCCTCACCAGCAGGTCCCCTAATCCTCCCCGTGCCAGCTCAGACCGAGAGGGAGAGTCCGATGGCAACGGCGCAAATTTCCCCACCATCTTCGCGTAAATCAACTCTCATCGCTGTCGCAATCGCAGTCTTAATGATTGTCGGCGGCGCGGGATGGTATTTGGGACACAAAAGAGAGGTAGCACCTGAGAAGTTGAGCGGATCCACCCAGGCTGAAAGACAGATCCCAATTGTTAACCCGACGGAAGATGAAGCGGCCAGCAAACAGCCGGAGCCGATTGCAACACAACCGCAACGCAGGGCCGCCAAAGATCTGACGGTGTTGCCCACGGAAGATGTCGCGCGTGCCGAGCAACCGCAGCAAGAAGTCGGGGCAAAGGAAGGGTTTCCTGTGAGTAACTCACCGACGATTGCTCAGCCATCGATTGCGCCCGCGCGCGGACCATGGCTCTTCCCGGATTCAAGCTCTCGCTATCTGAGTGCGACTGACCTTTCGAGCCTTAGCTCTGCTGATTTATGGCGAGCCCGAAACGAAATATTTGCCCGGAAGGGCTACAAATTCTCGAGTCCGAGGGGAATCGCCTTTGCCCGAACGCTGGGCAATTATTATCGCGGTGTAGATGACGATCAGGATCGCGTTTTCAATAACATGAATCAATACGAGCGAGCCAACGTAACTCTGATCCAATCAATCGAGAGAGGCCGATAGCACCGCGTGCATCACGTCGCCGGCTTTTCGCGTGCCACCGTGACCTTCAACCACGGAGTTTCTGCCCTCCCACGACTGGAAGTCGGTGCTTGTGCAGCTAGCGAACACGAATGTAAGCGTCACAAAAACTGCGATTCTGTAAATCATGCGCGTCATCATACGCGCGGCGTCAATACGTCTATCTAAGCGCCCAGAACGCCTGTTCACGAGCATTGGCGGACAGAGGCGTAAATCAGCGGACGTTTTCTGACTTTCCGTTCTGACTTTGGCTAATCGAGGCGCTTTTTCAGGCTCATTTTCATAGGTAAATCAGCGGGCAACGGGAATCGAACCCGCATGGCCAGCTTGGAAGGCTGGAACTTTACCATTAAGCTATGCCCGCGTCCGACAGCTGCCGGATAAGAAATGAATAGTGATCGGTGAATGGTGAATAGTCAAAGCTAACCAGCTGCTCGTACGGCGACAAAAGAATAGCAATTGACCAGAGCGCCAATCGCAGCACGGGAGGGCGCCCGTTCGACTTCGCTCAGGGCAGGCAGTGCGCTCCCCTATTTCTCGAATGCGGTCGCAACGAGCGTGGCGTTGTGGCCGCCAAAACCGAACGAGTTACTTAACGCCACCCGCACTTTCTTCTCGCGAGCGACATTTGGCGTGTAATCCAGGTCGCATCCCTCTCCGGGATTTTCCAGATTGATCGTTGGCGGAATCACGGAGTCGCGAATGGCGAGCGCGCACGCCGCAATTTCTATTCCACCAGCCCCGCCTAACAAATGACCGGTCATCGATTTGGTGGAGCTGATGGAAACGTTGTAAGCTTGCTCGCCGAACACTTCTTTGATCGCCCGCGTTTCGCAAAGATCGCCGATGTCGGTGGCAGTTGCGTGCGCGTTGATGTAATCAACCTCTTCGGGAGAAACGCGGGCATGATCGAGCGCGAGCTGCATGGCGCGCACGGCGCCTTTGCCGTCCGGAGGCGGTGCCGTCATGTGGTATGCGTCTGCAGAAACCCCGTAGCCTGTCAGCTCGCAATAAATCTTCGCGCCACGCGCCTTGGCGTGTTCGAGCTCCTCCACCACCACGATCCCTGCACCCTCGCCTATGACAAAACCGTCGCGGTCTCGATCAAACGGCCGCGAAGCGCGTTCGGGTTCGTCATTGCGCATGCTGAGCGCTCTCATAGCTGAAAATCCCGCAAGGCCAATTGCGACAATCGAAGCTTCCGAACCGCCAGCGAGGAAAATATCGGCATCGCCAAATTTGATGGTCCGCCAGGATTCACCGATGGCGTTGTTCGATGTCGCGCAGGCGGTAACAATACACATGTTGGGTCCTCGCAGGTCGTACTCCATCGAAATGAGTCCGCTGGCCATGTTGCTGATCAACATCGGAATCGTGAACGGTGAAGTTCGCGACGGTCCTTTCGTCAAGAGGATCGTCAACTGATCCTGCAGCGTTTTCAGTCCGCCGATTCCGCTGCTAACAATGACACCGAAGCGATCGCGGCGCCTCAGATTTTCGACATCGATCCCGCTGTCGTCGAGCGCCATTTTTGCCGCTGCCAATGCGAGCTGAGCAAATCGGTCCGTGCGCCGGACATCCTTCGGATTTTTAAAGAATGCTTTCGGGTCGAAGCCGCGTACTTCACCGCCGATCTTGCAGTCGTAAGCGCTGGTATCGAACGCTTCTATTTTTCCAATACCGCTGACCCCGTTCTTCAGATTCGACCAAAACGTCTCCACGTCGTTGCCAAGTGGCGTGATGGCGCCCAATCCAGTGATGACGACTCTGCGATCGTTGTTCATTGAGTGGTTTAACGATTTAGCGATTTAACGCGCGAAGTTCGTGTGCTGATGGTTCGAGGTCAAAGCACAATCGCTCAATCTCTAAATCGCTAATGCGCTAAATATCTTAGCTCGTTCCCATCCCGACGCTTTGCACGGTCTGGAAGAGCTTTCCTTCGGTCTTAATAGAAGGCGCGATAATAATCTCGGTTTGCTGAAATTCGGCGATACTGCGAGCACCGACATTACCCATGCAGGTGGTAATTGCACCGACCAAATTTTGGCTGCCATCATCAACTTCTGCCGGACCGAAGAGGATCTGCTTCAGTGATCCGGTTGTGCCGACTTTTATGCGCGTTCCTCGCGGGAGATTTGCGTGCGGAGTGGCCATGCCCCAATGGTATCCGCACCCGGGAGCTTCCTGCGCTTTGGCAAACGCGCTGCCCACCATTACAGCATCCGCGCCGCAAGCGAGCGCTTTGCAAACGTCACCGCCTCTACTCATCCCGCCATCCGTGATGATCGGCACGTAGCGCGAAGTTTTCTTGAAGTAAGCATCGCGTGCCGCCGCGCAATCGACTGTGGCGGTCACTTGCGGGACACCGAGGCCGAGCACGCCGCGTGAAGTGCAAGCCGCTCCTGGTCCGACCCCGACCAAAACTGCAGCGGGTCCGCATTCCATGATCTCGAATGTCACATCGTAACCAACTGTGTTTCCGACGATAACCGGGATGCACATTTCGCGGCAAAATTTTGCCAGATCGAGCGATCTATACTCGGACGAAATATGCCTGGCGGTGGAAACCGTGCTTTGCACAACGAAAACGTCGGCACCTGCTTCTTGCGCGATCCTGCCGAATTCAGCCGCGCGCTGAGGGATGGAACTAACCGCGGCCAACACACCGCCGTCTTTGATCTGGCGTATGCGGCCCGCGATTAAATCTTCCTGGACCGGTTCCTGATAAATTCTTTGCAGCAACGCAGTAAGGTCGGATTTGTCAGCTTCCACGATTTTTTGCAGCACTTCCTGCGGGTTTTTATAGCGCGTTTGCACTCCTTCAAGATTCAGAACGGCCAGCCCGCCGAGCCTGCTCATGGCAATGGCGAAACGGACATCGACCACTCCGTCCATCGCGCTGGCGAGAATCGGAATCTTTAGCTCAAGCGGCTCCGCCTCTTTGCGTGGCAAACGGAAAGTAATATCGACTTCATTCGGATTAATCGTCACGCGGCCAGGCACGAGCGCGATTTCGTCGAACCCGTAGGTCACGCGTGCTTTGCGATTGCGGCCAATCCACATTCCCATGTTAAATTTGCTCCATCTTAAATCGTTCGTTCAAACTTCCACAGCGCGGGCACCGGGGAAGCAATGCGTCAGTTCGATCTTCAAATTCAAACGCGCAAATCACGCAGCGCAGCCGGTGTTGTAAAGCCTGCCGCTCGCGCCGCCGGCGATTCCACTCTCCCACTATCCAGAGGAGAAAAACTGCCGCAAGAAAAAGCAGCAAATAAATCGTGACGAGGGCGGTGAGACTGACGCGGATCACGGAGTCGCGGTTTCTGCCGGTGTTGCCCGCGGGTGCGTGACATCACCGCCCCATTCGATCGTCGCGATTCCCCAGGTCAGAAATGGATCGACTTTCGCGGCGTTTTCCGAGCTTTGGGGAAAACGGCAGCGCGTGAGATAGCGGCGAGCCTGTTCGTCCAGCGCAGGATCGCCCGAGGAATTGAGATGAAAGCAATAGCGAATTTCTCCGAGCTTACTCACGGCGACCCGAAAGCGGATCGTTTCCTGCGCCTCGTTGGTAGAAGCGGCAAAAACCCGATCTGGCAGCATTGGAGCGCCAAGAGAATCGAGCTCTTGTGAAAACGAGATAGACGTTGTGATCGGGCTGATGGCAGGGAGAGCTTGTCGATGGCCGAACGGCACGGCGCTTGGCGGCTGGGAGCTCGGGATGCGCAAATCGACATCCTCCGGTGGAACCTCTTTTAAGACCGGCTCCGCCGCGAGGTAAGATGGTATGTGCTCGACCCTTGGCGGGGCGCGGCGGGTTGCGTCAGGTGGACGCTGCGTTGTGAAGGCGAGCGCAGGATCTTCCGCATCGATCCAGCGAAGCAACGTGCGGCCTTCCTGGGAGGCGGGCGTGATCATATTTACCCGGGCCGGGGGTGGGAGCAGCGCTACTGTCGGCGGGTAAACAATTTGGAAAACATAGAAACAAAAAGCGTGTGCGACTAAAGAAAGCGCTAGAAAAGCGGAGATCGCCACTTTTCGGCGCCGAGGGGACTCCCAATTAAAAAGAAGCGGCTCGGCAGCAAATTCAGGAGTGGACGCGTTCATCGCGACGGAGTCGCAGCCAACGCGACAGATGTGATGCCGTGTTCAAGCGCGGCGTTTGTCACCTGTGCAACTATTTCATAGGGAGTCGAGCGGTCGGCCTTAATGATAATCGACAGGCCCTCACGCTTGGCAGCATCCAGTAATGGCCCGAGTTGCGCGATGGTGACTTTCTGGTCCCGATAATAGATGGCCGGGACTGTGCCGCCGGTAATGCTGATGATTTGCTGGTTAGTCTGCGGGCCAAGCGTAAAACGCGAGAACGGCATCGAAACCGAAATGCCTTGCTGCAAAATAAAATTCGAACTGAGCAGCAGGAAAAAAACGAGCAGAAAAGTCACGTCAACCACCGCCAGGAAAACGAGCCAACCGAAGTTATATTCCTTCGTACGGCTAAGCTTCATGAGGCGCGGCAGTGCTTATCGATTTTACCCAAATCGTCGTTTAAGAATCAATTCGCGCCTCGGATTCGGCCATCTGTCCGGGCGGTTGGAAGCTGATGATGCCACTAATCGGCCGGCTCTCCGTCAACATATGGACGATCTCAATCCCCGCGCGCTCCATGTCGTGGAGCATAGTGTTCACGCGCGAAGAAAGATAACTATAAGCAACAAAGGTTGGCGTGGCCACGACCAGGCCCGCCGCGGTTGTCAGTAAGCTCTTATAGACGCCGCTCGAAAGCTCGGTGACCGTCGCATAACCGCCGCTTGAGGCAATGGTGCCAAAGGCGTCGATCATTCCAGCAACAGTCCCAAGCAATCCGAGCAACGGCGCGAGGAAGGCGATCGTAGCCAGCACTCCGAGAAACCGTTCCAGCTTCGGTACTTCGAGTTGAGCGGCTTCCTGCACAATATCGCGCAATTCCGCTCGCGGCGCATCGTGCCGGATGATCGCGGCATGAATCACGCGCGCGACCGGGCCGGATGTCCCGGCTGATTCATGCAAGGCCTCAGCGAAATTGCGACGCCGAATAAGGTTCGAGAGTCCTTTTAAGAATTCGCCTACGTGGATCGTAGCACGATGAAAGTAGAAGAGGCGCTCGGCAAAGACGGCGATCGAAATAATGCTGCAGGCCAGAATTGGCCACATCAACAACCCACCTTTTTGAATGTACTCAATCACGCCGGTTTTGTAGCTCTTTTTGGCACCTGTGGCAAGCCAGCAACAAAAGGTGATCTCGGTGGGCTCGCCCTACCGTGAGCTTCTCTCGCGCGACTTTGGTGAAGACGACGGGCCGGTGATTAGGGGAGTTACGCGGCCCAGCAATTTGCCGGACGCATCGAAAATGGAATAGCCTGTTCGTTTCCCGCTTTGATCGTAACTGTAAACGATCTTATGCAGAAGGGTGCCGTCTTCTGCGCTTTGGGTTTCTTCCTGGAGATGGCCCCCACTATCGTACTTGTACTGGCTCTTGAATCGAAAGCGCCCATCGGGTCCAAAAATTTGTCCGCTGGAGAAACGCCCCGCGTCATCCAATTCATAACGAATTTTCTCACGAAGTTTGCCCTCCTGATCAGTGATCGTCGCAACAGCCACGTGCTGCGCGTCATTGAATTTGTAAACGGTGCGTGAGCCATCGGTGTTCGTCGACACGGTCACTCGGACAGCGTCGCTCTCAGTTTTCTCTGGAGTCTGGCTGAATACGCCATTAGCGCCATACACAAGAACGGTGCAGATAATCGTCACCCCAACTTGGGAAAATTTCATGACTTGAGGAGCTTACGGTTAAGGGAAGGGGCTGCAAATGAGCGTAAAATTTTTATTGACCACGCTTCGCGGAAGTGGTTAAAGATGGGGGCAAGTGGGGTAAAATGGATGAATTCTCCACCGACGTATGGATTCCCTTCCTCAATCTGAGCGTTTTTACGCCGGAGAGTTCCGCCATTCCCTTGACGAGAAGAATCGCGTTACCATCCCGTCCCGCTGGCGACGGGACCAGGGGGAAGAGTTCATTCTTTTACCTCAGGCAAATCAGCAATTTCTGCTTGTCATATCGCCGGAGGATTTTGCCCGGATGAGCTCAGCGGTGGAATCAAACGAGGGCGTTTCCGCACGAGATCGGCGTGTTTTCCTGCGCCAGTTGCACTCCCGCGCTCAGCACGCCATTTCGGATCGACAAGGGCGTCTTGTTTTGCCGGAAGAGCTTTGCAGGAGAGTTGGTCTGAAAGGTGAAGTCGCCCTCGTGGGCGGCCGCGGGCGTTTTGAGATCTGGAATTTGCAACGCTGGAAACGAGCGCACGAGGAGGAAACGCCCACTTATGAGCACGTCGCCAATGTAATTGGTTTGTAAGCGGATGATTCAGTCAAAACGTTATGAACACACTGTTGTTTGAGCGGCCCGTCTGGTTCGCCGCGGATCCGCTGATTGTCGAAGAAGAGGCCTACGAAATGGAGGATTTTATTTATCATCGCCCAGTGCTCGAGAAGGAGGTAGTGGAGCTGCTCGAGCCGAAACTCGGTTCTTTCATCGTGGATGGGACCTGTGGCGGCGGTGGCCACACGGAAGCGCTATTAGAAAGCGGCGCCAACGTTCTGGCCTTGGATCAGGATCCCGATGCAGTCCAACATGTGAGCGAGCAACTGGCAAGCTTCGGCCGGCGCGTCACTGTACGGCAGGCGAATTTTCGACACGCGGCCAGGGTTCTCGACGAACTTGGGATTCGCACCATCGGCGGTGCGCTTCTTGATCTCGGCGTCTCGTCGCGGCAACTCGAAAATCCGGAGCGCGGTTTCAGCCTGGTGCGCAACGGACCGCTCGACATGCGCATGGATCCACGAACCGAACTTACTGCTGCTACTATCGTAAACGAGTACAGCGCAGAACAACTGACCCGATTATTCCGCGAGCTTGGAGAGGAACCGGCTGCACGCCGTATCGCGAGCTTGATCGTAAAGATGCGCAATAGATCCCCGTTCCGTGAGACCCTTCCACTGGCGCGTGCGATTGAAAAACTTGCCGGCCGGCATGGCAGGCGTCATCCGGCTACCCAGGTTTTTCAAGCGCTGCGCATGGAAGTGAATGACGAGCTTGGCGCGCTCGAAGAGGGTCTGCGCGTTTTGGCTGAGCGACTCCAGCCCTGGGCGCGCATTGCCGTGATCGCTTTTCATTCACTGGAAGACCGGATCGTGAAGAACTTCTTTCGCGATCACAGCCGGGAATGGCTCGATCGACCAGAGTGGCCTGCGCCGCAGCGCAACCCTAACTACGACCTCAAGCTGATTACACCGAAACCCGTGGAGCCGAGTGAAGACGAACAACGCGCTAATCCCCGCTCACGCAGCGCAAAGTTGCGCGTGGCTAAGAAAATTTAAATGAACCGTTCACGTCGAAGAAACTGCAATACGGTGAACGCCGCATCGCTCGCGCGTTGGATTGTTGTAACCGCGTTTCTCGCCCTCGCCGGATTGAGCTATGTCTATTTGACGCTACAACTCTATCACCTGGGTGACCGCAGGAAGGCGATCGAGAACGAGCTCGCCAGTCTCCGCACCCAAAATGATGTGACCAGCGCGCAAATCGCGGCTTTGACTTCGCGCTCGGCGTTACAGCGCCGATTGAAGGAAGGCTACCTGAAAATGATCCCGATTTCCGAGAACAACATCGTTCGGCTTACAATTCCTGCTCGATCGGCGGAGGAAAATGCAATTCAACCAGTGGCAAATCCGTCTGGACCAAGATGAACCCGAATAGCCGAAGCCGCTGTGCCTTGGTTTGCGCTGCTTTTATCGCCCTCTTCAGCGCCTTTTCATTCCGGCTGATTTATCTGCAAGTGATAAAGCACGACGAATACGCCGGGCTCGCTGCTGAGAAACACGTTTACAAACAAATTATCTACGCAGAACGCGGCACGATCCTTGATGCGAACAACGAAGTTCTCGCGCACAACATTCCTGTCGAAACGGTAGTGGCGGACGCCACGCATTTTAATAATCGGCAAGCAGTTGTCGATCTTGTCAGCAATGAACTCGGCATTCCGGCCGAGGAGCTCACAGAAAAATTGAGCAATGAACGCCGATACATTGTAATCAAGCGTGAAGTGCCGGAGGCGCTGGCAAGAACGCTGCGCGAAAAACTCCGCGCCAGAAATTTGCACGGAATTTATTTCGAGCACGACGCCACGCGCATCTACCCGAATGGCTCCATGCTTTGTCATGTGATCGGATTCACCGACTTCGAACATCACGGTATTCAAGGCGTGGAAGCGTCGATGGAGGAATACCTCCATGGGCAGGACGGTTATCGTTTCATCGAACACAATCGCGCCGGCCAGGAGATCGTGCCTTATCGAGGCCAAGAGCGCTCGCCGCGCGACGGCTACCAAATCCATCTCACCGTCGATCTTAGTTTACAGAACATTGTTGAGAACGAAATCGACGCCGCGATGCAAGAATACACTCCCCAAAAAGCCACGATTATTCTAATGCGGCCGCAGACCGGCGAAATCCTGGCAATGGCTACTCGCCCAAATTTCGATTTAAACCTCCGCTCCGAAGCAAAGTCCGAGGAAATGAAAAACCGCGCCATCATCGACATGATGGAGCCGGGTTCCACGTTTAAAATCGTGGCCGCGGCCGCAGCGCTCAATGAACATAAGCTCCGGCCTGATTCGACGATCTTTTGCGAAAACGGTCTGTGGAATTTCGGCGGCGCCGCCCTGCACGATCATCGCGCGTTTTCGTACCTGAGCGTGCGCGACATTCTCATCAAGTCCAGCAACATCGGCGCAGCCAAGCTTGCGCTGAGCGTCGGCGAACAAAAGTTTTACGAATACATCCGCCGCTTTGGATTTGGTGAGCGCACCGGAGTTGAACTTCCCGGTGAGATCAACGGGCTCATTCGTCCTCCGCAATCGTGGAGCAAAATTTCGATCACGCGTATCCCGATGGGACACGAAATCGGGGTCACGCCATTGCAAATGACGTTGGCAATCGCGGCGATTGCCAACGGGGGCAAATTGATCACACCGCGCATCGTAAAATCGATTACCACCTCCGGGGGCAAAACCGTCAGCTCACTTTCCCCGGTAGTATTGCGTCAGGTGATTTCTCCTGAAACCGCCAGAGAAATTGGAGATGCGCTCCGAGGTGTCGTAAGCGATCGCGGCACTGCGGCTGCCGCTGCTGTTCCAGGTTTTACGATTGCCGGCAAGACCGGAACCGCGCAGAAAGTTGATCCTAAAGGCGGATATGAACACGGAAAGTACGTCGTTTCTTTCGTCGGCTATTTGCCGGCCGAGCATCCCGAGTTTGTCGGTCTTGTGGTGCTCGACGATGCGCACACGAGCAAACCAGAGTTGAATTACGGTGGGCTCATCGCGGGACCGATCTTTTCCCGGGTCGCCGAAAAGGCTGCCCGATATCTCGATCTTGAGCCGCATGAGCAAATTCGCAAAGCGATTCCCGTAGAACGGGTCGAAAAACCCATGCCGGCGGAGCGAGTTCGCAAGGCCGTACCAGCGGAACGAGTCGCCCTAACCAATGCTCCACACCATTGAACGCCTTGCCCCGGTTCGCCGCAGCGAATCTGTCCCCTGGCGGACATGTTGAAACCTCATGCAGCTCAAAACTCTCGCCGCCGCGCTTCCAACTCGCCAGGTCATCGGGACAATTGATCGCGCGGTGGAAAGCATCGCGTATGACTCGCGGCGAGTGCAAAGGAATGGCTTGTTCGTGGCATTGCGAGGCGAGAAAGCCGATGGCCACGAATTCATCGGCTCAGCAATCGAAAAAGGCGCATCGGTGATAGTTACAGAACGCGAGGAACAACATCCGCGCGTTACCTGTCTTGTTGTCGAAGACACGCGCGCAGCGCTCGCTGATCTTTCGGCAAATTTTTACGGACATCCCGCGTGGAAATTAAAACTGGCGGCGGTGACTGGCACGAATGGAAAAACCACCACGACGTTTCTCATCAAGCACATCTGTGAAAAGGCCGGCTTGCGTTGCGGATTGATCGGAACGGTTCGCTACGAAATCGGTGAGCGGATTCTGCCTGCCATTCGCACAACGCCGGAATCGCTCGATTTGCAGGAGTTGCTGGCGCAGATCGTTAACGCGGGTTGTCGGGCTGCTGCGATGGAAGTTTCCTCGCATGCGCTCGCGCAAGACCGCACGCGTGGGCTCGAATGGAATGTCGCTGTCTTCACCAATCTCACGCAGGACCATCTGGATTTTCACGGGACGATGGAAAGCTACTTCGACTCCAAGGCGAAACTTTTCTCACGGCTTGGCAGCCAGGAAAAAAAGCGGAAGCCGGTCGCAATTGTAAACATTGATGACCGCTATGGCGAACAACTGCTCAAAAAGATCGACCAGCGCGTCGCCGTCGTCACTTATGGCAGGAGCGTTCGCGCGGATTTTCGCGCTTCAAACTATCGCGTGGAGTTCAGCGGCAGTTCCTATCAGCTCGATGCCCACGGCAAGAGTTATCTGGTTCGTGTCCCATTGATTGGCGGGTTTAACGTCGCAAACTCGGTGGCGGCGCTGGCAGCGGCAAATGCCATGGGAATCAGTCTGCGCGACGCTGTACTTAGTCTCGGTAAATCGCCGCAAGTGCCGGGGCGCTTGGAATTAGTTCCGGCGAAGCGGCAATTCCAAGTTTTTGTCGATTACGCGCACACACCGGATGCGCTCCGGAACGTTCTCAAGACTCTGCGGGAACTCGAGCCGCATCGATTGATTGTCGTTTTTGGCTGTGGCGGCAATCGGGACCGGGAAAAGCGTCCACTGATGGGCGAAATGGTGGATCGACATGCTGATTATGCGATTGTCACCTCCGATAATCCGCGCAAAGAGGACCCGAACGCAATTATCGTCGAAATCGAGAAAGGCTTTCGCTCGAGCCACTATGAAAAAATGGTCGATCGCACGCAAGCGATTGATCGCGCAATCACCCTCGCTCAGCCGCGCGACATTGTCTTGATCGCAGGCAAGGGGCACGAAAATTATCAGGAGTTCGCAGATCACACCGTCCCGTTCGATGATATCCAAGTCGCGCGACACGCAATCGAGGACCACCCGGTGGAGTTTTAATGAATCGATTATCAATCTTTCAGATTGCTGAGTTTGCAGGCGCGGCCGTCTCTTCTGGAGACGGCAAAACTTTCATCGATAAGATCAGCACGGATTCGCGCACGCTGAAACGCGGCGAATTATTCGTCGCCTTGCGCGGCGAAAATTTCGACGGACACAATTTCGTTGAATCCGCCGCAAAAGCCGGGGCACCCGGGGCAATCGTGGATTCCACTTGGAAGGGAAAAGTTCCAGAGAACTTCGCGCTCATCCTGGCGGAAGATCCGTTGCAGGCGTACCAAAAACTCGCTGCCAGCTACAGGAGATCACTGTCGCTTAAAGTGGTCGCGATTACGGGAAGCAATGGCAAGACAAGCACGAAAGATTTCGCCGCGGCGGTCCTTGCCCGGCGTTTTCGAGTCACAAAAACAGAAGGAAATTTCAACAACCATGTCGGCCTCCCGCGAACAATTTTGGAGGCGACGTCGCAAGATGAAGTCGCTGTTTGGGAAATCGGCATGAATCATCCCGGCGAAGTTGCGGTGTTGGCGAAGCTGGCTGCGCCGGAGGTCGCCATCCTTACAAACATCGGTGTGGCGCACATCGAGTTTATGGGATCGCGCGAAGCAATTGCGGTGGAGAAAGGGGCACTTATGGAAGCCGTTGACGCTCAGGGAACGGTCATTCTAAATGCGGACGATCCATTTACGACGAGCATCGCGGCGCGCGCGCGCGCCAAAGTAATTTTAGCGGGCACAACGGCGGGGACGATTCGCGCCAGCGAGATTAGTCAGAGCGGCAGCGGAACGGACTTTACCATCCTCGAGGGCGCCCACCGCTGCCGGGCGCAGCTGCCTGTGCCGGGGCTGCACATGGTCCAAAACGCGCTGCTCGCAATCGCCGCGGGCCGCGTCTTTGGTCTTTCCCTTGAGGATTGCGCCGCTGGCCTGGTCGCCGCGCCGCTCACGAAGGCTCGTTTGCAGATCAAGGAAATTCACGGCGTGCAGTTTATCGACGACAGCTACAACGCAAATCCCGATTCCATGAAAGCGGCATTACGCACGTTGGTGGAACTCGATGCCGATGGAAAGCGCATCGCTGTGCTCGGCGAGATGGGAGAACTTGGTTCGGAATCGGAGCGCGGCCATCGTGAAGTTGGCGAAACCGCAGCGACGTTCGGGATCGATCAACTCATTACCATCGGCGAGATGGGAGAACTTATCGCGCGGGCGGCGCGTGCTGGCGGCCTCGAAAAAACTACGGCCGTAAGATCGACAAGTGAAGCTGCGGAGTTGTTAGGCGAAATTGCCGAGCCGGGCGATCTCATTCTCGTCAAAGGCAGCCGCTCCGCACGCACCGAGCAAGTCATCGAGGCTTTCGGGTTTCGTCATTCGTCATTCGTCGTTTCCCCATGATGTACTACCTCCATCACCTGAGCGATCACTTCATCGGGTTCAATGTTTTCCTTTATGTCACGTTCCGCGCAATTGCCGCGGCGGTGACAGCTTTCTTGGTCACGTTGGCCTGTGGAAATTTCATCATTCAAAAACTGACCGCGCTGAAGCTGGGACAACCCATTCGTTTGGCGGCAGAGGTTCATCGCCTAGCCGAGCTGCATGGCGGTAAACAGGGCACGCCAACCATGGGTGGCGTGCTGGTCATCGGAGCCGTCTTTGTATCGAGCTTCATCTGGGCCCGCCCAGACAATCGTTTTGTTTGGCTCGCCTTGTTCAGCATGATTTATCTCGGCGCGCTCGGCTTCGCCGATGATTACCTCAAGGTCACGAAGAAGAAGTCCGAAGGCATAAGCGGCCGCCTGAAACTCGTTTTTCAAATTGCCCTGGCGGCTATTGTCACGAGCGTTTTCCTCACGAGTCCATTGCTCGAAGTGCAGGCGCGTTCGCTTTACGTCCCGTTCGTTAAGGCACCGGTCATCGCGAATATGGGCTGGTTTACCTTCCTGTTTTTTGCTCTGGTCATCGTGGGTTCCTCGAACGCCGTCAACCTCACCGACGGACTGGATGGCCTGGCGATCGGTTGCAGCATCACAGTGGCGTTTGATTACGCCTTGCTGTCTTATGCGGCTGGCAATTTTCGGATCGCGGAATACTTGCAGGTCCCGTTTTATGCCTTTGCCGGAGAACTGACGGTCGTTTGCTCGGCACTGATTGGCGCGGGTCTTGGTTTTCTCTGGTTTAACTGTCATCCAGCCAAAGTTTTCATGGGCGATACCGGATCGCTGGCCATCGGCGGCATGATCGGCGTGGTCGCGATCTGTTGTAAGCAGGAGCTGCTTTTGACTGTCGTGGGTGGCGTTTTCGTGATCGAAGCCGTCTCAGTGATTTTGCAGGTAATCAGTTTCAAACTGACAGGCAGACGGATTTTCGTCATGTCTCCGCTTCATCACCATTTCGAACTGACTGGCTGGAAGGAAAACACCGTAATCGTTCGGTTTTGGATTCTCTCAATCATCTTTGCACTGCTTGGGTTGGCGACACTGAAATTGAGGTAAAAGTTGCGGTACAAAAATCAAAATATCGCCGTTCTTGGTGCGGGGTTGAGCGGCACCTCCGCAGCGCTCTTGCTCAGCTCCGAGGATGCACAGGTTACCGTGCTCGATAGCGCTGAAGAAAAGAATTTACTCAAATCGACCATCGACAGTCTCCGGGCACAAGGGATTCGCGTCATCTGCGGAACGGCGGCGGATGAAGATTCTTCCACGTACCAATTGGCTGTCTTAAGTCCGGGTATCGATCCTGCCTCTCGGCTCGCGCGCAATTTTTTCTCGCGCAAGATCGACGTGATCGGCGAGCTCGAACTCGGTTGGCGGTCCTGTGAAATTCCAGTCATCGCCGTTACCGGCACAAACGGCAAAACCACGACGACCGAATTACTCGCCCAGATGTTGAACACGTGCGGCCAGCGAACAATCGCTTGCGGGAACATCGGAAAACCGCTCTCCGAAGTGGCGCGCGAAAAGAAACCATTCGATGTGCTGACGGTCGAAGTGAGCTCGTTTCAACTGGAAACTATCCGCAGATTTCATCCATCGATCAGTCTCTGGCTCAACTTCGCCCCCGATCATCTCGACCGTTATCGCTCCGTGGCCGACTATCGCGCGGCCAAGCTGCGCATTTTCGAGAATCAAACCGGCGACGACGTCGCAGTTGTCAATGCGATTGAAAGGGTGCCCGGGATTCGCGCACGCACGATCACGTTTAGCGCTTATGTCGATCAAGCGGACTTTCGCCTTTCCGAAGGAGCGATCGTTTATCGAAACGACACTGTTCTGCGGTTATCCGATATGAAACTGCGTGGCTTGCATAACATCGAGAACTTGATGGCAACACTTGCCGCAGGGATGGCGCGAGGGTTGTCATTTCGCGAGATGGTGCCGCCGCTTTGCGCCTATGAGCCGCGTCCGCATCGCTGCGAATTCGTGCGCGAACTCGGTGGCGTTGGCTACGTAAACGATTCCAAGGCTACGAACCTCGACGCGGTGGAGAAGGCGCTCCGCGCGCAAAGCAAACCGGTCATCCTCATCGCAGGCGGCAAGGACAAGGGGTTTACGTTCGATCCGCTTCGAGCCCTGGTGAAAGAAAAAGTGAGATCGACGATCTTAATCGGCGAGATTGCCGAGAGCATCAGGAGCTCCTGGAGCGGCGCAGTCAACTCCGAAATTGCGAATTCGCTCGCGGATGCAGTTGAGCGCGCACATGCGGTCGCCAAGCCAGGCGAAGTCGTCCTTTTTTCCCCGGGCACATCGTCCTTCGACATGTTTAAAAGCTACGCCGACCGCGGCGATCAATTTCGCGCGCTGGTGCGAGCTCTCCCCAAATGAAACTGAAAATCCCCAACCTTCTCAGGCGCAAAAAACTTCTGGCCGCAACCGCGCGCCGCGCCGCCGGCGCATCTGCCGAACTGGATTACGAAGAGATGGAGCCAAACATGAAGCTGTCTCGGGCGTTGCTGATCGTTTTGCTTCTTCACGTTGTTGCCGTGTCTGGAATCATCGCGTTCAACGCAATCAAGACGCGACAGAGCTCGTTCGTAGCCGCCGCTCCGGAAAATGCCGAAAATACTCCGACCATCTCCCCGACAGTTAGCTTGGATACCTCAAGTCCGCGATCGGCGGCGGCACAAAAGGAAAACGTGCCGCGTGATGAGGCGAGAACATCAGGTTTGCCTTCGAAACCGCCGGCGAAAGACGACCGCGAGAAATCGACCGGACACGGGAAAGTGCCCGCCTCCTCTGGAAAAGTTTACACGGTAGGGAAAGGCGATAAGCCAGTGACGATCGCAAAAAAACTAAAAGTATCTTACGACGATTTAATGGCGCTCAATCACATCGAGGACCCGCGCAAGTTGCAGATTGGTCAAAAGCTTCTGATCCCGAAAACGACTAAATCAAAAAAGAACGAGAAATGAAACTCGCCGCGGCATTTTCAATCTGGGTAGCGCACACGTCTCGCGTGCTGGTTGCGGTGTCTGGCCGCAACGATCTTTCCTTCTGCTGCGCTAGGGAATCCGCGACCGTTTTTAGAAAAGTTCGCAATGGCGGGACGCCATCTCCAGCTCGCCACAGGACGAGTCCGTCCGACTGGCGGACACGCGAGACGCGTGCGCTACCGAGAACAACAAGCATGCTGGCGCATAACTAATCATGCATCGTAAAAGCGCCTATATCCTTTTTCTTGCCGTGCTGGGATTGCTCGTCATTGGAATTGTCATGCTTTTCAGTACAAGTGCGTTTGCGCGCGACAGCCATGGAGACATTTATTTTTTCATTAGACGGCAGGCGATCTGGTTCGGGATAGGCCTTGTCGTCTGCACCTTTGCTGCGCTGGTCGACTATCACTTCTGGCAACGGACATGGTGGCTTTGGTTTGCGCTCGCACTTGTTGCTTTGGCGCTTTGCTATTTCCCGCATATCGGGATGCGCATCAATGGTTCACGCCGCTGGGTCGGACTGGGACCAGTTACCTTTCAGCCTTCCGAGCTGGCAAAGCTTGCCGCAATCTTTTTTCTCGCCGCCTGGTTTACGCGGCACGAAAAAGCGGGCGGCAATCTGCTCTCTGGATTCGTGCTTCCGCTCGCAATCGTAGGTTTGCTGGCTGGACTTATTCTAGGTGAAGTCGATCTTGGGACGACGGCTTTGCTCGGAACAACTGCGTTTGTCGTGATGTTCGTCGCTGGAGCGAATCCACTGTTGCTTGGTATCATGTCGTTAGCCGCTCTGGGCGCCCTGCTCATCGTTGCCACGCAAATCTCGGAACGGATGGGAAGACTCTCCGCCTTTCTTCATCCGCAAAATTTCAAGGAAGATGCTGGTTTGCAGCAGATGCAGGCATTGATCGCGTGGGGGAGCGGTGGAATGGAAGGGCTTGGCCTGGGCAATGGTCGCCAGAAGATGCTTTATCTGCCTTACGCGCATACCGATTTCATTTTTCCGATCATCGGCGAAGAGCTCGGGCTGCGGGTCAGTCTGCTCGTGGTCTTTTTATTCGTGGTCATCATTGTTTGCGGGATCATGATCGCGTTGCACGCCAAAGATCGTTTCGGCTTGCTGCTCGGGTGCGGCGTTGTATCGCTCCTGGCTCTGCAAGCAGCGATGAACATCGGCGTGACCACATCGCTCTTGCCGAACAAAGGGCTGCCGCTGCCATTTATCAGCTATGGAGGTTCGAATCTCGTCGCATGCATGTTCGGGATCGGTTTGTTGCTGAATATTTATCGGCAGGGCATTCTTGAACCACCACATACGAAACGTGCCACCATGCACGCTCGGGTGACACCGCGGATTTAGATGCACCTGATCAATCCCATAAGTTCTATGTACCAACCAAAGATCGAAAACCGACTTTTATGAATGCAGTGATCGCATGCGGAGGGACCGGTGGACATCTCTTTCCCGGCATTGCCGTGGCAGAAGTGCTGCGCGATCGGGGACACAAAGTCATGCTGCTGGTCTCCGAAAAAGACATTGACGCACTTGCACTCTCCGGCCGGGCGAGTTTCCGATTCGAAAAATTGCCAACTGTTGGATTGCCTTCGCCATTTTCGCCGGCGATTCTCGGTTTCGTTCGCCGCTTTTACGAAAGCCTGTCGCTTTGTCGATCTATCTATCGGAAATTCAAACCCCAGGTAGTGCTTGGCATGGGCGGGTTCACTTCCACCGCACCGGTGTTGGCCGGACGGATGCGCGGCATTACTACCTTCATACATGAATCGAATGCCGTCCCGGGAAAAGCGAACCGATTGACCGCACGCATGGTGCGCGCCGTGATGCTCGGCTTCCAGGAATGCGCGCCCTTCTTTCCAAAAGCGCGCACGGAAATTACCGGCACGCCGATCCGGACCGAACTGAAGCCTTTGGACTCGCATGTTGCGCGTCAAAAGCTCGGACTACGTGACGATCTCACGACGCTGCTCGTGATGGGAGGTAGTCAAGGTGCGAGCGGAATTAATCAGGCCATGATCAAATCGTTGCCGTTTTTGCAAGGCGTCCCGCTGCAGGTGATTCATCTTTCCGGCCCCCGAGATGAACGTCTCGTCGCCGATAACTATCGCCGCGAAAGTGTCCCTGCTTACGTCGCCCCGTTTCATCATCGGATGGAGGAAGTTTATAGCGCTGCGGATCTCCTCGTTGCACGGGCCGGCGCGGCGAGTCTCGCCGAGTTCGCGGCTTTTTCATTGCCGGGAATTCTGATTCCGTTTCCATACGCCGCCGACGACCACCAAACACGCAACGCGGAAATTTATGCTCGCGCTCAGGCAGCGATCCTCCTGAAGGAATCAGAACTTTCCGGTGAATTGCTCGCAAGCAAGATTCGGGAGTTGATCGAAAACCCGGAGCAAATTCAACGAATGGCTGCGAGTTGTTCGCGTCTCGCACCAGCCGACGCGGCCGGACGCGTGGTCACCACCATGGAAAAATATACCACTCATGAAGCCCGTCTCTGAGCTCGATTTGCCAAAGCTGCTCACGCATGAGCGTCATAGGATTCACCTCATCGGCGTGGCCGGGAGCGGCATGAGTGGCATCGCGGCGCTTTTGCTCGAGCTTGGGCACAACGTCAGCGGCTCGGATAAAGTGAGCTCGCTCGAGACGGATCGATTGCAACGCCTGGGTCTGCGTTTTCGTGAGCAACATCTCGCGGAGGATGCTGCCGACGCCGAGCTGATTGTCTTTTCCTCCGCGATCAAGATCGACAATCCGATTCTGATGAGCGCGCGCGATTCGGGAAAACCGGTTGTGCGCCGCGCTGAGGCCCTCGCCGCGATCATGCGCGGCAAGCGCGGCATTGTCATCGCCGGAATGCACGGCAAGACGACAACCTCAGCGATGACTGCGCACGTTTTGCGCGAAGGCGGACTGCATCCATCGCATTACATCGGCGGCGAGATTCCGATTCTCGGGACAAACGCGCACTGGGATCCGCGTGGCGAATATTTTGCCGCGGAAGGGGACGAAAGCGACGGCACCTTGCGCTGCTTTCATCCCGAGCACTCCCTCATTCTAAATATTGAGGAAGAGCATCTCGACTTTTACTCCGATCTTGCCGCGATCGAAAAAGTTTTTGCGCAGCTCATCGAGCAAACCAGCGGAATCGTTTTTTACAACATCGACGACGCGAACACGGCGCGATTATGCGCAAAACGGAGAGGCGCAATCTCGTTCAGCCTCTCTGAAGAGGCGGATTATCGTGGCGCCGACGTAGAGCTGCGCGATTTTGCTTCGGTCTTTTGCGTTTATAGACGCGGCGAGCAACTAGGCGAAGCAGTCCTAAATGTTCCCGGGCAACATCACGTCCAGAATGCCGTTGGTGTAATCGCCCTCGCCACGGAGCTTGGAATTCCGTTCGAAAGAATTGCGGCTTCGCTGCGCAGGTTCGAGCACGCGCGCCGCCGCTTCGAAATTAAGTACGAGAGCGATCGCTTTTTGCTTGTTGACGACTATGCCCATCACCCTACGGAGATCCGCGCAACGCTGAAAACCGCGAGATCGGCGGGTCGCAAACGTGTGTTGACCATGTTTCAGCCACATCGTTATTCGCGGACCAAGGCGCTGTGTAAAGAATTTGGCCGGGCCTTCGATGACGCAGACCGCGTGGTTGTCACCGACGTTTATGCCGCAAGCGAATCACCGATTTCTGGAATCAGCGGTGAAACAATTGCGAGCGAAATCACCACGCACGGTCATCGCGGCGTGAGTTATCAACCGCGTTTGGAATGGGTCCATCGCGATCTTGGCAACATGCTGGACTCCGGCGATCTCGTTTTGAGCCTGGGCGCTGGGAACATTCACGAACAAATATCGCTTCTCGCAGCCGATCTCGTGATTGCTGAGAAATTGAAAGCGATCATAAGCGACGGTGAAGTTCGGCTTTACGAGCCGCTCTCGAAACACACGACTTTGCGCGTCGGCGGCCCGGCGCAATTTTGGGTGGAGCCGCGCAACGAGAATGCATTTGCAGAACTGATTCGCTTTTGTCGGCGCGAAAATCTTCCGCTTTTCGTCATTGGGCGTGGATCGAATCTGCTCGTGCGCGATGGTGGCATTCGTGGGGTTGTCCTTCGTCCAAGCGGTGGTGATTTCGACAAGATCGAGGTCACGGGCGATGAGATCACAGCCGGTGTCGGCGCAAAATTGAAAGAAGTCGCCTACGCGGGCAAGGCTGCCGGGCTCGGTGGACTTGAGTGGATGGAGGGGATTCCCGGATCGGTTGGTGGGAGCTTGCGCATGAATGCTGGCGCGATGGGGGTGCAAACTTTTGAGAACGTCGTGCGCGTGCGCTATCTCGATGCAAATGGCGAGGCGCACACCAAGACACGTGGCGAGCTGGACGTGCATTACCGAAATTTCCCATTGCTCGAGAATAATTTCGCAGTCTCGGCGGTATTTCGCGGACAACACGCGCCGACGGAAGAGATCGTCCGCAAATTAGAGGCGTCGCAGGAAAAGCGTCGCACTTCACAGCCGGCGGCTAAAAGCGCCGGTTGCATTTTCAAAAATCCCGATTCGTGCCCCGCAGGAAAACTGGTTGATGAATTGGAGCTGAAAAATTCGCGCGTCGGAAAGGCGCGGGTATCGGAAGTGCACGGCAATTTCATCGTGAATGATGGCGGCGCGACCGCGGCGGAGGTGCTTGAGTTGATTGAGACGATCAAAAGCGTGGCGCGTGCGAAGCGCGGGATCGAATTGGAAACGGAAGTGCAAATCGTGGGAGAACCGGCGTGAAGAGCAAGATGACTATTCCCAAAAAAATCGTGGTGCTGATGGGCGGGCCGAGTAGCGAGCGCGACGTTTCGCTGGCGACCGGTCGCGGAATCGCAAAAGCGTTGCGCTCACTTGGCGCGGATGTCGTCGATATCGATGTGCGGGACGCGAAGTTTGAATTGCCGGACGATGTTGATCTTGCCTTCAACGCGTTGCACGGAACTTTTGGTGAAGACGGTCAGGTGCAGGAAATTCTCGAAGCGCGCGGGGTTGCTTACACCGGCGAAGGAGTTGAAGAGAGCCGGTTGGCTTTCGATAAAATCCGGTCGAAAGAGAAATTTCGCGAGCATGGTGTGAGCACTCCGGAGTGGGAAATCATCGGAGCGCATCAGCGTCCTCTCATGCAATTGCCGGTTGTGGTCAAGGCGCCGCGACAAGGGTCCACCGTCGGCGTTTACATCGTAAAAAAGACGGAGGAACTCGAACCCGCGCTTGCCGAAGCAGCGAAGTATGACCACGAATTTTTGATAGAAAAATTTGTGCCCGGCCGAGAATTGACGATTGGCATTCTTGCGGACCAGGCCTTGCCGATTCTGGAGATTATTCCGAAGGACGGCGTTTACGATTTCACGAACAAGTACCCATTCTTAAATCCCCAGGCTGGCGGCGGGGCGCAGCATGTTTGCCCGGCGAAGATCGATCCGAACAAAACCAAAGAGATTCGAGACCTGGCACTGCGCGCGTGTCGCGCCCTCGGGCTGCAGGTGTATTCGCGCGTCGATGTGATCTTGGCGGAGACCGGCCAGCCGTTTGTGCTGGAGATCAACACGATTCCCGGAATGACCGAGGCGAGTCTGCTGCCCGAAGCCGCTGCGGCCGCGGGCATCAGCTATGTCGATCTTTGCGCGCGCATCATCGCGCTTTCCAGCGCCAGAATAGAAGGGAATCGGAAATGAAGCTCGTCCAAAAAAGCTCCCGGTCGCAAAATCGGCGCGTGTCCAAAGTGCGCCACCGGCGCCAGCAGCACCTGCTCGATGTGAAAGTCCGCTCCCGCAGAGTGACCCAGCATCGCATTCGGAGGGCTCTAGGCGTTCTCTCCCGAGTGGTTTTGGTGGCCGGGCTGTGCAGTGCCTTTTATGTCGGGGCACGTGAAGGCGCAAGGCGTCTCTTCTTCGAGAATCCAGATTATCAAGTGAAGATAATTGAGCTTCAGACGGACGGGACCTTGCAGCGCGAGCAGGTTTTGAAAGCGGCCGATCTGCGCGAGGGCGAGAACAGTTTCAGTGTGAACCTGGCCCGCGTTCATGACCGCATACAGCAGCTGCCTCAAGTCGATGAAGTGCAGGTCGTGCGAAAGTTGCCTGCAGAGATCGACATCCGTGTGGTGGAACGAAAGCCGGTCGCGTGGATTACAAGTAATAAAGAAATTTCCGATCCCTTTGTATCAGATGCTGCTTTTCTAGTGGACGCGCGAGGGGTTTTGATGAGACAAAAGAAGCTGTTGCCGGAATATTTGGGATTGCCTCTCATTCTGGGATGCTCGAGCGAATCGCTCGAAGCGGGAAAAGTCGTCGAATCGCCCGAAGCAAAAACCGCGCTGGAGCTGCTGCGTTTAAGCACGCGCAGTTTCATGCAAACGCGCTTTCAGATTCGCGAGATCGATGTCTCCCGGAGCTATTGCCTGCTCGTGACGGACAAAAATCACACGCGGGTCACGTTTGGGCTCAATGATCTCGAAACTCAATTGCAGCGGCTGGAGCAATTTCTTGTTTACTCTGATGACTCAAAGCAGGAACTGGAAACGGTGAACTTGATTGTGCAACGAAATATCCCCGTCACTTTTGCCACACCTCCGGCCGCAGTCATCAATGACACGATTGATCCCCTTGTGGAACCGAGAGCTTTGAAAGCGATCCCAGTGCATCCGGCAAAGACCGCAGCGCCGCCATCGAAGGCGCGCGCCAGTTCGACGCCGATCGCCAAAGTAATTCCGGTCAAACGGCAGAGGAAGGATTAACAACGATGGCGAGTAATAATTTGATCATTGGTCTTGAGATTGGCACCTCCAAAATTTGCGTCGTCGTCGGGGAGAGCCGGCCCGATGGCACAGTCAAAATTCTCGGTGTCGGTCAGACGCCCTCGCGCGGCGTGCGCAAAGGTGAGATCGTCGATTTTGAAACCGCGATGAAATGCGTGCACGAAGCAGTGGTCGATGCCGAACAGAAGAGCGACGTCATGATCCGGAGCGTTTACGTCGCCGTCGCCGGATCACACCTTCAAAGTTTCAATAATCGCGGGTGCGTGATACTGCCCGAAGACCGCGATGAGATTGATGAGCAGGACGCCGAGGATGTAAAAATTAACGCGCGCGAGGTGAGCATTCCTGCACAAAACGCTTTCCTGCATTCGATCATTCAACATTATCACGTCGATGGACAGGACGGCGTGCTCAATCCGGTCGGGATGCTTGGGCAGAAATTGGAAGCCGATTTTCATATCATCCACGGTGTGCGCACGCGCATTCAGAACACCATCCGGTGCGTGAAAGAGTTGCCGCTCGACGTCGAGGACGTCGTGTTCGGCGGGCTCGCTTCTGCGCAGGTGGTCCTCACTCAGCATCAAAAAGATCTCGGGGCGCTGGTGATCGATATGGGCGGCGGGACGACCGACTATATTTTATATGCTGACGGCGCAGTGAAGCAGAGCGGTTGCGTGGCGATCGGCGGCGACCATATCACAAATGATATTTCGATGGGGTTGCGTATCCCGATGGCGCGCGCAGAGAAATTAAAAGTCGAGGAAGGCAGCTGCGTCCTCGGCAATTCTCTGCCCGGCGAAATGATTTTGCTAAAGGACGATTCCGGCTTTGCCGGCAAGGAGATCGAGCGGGAGACGCTGAACACGATCATTCACTTGCGATTGCGCGAGACCTTTGAGCTTCTCAAACGCAGGCTCGATGAGGAACCATTCATCAATTATCTGGGCGCAGGGATTTTTATCACCGGCGGATGTAGTCCTCTCAACGGCATCGATCATCTCGCCGAAGAGATTTTCGAAATGCCCGCGCACGTAGCCCACGCGCAAACCACCTCCGGCGTTACTTCCGCGGTGGAAAACCCGCAGTTCTCAACTGCAATCGGGTTGATCAAATACGCGCAAGCTGTGCAAACGGATCGGCCGCGTGGCCGCGGAATTGGCCGAATCTTTGGCAAGCTTTTTAGCGGAATGAGATGAAGACAAAGTGTTGCCAGAAATTTGATGAGCGCGAGCCATCGTGCCGGAAGTTAGGCTTCCAGCCTGACTCGGCCGGCGAGCTGCCAGCTTGCCGTCAACCCGCGCTCCGTCATGCTAGAAGTGTGTCTACGCAGACGGGCAGGATGCCTATCCCTCAAACCTTATGATTCAACTCAGCAAAAATTACAGTCTTCCCGAACGTGCGGCGGATTTTATTCCGATTAAAATTGTAAGTGTCGGCGGGGCCGGCTTGAACGCGCTCGATCGGATCTTGCTCGATGGCTTGGAGAGAGCCGAAGCGGTTGCAATCAACACTGATGTGCAGTCGCTGGCCAGTTCCGTTGCGGCGCATAAAGTGCAGCTGGGCCGTACTGTGACGCGTGGATTGGGCGCGGGCGGCGATCCCGAACTCGGCTATCAAGCGGCCGTGGAATCGGCTGATGAAATCCGCGAGGCGCTTACCGATGCACGAATGATTTTCATTTGCGCAGGGCTCGGTGGCGGCACCGGGTCGGGCGCGGCGCCATACGTCGCGCAACTGGCCCGTGAAGCCGGTGCGCTGGTGGTGGCGTTCTCTACTCTTCCATTTTCGTTCGAGGGCAAACGCCGCAATGCCCAGGCACGCGAGGCGCTCGCCCGGCTCAACGAGGTTGCCAACGCGGTGATCTGCTTCGAAAACGATCAGATGGGCGACATCGTCGCGCCGCAGGCGGGCATTCATCAGGCCTTTGCCATGGCCGATAGCACCGTCAGCCAGAGCGTCCGTTCGATTGTGAACCTCATTCAGCGGCCGGGACTCATTCGCATTGGCTTCGATGATTTGCTTGCCGCGCTGCGCAGCCAAAACGGCCGCTGCTTGTTTGGCTTCGGTGAATCCGATTCGGATAATCGCGCGCATGAAGCGCTCACGCAGGCGCTCAAAAATCCGCTGATGGACCGTGGCCGCATGCTGGCGGACGCGGCACGCGTGCTGGTCCAGGTGGCAGGTGGGCCGGGCATGACGCTGTCTGAAGTCGAAATTCTGATGCAGGAACTTGGTCGTCACGTTAACGAGCAAACGCAGATTCTATTCGGCGTTGCGGTGGACGGGCGATTAGGAGATCGCTTGAGCGTTACCATCATCAGTTCGCTCGCGGCGGACGAAGATTTGGTTTCGCAGCCGGCTCAATCTGCGCACGGTAGCGTGCCCAGCATGCCGCCAGTCTGGGAGCAACCACAGGAGATCCCGCCAAACATCGATCTCGAACCGGAACCAATGCCGATGGAAGCTTTCCAGCCTGAGCAGATGAGCCCGATTGAAGAACCGCCGCCACTGGAACCCGTTCTCAACAAACCTGAGCCGATTGTAAGCATACCGCACAAAAAGCCGGCGCCGGTGAAGGAAGAAAAGCCATCGGGTGAAAAATCTGCACAGGCGAAACAGGAAGTGTTGCAATTCGAGCCAGTGACCCGCGGACGATTCGAAAAAAGCGAGCCCACCATCGTTGAAGGCGAAGATCTCGACGTCCCGACCTATCTGCGCAAAAATATCAAGGTGAAGTAGTGCGCTCCCCGAGCGCCTGCTTATTTCTTCATCAATTCGAGCACAGCGCTCGTCATTCCGATGATGCCTGTGCGGATTGTCGGCTCGGGAACGGGCGCGAATTTGCTCGAGTGCAGACTCGGCAGCGACGTACCACTCTTTTTACTGTCGGCAATTTTCACCGGATCGACTGCGCCGATGTGGAAATCAACTGCCGGAATTGAATGATCCGGCAGGCTATATTCGGAAAAATCTTCGCCCCCCATTGTTGGATCAACAATCTCGACGTTTTCCGAACCGAGTATCTGTTTCCAAACCGCAACTAGCTGCTTCGTCAATTCCGGATTGTTGTAAGTCGCCGGCGTGAACTGGTTCTGGAGGACCTGGATGATCGGTGCGCGTTCTGGCGGCACTCCAGCGGCCGCTGCCACACCTTTCGCGATCTGATCAATCGCCCGGAGCACGCGATCGCGCACGTCAGCTTTATAGGTGCGCACCGTCAACTGCATCTTCACTTCGTCTGGTATGATGTTGTGCTTCGTACCGCCGTGAATCGATCCGACAGTGACGACAATTGGATCGAGCGGATTATTTTCGCGGCTCGCGATCGTTTGCCACGAGTTAATCATTTCTGCCGCGAGCACGACCGGGTCTTTCGTCTTGTGCGGATACGCACCGTGCCCGCCCACACCGCGCACCGTGACATCCACTGAATCGACATTTGCATACGTGTAACCTTCCGTGACGCCGATGTGGCCGGTCTGCATGTCGGCCTTGTCATGAAAACCAAGCGCGAAATCCGGTTTGCCGAATCGATTGTAAAGACCAGCCTTGAGCAATGCCCGTGCGCCGTTGCCCGTCTCCTCGGCAGGTTGCGCGACGAACAGGATCGTGCCGTGCCATTGATCTTTCAGCCGTTGCAATGCTCGCGCCGTGCCGATGAACGCGGCAATATGCGCGTCGTGTCCGCAGGCATGCATCACGTGGACATCTTTGCCTTCATCATTCTTCGTCGTGACTTTGCTGGCATAAGGCAGGCCCGTTTCCTCTTCCACCGGCAGCGCGTCCATGTCGGTGCGCACCAGCACGGTTGGTCCATCGCCGTTCTTCATGATGCCGATCACACCGTAGCCTTTTAGCTTTGGATCATCGTATTTGCCGAAGTTCTCAGTAACCTGGCAGCCCGCCGCTTGTAATTCCTTTGCGATTAGCGCCGAGGTGCGTTCCTCATGGCCCGACAATTCCGGGTGACTGTGAATGTCTTTATAAATCGCGAGTAGTGATGGCAGCTCCGCATCCGCAACTGATTGCGGCGTTTGCTGGGCGAAAACCGAAACCGTGGACAAGATCGAGACCGATAAGATCGACCAGGAGCGAATTTTCATGCCGCAGATTAGCCGTATGCCGTTGTTGGGCAATCTCGAACGCTTTCGGGGTTGCCTCGGCAGGGCCATATCCTGCGCGATTCACTCGAAAGCGGCGGAACGCCGCCGCGGCATTGAATCTGCGAAAATCTGGGCAATCTGTGGATGACTCATGCAATTCGAGAAAAACACGCTGCTCTTTGGCGCCGACCCGATGCCGCGGATTGTTGCCATCGAGCTCGGCGAGACCGGCACAGTGAAAGTTTATCGCCGCGAAGAGGACGGATCGACGGTCGCCGACGTTGAGCCATTCCATCCATTTGTTTGGTGCGACTCGGACGTTGTCGATCTTGGCATCGAGACCGAGAGGCTCGAAGGCGATCTCAAATATGGCTGGCTGATCACGGTCGATAGTTGGAAAGAACTGATCGCTCTGCGCAACGGTCTGAAAAAAGCGGGTCGCGATTTCTTCGCCTTTAACGATCCGGTGCAGCATTACCTCACGGCTACCGGTCGCACATTGTTCAAAGAGCTTCCGTTTGAAGAATTGAAGCGGATGCAGCTCGAAGTTTTGTCGCTCGAAGATGCTGTAGCCGGGATCGGCGATGCCGGTGCCGGGGTCACCGACCCCGGCTACAGCAATCACATCATGAGTATCGCGCTCTCAGATAACACCGGCTGGGAGGAGTTGATCATTGTCGATCCTACCAGTGTCGAGGAGTCGGAGCACGCGGCGCTTAAGCGACTCACCGCGCTGATCAAAGAACGCGACCCGGACATGATCGGAGGTCATAACCTTTTCCGCTTCGATCTACCATATCTGGTTTCGCGTGCGAAAAAGGCGAAAACGAAGCTAGATTGGGGACGCAGCGGTGGATTTCTGCGCTCGCGCCCATCTCGACTCCAAATCGCGGAAAAGACAATCGATTATCCGAAGTTCGCCATCGATGGCCGTCACTTCGTCGATACTTTCTTGCTCGCGCAATTTTACGATGTCGGCATGCGTTCCCTTGCCGGTTTCGAGCGGACTGATGTCGCCCGGCATTTCGCTCTTTGCGACAGCGAAGAGATTTCAGCGCTTACAGGCAAGGAGTTGCAACGCGCGTACATCGAAAACGACGAACGATTTCGTCGGCGCGCGCTTTGCGGGGTGCGCGAGACGCGTGCGTTATCGGACTTGCTGAGCCCGAGCTATTTTATTCAGGCGCAAATTTTCCCGTACAACTACCAGGACGTGATTGTGCGCGGTAACGCAACCCGCATTAACGCGCTGTTCCTGCGCGAATATTGTCGGCAACGCCATTCCATTCCTGAAATGCCGATGGCGCGCGCGTTCGAAGGCGGGTACACTGACGTTTTTTTTACCGGCGTAGCGCACGACGTCTGGCATTGCGACATCGCCTCGCTTTATCCGTCGATCATGTTGCAGTTCGATTGCTTTCCCGCAACCGATCAGCTGCAAATCTTTCGCCATTTGCTCACTGATCTGCGCACGTTTCGACTGGAAGCGAAGTCAAAAATGCGGGCGGAAAAAGATGCTGCAAAGCAGCATCACCTCCAGGCGCTGCAAAACACATTCAAGATTCTGCTCAACAGTTTCTACGGGTATCTTGGGTTCGCACAGGGGCATTTCGCCGATTTCGATGCTGCCGCGCGGGTGACGCAAATCGGGCGTGATCTCTTGAAGAAAATGATCGATTGGCTGAACGAGCAGGGTGCGAAAGTCATCGAAGTCGATACGGACGGAATTTATTTCGTCCCGCCGGACAAGATCGACATCGATGAATTGCAAACAGGTCTGGCCAAAGAATTACCGGCCGGTATCGACATCGAGTTCGACGAACAGTTCGACGCCATGTTCAGCTACAAGGCGAAAAACTATGCCCTCCTCACAAAAGACGGCCACGTCATCATCAAGGGCGGTGCGCTCAAATCGCGCGGGCTCGAGAAATTCCAGCGCGTTTTCCTGGAGGAAATGATCAAGCTCATTATGCAGGGAAAGCCGGAAGCGATTGCCGATCTTCGAAATGAATTCGAGCGGAAAATTCGAAACCAGGAATGGAAGATCGACATGTTGATGAAAACCGACACGCTTCAGGATTCGCTCGACAAATACCGAGCGAAGATTGCCGGCTCGACGCGCAACCGCGCCGCTGCTTACGAGCTCGCCCTTGCCAGCGGCCGCAATTATAAGCCGGGCAACCAGATCAGCTATTATGTCAAAGCGACGCCGAAAAAAGTTCCCGCTTATGAAGCTGCCAAACTCGCCAGCGAATTCGACCCGCAAAACCGCGACGAAAACGTCGACTACTACATAGCCAAGCTCGATGAGTTAATGAAAAAATTCGGTGGACGTGCCGCCGCTGCCAGTTCAACTGCGAAGCAGGAGAGCCTGGCTCTGTAAGGAGGCATTCTGCTTATGAACACACGATTTCTATCATTTTTAACAACTCTCGCTTTCGTCGCCGGAGCTGACTGCGTCTACTCAGCTGAAAACGATTTCGCTGCAATCAAAGCTGAGATCGCGAATCGGCATGATGAGGCGGTGAAGCGGTTGCAGGACTGGATTCATCAGGTGTCGATCGCGGCTGAGGACCGCGGGTATCCGGAAGGCGCGGAGTACATGGCGAAACTCGCGCGCGATGCCGGATTTCAGCAGGCGACGGTCCTGAACACGGATGGGAAACCTGGCGTATTCGCGACACTCGATGCGGGCGCGGCGAAAACGGTCGGACTTTATTTCATGTATGACGTGAAACAGTTCGATCCGGCGGAGTGGACATCGCCGCCGACGGAGGCTCGGTTGGTGGACAAACCGCCGCTGGGCAAGGTGATCATCGGCCGCGGCGCGGTGAATCAGAAGGGACCGGAAGCGGCGTTCCTGGCGGCGCTGTATGCGATTCGCGGTGCTGGTAGACAAGTGCCGGTGAACCTGGTGATGGTGGCCGAAGGCGAGGAGGAGATCGGTTCGCCACATATTCCTCAACTCGTTAGGCGCCCGGAAGTACAAACGGCGTTGTCGAAATGCGTCGGCGTATTCATGCCCTCGGCGGCGCAAGATTTGGACGGAGTTGTGACGGTGAACCTCGGCTCAAAAGGCGTGATCGAGCTCGAGCTGGTATCGAGCGGTGAAAAATGGGGGCGCGGTCCCTCCAAGGACATTCACTCGTCGCTCAAGGCGATGGTAGACAGCCCGGCGTGGCATTTGGTGAAAGCGCTCGACACGCTCGTGTCCGACGATGGCAACGAAATCAAGATCGACAATTATCCAAAGCCGCGGCCGCTGAGCGCGCAGGAGAAAGCGATGATCGCTAAAGTGTCGAAGGTGCGGAGCGAAGCGCAGGCGAAAAAACAATTTAGCGTGCAGCATTGGATCAACGACCTGCCATGGCAGCAAGCGAACGAACGACTTGAATCGCAGCCGACGGTCAACATTGAAGGGCTGGTTGGCGGTTACACCGGCCCCGGCGGTAAAACAATCCTTCCGCATCGCGCCGTCGCGAAGATCGATATGCGTCTGGTGCCCGATATGAAAGCGGCGGACGCGCTCGCGGCGTTGAAGACGCATCTGGCGAAGCGCGGCTTTGGCGACATCGAAGTGAATATGACCGGTGGCTACGATCCGACGAGCACATCGGCTGACGCCGCGCTGATAAAAGCACAACTCGCAACCTACAAGCATTTCGGAATTGATCCGCTGTTGTGGCCGCGGAACGCCGGTTCGTATCCCGGTTACGTCTTTACCGGTGAGCCGCTGAAACTTGCCGCGGGACATTTCGGGCTCGGTCACGGCAGCGGCGCGCACGCGCCGGACGAATATTACGTCATCGAATCCGCGAGCCCGAAAATACAGGGATTCGACGGCGCAGTGATGTCTTTCGTCGAATATCTCTACGACTTGGCGAAATAGTTTGCCCTCACGATGCGCCAAGCTTGCTAGGGAGTTTGATCCCGAGAACCGTTACGACAAGGTCGATTATGTCGCTAAGGTCGATGAGCTGATGAAAAAATTCGACACATTTGCATGGACTACGGCTGAGCAATTAAGTTTTATGGAGCCCCACTCGGAGATCATGAGTAACGGCGCGCTGTCACGACAAGAATAATCGGCCAAACCGCATGACTGACCTGTTTAAGCCGGAGAATATCGCTTCTGGTGTAGATTGGCGGGTTGAGCAGCTTCGCTCGACCAGCTTTCTGATGCCGATGTTCGAGAGATCCGCCGAAGACGTATTTCGTTTGATCGCCCAATCCGCTCCGACCCAAGTAACGGAAAACCGTCAGCAAGCGGTACAGACGGCAGCCGGCCCCTTCGCCAGTGCGAAACTCGACGTGATCAGACAACCAGGGCGGATTGACGTGCTCCTCAGCCCCACAGACGAGGCTCGGGCCGCACAGGGGACTCGGACAATCGGCAGCTGGACCGAAGTAGTCGATTCGTTCAACGCCGGAATTCGGCCTTGGCTGGGCAGTCGCCCGGAGTTGCACAGATTAGCGTTCGGTGCGATTTGCCAGCACGAAGTGGCGGACCGAAAGGCGGCTTATTCTATTTTGAACCAGCTACTGCCGACCGTAGATATAGACGTCGAGCACTCAACCGATTTTTTTTATCAGATTAATCGGCCTCGGTTGACATCCTTCCGGGATTCATTCAGTTGCAAGGTGAATCGGTTATCAAAATGGTCTGCAGCGACTGTTGTGTTGCAAACGGTAATGATCCCGGGAGCGGAAGCTGCTGCTCAACCGCCAGCGTTTACCGCAACCCTCCAGAACTATTGCCGAGTTGAACTCGATCTAAGTACGGATGCCGAGATACGGCAGCTGCCGACTCACCAGCTCCAAGACGTGTGGGATAAACTGACTACATTTGCGGCCGAGATCCTGTCCAAAGGAGATATTCGATGATGCCGACTGCGATTACTGATCTCGACTTGCGAAAGCCGAGGCATGTTATAGTTACGTCGGCCACTAGTAATGCGCAAGTCATAGCATCAGAATTGTCATCAGTTACTGCTACTACTGGCGTCCCTCCTGACAAAGTTCCATCAGAATCTTCGACGACTAGTAGCAGCGTTCCTCAGTCCCTCGAGCGCGAGTTGCAGAAGCTGTTTGCGGAGGCTCGATATGAGGTTTTCGAAGATGGGATGAGCTCCGACTTCTCTCGTCGATTAGAAGCGGTGATTCGAGCTCAAGGCAACTCGGCTCTCTTGGAGCTTAACGCCCTCCTGCGCGTGCCTACAACGTCGACAATTGTAGCGGCCGAGTGCCTCCGCATAATTGGCCGACTTAAAGATAAACAGACACATGCATTTCGGAGGTGGATCCTTGCCGACCGATTAAATGCCAAAAACGTTTTGGTGAGAGATGCCGCAATCATCGGTTTGTCGAGTTTGGATGATCCCTCGGTTTTGTGCTCGGTCCGCCTAGCCCTCGAAAAGGAAGAATCTGCCGAATTGCGGTCCGACCTCGATCAGCTAAGAGAACAACTCGAGAACCCTGAGCGAGGATATGCCTTATCTTTTGCGGAAAATCCGTAAGGCTCGCTGGAATCCAGAGCTAAGGAATGAGTTTGGGCCGTTCGAGGAGCAAGATTGTCCAGCGGACTGCGTAGCTGACCTGGGCACATCAAGTTGCAGATTGTCATTGTGGGAAATTGATGATGCTCGGTCAAACCTAGGAGAAGTGATCGTCGCCTTGGCGGCGAACGCCGACCATCTTAGCAACTTGGATTACGCGCTAATTCCGCGGGATAAACTGGAGGCGATCGCTCAACTTGAAGCAACAGAGGGTCAAACCGCACACATCCAAGCCAACAAAAAATGGCATCGTGATTTGATTGGCCTATCCGGTCGACGACTAATCGATATTGCGTCACTAATTTTTTCCATTGCTGAGAGACGGCGCGTTCTCGAGAAAGACGTGACGCAGATGGTTCAGGAGGCGCTGGAAAAGCAGAGGCTGGATCCAGCGCGAGTGAGAGTAGCTATTTGAGCTGGCTATGCTGCTTGCGGCAACGCCGTCAGGCTTTGAGAAATTTTTCGCATGCTGCGCTGTGGAATTTGCAAAGCCCGGCGGACCCGAAATGTCGCGGATTATGCAGATCGGCTCCGAACACGGAATTCATTTCCTGCAGAGGTAACGCCAGCGCTCCGATCGGTGGCCCAGCTAAAGCAACTTGGCGTCGAGATTGATCTGGGTCCCGGAAAGCGCCACGGAGACCGGGCAAGTCTTCTTCGTCAGGTCGGCTTGCTCGCGGAATTTTGCTTCGTCGATTCCGGGAACATCGGCTTCCGTCTTCAAATCGATGGAGGTGATTTTGAATCCGCCGCCAGCGGGTTCCAGTTTCACGGTCGCGGTCGTGCTGATGCGTTTGGCAGGATGACCTGCTTTTTCGAGGTTAAGCGAAAGTGCCATCGAGAAGCAGCCGGCTTCAGCCGCACCGATGAGTTCTTCCGGGTTCGTGCCTTTTCCATCCTCGAAGCGCGATGAAAATGAATAAGGACCTTCGAAAGCGCCGCTACCGAGTTTCATGGTCCCCTTGCCTTGCTTCAGTGTGCCTTCCCAAACAGCCGATCCAGTTCGTGTTGCCATTGTTTTTGCCTCCTTATTTGTTGTTGTTTACGATTCAGCTCGCGCGCGAGCGAGCGCAACCTGTTTTCGTCCCAGCCAGAGACTCAGGATGCCCCAAAGCGCCGCGATCGGCGCCGCAACGAATGAAATTCCTGTGAAACCAAGACCAGGCCAGGTGAGCAACGGATACGATCCCGCGCCGATTTGATCGCCTGCGCGATAAACGAAGGCAACGAAGGTTTTCGTAGTCTGGACAGATCAGAATCTTCTCTTATAGCGCCAGGTACTCTTCTTCACCGCCGCAAGCAGCGGCGACGATTGCAACTGCGCCATTTCCGCAACCGTAAAGGGAAATCCGGGGTCAAAGTTTTGGTTACGGCGGAGCCGCGCCGGATAATCCGGTTAATTCTTTTAGCTTACCGCGCGTTTCGCCGCGCGTGCGCCGGTCGGCTTCACAAAATCGCCACGCGCGCGTTTCTCGTCGTCTGGGGCCGCGCCGGCGGCGTTGGCGAGCGCTTCTTCTTCCGCAGAGAGAAATGGTTTGAAGCGACCTTTATCGATCGCTTTCATGAAAGCTTCGTGCGGGGAGACAATGCCCTTTTCGAGCAACGCCCAGATGGTGTCGTCCATAAACTGCATACCTTGCGCCCTTCCGGAAACGATTACGTCCTGGAGTTTTTGCGTTGCCCCTTCACGAATGATGGCGGCGACTGCGGCATTCGATATCAGAATTTCATTCACTGCGATTCGGCCCGGCCGGTCCGCTCTTTTCAAAAGCAATTGCGCGACCACGCCGCGAAGTGAGTTCGCCAGCATGGCGCGCGCCTGCGGTTGCCGGTCGGCGGGAAAAACGTCCACCATACGATCAACCGTTTTACGCGCATTGTTTGTGTGCAGCGTGCCGAATACGAGGAGACCGGTCTCTGCCGCAGTGAGCGCGAGTGAGATTGTCTCGAGGTCGCGCATCTCTCCCACGAGGACAATGTCGGTGTCCTCGCGCAGTGCGGCCTTGAGCGCAGCGGCAAAGGAAGTCGAGTTTCCCGGGACTTCCCGTTGCGTGATTGTGCTTCGCTTGTTGTCGTGCACGAACTCGATCGGTTCCTCGATTGTCACAACGTGCTTGGAAAAGTTTTGGTTGATATAGTCGATCAGCGCGGCTTGCGTCGTCGTTTTGCCGGAACCGGTTGGACCGGTGACGAGGACAAGGCCGCCACGCAAATTGGCAAATTCTCTTACCACCAATGGAATCCCCAACTGCTCCAGGGTGGCAATCTTGGTGGGAATGAGACGAAAAACTGCTCCGTAACCATTCGATTGCTTGAAATAGTTGCTGCGGAAGCGAGAGGCCTCGTCCATCTCGTAAGCGAAATCGAGATCACCGCGTTGCTCGAAAATTTCCCAATTATGCGGACCGGCAATTTCACTCATCATCCGCGTAGCTTCCTCGTGCGTCACCGGGTCCGCGCGGATGGGCATGATATCGCCGTGCATGCGCATTTTCGGCGGCTGCCCTACCCCGATGTGCAGATCGGACCCGCCGTGCTTGACAATCACGCTGAGAAACTGATCGAGGTAAGCCATTACTAAATGACGAGTGACGAATGACGAATGACGAAACAATGACAAAGCTCGAATGCCAAAAAGAGATCTCGTTCCTGCTTTCGAATTTCGGGCTTCGTCATTCCAATCATTCGCGCTTCGTTATTTTCCCACATGCTGCCGCATCAGCTGCTTCTGGTCAGCGCGCGCGTAGGCTTCTTCTGCGCTGATCAGGCCACAATCATAAAGATCGATCAATGTATCGTCCATCAAACGCATGCCTTGCTTTTTGCCGGTCTGAATAATGCCGGGCAACATGTACGTCTTTGCTTCGCGAATAACGTTGGCCACAGCCGGGGTATTGGTAAGAATTTCCAGCGCCAGCACCCGACCGGCGCCGTCGGCCCTCGGTACCAGCTGGTGGCTGATGATCCCGCGCAATGATTCGCTTACCATCACGCGAATTTGTTCCTGTTGATCGGCCGGGAAGACGTCGAGCAATCGATCAAGTGTGCGCGACGCGTTTCCAGTGTGCAATGTTGCCAAAACAAGATGCCCGGTCTCGGATGCGGTAATGGCGAGCGAAATCGTTTCCAAGTCGCGCATTTCGCCAACCATAATGATATCCGGATCTTCCCGGAGCGAAGCGCGCAGCGCGGTGGCGAAAGAGTCGGTATGCGTGAATACTTCGCGTTGCGAGACGTGGCAGTTTTTCGACTTGATGACGTACTCAATCGGGTCTTCGAGGGTGATGATATGATCGCGCCGCTCCGTATTGATTTGCTGGACCATCGCCGCCAGCGTTGTGGATTTACCGGTGCCCACGGAACCGGTCGCCAAAATCAGTCCGTTTTGATAGCGGGTGAGTAACTTGAGGTGCTCCGGCAACCCAAGTTCGTCCATCGTGCGCACGCTGCTGTTGATCACGCGGAAAACGATTTCGATCCCCAGTCGCTGCCGGACCACACTGGTGCGATAACGGGCGAACTCGTTTGCATACGCAAAGTCGGAATCCCCGCGCGCATTGAGTTCCTTTTTGTACATATCAGGAACAAAGCTTTCGGCCAGCGCCGCCGTATCCTCGGCGGTTAGTGGCGGTGCGTCAGGCCAGATTGGTTGCAGGGTTCCATGCAACCGCCACCTCGGCAGGGCATTGACGGCCAGATGAACGTCGGATGCGCCGGCCCGTTGCCCGACCTCTAGATATTCATCCACGTGTCCTAGCGGATGCGCTTTCGCTCGGATGTCTGGAACTGTCGCGATCATGGCACGCTTTGGAGAATGATTATGCGACTAGGCGGGCGCGTAAATGCTAAAACGAGATCACTATGAGCCGATCCGATAAATCAGAGGTGGTAGCACGATCACGGTCTTCTTGATGGGCGCGATTGCCCGGCAAAACCGATCAATCGCTTTTTGGCAAACTCGACAATTACGGGCCGAACCAGGCCTGCCGCGATTTTCAGTGCACCCAAAGCGAAGCCAGCCTCGAAGAGCTTGCGCTTTGTTTCCCGGCCGCTCTTTGCGTCTATATAAATTTTTTTCTTTCGCATTGGCGCAAACGCAATCAGCGCGCCCACGGCGACTGCAGCTGCGAGCCAGGAAACCGTTTGCTCGCGAAATGATCTCCTGAGTTTCGTCGGGAAATCCAACTCATAGTGCAGTCCGCGCAAGTCGCGTGTCACGCGCTCGCGTGAATTGGCGATTTGCGCTTTCAGCTTGTCGATTGGTTTGTCGTGTCCAGATTCTTCAGCCATTCGCGATCTTTCTTTAATTCAGATGTCGTAGCGCGAAAGAGCGGCTTGGTCATTCGGTTGCGCGCGATCAGAAGCAAGACCAGTGCAATTATGAAATGCAGTCCGGCAGCCGCCAATGCTATCCATAACCACGAAATCCGAGCGACGTGCGCCAGCCCGCCAATGGCGCTGGCAACAAGGAAGCCGTAGCCAAATGCGAAAAGAATCAGCGCCAGAATCAAACAGCCCGCGAGCACGATCAATTGCACCAGCGCCGCTTTCGATTCCTGCGCGACAAGGGCCACGCGAGTTTCAAAAAACTCTGTCAGTGCACTGGCGAGTGCGAGCAGGTTTTCGAGCAAACCGGGGTGCCCCGCAGGATTGCGGGACCGAGTGCTCTCGCTGATCATTCGGCCACGGCGCGATTAGCGCCGGAAAATCAGACCCAGCACAAACCCGATTCCGAGCGCCGTGAACACCGCCTTGGTCGGATTTTCGCGCACATATTGCTCAGCATCTTCCTGGAACGTCCGGGCCCGATTTCTCGCATCATCCCAGGCTTGTTCTGCCTTACCCCGTGCGTCGCCCCAAGCTTGCTCTGCCTTGCCGCGGTATTCTCCCGCGATTGCGCCCGCCGCCGATTTTAAATCCTCGGCCGCTTTGCGCGCGTGTTGTTTGCTGCTTTCCAATTTGTCCTGCGCGCCCGCCGCGGCGGACGCATTCTGTTCTGCTTTATTCTCTTCAGCCATTAGTAATCTCCAGTTAATTTCTTCCCTCAGTATCCGCGCGCTTTGCAGATTCGGCAAACAAATCTCGTGCCAGTGCCGAGGGCGGACGTTCGCCGCTACTGCTCACGAAAAACGATGCGCGCTTTTGTGAGATCGTAGGGCGAAAGCTCCAACGAAACTTTGTCGCCGGGCACAATTCGGATGAAATGCTTGCGCATTTTGCCAGAGATATGGGCAAGCACATTGCGCTGACCCGGAAGATCGATGCGAAACATCGTACCCGGTAACACCTGGGTCACCGTCCCTTCGGTTGCGATCTGCCCCTCCTTCGACATGGCGCGAAATATATTCGTGAACGTGCATCTCTCAAGCGGTGCGCGTGTTCGCCGCTACACTTTGGCTCGCCAAACCAATGTTGATCTTAGCGCAGCTGATCCAGCGAGACAGTCCGCAAATATTCGCCGAGTTCCTGGCGTTTCCACCATGCGCCCGATTGGCGATGTTCCTCCACAGTGGTGAAACGGTAACGGTAAAAACTTGCCCGAATGTAGTGCGGCGGCTGATCTGGAAACGGATTGTGCGCCAATAATCGGCTCACATCCCGTGAGCCTTGCAGGAGCCTGATGACCAATCCACTAAACCAGGGATTTTGCTGCGGAGTTCCTAAAGCAGCGAACCACATCTGCCAATCGAGCCGTGGTTGATGTGGCGCGCACCAGCCGGGCGCGCGTTTCACGTCGCCTGGTTTCCACTTGAATTCGTAAGGTAGCCAATCAATGCCATCAGTGCTGCCTTCGATTACAATTTCCCCACGGTCCTTCGTCATCACACGAAAAAGTCCGTAGCCGTTAGCGATCCGAAATGCTTCGAGCCGGCCATAAACAGCTGCGAGCGGGCGCGGCCACGGAGCGTCGGGTTTAAACGCAGTGAAAATAAGCCATGCATTGATCGGCAACGTGACAACAATCACCGCGATCGCGCCGTACGTGGATAACCGCGATGGTAGGGCGCGACCTGAGCCTGCCCTGAGCGAAGTCGAAGGTTGCGTGCCGAACGCGGAGCCGCGGACATTCTTTCCACGCCAAACCGCATCATCAATCAATAACAAACACAACGCGATCGTCAGCAGATTGAAGAAGCAATAGTTGCCGGTGACGCCGATCGCGATTTGCAGAAAAATTATCAATCCGGCCGCAATTAACCGCGGCCGGCGCGGCGAACAGATGAAAAACGGAACGATGATTTCAACTACGAGACAAAACGCGACCGAAAAATGCTTGAACCATTCAGGGCTTTTGTCAGCCCACCACGCAAAGAGGGTCGGCAGCGGTTGGGACCAGTAATGATAATCGAGCGCCGTTAGCGCGCTCCAATGAAACGAGTGATCCAGCCAGCCCCAGGAATCGTCGCCGCTGGTGACCTTCACAACGCCAGACATCACCATCAACTTGAAAAGAAGCAGCTTTAGCAAAAAGAGCGCGGCGCGCGAGACTGGCGGTTCCCTTCCGCGTTTTGGCCGAAGCTGCCACGGCGCGAGGAAGATCGACAAGAAGCCGGTTTCCAGCAGCAAAATATCCCATTGAAAGCTGAGGAACGTTTGCCCGGCGATCGTGAGCGACAGGTAAAAAACGAACAGCGCGATAAGCGAAACGAAGGGAACGATTCCGGCGATGAGGAGCAACGACAAAACAACACCGCCGCCGCAGAGGAAATGGAGAAAGGCGTTGCTTGAGTTAAACCAGCAAAGTGTCGGCAAAAGCGAATAGGCCTCTCGGCCGAGCTGTTCGCGGGCTGTCGGCAGAAATTGACTTACCGGCGACATTCCGTTGCTGCCAACAAGCCCGTCGATCTGCACCCAAAGCGACACGAACGCAATTAGGTAAATGAGGCCAAGTGCGCGAAGAAACCAGCGCCGGGCACAAAAATATCTCGGTGGGCGAACGTCTTTCCCCCAGAGGACGCGCGTAACCGCAGAGCCGATGCCACGATGACGAGCGATAGACTTGTAGGCGAGCTCGGAAATTGTTGCGAACCCGGGAATGTAATCATAACTCCAGGTCAGCCATTTCCTCGAAGATCGACATCGCAACGAGCGATAGACGGCTTCCGCGGCAAAAAACGTTTTCCCATTTGGTTCGATGAAAGCGACGGCGCGTTTGAATTGTTCGACTGGAATCTCGGGAAACCGATCGGCTGCTTCCTGGTAGGTGACGTAATCAACTTCGCCCGCGGTGATTTCGCGCCACCGCTCGATCCAGCGCTTGCAAAAATGACATTCGCCATCCCAAATCATCAGCGGGCACCGTGGCGGATTTGAAACGTGGAGATGATCGCTTCGCTTCACAAACGGCCAACGTTCAACATCCAACTCTCAACGTCCAATTTAGAATCCGAGTTCGACGTTGGACGTTGGGCGTTGGGCTTTTTCTTATGTTCCGAATGCGGCCCAGACGGGTGCATGATCGGAGGGTTCTTTTCCTTTCCGCGCATCGCGATCGATTCCTGCCGCAGTGCATTTTCTTGCCAGGGCTTCGCTCGCCAGAATCATGTCGATACGCAGTCCGCGATTTTTCGGAAACGAAAGCATCCGATAATCCCACCAGGTAAAAAGGCCGCCTTCCTTGTGATGCAATCGCAGCGTGTCCCGGAAACCGGCCTCGCATAACTGGCGGAATGCTTTTCGTTCGCCATCAGAACACATGATCGCGCCGCGCCATAGATCGGGATTGTAAACATCGACGTCTTCCGGGGCGACATTGAAGTCGCCGCAAACAACAAGATCAGCAGATTTTTCCTGCGCCACGCAGTTACCCAGCCGCGCGTACCAATTCAGTTTGTACTCGTACGCAGGCGAGCCGACGGCCTGTCCATTCGGTGCGTAAATCGAAAAGACGCGGACGTTATCGACTGTTGCTGCGATAACCCGCGCTTGTGGATCGACAAGTTCATCACACAGCGACAGACGAACATCGCGCGGCTCGGTTTTCGAAAGAATAGCAACCCCATTATACGATTTCTCTCCATGATAAGCCGAATGATACCCAACTGACCGCAAGGCAAGTCCCGGAAATTGCTCGTCGGGGCATTTTGTTTCCTGCAGGCAAACGATGTCCGGCTTCGCGGTATCAAGCCACGCAAACAGACGGTCCTGCCGTTTGCGCAGTGAGTTAATATTCCAGGATGTAATTTTCACCGTGTCCTTTAGAGATCACAGTTCCAACTCGATCCCCGGCGTCGGAACGATGACTTCCGCCTGCGGAAGATCGACAATTAATTTCGCGCGCACCCACGCAACAGCTGATGGATCGCCATGCACGAGCACGATTTTCTTCGGCGAAAGCTTTTTCGCATATTCGATCAACGATTCACGCGAAGCATGCGCGCTGAATTGAAATTGTTCGATGTGGCAGCGCACGCGCTGCGGCGGCTCATCCGGATCGAGCGCGATTTCATTACCCGGTTGCGTACTTCGCAAAACACCGGCGGGCGACAGAGGATCCGCATAGCCGACGAAAAAAATCGAATGCTGCGGATTCTCGATAAGACGCCGCGCAAAGATGTTGGAGAGAGTTTTCGGGGTCATCATGCCACTGGAGAGCGCATAAATTCGTCCGGCACGGACGGGGGCATCATGAATTGTCTGGCCATTCAAGACGAAGGGCGCCGTTTTTCCCATTAATTGCAGGCGCGCCAATTGCCGTCGAGTCATAGATGCGCGACGATCGTAAATATCGGTCATCTTCGAGCTGAGACCGCCGATATAAATTGGGAATTCGGGCAGCAGTCGCTCACGGCGGAATTTATAAAACATCGCCAGCGCCTCCTGCGTTTTACCGAGCGCGAAAACCGGAATGAGCACGCATCCGCCACGTTTGAAGGCGCGATCGACTGCTTCCGCCAGGCGGTGTTCTTCTCCCGCGCGTGTCCAATCCACCGGCGTCGCGTGATCGCCTCGCGTGCATTCCATGATCAGGATATCGATCTTTTCCTCCGGAAAAATCGCCGCTTCCATGATCGTTTGGTCTTCGAAATTGACGTCGCCCGTGTAAAAAACCGTGCGTCCCTCGGCGCGCAGCAGAATTCCGGCCGAGCCGAGGACGTGGCCTGCATCGAAAAACTCGAACGTCAGCGCGTCTGTTTCGCGCTGTGGAGCACGTTCGCCGGAGATCGAGATGCGTTGCCGCAGCGGACACCACTGCCAAAGATCCGATGCGCGATCGGTTTCGCGATGCGTGAAAAGCGGATATAACATCGTCCCGATCTCTTCGCGTTGCCGCGTCATTACATTGACCGAGTTATGTAAAAGTGTGTTGCCGATTTCCGCGGTTATTTCGGTCATGAAGATCCGCGCGCCTGGTTGACGTCGCATGAGAACGGGCAACGTGCCGATGTGGTCCTGATGGGCGTGCGAGATTAGAATCGCTTCAACCTTCCGGTCGGCGATTGATTTGAAATTCGGCAGCGCCTCGTCGCCATTGTTCTTGGGATGCATCCCGCAATCGACCACGAGTCGATGGCCGCCAATCTCGAGATAATACGAGTTCGCCCCGATTTCCGTTCGCCGGGTGAGATTAATGAATTTCAAGCGTTCAAGCGTTAAAGCGTTGAAGCGCTGTACGGCAAGAAAAAAGCCGGCGAAGGTGGATCGGCTTCTCCGAAGACGATGCTAACCAGATGCGGCTTCGCTGCGTGATTTAACAAGGTGTTGCGGAGAACGCGTTCCACCTACAGTACCTCTTCGAAAATCCGCATCCAGTTGCCGCGCAGGATTTTTTCGATCTGCTCGTCCCTGAATCCGCGCTCGATCAATCTGCGAGTGAGATTTCGCGCGTGGGAATGATTGCTCAGCTGGGGAATGAAATGCGGAGTCGTAAATTTTGCTGCGAGCTCTTTTTGCGCTGACTCGGGCCACTGACGATAAATGAACTCGAAAAAATCGAATCCGATCCCGACTCCGTCGATGCCGATCAAATTCGCGATATGCTCGATGTGATCGATATAACGATCGAGCGTACTCTCTTCTTTATTTGGGCTTACGAGCACGGAATTAACGCCAATCACTCCGCGGCGTTCTCCGATTATCTTGATTTGTTCGTCGCTGATGTTGCGCTCGATATCGTAATATTTTCGCGCGTTTGTATGTGACACGATGGGCGGCTTGCTCGTTATCGCCAGAATCTCCTCAAACCCGATGGGACTGATGTGGGCAAGATCGACAATTACACCGAGCGTTTCGCATTCTCGGACTACATCGCGCCCGAACGGGGTCAAGCCGTCGCGTGAAGAGCCTGTTGATGCGAAAAGGCCACCATCACCGGCGGCATTGCGCCGGGCATGCGTAAGCCCGATCGCGCGCACACCGAGCTCGTAAAAAACGCGCAGCAAATTTAGATCGGTGCCGAGCGGCTCAACGCCTTCCATGGTAATGAGCATCGCGATTTTGCGGATTCTGCGCGCATCAAGAATCTCCTGATAGCTCTTGCACATGGCGAAGCGCCCGGATTCCTCGGTCTCCGCGTAAAGGCGAGAAATCTGATCGAGTGCTACGCGCAAATTCATTTCCGGCATATAGCGATCCTCGATATAAATCGCGACGCCAACTGCGCCAATGTTGCCGGCGTCGAGTTCCGGTAAAAATTCGGTCTCAAGAACATTTTTGCGCTCGCGTTTTTCGTACAAATCCATCGGCAAATCGAAGTGAAGATCGACAATTCCGTCGGCGTGCAGCTGATCGATTCGTTCTTCGATTGATTTTAGAGTATTCATCGTGGTCACAAGCTTCCAAACGAGCTAGCTCAACAGTTCATGCGTAATGCGCTTTCAGCAAAAACAAAAGCCGCTACCCGGTGAAGTGTGGCACCTGATTGCAGCTGTAGACTGGGTCGGCTTGTCACGCCGTAGCCGTAAGCGAAGGCGGATATGACCCCGGCCGCACGCAAGGTGTGATGCAGAAATAGTCTTACGGTTTGTTTACGACCACTTGTGGTGCCGGCTTACTCATTTCAAACTGGGCGCCCACTCTCTCAACAACTGAGGCCAGCGCTTCGATTTGCTTATCCTGTTCTGCGAGCTTGGATTGAAAGCTCTTCTGCTGCCGATCGACGATTGCCTCTAATTCCTCGACTTTGCGATGCTCTTTGAGGAACTCGTTGAGCAACATCGCGTTGACCATTTCGTAGCGCACGCTTTCGACCTCGCTCTTCTCGTTGCGATACACCAGATCCGGGTCCACCTTTTCCACCTCCTCGGCGATCAGGCCAAAACCGCGCGCCTGCGTAGCATCAAACTGCTTTTTCAGACGGAAGGTGACCGGCTTGAGCGCGTAGAGCGCTTCGCTGGTCTTATCCATGGGTTTGATATCCTCCTTGTAACGTCGCGACGAAACAACAGTCGTATGGCCAAGTCTGCCGTCGCTCAGTCGTACTGTAACGTAGTTGTTAACACCGGCGCTAAAAGCCTGCGCGGTCGTGTTAACATTCCTGATCCAGGTCGTATTGTCCGTGCCTGCAGCACCGTTGACACCTGCGCCGATACAGACATTGCCGCTACCGTCGATAGCCGACCCAACGCCGTTGCCAATAACTGTATTGTTGCCGCCGCCGATGTTGCTAAATAGCGCCTGATCACCGATAGCCGTGTTTCCGCCGCCAAAAGTATTGCTGTAGAGCGCTTGATAACCACTAGCCGTGTTCGCGCTGCCTTCACCACCGGTCCCGCCGGTGTTGTTAAAGAGCGCCTGAAAACCATTGGCCGTATTTTCGGTGCCGGTGGTGTTGTTAAAGAGCGCACTGTCACCGATGGCCGTGTTGCTGCCGGCGGTATTGTTAAGGAGCGCCTGGAAACCGACGGCCGTATTGTTGCTGCCGGCGTCGTTGTCTTGCAGCGCACCGACACCGTTGGCCGTGTTGGAGGAGCCGGTGCTGTTGGTAGCGAGTGCACCAAAACCGGTGGCCGTGTTCTCATGTCCGCTGGTGTTGGTAGCGAGCGCACCAGCACCGTTGGCCGTGTTCTGGAAGCCGGTGTTGTTGCTAAAGAGCACATCAAAACCGGTGGCCGTGTTGGAGAAGCCGGTGTTGTTTTGCAAGAGCGCTTGAAAACCGTTGGCCGTGTTCCCGCTGCCGGTGGTGTTGTGATAGAGGGCAGCAAAACCAGTGGCCGTGTTATTATCGGCGGTGTTGCGATAGAGAGCAGCGTAACCGTTCGCCGTGTTGTGCGTGCCGCTGATGTTGTTCGCGAGCGAATAGGCGCCAGTGGCACTATTGAAAAAGCCGCTGGTGTTGCTAAAGAGCGAGAAAACGCCAGCAGCGGTGTTGAAGCCGCCATTGATATCGCTAGTTAGGGCGCGAAGACCTGTCGCCGTATTTTGGTTGCCGGCAGTGAGGTGGTTAAGCGCCTCGAAACCGGTGCCAGTGTTCCACACCCCAGAGGTGCGGCTGACGAGCACCCCAATACCTTCGCCATTGTTGGAACCCGCTATGCTACCGTCCGTGTCGGGGCCTACCGCTTGCGCCCTCGGTAAGAGCGTAAAGCAAACGAGCGCCAGTGGGACAAGGAGTCCCGCGAGCGGACGGTAGTCGCAGGACGAATGCTTGATTGAATTGCTGATAGGTGGAGTTATTGTTTTCATAGTTGCTAAGCTTTCCTTTTCTTTACCCGGTGGGTTAATTTTGTGACTGCGACTCGGAAAGAGGGAGAAAGCTGTCCCGGGGAAAACATCCTCCTCCACAGATTCAGGCTTTGTTAGAAAGGATTGTGCAAAAAATTCCGCCGGCTTGACAAGATAAAAAGTCAAACACTTTCCGACGGAGGCTCACAGCTCTGGGGAGCGTAGGCTGCTACGCCTGCTGTCGTCGGCAGCTTGCCGACGACGCCCCGAGCGTGGGGACAGCGTGTGGGATGGAACGGTCGAAGAGCTTTTCGGCAAGCTGCCGAAAAGGACAGGCTAGCAGCCTGTGCTCCCCAGACGCCGCCGGGTCAGTCGTTTCCAAATCGCGGAATGAGCGCCAGCGCGAAAGCGCGCGGAGTCAAACAGATTAGAAGGAACGCGATGAGATTACTCCAATTTAAGGCTGCGAAACCATTTTCAGGACAGGTTTACTCGCTTCAAGCTGCGCGGTTACCTTCTGGATTTGCGATGTCTGCTCTTCGAGACGCGCAGTGATAGCTTCCATTCTCTTCTGCTGCAGCGCGATGCTCGCTTCCTGCTTTGCAGCTGCAGACTTTACCCGGGTGATAGTAGCTTCCTGTTCTTCGATCTTACGGTCCTGTTCCTGCACTTTGCGGTGCTCTTTGATGAACTCACTGAGCAACATCGCATTCACCGCGTCGTAGCGCACCGTGTGAACCTCGCCTTTAGCGTCGCGAGCCACGAGATCGGGATTCACTTTTTCCACTTCCTCAGCCACAAGGCCAAACTGCGGAATGCCATTGGGATCAAGCTCCTTTTTATAGCGGAAGGTGACCGGTTTAAGTGCAAGGATGGCTTCGCTTGCCTTGTCCATGGGCTTGATCTCGTCCTTGAAACGCGCTGAGGAAACGGTCGTGCCGAGATGACCGCTGGCGTCTATGATAACTGCTACGCCTCCTGGAACGGTTACCCCACTGATGCCGGCGATAAAGGCCTGGCTAGTGTGTATGTTGTTGCCGATGCGGATCGTGCCAGACTCGCCGGCGACACCTGTATCGCCGATATCGATATTGTGATCGCCCGTGGTGAGAGAGAAACCGGCAATAGCGCCCAACGCGATGTTGTCGCTGCCGCTGGTGTTGTTATGGAGCGTTTGACGACCGATGGCCGTGTTGGCGAAGCCGATGGTGTTGCTTACGAGCGCTTGAGCGCCGTTCGCCGTGTTGTCCGCGCCACTGGTGTTGCTATTAAGCGCTCCAGCGCCGGTGGCCGTGTTGTTGTCGCCGGTGTTGTTTTGAAGCGCAACAAAACCGATGGCCGTGTTGGTGGCGCCGGCGATGTTGCTAGAGAGCGCCAGAACACCGGTAGCCGTGTTGCCCCCGCCAATCGTGTTGCTAACGAGCGCGGCACCGCCGGTGGCCGTGTTGAAGGTCCCGGTGGTGTTGCTAAAAAGCGCATTAACACCGTTGGCCGTGTTGTTGCTGGCCATGGTGTTGCTAGCGAGCGCACCAGAACCGGTGGCCGTGTTGGAGAAGCCGGTAGTGTTGTGATAGAGCGCAGCAAAACCAGTGGCCGTGTTGCCGTCGGCGGTGTTACGGTAAAGCGCAGCGTAACCGTTTGCAGTGTTGTTGTTGCCGTCCGTGTTGTTGGCGAGCGAATAGGCGCCAGTGGCACTGTTGAAAAACCCGCTGGTGTTGCTAAAGAGCGATAAAACGCCAGTGGCGGTGTTGAAGCCGCCATTGACATCGCTATTCAAGGCTCGGAGACCCGTCGCCGTATTTTGGTTGCCGGCAGTGAGCTGGCTTAGCGCCTCGAAACCGGTGCCAGTGTTCCACACCCCAGAGGTGCGGTTGACGAGCACCCCGATACCTTCGCCATTGTTGGAACCGGGTATACTACCGTCCGTGTCAGGACCCACCGCTTGCGCCCTCGGTGCAAGCCCAAGGCAGGCGAGCAGCAGCGGGATGAGAAATCTTGCGACCGGACGGCAGTCGCGGGACGAATGCTTCATCGAATTGCTGATATGTGGAGTTGTTGTTTTCATATTTGACAAGCTTTCCTTCTCTTTCCGGGTGAGTTAATTTTGTGACTGCTGCTCTGAAAGAGGGAGAGAGGTTGCCCCCGGGAAAACATCCTCCTCACCGATTCAGGTTTTGTTAGAAAAAATTGTGCGAAAAATTTCACCGGCGTGTCAAGATAAAAAAGGCAAACACTATCTGGCAGCCGCCGAGGGTCGCATGGCTTCGGAGGTCACCTGCAAATTACCCGCCACGGCCGGCAGCCACGAATAAATGCGAATGGACTGAGATCGAGTCCGGTTTTTCGCGCCGATTCGCATGATTCGTGGGCAGCATCATTGTTCGTTGCAGCCACGTGC
>WNGL01000410.1_pt1 | contig 50020 bp, 57 predicted proteins | sample 5400591 | NCBI WGS metagenome assembly WNGL01 (sample SAMN13153377, study PRJNA577476) | soil metagenome | isolation source: 80 cm soil or saprolite under Garry oak tree replicate 1 | place: USA:California | collected 2016-06-15 | reverse complement strand
GGGCCCAGGACGTCCGCTTCCACAACCCCGCCGAGGCCTACCTCGCGCTGAGCCTGGGCTGGGAGGACTCGGAATTCACGCCGCACATGAGCGAGATCTACCTGGTCGCCTGGCTGGCCAGGGCGATCGACGGCTACGTGCCCGCCATGGGCCACGGTGTCCCCGAGTTCTACATCGAGCCCATCGCGATACCCGTCGGGGCGGGGATGTGCCGTCTCGGCCCGGACGGGGAGCAGCTTGTGGCCCGCTACGACGGGCTGGCCTGGCAGAGGACGGAGCCGTAAGCCATGCGGTACCGGCTCATGGCCACCTACCTCGGCGTCCCCTACCACGCCGCCCTCGGCCCCGACGGCAACGAGGCGACGCTGTTCTCCCCGGGCCCGCCGCCGCATGAACTCGGCTTCACCGCCGCGGGCGCGCACTGGCGCAAGCAGGTCAGCATCACCGATCTCGACGCGCTGTGGCAGTCGCGCCTGGTCGGCGAGCCCTGCCTGGTCCTCGACCATCCCGGCGACCGGCTGCATATCACCTACCTGGGCCGCGACTCGGCCCGGGCCAGGCAACTGGGGCTACTGGGAGATCGACCGGGAGGTCTTCGAGGTCGTGGCGGCCCGGCAGGACATCGCCGGCCTGACCGAGGAGCGGGTGGATTACCCGCTGTCTTCGGCCATGTTCTCGCTGTCGACGAGGAGGTGCCGGGCGCCATGTGCCTGGTCAAGGCGGACGGCGGCTTCGAGGTATTCAGCCGGACCGACGACGCCCAGCTGGACGTGCGCTTCTTCGAAGACGAGGAAGCGGCGTACTTCTACCTGTTCGGCGTTCTGGCCGCCGAAGCAGTGCGCAGCGGGCGCCTGCGGCCTGGCGCGCCCAACGGGCACGTCAACGGATCACGCGGGCGGGGAGTATTCAGCCCCCACGGAAAACGTTTCGAAGTACGTACGGCGCAAGAAGTTACCCAAATCGGCACCTCCTCCAGTTATCGTTAATCAGCCGACGGGGATGACGGTCCCCCGCTCCCCAAGCAGCCTTTTACCGGGCAAGATCCGCGCAGCTGCCGGATCGCCGCCCCGGCATCATCCCGGCGGAAGGATCGCCGGGGGGACAGGCAGGAAGGGTCGGGCAATGACCGCCAGACGCCGTCGGCATCCGTACTGGTACGACGTGGAACGGGCTGTGAAGCTGCTCATCGGCCTCGCCGATGAGATCGTGCAGCTGATCAAGGCCATCCACGGCGGCTAGCACGGAAGGGCCTCCTACCGGTACGGGTTCGGCAACCAGCGGGTAGGAGGCCCTGCCATATGCGATATAGGCTACATGGCTTAGAAGATACAAACCCTGTTCATCGATGACACCGATGGCACCAGGCGCATGCTTTCCTGAAGCAGCCGCTGATTCCTCGGCCGACCGAGGAAGGTCCGGACGGCTGCCAGGCCCAAGCCCTGACGTGCCGGACCTCCGGCGGGACCAGATCGCCGGGGTTGCCGCAGGGCTACGGCGGCGACCGGGGCGTTCTGCCAGGAGCTGAGGGCTCAGGGTTAACTCGGTTAGGTCCGCGAGGCTGACGCCTATGGCGCTGGCGATGGCCAGGACGGTGAAATAACCAGGCTCGGTCACGGAGCCTGTCTCTATCTTGCGCACGGTCGCCACGGACAGGCCCGCGGCCGCAGCGACTTCTTCCTGCGTTTTGCTGGCCCGCTCACGGAGCTGCCGCAGCCGCTGGGCCAGACGTGACGCACCCTCGGCGTGAGGGTTATCGGCGCGCTTCCTGCGCCCGGGACCAGCCACAGTGTTACTGTAGAGGAAAATAAATACCGGTAAAGATTTATCAAGGACTAGCGTACGCCTTACCGGCGGGAGGAGGTGCTGATGGCTGCGGGGACGGGAATCGAGTGGACCGAGGTGACCTGGAATCCCACGACTGGCTGCGACCGGATCTCGCCAGGCTGCGATAACTGCTACGCGCTGGCGCTTGCGAAGCGGCTCAAGGCGATGGGCCAGGCCAAGTACCAGAACGACGGGGACCTGCGCACCTCAGGGCCGGGTTTCGCGCTGACCCTGCACCCCGACGCGCTGGTTCAGCCGTACGGCTGGAGAGGCAGGCGGCTGGTGTTCGTGAACAGCATGAGCGACCTTTCTGTCGGGGTAGCTGGGGCAAGCGCCACGCCGTGGGTTGCATTGCCGCTGGTCAGGATGGCGACTGTTAGGCGTCGTGGTGCACGACAGATGTCGGGCACGTGGCTGTCGGTGTCGCCATCACCGGCCATGGGCGATTTCGAACAGGCCAAGTTCACGCATCCGCTCTCTGGTGCTGGCCCGCGTGTGATCGGCGGGATCGGCGGCCAGCCAGCGCTGGTCGTAGCAAGGGTAGGCAGCGTGATCGTAAGGCTCGTCCCCTTCGGGGACGACGCTTTGGAAGAACTGCTGCAGCCGCCTGGCCTCGTCGATGGTGCGCGGGTCCTTGGCGTAGCTGATCGTCCACTGGTGGCGGTCTCGGCCGCCGATGCTGGCGTGCCAGGTGTGCCAGTTGAACGCGATCACGTCGCCTGGCCGGGTCTCGGCCGGGTAGCTGGGCAGGCCGATGATCTTCCGCCCCAGATGTTCAGCATCCATGGCCGGATTGCGGGTCTCCCAGGCGGCGATGGCGGCGCCGAAGTCAGCGTGGTGGGAGCCAGGCATCAGCCGCAGCGCGCCGCTGGCGGCAGTCAGCGGCTCCAGGTAGGCGGCGAACTTCACGCCCTGCGAGCCCGTTCCGCAGTCGGTGTGGAAGCCGGCCTCGCCGGACAGCAAGTGGCCCTCCGCGTAGGTCGGCAGCGCGCGAGCGCCCAGGAGCTGGCTGGCAGCCTCCAGGAAGCGGGCATCCTCTACCAGGGCAAGGCTCACCGGGGTGCGCTGGCCGCTCATCATCGGCAGCCAGTGCCCAAAGATGCCGCCGCTTTCTGCACGGTCGCCGAAGTGGGCGCCGTAGCCGTCCCGCAGGGCATGGTCCAGCTCCTTGCCGAGGTTGGCGGTCTCACGTTCGCCCAGGTAGCCGGGCAGGACGACGAACCCGAAGGTCTGGTAGTGGTCAACCTGCTGATCAGTGAGCATCGACGGCCTCCCTGCCCCTCGCGGCGGCGAGCCGGCGGTCCTCGACGGCCGACGGCCCCCGGGCAATGGCGCAGACTGCGGGGCGCTTCGGTCTGCCTGATTGCAGATTATGGCGGGCCGTGCGGGGGCTCATGGCCGGGCAAGGACCCACCCGAAGCCGGTCGGCAGCTACTGCCCCCAGCACAGGTGGTGTTGGCCGCCGCCCCACTCCTGGTAGCGGATGACGAGGCCCGCGCGGTGCAGGCGCTCCGCCCACTGGCGGGCTCGCACGTGGGGAGTCCCGGACTCCAGGCGGAGGGCCGCACCAATTCAAGGTCTCGCCGGGAAATGCCTGAGCAGGAAGCGCGCGGTTGCCGTGACCATCTGCATCCGCCAGCGGGCCTCGTCGGCGTCCGTCTGCCCCGGGTGCGGGCCGTTGGTCTGGATCATCTGCCAAAGACCGCTCAGCATGTTGCCACCGTCGCGTCCGGGAATGTGCCCACCCTGGACCAAGTGGCGGATGGCGTCCGTGCCGGTGTTAGCCTTCGCCGGTCGCGGATAGCCCGTACGGTCCTCGGCCAGACGGGTGACGAGGTCCTCAAGGGTGGTTCGCAGGTCCCCGTTGGCCGAGCCGTACTTGTGGTTGATCAGGCCGTCGACGGCGTCGCGGTAGTGCTCCAGCACGGTGGTGTAGCTGCGGCTGGCAAGTTCTGCATCGAGAGCGCTGATCTCAGGGCCCAGGGGGACCGGTGCCGCGTCGGTGGGCAGGATCGTGCAGCGCGCCGTGTAATCGCCCGGCAGCGGCGAGGTCGGCTCCCAGGTGAGCTCGTATCCGTCAGCGAGCAGCGCCTCGCGCAGTTCGTCTATCTGGAGCTGCGACATTCCCCGCGGGTGGTTGACTCGTTTTTCGACGATGAGCTGGGCGAAGCGCAGCAGGTTGCGGTGCGCTTGCGGGTCCCCGGCCTCGGCGGCAGTGCGTGTGCTCATGAGGCTGTTCTGAAGGACCCGGACGATTTCGCCACTGTCTTGCAGGAGATCGCAGCGCATCATCAGGGTCCCAAGTTCGGTCCGCCGGTCGAACAGCTCGTCGGCGATCTCGATCAGCAGGCCCAGGGTCGGGAACGACAGCGTGCGCATACTGTCCAGTGTTCCGCCTGGGCTGAGGCGCGGGCATGCGTATTTCGCCCGGCCACGGCAGGCGCGGTGCGTTTTGGGAGTGGGCGTCGGCCGCGGGCGGGTGCGTGCCGGTGAGCACTGCCACGAAGATCGAGTGGACTCGCGGTGATGACGGGACACCCGGTGCGACATGGAACCCGGTGACGGGCTGCACGAAGGTTTCCGAGGGCTGCGATAACTGCTATGCCGAGACGTTCGCCGAACGCTGGCGCGGGGTGCCAGGGCATCCGTTCGAGCAGGGCTTTGACGTGCGACTGTGGCCGGAACGGCTGACCTTGCCGTTGCGATGGCACAGGCCTCGCCGCATCTTCCTGAACAGCATGTCGGACTTGTGGCACGACGCCGTCGGGGCCGACCTGATCGCCCAGGTGCTCGCTGTGGTCGCGGTCGCCTCGCAGCACACGTTTCAGGTGCTGACCAAGCGGCCGGGCCGGATGTGCTCGCTGCTCGGCGATGACGGGTTCTGGGGCCAGGTCGGGGAGGCAGTCGCCGCCTATAAGCCGTCGCCGGAGGCGAGGGCCGCTATCGGCAGCCGGTTCCTCCCGAATCTGTGGCTCGGCGTCTCGGTGGAAACGCAGAAGTGGGCACCGGTCCGGCTGGACAAGCTCGCGGCGACGTCCGTGGCGGGTGTGCGGTTCGTCAGCTGTGAGCCGCTGCTGGGCGAACTCGATATCCGCCGGTGGCTGCCGGACAGGCTGGAGTGGGTGATCGCCGGCGGCGAATCCGGGCCTCGCGCCCGCCCGATGCACCCGGACTGGACCCGGTCTCTTCGGGACCAGTGCCGGGCCGCGGGCGTGCCGTACTTCTTCAAACAGTGGGGCGCGTTCGCCCCCGAGTCGGACGGTCACGATCGCGGAAGAGTCACCTTCATCGACCGGCGCGGCCGGGCGTGGAGCGGGATGGAGAAGCTCGCTCCGCCCGACGCGGTCCGGATGCGGCACGTCGGGAAGGGCAAGGCAGGCCGGATGCTGGACGGCCGGACCTGGGATCAGTTCCCTGCACGCCAGCTTGCTAGGGCCGCACCGTGACCGGGCCGGTGATCATGACAGTTCACGAGCCGGAACGGTTGAGCTGGTTCATCAGCCGCCGGTTGGTCTCGCGCGCTGCCGCGAGTTCCTCGTCGCGTTCCTCCAGCGCCCGCCGGAGGTCTACGACGGCCTGCCTCTGGGTTTCGAGTTCGGCGTGGACGGCGGCGGTGCTGGCCGGGGCGCCGAGGCCGCTGCGTTCGAACGCTTGCTGGCCGAGTAGTTCGGACAGCCGGCCTTCCAGGTCGCTGACCTGCTGGGCGAGCCTGCGGTTCTGCTCGTGCAGGTTGGCGTTCTCGGCCAGCACGGACCGGTGGCTGATCGCGGTCGATGCCGGGGACGGATCGGTCGTCGCGTCGGCGGCGGCTTTGAGCACGGCGGTGTGCAGGTCGGCATGCCGGTGCACGAACGAGCGGTGCACCTTCGCCCTGTCCGCGACCGCGGAGATGGTGATCTCCGATCCGTCGGCGTGCATGTCCGCCAGCGCCTGGTGGACGCGCTGCCGCCGCCGGTCGACGTCGCGGCGCCGCGCCCTGGCCAGCGGAGTGTCTGTGGTCACGGGCTGGTCATCCGGTCTTGGCGGCCGGGCGGACCGCGGGCATGCCGAGGCTGACGAGCTGGCGGGTCTTGCGGATCACGGTGACTGCGTCGGCGATCAGGGCCTGGTCCTGCTCGGTAAGGTTCTCGACGTCGGCCTCGATGCGGCGGATCAGCTCCCGCAGCTGGGTGATCTCTTCCTCGCGCGGGGTGAGCTGGGCTTTGGCCCAGTCCTGAAGGTCGGTGGCGGCCTGGACCCGTTCCCGGTCGGCGAGCAGCTGCTGCAGGTAGGACTTCAGCTCGGGCAGGTAGGACGGGTCGCTGCGGAAATGCCCGCAGCCCAGGCAGGTGAACTTGTAGGGGCATGCCTGCCCGCCTGCCTTGACGTTAGACGGCTCGGTGCAGATCCCGAACGGGACCGCGACCTGCCCGACGCGCATCCGGGCATGCTCGTCGGCCAGCAGCCCGCGGATACCGAGCATGACCCGGCGCCCCTCGTTGTCGAACTGGTGACTGCTGACCCGGTCTACCGCGGCCCGGACACGCTTTTCAGTGACGCGGTAGTAGCCGAGAGTTGTCTGGATGGAGTCGTGACCGAGCAGGTCCCGCAGCACGTCCGGGGGAACTCCCTCGTCGGCATGCCGCTGAGCGTAGCTGTGCCGGTAAGCGTAGGGGATGACCGCAAGCCGATCGAAGACCCGCTCATGCAGCGCGCCGTCCTCGCCGGTCACGGTGGTGATCAGCAGCCCGGCAATGGCGTTGATCCACTTCCGGTGGGTGTTGGTGAAGGCCGACTCGGTATAGGTCCCGGTCCCGTCCGGATTGGTCTTGTCCCGCGGGAACAGGGGCAGGTCGCTGACCGCAGTGGCGGAGAAGCGCGCCCGGACGTCGGCCTGCTGGCTGACGATGATGCGGGCGGTGGCCTCGGCGATCGGCAGGCGCCTGCCGGGCCGGTGGTTCTTCGAATCGGTGTAGATCAGCACCGGCTTGCCGTGGGCATCGCGGGTCAGGCAGTCCCATCGCAGCTGGCAGATCTCGTCGGGACGCCGCCCGGTGTCGATCATCAGCTCGGTCATCCGGCGCATGTCGGTGCCGCTGCGTTCCTCCAGGACGTGCAGGTTGGCGTCCAGGATCTGCATCACCCAGGCGGGCAGGTCCCGGCCCTGCTCATCCGGGTCGGGCTCGGGCGGGATGTCGTGGCGGCCCATGATGACGTCGTCGGGAAGCCCGGCGGCGATGCCGCCCAGGCGGGTCAGGCCCATGGCCCGGATGTCAGCCAGGAACTGGCGCAGCGCGCGGCAGTAGCGCAGCCGCTTCTTCTCACTGATCTGGCCGGTGCGCTGCTGGTGGGCGAGCCGGTTGGTGAAGGCGACGATGTCGCGGCGGCTGAGCGCCGCGGGGTCCTCGCCCCGGTCGTCACGGGTGAGCCTGAGGCTGGCCGACAGCTCGCCGAGCACGGCGACGGCCTCCTTGCAGGTCCGGGCGGCCTGGCGGCCGCGATGGCGGGGAATCTCGTCCGCGGCCCACAGCTTGGCGGTCTCGCGCAGCCACGCCTGGCTGACCGGGGTGAAGCGGAGCCACCCGCCCAGCCCGAGCACGCCAAGATCCCACGCATCGTTGCGCTGCTCTTCATCGGGCGAGGTGGTCGCCCGCTGCACCGCGGTCACCAGGTGACGGCCCAGGACCGACGCGTCGTGGCGGGTCTGCTTGATCAGCGATTCGTCCAGGTCGGCCAGGCGGGCCGCCCCGGTGCGGCGGAGTACCGCCACGACCGGCCGAAGCGCGGTCACCAGGGTCCTGATCCCCGCGTCGGTTCGCAGCTGCAGGCCGAGCAGCAGCTCCAGCTGCGCCTGCTCGGCCAGGCCCTTGAAGATCACGAAGTGGTCGGCGTTGACCGGCTCGGCGATCCGCAGCCATCGCCGGAAGTCAGTGGCCGGTTCCGGCTTCACGGCGGCTTGCCACCGCACCTGGTGAGGGGCGCAGAGCCCGCGAGAACCACAAGCGGACCGGCTACAGGAGACCACCAGGCACCCGCCGAACGACGGCAGCGGCCTAGCCGCCGGGGAGGCCGCGAACTCCTCAGCTGTCAGCCCGGCCTGCCGCCACTGGGTGTAGTGAGTCTGGCAGAACCGGACCCGCAGGTGCGACGGCCGCGGGCACCCCGGGACACGGCAGAACCGCTCGCCCTTGCTGATCTTGTTCGCGGGGATCGCCGTGAACCGCTCCATCGGCAGGCCGCTGACCTTGAACTTCTCGACGCACAGCCTGCACAGGTCAGTGTTGGGCGTGCGGACCCCCGCCTCGCAGTCGACCACGGCGCACTTACGCAACCCCAGCAGCCGGTGCTCCCGCGGCGGCGCGAACACCTGCCCGTCGGCCTGCCAGACCTCGGCCAGGAACTCCGGTCGCAGCAACGCCCGCACCCGCTCCAGCCGGTCCCCGCCGGAAAGGACCGGTTCCGTGGCGGTCAGCGCCAGGCGGCGGGGTCCCGCCACGGTCATCGCCGCACCTCGCCGGATACGGCGCGGGGCAGCTGGACACGGTCGACTGCGGACCGCAGCCGGTCGGGTGAGGGATGCAGGTACACCTGGCTGGAAGTGATCGCGGCGTGACCGAGCAGCTCACGGATCTCATCCAGGGTCCCGCCCGCCGCCGCGACATTCGTGGCCATCGAGTGCCTGAGCTGGTGCGGGTGAATGGCGCGGGCCAGGCCTGCCCGCCGCGACAGGTCCGCCAGCAGCTCGTTGAGCGCCTTCGGGCGCATCGGCGCCCCGAGCGGTTCGCGGAACAGGTTGACCAGCAGGAAATCACAGCGCCGCGCCTGCGGGCAGGCACCGCGCTCGATCATGTACTGGTCGTAGCCCTGGACGACGAACCAGTCGGCCGGGACGGCCCGGGACCGGCGGGACTTGGCCGTGGCCCCGTTCGGGTTATCGCGGCGGCGGACATGCAGATGCTCACCGCGGACCCGGCAGCCCAGCCGGGTGGCGTCCGGCACGAAATGAACGTCCTCGAGCCGGACCCCGGTCAGCTCCCCGCGGCGGTGACCGGTCCGCCACAGCGCCAGCACGATGAACCGGTCCCGGGCGTTGCGGCAGGCCCGCAGCAGTGCCAGGACCTCCTCATCGCTGGCGGCGTCGACGACCCGCTCTGGCTCCGACAGCCGGTGCCGCGGACGACTGCGCAGCCGCAGGCCCGCCCGGTCGCCGCGCACGTCGGCAGGCAGGTCGTAATCCTCCACCAGGTCGAACAGCGCGTCCAGCACCGGCTTGCTGACCAGCCCGGTCGCGACCGCGTGCCTGAAGAACTCCCGCACCGCGGCCAGCACCGCGTTCACCCGGCGGGCGCCGCGCACGACGCGCACCTGGGCGTAGGCAGGGGCGTCCGGGTCATAGCGCTGCACCCAGTACACGAACCGGCCGAACTGGCCCGGTGCCTGCCGCCAGTCAAGGCCGATCGCCGCGCACCAGTCCAGGAACAGGCTCAGCGACCGCGCGTACGCCTCCGTAGTGCTCTCCGCGCAGTCCCGGCCCAGCCGGACGTGCAGCAGCCACTCGTCAGCCTCGGCCACCGGCCGGTACGACGAGTCGACCACGGTCCAGTACCGGTCCCCCGACGGGAGCCGGACCTGGAACGGCCGGAACTCTCGCATCCCTCACCCACCTCGCCCGCCGTGAATGAGAGGTGACTATACGTGCTTGCTAAATGTCCGTCAGTGAACGACACCCCGACGGAGCGTGTCGCTCACGGATCGCTGCGCGCCTTCCTGCGACAGTGCCCGACGCCACTTGATCCCGGACGGAGCGACCTGTTCCACGCCCGGGTGCCGCTCAGCTTCGTCCGCCAGGTCTTCGCGGTGATCGCGGATACGCCGCAGCACACCTATCAGGTCCTCACCAAGCGGTCCTCGCGGCTGCCGAGGATCGCGGGCAAGCTCGACTGGCCGCCGAACCTGTGGATGGGTGTTTCCGTTGAAGACGCCGGTGCCATGCCCAGGGTCGATGACCTGCGGGCGGCCCCGGCGCGCATGCGGTTCCTATCGTGTGAGCCGCTGCTCGGCCCGCTCCCCGGGCTGGACCTGTCCGGCATCGGATGGGTCATCGCGGGCGGTGAGTCAGGTCCCGGCCACCGTCCCGTCGACCCGGCCTGGGTCGCCGCCATCCGGGATCTGTGCGCGGTGCAGAACGTGCCGTTCTTCTTCAAGCTTCTCTGCACTACCCGCTTCGGAGATTGGTCAGTCTCCAGCTCCCGTGGGAGGCATTTCTCTGTCTCTGGCCATCCTGGTGGCCTGGTCTGTGGCCATCTTGATGGCCTGCTGTCCAGCAAACATGTTGATCTGTTGGCCTCCCATCCCGATCTGGGTACCTTCCGACAAACCGGGAGCATCGATGATTTCGATCGGTTGCGAATCAGCAGCTGCGTTTGCGGCGGTCATCAAGCTTGTCTTGATGTCAGCGGTGTCGCTGAGGGCTCGGATGCAGGCTTGCAGGACTTTCCAGATGGAGAAGTCCTTCTTGTCGAAGCGCACCCCGGAAGTCAGCCGGGCGATGTGCGTGTCGAGGACGTCGGTCAGGTTGCGGAGGGCTGCGAGCTCGGTGCCGCTGCAGTAGCGGGCTGCTGTGTGCAGCCAGAACTGCGCTTGAACGAGATCATCGAAGAACTCGCGTTGATGTTCGGTCCGGAGTACGGCTTCTCCGGTCCCGCCCAGGAATTCGGACCTGAGGTTGGCGGCACGGAGCATGTGCCTGAGCGCGCCGTCGTATGCCTCCGCGCGCTTGTCCCGTCTCCAGGTCGCCTCGTCCCGGTGGGCCCGCCTTTGCTCGGTGAGCATGCCGCCGAACAGCGTGATAAGCGCTCCGAGTCCAGCTCCGACCAGGCCGATGATCGCTGCCTCCATGCCGACTCCCCTCGGTGCAGAGGCCCGATGCGGCACAAGGTTCATGCTCGCCGCCGGACCCGGCACTTCTCTTCATGTGGTCCTTCCCCTAGGGGGCGGCTGGCATGAGCACCGCGACGAAAATCGAGTGGACGCGAGGCGATGACGGGTCGGCCGGGGCGACGTGGAACCCGGTGACAGGCTGCACGAAGGTGTCCGAAGGCTGCGATAACTGTTATGCGGAGACGTTCGCCGAGCGCTGGCGAGGGGTTCCGGGTCACCCGTTCGAGCAGGGCTTCGACGTGCGGCTGTGGCCTGACCGGCTGGGCCTGCCGCTGCGGCGGCGCAAGCCGACCCGTTATTTCGTCAACAGCATGTCGGATTTGTGGCATGACGCTGTCGACGTGGAGTTCGTGGCGCGGGTGTTCGCGGTCGTCGCGCTGGCTGAGAAACACACGTTCCAGGTCCTGACCAAGCGGGCCGGGCGCATGCAGTCGGTCCTGGCCAGCAACGGCTTCTGGCGCCTGGTTCGTGCCGCGCTCGCCGACCACGGCCAGCCCTCGCCTTCGGCTGAGGCGGCCGTGGACGCCCGGTTCCTGCCGAACTTGTGGCTGGGGGTCTCGGTGGAGTCGCAGAAGTGGGCGGCGGTCCGGCTGGACAAGCTCGCGGCGACGACAGCGGGGGCAGTGCGGTTCGTCAGCTGCGAGCCGCTGCTGGGGCCGCTGGACCTGCGGCCGTGGCTCGGGTCGGGTCTGGACTGGGTCATCGCGGGCGGCGAGTCCGGCCCGCGTGCCCGGCCGATGCACCCGGCCTGGGTGAGGTCCCTGCGGGACCAGTGCGAGGGTGCCCGGGTTCCGTATTTCTTCAAACAGCGTGGCCAGTGGACCTGGGATCGCGAGTCCGGCCAGCCTGAGCCGCGGGTTTACGTCTGCGCGGCCGATGGCCGCGTGGCTGGCGAGCAGGCCGCGCTGGCTGACGGCGGGTCCTGGGCCGGAGTGTGGCGGGTCGGGAAGGGCCGGGCCGGGCGGCTGCTGGACGGGCGGACGTGGGACGAGTTCCCGCGCCCTGCTCAGGCCGGGGTGCTGGTCTCGTGACAGGTGAGCCGGCGGTGGCTGGCAGCGGTGAACGACGCCCAGTCGATGAGCAGGCTGGCGCCGTAGCCGGGGTGCTGCTGGCCGCGTCCTGCCAGGAACCGCTCCAGGAGCGCGGTTACTTCCTGGCTGCTGCGCAGGAACTCGTCGAGGACGGTGAGCAGGTCGGCGAGGTCGGTCATCATGTTGCTGGTCAGCCAGGTCTGCCCGGCGGCGCGGGCGACGGCCTGGATGGCCAGGGTCGCGTTGCGGTCGTCGATGCCGGCCAGGGCGTCGCTGAGGCTGACCGGGGTTCCGGCGGCGATGCTGGCGGCCAGGCGCAGGACGCGGCGCTCGCCGTTGCTGCAGGGCAGTTCGCCGGCGTCGAGCGCGGCGATCGCGGCTTCCCAGTCGATGCTGGCCATCGTGGTGCCCGCGTCATCGCCGTCCGGGCCTGCGGTGATGAACCGGCTGGTGAAGTCGTCGCGGTGCAGCCAGCAGCCGCACCCGATGATGAACTCGGCGGCGGCCTCGAGGGAGTGGATGCCGACGGCGCTGGCTGTGAGCGCGCCGGGAAGGCCGGCGGGGCCGGGGATGGTCATGTGGCTCCTTCTGCGGCTTCGGGCCTAGCGGTTGCGGACGGCTGGCATGCCGAGGGTGACCGGGCCTGTGGCGGCGGCGCGCTGGGCCTGGGTGCGCTTGCCGCGGAGGTAGGTCAGGGTGAGGTCGATGCCCTCGATTTCGCCGTGCCAGCCTTCGTCGGCGGCCCGCTGGCGGCGCTCGGCCAGGTCGGCCTCGAGTTCGTCGAGACGCGGAAGCATCTTGGGGTTAATCGAGAGCATCGGGCACCTGACACAAGCGTGTTCATGCTGACACGGAATTCCGTATGGGCGCCCGCAGGAGCCCAGTTCGACCTTGCGCTTGTCGAAGTGATCGTTGAAATCGAGCCATTCTTCGGGGGTAGGATCCCGGTATTCGCCCTCAGGTCGGCGGGCGCGCCTGCGGTCAAGAAACTCCTGGTAGTGGCGGACTACGTCTTCCTCGAAGACGGCGACATACCCGCGTGTGGTTTCGACATTGAGATGTCCGAGCAAAGCGGCTCCGATATGTATGGGGAGCCCGTTGTTGACCAGGTCGGTGGCAAAAAGCCTGCGGAAATCATGCGGGGCGAACCGGATCTCGGCGAACTCGGGGTGCACGGGGATCAGCGCCCTGGCGGCGCGCACGACGATGGCGCGGACCCCGCTGACCGACAGGGCGCGCGGCGTTCCGCTCTGCATCCGCTGGAACAGGTAGGGCAGCGGCTCGCACCAGGTCCGCTCGAGCTGGTCGTAGCGGGGGCAGACCGGGACGGTGCCGTGCGCGGCGACGTGACGGCGGACGACCTGCGCGATGACGTGGAACAGCTCGGCCGGCATGGGGATGACCCGCTCGCGGTCGCTCTTGGACGGGCTGACCACGAGCAGCGCGACGACCTCGCCGTTCGGCCGCTGGTACTGGCGGACGCTCAGGTGCGTCAGCTCGGCCAGTTCCTCCCGCCGCAGGCCCGCCAGCCGCAGTGTCTCGATGACGGCCCATTCCCAGAAGGCGTTGTCTTCCTCGTGGGTCAGCCGCACCAGGGCGCCGGTGTCCCGGTTGATCACGCGCACCGGCTGGCCCGGCCCGGACGGCTGTCCCTTCGGCTCGGCCGCCCGCTGCCAGGTCGTCCCGTCGACGGTGAACTGCTCGCCGGGCCTGGCTTTCCCTGCCGCGTCGAGCAGTGCCCGCAGGGCCTGCCACCGGTCGTTGACGTGCTGGGACAAGATCGCCAGCAGCGGCTGGCGGTCGCGGGTCCGGGCGGCCATGCGCTCGCGCAGGCGGCGCTTGCGGACGTTGAACCATCGCAGGTCCGCGTCCCGGACCGGGCAGGGCGCGACCCAGCCGGCCCAGCGTTCGGGCTCAGCCGCCGCCCAGGTCTGCAGGTCGAGGTAGAAGGCACGGACGGCGAGGAACGGGCCCTCGACGTTCTGGCGGGGCTTGCCGTCCTTGCGGACCAGCAGGCGCTCCTTCCACGTCTGGACCTGCTGCCCGGACAGGCGCAGGTCGTCCTGGCCGGGGCTGGTTTCCTCGATGATCTTCCAGAAGTACTCGACCAGGCTGCGGACGAGGTTCTCCATCGTGGCGTAGTCCACTTCGGCGGACCGGCGGCGGACGTAGTCCACCAGCAGGTCCCGGACCCTGCGGTTGCGCAGCTGGTGCCGGTCGACCAGGTCCTCGACCGACTTGCGTCCCCGGATCCTGGCGTCTTGCATGGTGCGCGGCGCCCACGCTGGGATCAGCCCGATGTCGTGCAGGGCCGGCCACGCTCCGGCGATCCCCTTGGCGGGGTTCTGGTCGGAGTAGAGCATGACCGCCCCCGGCGTGACGTCGGCCAGGCCGATGCCGAAGACGGTCAGCAGGTAGCAAAGCTCGGTGCGGGCCTGGTTCTTGGTGTCCGCGGTGACCGGGTAGGCGTCGATCCGGGTCCAGAACTCATCCAGCAGCGGATCCCGGGCGACGGACCGGAACCGCTCCGCGTAGCGGATCGGGCCGGCTGCCCGCAGCACCGGCATCGTCGGCTGGATCAGCCGGATGCACCAGGCGTTGCCCGCCGCCGTGTGGACATCGCTCCGCCATTTCGGGTTGCCTGCGAGGCCGGCGACCGTGGCCCCCGGCTCGTTCATCCCGGCTGCCTCCCAGCGTTCCTGCCACGTGCCGCCCGGGTGCTGCCCGAGGATCTTCAGCAGCCTGCGCATCCCGAGGCGGTAGCCCTGGAGGGTTTCCCGGTGGCGGCCGGCGGCGGCGAACACGTCGCTGACGACGCTGACGACCTCTTCGGCTGGGGCGGCCGACAGGTCCCCGGCCGGACGGGGAGGCGTCGCGGGCCGTGGGGGCGCCTGCGCGACGATCCGGGTGGGGAGCCCGGACTCCGGGGTGACCGGGTCGGCGTCATGGCGGCGGATCCGGTTGCTGGTCGTGTGCGCCCGCACGGTCGGGCCGGATGCGCTATCGGTCACCGAACACCGCCGCGATGTCGTCGGGGCTGTACTGCGCTGCCCAGCGGGCAGGCTCGGCCGGCCGCTGGTAGTGCTCGGCCAGCTTCCCGAGCAGGTCTTCCAGCCCGACCGGCGTGTAACGCGCGGTGGTGGTGACATGAGCGTGCCGCAGGATGCTCTGCACCTCTACCAGCGTCAGCCCGGGATCACGGGCCATCCGGGTCGCAGAGAGAATATGCCTCAGGTCGTGCAAGGACCAGTTGGTCCCCAGGTGCTCGTTGGCGCGCTGCATGACCCGCCGGGCGGCCGAGTAGGTCAGCGGCCGGGGCGTGCCGCGCCGCGCCCGCCAGACCGGCCCGCCCCCGGCCGGCAGCCCCGCCTCGTCAAGGTAGGCGGCCAGGTAGGCCAGGGCCTCCGGGGACACCGGGACCTCCTGCCGCAGCCGGGTGCCCTTGGAGACCACCCACAGCTTCCCCGCTTGCCAGTCGATGTCGGCCAGGCCGACGCCCAGCAGCTCCTCCGCCCTCGCCCCGGAGGAGACCCAGCAGGCCAGCAACGCGCGGTCGCGGGCACAGCCCATCCGCGCGAACAGCTCGTCCCACCGCGCGTCGGGGATCGCCCGGATCGGCCTGGGCTGAACCTTGGGCCGCAGCCGTCCCCGGCGGAACTTCCCCGGCGCCTCGATCGGGGAGACGTGCGCCAGCGCCCGCCGGCGGGACTTGCTCTCCGGGACCGGGTTGACGAGCGGGCCGCGGCCGAAATGCCGGTGGAACTCGTAGAAGCCGTGAACGACCGTCAGGTTGTGCGCGGTCGTCGCCGACGTGTAGCCGGCCGACGGAACCGGCTTGCCCGTCTTCGGGTTAACCGATCCCGGCGGGAAGCCGCCCGGCCTGCTCCGCTTCCGCTGCGGGTTCCCCGCCGACCGCAGCAAGCCCACCAGGGCGGCGGCCTCCCGCTCGGTCGCCTGCTCCCAGCCGACGTCCACCGCCCAAAGCAGCCGGAACCAGCGCAGCAGGTCATAACCGTAGCTCCGGCACGTCAGCGGGCTGACATCGCCCAGCTGCAGGTCCCGCAGGTAACCGCTGACCGGCTCGACCTCCCGGCCCGCCGCGTCGGTCACCACGTACGGCAGCGACAGCGACGGTCCCTTCACCACCGCACCGACCCGGGGGAGGTCTGCCCTCCCGTCCATCAGGTCAAGGTGCGCCCCAGAAAAACCATCCGATCCCATCACGAAGGAAGATCCTGCATGCATCAGGCGTCACAACGCCACCAGCACGCCCAGATAGTGCAGTCAACAGTGCAGTGGGGCGGACGGACCCCGAAGGCCGGAGGCCGCGAGCTCGACGGGCGCGTCTGGGATGAGCTCCCGCAGCTGGCCGGCGTCAGCGGAGCCTGACGGTACTTGCCCCGGTGAGCCGCCCGGGCGGGCTCACCGTCACCCTGTCGTCTTCCAGAAGCCGCCGGACTGCCTTGGCAGCATCCGGTCGCCGCCACCGCGCCGTCTCCGTCAGCAGCCAACTGCGCAACTCCTCCACCGTGACCTGTCCGGCCTCAAGACGCAGGATCACCAGGTCGAGCAGCTCATCCTGCGGCGTCCCGGAGCCAGACCACAGGGTCATCTGATCCGGGATCTGCCCGCCGCGGGTCCGGGGATCACGGAAGCTCATGCCGTCATTACCATCGACTTCCCACATGGCCTCTTTCATCACCTCAACGCCCTTCTCGTGCCCGGTCCCGAAAACCAGGAACAGCGGCTGGCCGGTGTGGGGAACGATCTCGAACTGCAGCTGATAGCGGAAGCCTGCGCGCCGTAGCGCATCGCGGTACGTCGCCAGCCATGCCCGCCACCGTTCAGCCGGGCGGCTCTCCCGGTCGGCCGGCTCCCACCTGGCCCGGCCGCCGAAAACCAGGTCCAGATGGTCCGGTTCCATCTGCTCGCGGCGGTTGAACCAGTTAGGGCCGAACGTCACGATGACCTCACTGGCGGGGTTCTGCGCCAGCCGCCTGATCAAGCCCAGCGGCACCCCGACGTTGCCCCAGCTGTCGAAGACAGCCAGGACCGGAGACCCCCACGCCCCAGTTGTGCCCAGCAGGGAGCCGGTGGCGGTGCCAGCTTCCGCGCGGCGGGCCGTTACAGTCACCGGAAGCCGGTCCAGCGGACCGAAACGGCGGCCCAGCAGAGCCTCCAGGTGCTCGAAGCGATCACGCCGATCCTCGGTGAAGATCAGGTGTACCCGCTCCCGCTTCAGCCGCATCCGCGGTGTGGCGTCGTGATGGAGAAGCCGGTCCAGCGCGAACACCGGAGAGCCCTGCTCGCCGCCTAGGTACTCGCCCGGCCCTGCAAAGGCATCCACATACGTGACGTGCGGCCATGAGCGCCCGGTGCTGGCAGACGGCTGGAGCAAGATGGGCCACCAGGCATCCAGGTACTTCTTGTACAGGCGGTGCTTGGCAGCTGTCGCCGGCGCGAGCCTCCACAACGTGTCCTGACGATCCGTTGGCAGGCTGAGCGGGCCAGTACCGGCCATGCCGACCGGCGGGCCTGGTTGGTTGCCAGGATCCAAAGCCGCCGCCTACCCTCGCTGCTGTATATACCAGCAGTAACCCAACAGCAGCCGTACGTCAACGACGAGACTGGGCGGCTATGATCTGCCTGCGACGGAGAATTGTCCCCGCTGCGGCAGGTGACCATTCCCCGGACTAACGAATGTGGTGGATGTCCGGTTGCGAATCGTCGTGGTTATTGAGCGGGCTGTTCGGTTGTTTCGTAGACGGCTGGGAGCCATATTCGTACTTGTTCCAGGAAGAGCTGGTAGCGCTCGTGGGCGTCGAGGCGACGACCGAGCGTAGCTGGCTCGATCCCGGTCTGCAGCAGGAGAAGTCCCGTGAGCAGCCAGCGCAGTGACTGGAGAACGGTCATGGCTTCTTCTACGTTGTCCTCGGTGAGGAAGCCGTGCTCGAGCGCGTGCGCGAAGCTGATGCGGGTGCCGACGACGTGCTTCTTCCATTGCCGCGTGTTACCCGTAACGCCCGGAACGGCCTGCCCGACGTGGTCGGCAAGGTCCAGGAGGCGGCGGGGGTAGCTCTGGTCGGTAATGTGCTGGAGGGCCGACCGGACAGCGTCGCGGACGTCGTCAATGAGTTCCTTGAGTGCTTCGAGCGCCTTGCCCCGGGCTTCGCTTGCCTGCTCGTCGGTCATCCGCTTGCGCTGCGGGAGAAGGAGCCTGTGCAGGCCTTCGGCTGCAGTAGTCATCTCGAGCAGCTGAGTCTCAAGGGGGTCGTCTCGCGGGCCGGCCGCTCGCGCCACCACGGACGGGAGCGGGCCGAGGCGGACGACGGAGTCCAGCCAGCTTGCTACTCCGTCCAGGCCGGTCTCGGCCAGAGGCAGCAGTATTCGCGGCAGCGGGATGATCGTCTCTGCGGCAGGCTTCATAGACGCAGAGTGCACCGCCAGCCACGGGTGGTCCGGGCCGACGGACACCTCTGTCTCGACGACGGGGCACTCCGTGCTGACGGAGAGCGAGAGCAGGTTCGCTAGCGGCTTGATGATGGTCCGCCCGATGTCACGGTAGGTGGCGGGCGGCACGCCCAGGACGTTTACCCAGACCCTGCGTTCCAGTCTGCCGCCAGAGACATCTGGTCCCACCCAGCCCGTCACCTGCTCGAGGGCCACCTGAGCACCGCTGGCCAGCGTCGCCGGGGGAACCTCTGGCGCCTCGAAGGCCAGCCCCTTCTTCCCGGCGGCTAGGTCGAGAGTGCGCGAGAAGCCCGGCAGGCTAGCCCAGGCGTCGAGATGGCGTATCCGGACGCGGGCACGGGTGAACAAGGCAGCAGTGCCATCCACGTGGTCACCGAGAATCGCGTAGAAGGCCTGGAGCCGGTGGCTGTTGTAGCCTGACCCCCGCACGGTCCACCCCGCGGTGAACGCGGACGGCAGCGTCACCAGTTCCCCGGTTTCGAGCGTGCCGTGGATACAGAGGGACTGCCTGGCGAGATCCACGGACGAAACGGGGGATGACGTCACCACCTCCGTGCCGTCCGGCAGCTTCGTGCGGCTCGTCTCCTGCATCAGCGGGGTCAGCGGCTCATCGAGCTCAAGCAGAGGGTTAGCGCCGGGCATCAGGAAGAGCCGCCCGGCGATGGCTTCATCCTCGGGGTTGCCCTGCAGCCAGAACCTGCCGCGCAGCCCGGTACTCGTTTCGCTCGTTGCCGTTGCCATGCACAGACAGTAGCGCCCGGCAGGCTGAGGGCCGTCACGAATTTCCGCGGCCACCGGGGGCGCTACCCGGCCGCGTGGTTGATGGCGGTGATGAGCAACTGGATGCTGGCGCAAGCCAGGCCGGGCCGGTCGGCCTGTGCTGGTCGACTCGCAGGCCCGTACTACCGTCCGCCGGTGAGGATCTGCCCGCCTGACGGCACGTGTCCTGGCGCATTGAAGGCGGCCGCGCCACAACAGCTATTGATCGCCGGGCCGGGGCGGGCCTTGCACGCCCAGGTGCGGCTCGCGTGGCGCGGTGAGCGCGGCCGTCCACTGTCGCAGGCTGGCCAGCAGCCGGATCACCAGGCGCTGGCGGCCTGCACCCAGGAAGGGGCAGATGACGAGCGCGGGGATGAGCGCCACGGTGGCGATCACCAAAGGCACCGCCAGCACCGTGACCGCCAGGACACGTGCCAGCGGCTGGCCGTGATGGGCCATGGTGAGGCCAGGTGGCAAGACAGCTGGCATCAGAGGTCACACCTCGCTTCCGGATCCAGGCGCCGGCCAGCGGCACCGGGACCATCGCAGCACGGCCGCCATCGGCCGCCGCGGGGAAGCTCGGGGGGTTCTAAACCGGGTACGGTGGCCGCATGGCACGGTCACTGGCGAGCGAGGCCGACCAGCAGCTGATCGCGGCTGCGGGCCGGCATGGCGCCACGGTCACCGCCCGCCAGCTCGAACGGTGGCGCGCGTCGGGACTGCTCGCGCCGAACATCCGCCGCTACCCCGGCCGGGGCCACGGAAGCACATCGGAGCCGCCGCCCGGTGCCACCGGCCTGGTGGTGTGGCTGGCCGCGAACGCGCGTCCTGGCCGCCGGCCTGGCGACCTTGCGCTGCTCGCGTTCGCCGAAGGGCTGGCGGTGCCCGAGGACACCGTCCGCGCCGCGTTCGCCACCGCCGTCACCAGCATCCGGCTGCCCATCGAGGCCGCCATGCCCGGGGCCGCCCCGGAAGACGTCGCCGACGCGGCCGTCACCGCCGGGCAGCAGATCCCGATGGTCCCGGCCCGGATCCGGCGTATCGACCACGCCCTGGCGCGGCATGGCATCGACTGGTCCTGGCCCGAGCTCGCCAGGCTGGACCCGGGCCGGTCCGACTCACCGCCGGACAGCAGCTACTGGGTCCACACCGCGGTGCAGGTGATGCTCTCCGGCGGTGCGGGCCTCGACATGGGCACCATCGGCTCGCTCGCCCGCACCATGGCCCCCGCCGGCGGTGTCGCGCCTATCGCCGGGCAGATCGAGTACCGGTGGCCCATCAGCCCCCGCGAGGAACGCGACAACGCCCTCGATGACGAGTACCTTCTGTCCATCCTCGGCACCGGCGACTTGCGAGACCAGGCCCGGAACCTGGCCATGATCGCCTCGGCCGCCGAACTGCGGGACGCCTACCAGGCGGCCACGGCGATGATCGCCTGGGCCGACGGCGCCTGCACGGCCGTCGAGCGGGAGATCGCCGACGGCCAGCCAGGCGACGCCGTGACAGCATGGGTAACGACCGCCTTCGGCCCCGCACGCCTGATGATGGCCCTGGCGCTGCGGAACCAGGACGTGGGCCCGGCCGGCACGGCCGCCACCGCCATGATGCTGATCATGATCCGCAACATGCTCCGGGCCGTGCGCCAGCTCATGCCCGACGGGAACTTCGACGTGCTGAAGAACCCGATGGTCGCGCCGCCCTTCATGACCGACTTCCTCAGTCGTTAACCCGAGTGACCGTCCACGAACCACCGACGGTCAGTTGTTCCCTCGGAGCATCCAAGCACGTGAGACACCCTCATGCGCAGATGACCATGTCGAGGACGACGGTGCCGGGCTCGAGGCCGACGCGGGCCTGGCGGATGATGTCGCCGACGAGTTGCTTGCGGTCGTAAGCGGTGGTCCGGCGCGCCGCCGGTCCGGGCTGGGCCATCGGTCAGCCGCTGATCCGGTCCGCCATCTCGGCCAGCTCGGCCGCGAGGCTGATCAGCTTCGCGTACTGGCGGGCCCTGGCCGCGCTGACCGACCCGGGCGCGGACCAGTTCACCTCCGGGCTGCAGGTCTCGCCGAACGCCTGGTGCCTTGCGTACACCTCGACGTCGTGCGCGATGCTGCCGTCCGCGTCCAGTTCGCAGATGCGGACGGGCGGGCCGCCGACCTCGCTGAGCGCTGCGGCAGCAGTGACCTTGCTGACAGGCTTACCATCCAGGCGGATCTCGATCCGGTTCATCTCCTGGTTCCTTATCCATGGTTCGTGCCGGAGGCCCGGGCGGGCAGCCTGGGCGCGGCGGCGACGGCTATCGCGGCGGCCTGGGCCGTGTCTGGCAGGAACCGCAGGGCCCTGGCGGGCATCCATGCGGTCCAGGCGAATCGGCAGTTTTCGCCGCGGCCCTCGGTCATCGCGGGCAGCAGCGCGCCGTTCAGTTCCCCAGTGATCCAGGTGAGGACGGGCAGCGCCTGGAGGGCGTCAGCGCGGCGCTGAGCGCACTGGCCGGGGTCCTTCTCAGCGCCCATCGATGCCGCCATCGGTGATGATGCAACCGAGCCAGGAGTGGTTGCCCGGCAGGAGGCTGACATACGCGCCGCGCATGTGCATCCGCTGGCTGCAGCACCAGTCCGGGGAACCGTCCCGGTTGCCGCACTTGCCGCAGACGTACAGGATCACGGTGCCCTCGCCGCAGCTAGGGCACGACGGCATCGGCACGTTGTGGTCGTCCTGCGGGACTGGCGGGTCGTAGGTGACCGAGGGCGGCAGGATGGCCAGTGCGGCCCCGGTGCCAGCGAGGGCCTGGTCGGCGATGTTCATCTGAGGTCTCCGTTCGGGGTCTCAGGCCGGTTGCGGGTTTGCTGCTGCGCACCGGCCGGTGAGGCCGGTTCTTCCGTCCCGGCGGGCGCGCGCTGACGGGCGGCAGGGGCGCCGCAGCGCGGGCATTGCACTGCGCGGCCGTTGATGGCGCCGGGGTAGCCGCGTTCGTCGAGCAGGAAGCGCGTCACCGGGTCGCAGCCGGGTTCGCCGCACCAGGGCGGGCGCCGCTGGGCAGGCGCGGGCGGGGCAGGCAGTTCCGCGGGAGACAGCCGCGCGGCGAGCACCGCGTACGGGCTACGGATCCCGCCGGTGTTCACGCCGGCGAACCTGGCCAGCGCAACCGGGGTCCACCCGGCCGCCAGCGCGGCGGTTACCGCCGGGGCGAGCCGGTCACGCTGGCGGCGGGTCAGCGGCCAGGCTTGGCCTAGCTCGCTGAAGAACTCCCCGGTCCCGGCGGCAGGCGGTTCCGGCGGCTCGCTGTTCCCGGGGATGTCGCCGGGCGGCTTGCTGTTCGCCGCCTCGGGCTCGCGCGGGGCGGCGGTTACAGGGTGGTTCCATGGTGGATCGGGTGACACAGTTGTGTCCGGGGTGCGGTGACACGGCTGTGTCAGGGCTGCTCTGTCAGCAGGTGTCACCCCTGACAAGCTGTCAGGGGTGACAGGCTGACAGGGGCTGTGGATATCCATCACCACGGTGTAGGAGTTAGAGGTGCGGCCGCCGCCGCGGTGCACCAGGAGGTCGCCGCGCTGCTCGAGCCGGGCGATAACCCTGCGGATCGTGCGGTCGCTGACGCCGGCCTTGCGGGCGATCGTGCTCACGGACGGGAAGCAGCCGGTGCCGTCGTCCCGCGAGCAGGCATCGGCTAGGGCGAGCAGCGCGAGGCGCTCGTTGCCGGAGGTCGGCGAGTGCATCCACACCCAGTTCATGACCGCGATGCTCATCAGGACCGTCCCCTTCCGGGCGTGAGGCCACGCACCCGCCGCTTCGCGTCCGGCCGCTGGTGGCCGTGACGGACGGGCTGAACCTCAACCCCGAAGAAGCGCAGTCCTCGCGTCAGCGGTACGACCAGATGCTTGCCCTGCCCGGCGATCCGGACGGCTCGTTCGCCCTTGCCGGCCCCGGCACCCGGCCGCACCTCAAGGGGTACCGGTACCTGGAGATCCCGAGCCTGGGCGCGTTCGCCCACGGATGCGCCGAAATCCGCGCGCTCACCCGCGAGCACGCCCAGGCCTGGCTTCGTGCCCGCGAAAGCAACGGCAGGTGCCGCCTCTGCTGCCCTGACGTCAGCGCCTAGCCTGCCCCAGCCGCCACGTCCCGCAGGCGGCTGACAGCCTGCCGCGCCGCTGATGACGGGCACGCCTCCGGAAAATGCAGGCACCATGGGCACGGCCCGCGCCCCGGCACCCCCGGGCGCGGCGGCGGTTGAAGCCGTCATGGCGCGTCACCCGCCATACGCCGCCCGGGGGCGGAGCGGGGCAGTTCCCGGACGCGCAGGTCAGCTGGCCACTGGCGCGGCTGGCTGCCCTTGCCGCGGCGACCGGCGGCCTGTGCCCATCGGGTACCGAGCTGCTTGACGAACAGTGCGGTACCCGACCGCCGGCACTGCCCGATGATCTCCCGGGCCCAGGCCAGTTCCATCGGCCGTGCGCCGGGACCTGACTCCCCGCCGATGATCACCCAGTCCGGGACCTGCGGGCAGGGCCTGCAGGCAGGATCGCCGCGCTCATGGCCGAGGTCCAGGTCGATCCGCCCGAGCAGCGGCTCGCAGGACACGAACCGGATCGCAGCCGGTGTCTCCAGCAGCGCCGGGACGCGGATGCCGAACCACTTGCGGTTCTCGGCGCTGACACCGAGCCAGGCGTTGGGCAGCACCGCGGGCATCGACGGCGCCTCCCGCACGTCCTGGCGGTCGCACCAGCCCCGCCTGGCGGCTTCCTCGATCCACGCGGCCCGCTGAGCGGGGTCACCCCAGCGGCAGACCCAGCTGCGCATGCGGCCCGGCCTCTTGGTGAGGATCTGGTAGGTGTGCTGCGGTTCCGGCGGGTACGCGCCGGGCCGGCCATCGGCCGAGGTCCAGAACATCGTGGTCCACACCGCCGCGATGAACTCATCCGGCACGGCGTCCACCCAAAGGTCCGACATGCTGTTCACGAACACGCGCCTGGCTTTGCGCCAGCGCAGCGGCAACCTGAGCCGGTCCGGCCGCAGCCGGATATCGAAGCCCTGCTCGAACGGGTGCCCGGGAACGCCGCGCCACCGTTCGGCGAAGGCCTCCGCGTAGCACCGGGTGCAGCCCTCGGACACCTTCGTGCACCCGGTCACCGGGTTCCAGGTCGCGCCGGATGTCCCGTCGTCGCCTTGGGTCCACTCGATCCTGGTCGCGGCGCTCATCCGGGGCACCGCTTCTTGACGTGCTCTCTCATGACCTCTGCGGCGGTGTGCCCGGCGATCGTGAACGTCGCGGCGTGCTGGCGGGCCCTCTCAATGGCCTCATCTAGGGAGAACCGGTAACCGGGATCGCCGCGTTTGTCGAGGTCCCACTGGCCAGAGCGGGTCAGGACGAGCTTGTCGCCGTGGCTCCAGCCCTGCTCGACGGCCCACTTCCCGTGTCCCCGGTAGGTGACCAGCAAGGACCAGTGCGCGGCCTCAGCGCATTCGTGGCCGTCTGGCCAGGCAGTCACCAGGTATTCGACCGGGCGGACGTGAACCTCACCCATGACGGCCGAGGCGGTAAACAGTTCCTCGGCGTCAGCCATCGCTGCGTCTCCCGTAGTCGCGGCCTTCGTCCTGCGCCAGCGGGGCGCACGCCCCGCACGTCTCCGGGCTGCCCGGGATGAACTCGGGGTGATTGTGACCCGGCTCGGGAACCGGTCCTTCCAGCGTCTGGCCGCAGGCCCTGGCGAACGCCGCGGCCATGTGCCACCGGTGGACGATGCCCATGCCGGACAGGCCGAACATGTTCTCGCCGAGCGCGACCGCGAAGTCCAGCAGCCGCCGCTGCGATGAGGACGCGGGCAGCACCGGTTCGCCGAGCGCGAAGAAGCCATTGTCGACGAACTCGCGGGCATCCTCCCAGTCGATCCGCGCGACCAGCCCGGCGGCCCGCTGGGTGATGCACGCGCCCCTGAAGTCGGGGCGGCGCAGCCACGTCTCGTGCCAGATCAGCAGCTCGACCGCTGCCTGCTCGTACGCGGCGCGCCCGCGGGCCCACCCGCGCAGGCCGGCCGCCAGGTCTTCGAAACTGATCTCGTTGCCGCTCATAACCGGCCTTCCTCCGGATCGGGCTCCAGGCCTTCTAGGCCTGCCAGGCGGTTGCACAGCGCCGCAACGCCGGTGTCAGCGAGGACCCGGCCGGCGACGCGGATCCGGAACGGGTCCGGGCGGGCGGTCACGAGACGCTCCGCAGGGGAAGGCTGCCGCCGGCCAGGGTGGCGGTGACGGTCCGCTCGTCGGCGCGGATGACGGTCTCCCAGCACTGGCCGCAGGCGATCTTCCCGACCCGGCGCCTCATGGAGTGCTCCCTGGCCTCGCACATCGCGCGGGCCTTCTTCGCCAGCGGATGGGCGGTGGTGAAGTGGTCGGGTTCCCACTCGCCGCCGCCGGCGACGGGCTTGCCGTCCCGTGCCCGCTGGCGCTGGCGGACCCGGCGGACCGCGGCCACGGCATCGGCGGCGGACAGCTCCCCCGACCGGACCTTGGCCTGCGCGGCGGGGGCGAGGTCGAGGAGGGTGAGGTAGAAGCTGACAGTGGATTCGGCCATGCCGATGCTGCGGGCGATCCGGGTGACGGCGTAGCCGCGGGCCCTCAGCGCGCCCATCGCCTCGGCCTTGTCCATCGGGGACAGGTCGCGCCGGTGGCAGTTCTCCACCAGCATCAGCTCCTCCGGTGCCACGCCGGGCGGCGGCTGCCGGACGACGACGGGCACCTGGTCGCGGCCGGCGAGACGCGCGGCGGCTAGCCGCCGGTGCCCGGCGAGGACCTGGTAGGCGCCGCTGATCTGCGGGTGCGGCTGCACGATGATCGGCTGCAGCACGCCGTGCGCCCGCATCGAGGCGGCCGTCTCGGTCAGGTCGCCGAGGTCGGCGCGGATGTTGCCGGGGTGCGGGTGGACCCGGTCGATGTGCACGTACTTCTGGCCGGTCACCGGGCACCCTTTCGTCCTGCCGCGGGCCTGTCGGCGGTGGCCGCGCACAGCAGCTGGTGAGCGGCCTTGATCAAGGTGAGGGCGGCGGCCTTGTCGGCCCGGGGGTCGGCAGGTGGCACCGGCCGGCCGTCCGTCACCCTGGGCGGCCAGGGCCGACAGGCGGCCCAGCAGCCGGGCCGCCGCGGTCGCGAGCATCTGCCCGTCAGGCAGGGCGACCGCGTCCCAGTGCATTTCCTGGCGGCCCTGCCGGGCCGGGCTGAGGGCGGCGTGACCGCGGGCGGCCTGCGTGAGCCGCTCGTACGCCGCGGCGGTCCCGGCGCCGATCCCGGCGCTGGCGTCGGTGCGGATCCCGGCGCTGGCGTCGGTGCGGATGTGGTCCAGGACGGCTGCCAGGTCACCGGCGTCGACCGCGACGGCGTGCGAGGCGCGGGGGACGGGGGCGAGCCGTTCGGCTTCGAGGGCGGCGAGCCGCCCGCCGAGCGTGCTGGCGTGGCGGGTTCCTGTCATGCTGGTCATGAAGATCTCCTCGCGATAGGGGGTCGGATGAGGGTCCCCGGGGTGATTGGCGTCAGGCCGGGGGTCCTTGGTGGTACGGGGCGGGCGCGCAGGTCCTTGCGGGCCGGCGCCCGCCCCGGGCTTGCCGTGGCCGACAGGCTGGGCCTGCGCGGCGGTCAGGGGGCGATGGCGGGTTCCTTGTCGTAGGGGATGCCGTCCCACTCCAGCGGATCCCGGTACAGGCTGGGCTCGATCGCGTCGAGGGCGCCGTAGTCACGGGCGGCCAGCAGCCCGGCCAGCTGCTCTGACGCCGCGGCGGCCTGTTTCTCGGTGCGGTAGCCGGCCAGGAGGTCGGCGTGGCCGCAGTCGGACCAGGTCTCGGTGCCGACCGGGTTGCGCGGGTCCTCGCCGCGGATCCACTCGAAGGTGTACTGGACCCAGAACTCGCCGGGCCGTTCGTCATCCCAGGCGGGGTAGAGGTAGACGATGACGGCGCTGGCGGGCTGGTCGGCGCGCCGGTACTCCACGGTGTGCGCGGCGCCGGCGGTGACGCCGGGCGCCTCCCAGTCGTGGTCGGTCCGGGTGCCCGCGGGCATCCAGGCCGGCTGGGCGGGTCGGGTGTTCATCAGGGTGTCCTTTCACTTGTGCCGTCCGGTTCTTCGGGGGTGGTCAGGTCGGCGAGCCGCCGCAGGGCGTCCCGCAGCTCAGGAGTCCAGGCGTCCTGGTGCGGCAGGGCCGCGGCGCGCAGGGTGAGGGCGGCGGTGATCACCTCGCCGGGCGGCTGGTCGCCGGCCTGGTCCTGGTACGAGGCGGCGAAAGCGGCGCGGGCCGCCTCGATCGCCGCGGCGAGCTCGCCGGGCAGGCCGCCGGTGCCAGCGGCCGGGCCGGTTGCAGCGAGCAGGTCCTCGAGCGCCTCGTACAGGTCGTCGCTGCCGGGCTCGCCATCCGGGGTGCCGGGGCTGGCTGCGGCGGTGTCGCGGGCCTGCGCGGCGGCGCGGTGCCGGGGGCAGTCCCAGGCGCAGGACTGGACCGGGGCGCCGGCGTCGCGGTCGTAGCGGACGTCGCAGCCGGCCGGGCCGGGCGCGGCGCTGCAGCCGCAGTCCAGGCAGGCCACGGCGCCGCGGGCGGCGGCGGCCTGCCGGGCTTCGCGGGCCCGGGCCTGTTCCCAGTCGCCGGGCTGGTAGCCGGCGTGCGCGGTGAGCCGCTCGAGGTGGGCGGCCTGCCGGGTCCCCCAGGCATCGCGCCGGTACCGGGCGGCGACCTCGTCGGCGGCCAGGGTGTAGGCGTAGGCGTACCGCTGCAGCCCGGCGTGATCGGCGGCGGCGGACAGCTCGTTGCGCCACCGGTAGTGGTCGGCGCCGGGCGGGGCGATTCCCGCGTCGGCCAGCCACCGGTGCGCCAGCCGCAGCGTCTCGCTGTGCCCGGTGCCGTCCAGCATGGTGGCGGCCAGCAGCCGGGCCAGGTCGCCGGGGCCGGGCAGCTGCCCGGCGGCGATCGCCGTGCAGGCGGCATCGCGGGCCCGGGCGGCCTTGCGGGATTCCCGTTCGTCGGCGGCCTGCCGGGCCTGCCGCCGCGAGCAGGCGCCCTGCCCGTCCTCCGGGTGCCCGGTCGGGTCGACGCACACGTACTCAGGGGCACCGGACCAGCCGATCATCGCGGCCAGGCAGCCGGCCTGGCGGTGCGGGTGCTCGTCCCCGTCCCACACCCGCGGCCAGCCGCCCCGGTCCCGCTGCGCGCTGGTGACGACGTCGATCCCGGCGGCGGCCAGCTCGGCCCGGGTCTGCTTCTCTGCCAGGGCCCGGCGGACGTCCTGCCGGGCCAGCGAGACCGCGGACCCGGCCGGCATCCGCCCGGCAGCGATCTCGGCGACGGCACGTTCGATGACCGCGTCGGTGACCTCGCGGTCCCCGGCTCCAGCGATCTTGTGCAGCTCCAGCGCGTCGGCGACCGACAGCGTGCCCGCGGCGAGGGCGTCCCGGGCGGCGGCCGGGAGCTGCAGCAGGGCCATCCGCTTGGACACGTGCGCCTGGCTGCAGCCGGTCTCGGCGGCGATCCGCCGCTGCCGCCAGCCGCGGCGGGCCAGCTCGGCCATCGCCCCGGCCTCGGCCAGCGGGTCCAGGCCCTGCCGGTGCGCGTTCTCCGCGATCATCGCGGCGATCGCCGCCGGGCCGGCCAGGTCGTCGCGGACCAGCACCGGCACCTCGGCCAGGCCCGCCGCCTCGGCGGCGGCCGCGCGCCGGTGCCCCATCACGATCACGTGCGTGATGCCAGGCGCGGGCCGTTCGGGGTCGCCGTCGGTCTCGGCCGCCGCGGTGAAGGCCTCTGCCGTCAGCACCACCAGCGGCTCGAACACGCCGTGCGCGGCCATCGACGCGGCCATCTCGGTCAGGTCGCCCAGGTCCCGGCGCGGGTTCCGGGGGTGGGCGGCCAGCATCCCGAGCGGCACCACGGCGGGGATGCCGGTGATTCCGGCGGAATCAGCCACGCGCGGCCCGGTGTCCGCTGCGCTGGTCACGCGAGCTCCACGGTGACGTCAGGGCCGAACACTGCCTCCGCCGCGGCCTGCCAGTGAGCGCACCAGTCGGTCGCCCCGGGGGTCTCCACCCGGAACGACCTACCGGTATCGGTGATCAGCCCGGCCGCGTGCCCGTCCGCGGTACGGGCGATGAACCGGGAGACGCCGGGGTCGCCGGGATCGAAGCCGATGGTGCCGACGCAGTTGCCCGCGCGCTTGACCGTGAGGTAGGCACCGCCGGCAGCCAGGCTCATGACGGGTGCCTTCCGCGTGCCGTGCTGGCCCGGCTGGCTGCTTGCGGTGCTGGCGGGCTTGTTCATGGTTTCAGCCAGGAGCGGAGCGTCCTGGCGGTGGCCAGGGCATGCTCGGGGGTGGCGTCACCTGGCGTCTCGAGCGCGAGTGCGAGCGCGAATCGGCGGCGGTATGCCTCCTCGGCGTCGTCCTTGGTGTCCTGCAGCCAGTTCAGGAACAGCCTGGCCGCCTTGCCTGTGGGGGTCGACTGGATCGGGACGCGGCCCGGGCGCGGGGTGACCGGCCTCAGCCGGGCCGCGCAGGCCAGCGCCGCTGAGAGGTTGGCGATCTGCGGGTCGCCGGGCTGCTCCCGGCAGTCCAGGCCGGGTACGCCCTGGAACCAGGTCATCGCCAGGCCCCCGTCCGGCAGGCTGCCCCGCCTGGTCCTGCCGGGCGGCTTGCCCGGCTGCGGCAGGCCGAAAACACGGCGAGCGTCCCGAAGAATTCGTCTGCCGCGACGCTGAACTTGCTCATCGGTCGTTCCTCAGCTTCTCGATGGTCTCTTCCAGGTCATCAGCGGGAACTAGCACGTCACGGGCCTTCGATCCTTCCGAGGGCCCGACGATCGCACGTGATTCCAGCAGGTCCATCAGCCGGCCGGCCTTGGCGAAGCCGACCCGCAGCTTGCGTTGCAGCATCGACGTCGACCCGAACTGGGTGGAGATGATCAGCTCGGCCGCCTCGATCAGCAGCTCCAGATCGTCGCCGATGTCGCCGAGGTCAGTGCTGCCGCCGGCCGGGCTGCCGGGTGATGCCGTGCGGCCGGGGGTGACGTCGTCGCGGTAGGCGGGCTCGGCCTGCTTCTTGGTGTGCGCGACGATGTCGCGGATCTCCTTCTCCGACACGAACGCGTTCTGCAGCCGGACCGGCTTGGACGCGCCCATCGGCAGGAACAGCGCGTCGCCCTGGCCGACCAGCTTCTCCGCGCCCGGCTGGTCCAGGATGACCCGGGAGTCGGCCAGCGAGGAGGTGGCGAATGCCAGCCGGGACGGCACGTTGGCCTTGATCAGCCCGGTCACCACGTCGACCGACGGGCGCTGGGTGGCCAGCACCAGGTGGATGCCCGCCGCCCGGGCCAGCTGGGTGATGCGGACCACGGCGTCCTCCACGTCGCGCGGGGCCACCATCATCAGGTCCGCCAGCTCATCCACGATCACCAGCAGGTACGGGTACGGCAGGTACTCCCGCTCGCTGCCCGGCGGCGGGACCAGCTGCCCGGCGCGGACCGCGGCGTTGTAGTCATCAATGTGCCGGAACCCGGAGGCGGCCAGGTCGTCGTAGCGGCGCTCCATCTCCCCGACCACCCAGTCGAGTGCTTCGGCCGCCTTCTTCGGGTTGGTGATGATCGGCGTGATCAGGTGCGGGATGCCGTCGTAGATGGTCAGCTCGACCCGCTTCGGGTCGATCAGGATCATCCGCACTTCATCCGGCGTGGCCCGGGTCAGGATCGAGGTGATCAGTCCGCCGAGGCAAATACTCTTGCCCGATCCGGTAGCCCCGGCTATCAGCAGGTGCGGCATCTTGGCCAGGTTGGCCACCATCACGGCGCCCTCGACGTCCTTGCCCAGGCCGACCACCATCGGGTGGTGGTCGTTCATCGCGATCGGTGACTTGAGCACGTCGCCCAGGCTGACGACTTCCTTGTCGGTGTTCGGGACTTCGACGCCGATCGCGGACTTGCCCGGGATCGGGGAGATGACCCGGACGTCCGCCGACTTGACCGCGTAGGAGATGTTCTTGGACAGGGCGGTGACCCGTTCCACCTTGACCGCCGGGCCCAGCTCGATCTCGTACCGGGTCACCGTCGGCCCGCGGGTGAACCCGGTCACCTGCGCGTCCACCTGGAACTGCTCGAGTACCTCGGTCAGCGCGGCCACCACGATGTCGTTGGCCCGGGTCCGCTGCTGGGGGGCGGTGCCGGGCTGCAGCAGCGACCGCGGCGGGAGCACGTAGCCGCTTGCCGAGGACGGGGCGGGTCGCGGTGTCACCGTGACCGGTGAGGGCGCTCCCCCGGCGGCGGTCCAGGCGGGACGGGACGGCGGGTCATGCGAGACGTCCGGGGGCTGCCCGGCGGTTGGCTCTTGAGAGATGGGTTCGGCGGCGGGAGGCGCGGCGGCGGCTTCGGCCTGGTCCGGCGCGGCGGCGGGCACGGGCGGCGGGCAGAGCTCGGCAGGCGCGGCCGCCGGGCGGCTGTCTGGCCGGGCGATGAGCCAGATCCCCCGGCCGGTGACCGCGAGCGCCCAGATCGCCGCGAGGGCCGGGCCGCCGAACCAGGCGAAGGGCGCGTCGGCGAGCCAACCGGCGAAGCCGCCTGCGGTCATCACCGCGCGCCCCGGGCCGGCCGGCGCCAGCGGGCCGGCTATGACCTCGGTGATGCCCAGGAATCCGGCGTACGCGGTGCCGAGCCCGGTGTACAGGGTGCGCCGCACGTGCAGGCCGGGGTGCCGGAGCAGTCGCACGGCCAGCGCTGCGGCGATCACCGGCAGGAGCGCGGACATGGCGCCGGCGAGGTACCGGGTCAGGACGGTGAGGAGGACCAGGACCGGGACGTGGGGCGCCCACCAGGTGATCACGGCCAGGACGGCGGCGGCGGCCAGCGCGGCCGGCCCTGTTCGGGGGCTGCGCTGGCCGGTTGCCTTGCTCATCTGCTTCGGCCCTTCCATCTCGGGTGTCCTGGTGTTCCTGTGCTCGGGGCCCGGGCTGGTTTCCCAGGCGCTGGTTACGCTGCGGGGTGGTACTTCTCGCCGTGACGGGTGATCTTGCCGTTGGAGGCGAGCGCGTCGAGCGCGGACCCGACGGCGCCGAGGGACAGGCCGGTGGCTTCCATCAGGTCGGGAATGTCCGCGCCGGGTTTGCCTGTGACCGCGGCGAGGACTTTTTCGGCGTCTTCGCGGTACGCCAGCCCTCCGATGCCAGGGACGGCTGCGGCGGCCAGGTTCGGGACCACCAAAAGCGCCGGGCCTGCCGGGGACGGCGTCGGGGCGGCCGGCTGGCCGTTGCCCGGCCGGCCCCGCCACTCGGTCAGGACCTGCCGGGGGGCGATGTCCCACGCGTCCAGGACCGCCTGGGTGCCCGGGTCGTACAGGATCGGGGTCTGGCCGATGATCCCGGCGACGTGCCGGATGTCCAGGCCGGTCATCCCGGGCCTGAGTGTCTCGGGCATGAACTTGACGTCGCTGCGGTCGCCGGGACGGCCGTCGATGCCGTTGGCGTACGCGGCGCCGACCGCGTCGGCGGGCAGCAGGCGCGGGTCGCCGGTGACCTGGGCCATGGTGGAGGAGACCTTGTCGGTGCGGTGCGCCACGCTGTTGATGTACGCGATCAGGTCGCGGATTTCCTTGATGCCGAGGAACTCGATGTCCAGCGACGCGGTGCCGAAGACCGGTTCGATCCCGCGCTTGCGCCAGGTGAGGATCCCGTTCGCGATGACCCGCAGGCCGGCCCGGACGAGGTCCTTGTCTGGGTGCTGGACCAGCCACGGCCACTCGTCGAAGATCGCGAAGATCAGCGGGTGCCCGACCGCGGGGTCGAACCAGCCCTTGCCCAGGTTGTGCCGCGGCGCCCCGGTGACCGGGTCGGCGTCCCACCATTCCTCGGAGCTGGCCTGCTCGCCGCGGACCCGGCTGATCTCTTCCAGGCACTCGGCCATCTCGACGGCGCCTTCGGGGCCCCAGCCCATCACGTCGGCCCGGCCGCGCCACAGCCCGAGCCCCTGCTGTTGCATGTCGGCCATCCAGACGGCCATGATGCGCTGCGGGTCGCACCGGCCGCAGTCGCCGCGCGGCCCGCACCGGGAGCACAGCCTGGCCAGGCCCGCCTCGGCGCCCAGGATGTGCAAGGTGGTGGTTTTCCCGGCCCCGGGGATGCCGGTGATCAGGCCCATCTTCGCGCCGGACCCAGGCTCGTGGACGTGGTAGTGCATGACCTTCTGATCGCCGAACAGGCCCAGGTCGAAGGTCCCCCGGTGCGGGTCATAGGTGGACTTGCCGTCCCACCGGTTCCAGGTCGGGTTCTCCCGCTCGGCGGCGGTGACCACGGCGGGGGTCTGGATGATGACCTGGCAGCGCAGCTCGGACCGGTTGTCCGGCACGTACCCGACCGTGACGTCGTTGACGGTGACGCCGAGGCCGAGGCCCGCGGAGTACATCTTCGCGATCAGGACCCGCATGCCCTCGACGTCGGACATGGAATGGCGGGAGTCCGGCAGGAACACGATCTCGAACATGAACCCGCGCGGCAGGTCCCGGAAGTTCTCCGCGATCGCCCCGTCCAGCAGCTGGCCGGGCTGGCAGAACCGGTCCGTGAACAGGACCTGGCGGCGGTCGACCGGGGCCGGGGCGTCGATCTGGAGCGGCGCTGGCGGGGGTTCGAGCGGGATGACCTCGGGCCGCCGGGCCCTGCGGGCCTTGGTCACTTCGTGGACGTAGCTGCCGGCCAGGGCGCTCCCCCCGGCCAGCGCCACCCACTGCACCAGGTCAAGCCACCCGGTCGGGGTCAGGCCCGTTGCGAGCATCGACCAGGCCGTCGCCGCGGTGACCTGCCGGCGGATGACTGTCTTCCACCGCGGGGCGCGCTGGGCCTTGTGGTTCTTGATCTCGGTGACGACTTCCGCGGTGATCCCGCCGCCGGCGACGGCCAGGACGGCGGTGAGCGGGTCGGTGCCGAAGACGTGGTGGGCGGCGATCTGGTGCATCACCCAGGAGCTGCCGTCGATGCCGGGGATCCAGAACGCGAAGGGCTTGACCCGGTAGCCGTTCCGGTCCCACGCCCCGGTGAACCAGATCTTGATCCGGCCCGGTTCCTTCGGCTGCTCAGGCACACTGGCGGCCCCGGTTTCTTCTTCCTCGTCCCAGCCGGGTCCCGCGGGTCCGGTGGCTTCCTCGCCGTCCGCCGGGACGGCCGGGTACGGCCAGCTGGGGTCGCGGTCGTGGACGTGAAGGCCGTGCTCGTGAAGCGCGCCGCAGCTCACCAGGATCCGCCTCCCGCCATTGTGCGGCCGCCGTCACTGAGGTAGCTCTTGCGGCGCGGCGCGATCCCGGTCCCGGCCCGGCTCAGTGCGGCGCCGATGCTGGCCGCGACTGGCTGTTCGGCGGCGATGATCATCTGCCCGGTGCCATGCGCGTCGCGGGCGGTGACCTCCCACATCCGCAGGGCGGCCGCCAGTCGCCGGGCCTGGCCGGCGTTCCCCTCGTGCTCCCGTGCCGCGGCGGCCTGGGCGGCTGTCTCCTGGTCGGCGGCCTCAGCTTCGGCTTCGAAGGCGACCGCGTCTTCGGGCCGGGCGCACATCCGGGCTGAGGCCCACGCCGCGGCGGCCCGGGCGCGGGCCGCCGAGGCGGCGGTGGCCGCCTGCATGGCCAGCGCTGTCTCGGCCTCGGCCTGGCCGTCAGCCTCGGCGGCGCGGCGGTGCGCTTCCTGCGCCTGGCCGGCCAGGGCGGCCAGGATCAGGTCGCAGGACATCTGCCAGGTGCGGTAGGCGGTGCTGGGGGCGTAGGCGATGTCCAGGAACGCCCCATCAGCACCGTGTTCCCGGGCCATGATGTCCGCCTGGCGGGTGTAGTCCTGCCAGGTGATCAGTCCGGTGACCTGCCGGCGGGATGCGTTGACGGAGGTAACGTCATCGAGCATCGCCCGGAATACGGTCATCATGTCCACGTGCCACTGCCTCCCTTCCCCCGCCCGGTGCCCGCCTAAGATCGCCGCGGTTACCGCTGCTGGTGGTATTCCTTCTGCTCGGCCGCCATGCCGCCGGCGGCGTTGACCGCGTCGCCCATGACCACCGCCTTGGGCTGCCAGGTGCCGAGAATGCGGTTCCCCCGGGCGGCGAGCTCCCGGACGAGGGTCTGGCACTGCCGACTGAATTCCAGCTGTTTGCCGGCGGCGCCGACGCCGACCAGGCCCGCGTGCATGTGCTCCAGCGCGCCGCCGAGCATCTTCTCCAGCCCCTCGTGGGTCAGGAGATACATCTCTTCGCGCCATCCCCGGTTGGTGTAGCCGCTGGTCGTCACGTGCTTTTCCTCATTTCTTGATGTGCTGGGAGCAGGCCGGGCATCTGTCAGATGTCGCGGTAGAAGGCGGGGTCGGCGCCTTGGCCGACGCCGCCGATCTTCCGGTAGCCCTCGATGAGGTGCTGGATCCGCTTATCGATGTGGCCGAGCCCGGTGACGATGAACAGGGCGGCGGCGGTGATGTCGGCCGACCAGTTAGTGATGTCGCGGACCTGGTCGCGGGAGGCGTTGACGGACGTCAGGTCCCCCGCCATCGCGTCCTGCCGCAGCTTGATGAAGCCGAGCGCCGCGATGACCGCCTCGAAGTTGCGCATCCAGTCCCCGTGGGTGGGATTGTCGCGGATCGCGACATCCGTTCCGGCGGCCGACGGGACCGCGGCGGCTCCGGATCCCCGGCCTGCGGCGGCACGGGGACGTACGGTGATCTCGCCTGTCATGGGCTCTGTACCTCCTGTTGCTGTAAGGACCGGTACTGCACCGGCCAGGACTGGCTCGGGGATCTGCCCCGGGCCCGCGCCGGAAGGCCCGGCCGGCGCCGGTTCCCCGCTGCCCCCGCTGGCGGGAATCGCCAGCACGGGCGGCGCTGGCACGCCCGCGGCCGGCGACACCGGGGCTATCGGGACAGACGTGCTGGAGATGCTCGCCGGGGCCGGAGCGGGGGCGGGGTCGTAGGGCCGGCCCGCCGGCGGCTCGGGGTCGAGGATGCGGCGGCATTCGTAACAGAGCAGCCAGTCCTCCTGCGCGCCGTCAGCGGTCCATACCGGAGTTAGCTGGAGGGCAGGGGTGACCTTGTTGCAGGAGTCGCACACGCCCACCGGCGCGGCCGCGGGCCGCGGCGCGCCTCCGGCGGCGGGGACGGTCCCGGTGTGCTGGCCGCGGCGCCGGAACCGGGCCGCTAGTCCCGGTGCGCGGCGGACCGTGGCCCGGCTGACCCGCCGGGCCCCGGCCACGGCGCCCCGGCGCGCGGCCGCGGCGATCCGGCGGCCGGGTCCGCTGTTGGCCGGGACCGCCGATCCCGGCGCAGCCCCGGGCCGGGGTCCGCGCATCCCAGCTCGCATCGTCCGGGCTCCGGCCCGAGCGCCCGTGGCCGCGCGCCTCGCGCTCGCCAGGCCCCGGCCGCCGGTGGCCCGCGCCTCGCGTGCCCGCCTGCGCGCCGACCGAAGCACCGACGCCGCGCGGCGGCGCTCCGCAGCGGCCTGGGCACGGCTGTGCTCCAGGCCGTCGCGGGCACCGGCGGAGATCTCGCTCCCCCACATCGTCACGATGACGAACAGCAGGAAGAAGACCGCCGGGATGATCAGCCGGGCGTCGGACACGGGTCAGCCCTTCGGGACGGTCGCGGACTGGGTCTGGGACTTGACCTGGTGGGCGACACCCGAGGCGCCGTTGACGAGTGAGTGGCCGACCGCCATGAACAGCACCAGGGCGGTCGCGATGCCGATCACGGGGGTGCGGATGTGGTGGTCCTTGTTACCCATGAACTGCAGGAGGAAGATCAGCCCCAGGATGACGACGACCGGGATCCAGATGGGGATCGGCCCGATGCTGTAGGACGCGAGTTTCGCGACCGTCTGGCTCAGCCCGCCGACGCCCAGGCCGGCGCCGACCGCGCCGATGGCCGCCAGGAGCGTCACCCACTTGGAGTGGGTCTGGTTGTCGCGGAACAGGTGGAACCACAGGATTCCCGCGCAGATGATTGCCAGGATGCCGATAACCAGGCATCCGATGGCCGTTGCCTTGTCCATATCCCTTTCCTTGTCTTTTCCGGGGTTCAGTGGCGCAGCATCCATATGGCAAGCGCCAGCAGCGCCACGCCGAGCGTGAGCCAGAAACGCGACTGCCGTTCGCCGATGCGGCTGAGGTTGTTTCCGGCCGTTTTCAGCGGGCCGCCGATCAGCAACGCGAAAAAGCGGTATTCCCATATGGCCGCGGTGCGCAGCCATCCGGTCATGTAATCCTTCAGCCACAGGCGCGACCGGACATAAACCGCGAACTCTTCTATCGTCTCGGGCGGCACTCCGACAATGTTGTGCCATACCCAGTGCCCGAAACTGCGGTGCCGTTTATGGTCCGCGGCCGTGCGCTTAACCCAGACGAGCAGGGCCAGCCAGGCACTCTCCCGGACGCTGGCCCGCTGCGGCGGGGCGGTTCTGGGGCCGTCCGGGTGGTTCTGGGAACCGGTTCTGGAACCGGCGCGGCGCCTCCGGTTCCGGTTCTCAGAACCGGCTCCGCTGGTTCCGGCATTGTCAGGCGTGGTTCTGGCTTCTGGTTCTGGCCTCAGCCCGGGAACTACATCCCGGTCCGGGTCTGCCGCCGCGTCGACGTCGTGGTCGTCGTCGGCCAACTCCGGGTCCATCCCCGGCAGCGCGAACCCTGGCGTCACGTTCTGGCTCACCGTTGTTCCTCCTCGTCCCGGTCGCGGGCCCAGGGGTCCAGGAGGCTGGCGATCTCATCGTCCGTCAGCCCGGACCGCTTCGAGAGGTGCGCCTTCGGTAGCCGGGCCGCGTAGGCGGAGACGTTGTAAGCCATGTCCCAGCAGGCGGCATCGGCGCGGCCCGGACGGCCTTCCCTGGCGCTCTCCAGCTCCGACAGGAGCCAGTCCCAGGCCGCGCTCAGAGCGGCCCTGCCGCTGGCGGCGTCGCGGATTCTGGCCACCCAGTGCTCGGCCCGGGTCCTGGACCGCGGAATCCTGCGGCGCTGCACTTGACACGTACCTCCAGTCGGGGTACCGCGCGCGTACGCGTGCGCGCTCGTACTCGTACGCCGCGTAGGGGAGCCATCCCCCGTCCGGCCGGGGGCAGCCCCGCAGCGGGGGAGACCCGTCCGGCGGGCCGGACAGGGCCGCCCTAGGGCGTTTGCAAGGGCAGCGGAGGCCGCCGGGCGGGTGATCATGCGGCTTCCTTGTCCGCCACGGCCTGGCGGCGCGTACCGGCCTCGGCCTTGCTGATCCCGAGCGCCCGGCCGAACTCGGCGTTGTTCATCCGCTTGCCGGTCCTGACCCTGAACTCCCGCAGGATTTCGAGGTCCCGCCTCTGCTGCGCGACGGCATCTTCCAGGACGGGCCTCTCCCGGGCCGCGATGTCAGCGACGACCGCGTCCCGGTCCTCGCCCGGCTCCCCCGGTGCCGTGGCCCTAGCGGCGGCGGGCCTCGCCGGAACGTGCGGCCGGGCCTCCCCCGCCAGGGCCGCAGGAGAGCCGACCGGGTCAGCGGGAGCGGTCCGGGCGGCCGGTTCTGCGGGCACGGCCACGGTTCCGGGAACCGCCGCCGGTTCCGGGGCGTTGGTTCCGGCGGCCGGTTCCAGAACCACTGGACGGCTGTCAGCAGCAGACTGGTTCTGGGCCAGGCCTGTGGTTCCGGTGTCCTGCGCGGCGAGCCACCGGCTGAGCCGGGCCCGGGCGTCGTAGATCTTGATCAGGCCCAGCAGGCACAGCATCGACGCTGAATCCGCGACCAGGGAGAATCCGAGACCGCCGAAAAACCCGTCACCGGGCTCAAGGGTCTTAGTAGTGCCGATTGCCGAGACGGCCATCGCCCCGGCGCAGACGATAAAGACGCCGACTTTCAGGTACTTTTCTTCAAAAGCGCTCGCGACATGGGCCAGGACCGCCGCCAGAGCTGGCGGCGTAAACCCGGCGATGTCCGCGAGCGCGCTGTGCAGCCAGCTCGTGTCGTGATTGATATTGAAAGTCACCGACGTTCCCGCGGCGATGAAAATGCCGATCCAGCAGAAGACCAGGACCGTGGTCCCCGGCACGTGCGGCGCAGGACCCCGCCCCGCCGGCGCGGTGCCAGGGTTTCGCTCTGCCATGTCGTGTCTCTCCTCGATGTTTGTCTCAGCGGGAAGTCAGCATCCGGGCGTAGCCCAGTGCGACCAGTCGGTCCCGTTCCTCGTCGCCATGACGGTGATCCGGGCGTTCGTCAGCGGGTCCTGGAGCTGGACGGGCGTGTACCCCGCGCCCACGCCCCGGGTGTCGAGCTGCCAGAGCCCGTAGTTGACGCCTCCGTCGGGGTTCGGGCTGCTGGCATCCCGGTTCCCGCTGGACTCCTGCATGCCGTGGCAGGCGGCGTTGACCGCAGTCGACGGCGACCCGCCGGCCTGCTCCCACAGCGCCTCGAGCGAGGACATGCCGTACGGTCCCGCGTGGCCGGCGTGTGGGGCTCCGCCAGGCTCGGCGGCGGCAGGCGCGGGCGCCACGGCGGACCCGACCGACGCGGCGAGCAGCAGCACGCTGAGCGTGTTCTTGCTGACCTTCACCACCGGGCTGCCCTCCTTCCTGCGCGATCGTGCATGGCTCGTTCTCGTTGGTCAGGGCCTGGCGAAACCCCACGCGCCGGGGCGCAGGGCGGTGATGCGGATCGGGTAGCCGGTGGCGTAGGCCTCGAGGATCTGCCCGTTGCCGATGTACAGGGCCACATGGCCCGGCGGCGCCTCCCCCGGGTCAAGGGCGCCCACGTAGAAGACCAGGTCGCCCGGCTGGAGATCCTGCTCGCTGATATGAGGGAGATCCGCCCACTGCTGCTGGGAGGTCCGGCCGATGCTGACCTTGGCTTGCAGCCAGGCCATGTACGTCAGGCCGGAGCAGTCGAACGCACCGGGACCGGTACCACCCCACAGGTAGGGCTTGCCTAGCTGCTTCTCGGCATAGCTGATGGCCACTGCCGCGGCCGCAGATGCGCTGACGGCCCCGCCCGCACGACCGGTCCCGGCGGACACGGCAGAGCTGGTCCCGGACGAAGCTGCCGACGCGGCAGTCGCGCCGGACGCGCCAGTCGCCACGGAACCGAAAAGCAGCAGGACAGCGAGCCCGTTCTTGCCGATCCTCATATCCGGCCGCCGTCACGATCACGCGGACGGCAGGCAAACCACGTACAGCGGCCGAGCCCAGCTGCCTGGCGGTCAGCGCCTGCACGACAGCACTCAGCGCCGGGGCACGTACCCCACGCAGCCGACAGTTCGTCAACGATCCGGAGCCCGCGCCCGTTCTCCGCCTCATCCCCGGCATCGCGAGGACGGGGCACCGCTCCGCCCGCCGCGCCCTGGTCGTGCACGTGAACCGTCACCCCATCGGCGCTGCCGGCGATGATCACCGTGAACGTGCCGCCCGGCTGGCCAGAGCGGGAATGGGTCACCGCGTTGGCCAGCAGCTCCGCGATGGCCGCCTCGGCCAGGCCCGCGGCATCCGGCCCAGCCATCCCGGCCACCGCCGCCCGCGCCCACCGGCGTGCTGCGGCGGCCTGCGCGGCAGTGCCGGCGAACGTGCGCGCCAGCGCCGCGGGCGCGGTGGCTGCGAGTGTCTGCCGGGTCATGCTGGCTGCCCCTTCAGCTGCAGCCGGGCGCCCGCGGTCATCCGGCCTGGCATGAGCAGGTGCGCATCGGTGCATGGCCGGCACCAGTACGCCCGGCCGTCCGGGTTTCCCGGGACGGCCTCGAAGTCCGCCAGGCGGTGCGCCTGGCCGCACCGGGTGCAGGGCTTGCGGTCCGCGCCGTCCCGCGCCACGGCCTGCGCGATGCGGATCGCCCGGTAGGCCGACAGGCCGTCGGTGTTGAGCCGGCGCCGGATGACCATGTCGTGGACGTTGTCGGCCTGGGTGCCGACCACGAAGCAGTCCGGCGTGCAGCACGGCGGGGTATCACACTGGTGACGGATCACCAGCTGGCCCGGGTCCTTGCCGGTGGCCAGCCTGAACGACACCCGGTGCGCCAGCAGGCGGATACGCTCCCCGCGCCGCCAGATCGGAAACCGGCCGTACCCGTCGTTGTTGGTCTCCCCGTCCCACAGCATCCCGTGACTGGCGACGCGCATGCAGTCGTAGAACCGAGCCACCTCCGCAGGCATCAGGTCCGGGATCGGCTGGAAGCGGCCGGGAATCACACGGCGGCCCGGCTTCATGACGCCACGGCCTTGCCAGCAAGGTCCGGCAGCCGCGCGGCCCGCCCGGCCACCCGCATGGCGCCGACCGCGTCGGCGAGCATCGCGGTCACGGCAGCGTTCCGCGGCGGGAGGCCCCCGTGGCGGGCCAGCTCGCTCCGCACGTACGCCAGCGGGTCGCTCTCTCCGGCGTCCGCGGCCGCCACCGCCGCCCGCGCGGCGGCGGCCAGCCGCGCGTATTCCGCCTGGAGCAGCGCCAGCAGCGACCGGGCCTGCTCCGCCCCGGCTGCCTCGGGCAGCCGACCGCCGGCCCCCGCGGGCCGGGTCACGCCCGCGGCCATCAGGACCGCTCCAGGACCGCGATCACGGGGCTGACCGCGGCGTTCATCGCGGCCACCAGGGCCGTCACCGCCTGCCGCGCCGCACCCAGCACGTCATCGCGAGGACCGAACGGAGCGGCGGGCAGCCCCGCGCAGCGCAGCGGGAACACCAGCTTGGCGCTGGCCATCAGGTACCCGCATGCGGCGATCTCGTCATCGTCAGGCCCGCGGTAGACCTCACGGCCGCCCCACGCCTCATCAACTGGCCAGTCCCGCCAGCTGCCGGACGGCCAGTCCCGCGAGCGCGCCAGCGGCTGCGGCCACGGCGTGACCAGCTCGGCGACCCCGGCCAGGGTCGCGTCCCACGTGTTGAACTCGACCCGGGCGCTCAGCAGCCGCGGGCGGCGGCGGACATACCCCGGTGACATCACCGGCGTGGTGGCGATCGTCCATACCGCCTCGGCGAACCGGGCCCGCCGCACGTGGGCGTCATCCCACGTGCCGTCCCAGCACTCGGTGATCGTGCCGGCCTGCCGCATGTAGGCGCCGAACCGGCTCACCCCGTCACTGGCCTGCTCCCGGTCATACTCGTCATCGACCCAGAACGCCTCACCGCTCACCAGGGTCCTCCTCGGCTCCGGGGGCGGGGAACGGCGCGCCGATGGCGCTCGTCACGGCGGTGACATCTTTGAGGGCCAGGTGCAGCCGGAACGCGATCGCCGAGGCATCACGCAGCTTGCGGGCCGCTGCTTCCGTCGCTGCGGCGGGGTCACCAGCGTGGGGGCCGTGGCCGACCCGCAGCCGTCCGGCGGCGAGCTCGCCGACCAGCCAGTCACGCAGCTGGTCCAGTAGCTGCGGCAGGCGCTGGGCAGCAGTGCTCAGCGAGCCGAGCACCGCGTCCGCGTCGGCCGGGAACGCCAGGGCATCCCCGATGTGACCGAAGGTGGTGGCGTGGTTCAGCACCCGCACCGCCTCAGCGACCGCGGCGGCGACCTCGCGGGTGTAGTCCGGCGAGTGCGGGCCATCGGAGCTGAGCCGGATCGTCTCGGTCATGCCCCCACCCCCCGCGGGCTACCAGCCGCGACGCGCGCCCACACAGGCTGCGCACCGGGCCAGCTCCCGTGCACGGTGCGGCCGCAGGTCCCGCACCACAGCACCGCCGGGCCGCCGCACAACAGCGCCCCGCAGCACTCCGACAGGGGACGGGACGGGCCTGGCGATGGCCGGGCGATAACTGCGGCCCGAGCCATCACGCCACCTCCGCAGCCGGAACGGCACCGCGAGGCGCCGCAGCGGATTGCGCGGGCACCGAGGCCAGCCACCGCGCCGTGTAATCCTTCAGCGACACCTGCGCCCCGGCGTTGAGGTCCCTGAGCAGCTGCAGCATGAACGCCTTGGGGATCCGGACCATCCGCTGCCGGGTCCCCTCGCGCAGCACGACCGACGGGAGCTCCCCGTCGGCGACCATCCGGTCGATCGTCTGCCGCGAGACCCCGATCAGCTTTCCCGCCTGAACCGGCGACAGCAGCGGCGGCAGGCCCTCGCCGTCATCGGCCTGAGCGCGCGGCACCGGCACCAGCTGGCGCAGTGACAGCGCCGCTGCCACCGCACGCACTACCGCCTCCAGGACCGCTGGCGGCACGGTGTCTTCCAGCGGCAGCGCGAGCAGGCTAGCTTTGTCCTGCACAAGAATTCCTCTCTGTGCAAGCCCCGGTGGCGAATGGTTGGTAGCCCGGTGCCACCGGGGCCGTCTTGTTTGTCCTTGCTCGTCGTGTCAGGTCTCAGGGATCAGCCGCACGGTCATGTACACCCGCTCGCCTGGGTCATAGCGGTTCGGCCGCGGCCTGGACGTGTCGAGCACCTCCGCCCCGGCGTGAGCGAGCAACCCGGCGGCCCGGTCGATATCGGCGCGCTCGCCAGACAGCCGGACCCTGACCACCCCGGGTGCCTGCCGGGGCCGGGCCGGGCGGTTCATGACGCTCCGCCGAGGGTGAGCGTGCTGCCGTCAGCGAGTTGAACGGTCAGCGGGCACTTGCACGTGCCCACGCACTGGCCGCAGGTCCGGCAGCAGGTGCAGTACGGGCTCCCGCCGCACAGGCAGCAGTGCTCCGGGGTGACCATGCCCGTTCCGCCGCACGAGTAGCAGGGCTGACCCCAGCCGTATTCACCGGCGCCATCGCAGTTCCCGCACTCACGGTCATCCATCCCGGCGCAGATCTCGCACGCCGGCATCTCACGGTCGCCAGCTGCCGGCTGGCACGCCGGGCACGGGCGGTAGCTCCCGCCAGGGCCGGTGTTCTCGCACCCGCCGCACTCAGGGCAGCTGGTCATCGGGCAGTCGCCGCCGCAACGGGCGCACAGGTCGGTGCTGCTCACTGGCCCGCCCCCGTCCCGCCCGGCGAGGAGGCCTCGACGCGGTCCCGCTCCGCCTCCGCGTGGTACGTGCACTGGATTCCGGCGGCGGGGTCGCAGACGCAGCTCACCTGCTGCCCGGTCCGCCAGAACTCACGCGGTCCCCAGCGGTCGGAGTACACCAGCGTGGACCCTACGTAGGAGCGGCGGTCGTCTAGGTCGTCCTCAGCGCCCATCACATGCCTCTCACTTACGCCCACTTCAATTCTCCTAAGAGAATGAGCCATCAGGAGGGTCGTGTCAATCTCTTAGGAGAATAAGTTCCCCCGGTCCTGGGTGCCGTGACCGCTGAGGCCCTAGCGTCGCGTGTGCCTTGTTCGCAACATTCATGGGCGGAGGAGTACTGTCTTAGGACAATGGCCAGTTGGAAGGCCTAACTGTCGTCCGTGTTGGGGGAATCCTCGCGTGCCGCCTAGGAACTCGCGCTACCCGGAGATCGCGGCTCAACTGCGGGCTCGCATCCTCGCAGGTGAGTGGGAGCCGGGGAGCACGCTGCCGACGCTGGACGAGCTGGCTACCGAGTACGGTGCCGACAAGAACACGATCTCAAGGGCCATCAACGAGGTTCTAGAACCTGAAGGGCTCGTGTGGGCCGTACCCAAGCGCGGGACGATCGTCCGGCATGGCGTATCTCGCCCACACCGGATGCGCGGCAACTTGGTCAAGAGGAACCTCGCCACCGGCCAACCCGGGTACAGCTTCCCGTCCGCGTCCGGGCAGGAGGTCTGGCGTCATCACATCACCCCGACTGCAAAGCCGGAGAAGATGGAAGATCCGCGCCTTGCCCGGCTGCTCAAAGTGCCCATGGGAAGTGAGATCCTGCTGAGGCACCGTGTCACGGGTCCAGAGGCCGAGCCGCCGTTCCAGATCAACAACTCCTGGGTACACCCGCGAGTCGCTGACATCCCCGGCGTGGCCGGGCAGGCGCCGGGACCAGGAGATTGGCTGTACCGGATCGAGAAGGCCGGCCATGGCCCGCTGTCATGGATGGAATACCACCGGGCCAGGCTGCCGACCAGGGATGAGGCGGCCGAACTGCAGATTCCCGCTGGACTGCCGGTCCTGGAGATTGTCCGCGTGGGCCGATCCGCACTCGACGGCGAACCGGTGGAGGTCACCGAGTACGTGATCCCGAGCGACCGCGTGGAGGTCATGCACGAACTCCACCGCGATCAGTCCGCCGCATGGCCCTGGCCCGAGGACGGAGATGGCTAGTTGGTTGGTTCTGCCAGGCAGGCTGCGGATCCTAGGACGATCGGGCTTCCTCCCCGCTCGTCCCATCTCCCGTCGGGTACATCCATCGCGATCATCGTGATGTTGTCGGGCGCCCCAGCCTCGTGAGTCAGCCTCATAAGGTCGCTAACCACCTGGTCCAGGTCAGGGACATCGGCGAGCGCATCCTGGATTAGCTCAGCGCCCAAGACACCGCTCAGGCCGTCGGAGCAGATAAGGTACCGGTCTCCGGGATCCGCAGTGCGCAATGTCAGGTCGGGGGACCAGCCGGGCCGCCCGTCGAGGAACCGCACAAGATTTTCGCCGATCTGTGATGGCATCGGGCTTGCCACCAGTTTGGACACGACGTGGTCTTCGGTGATCTGCCTCAAGGTCCCGTTCCTCAGCAGATATGCACGCGAGTCGCCGATATTCGCAACCGCCACGTGACTACCCGACCAGAGCATTGCCGTCAAGGTGGAACCCATGCTGGCCGCGCCCGGCTCGGCCTGGCCTCTGGCTACCAGGCGGTCATTCGCTGCCCTGACCGCCCTTCCCAAGATTGCCGTGAGCTGTGCGGGTTCCTCCGCGAGGACATCGAACGGCCGGATGGCCTCAATTACTGTCGCGCTCGCGACATCGCCGTCTGCGTGCCCGCCCATGCCGTCAGCCACCGCGCAAAGCCAGCGCCCGACATAGGCGGAGTCCTCATTTCGTTCCCGGACTAGTCCGGTGCTCGTGGCTGAGGCGACGTGTGATGACATGGGTGCTCAGTTCCTAGCCGCTGGCCAGTCAGTCAATGCGCTCCACAGGTTACGGTACCGGCTAGAGACGCAAACTCGAAGGAGCCTCTGGTGGTAGGGCATGCCGTCGCCTTACGGCGCCAAGCTGGCTGACTGGGAACCGAAACACGGGACGATCGCTTGTGGATCGGATAGAAGCCGTGCGCCCCAGCACGCTCGCATGCGTTCACGGGTACAGGTAGGCGCGATGCAGTTCCGTCTCGCCACCATGTCTGCTGATCCGGCGCCGAGACGGGATGTAACGAGATGTAGTTGTCAAGTTGCACGCGAGAACGGAGCTCCCCAAGTTTCCGTGCGTCCTGCGGGCCCCTGAGGGTTCCTGTGATGCGGACTCGGATCACCAGGATCTCTCATCGCTCTAATATTAGCTCTTATATTAGAGCTAGAGTAAGAATTGTCAAGTGTCACCCGGACGGCTGGGCGCTGTCTGGCAAAATCAGCACTAGCGTTAGAGCTGAAACCAGCGGGTCCGTGAGGGGACGGGATGGCCAGGGACTGGGTAGCCGTCGCGGAAGCGATGAAGGGGCGGCTCGCCGAGCTCGACATGACTCAGGCCGAGCTGGTCCAGCGGTCCCGCCTGGCCCCCATGACGATCCGGGAGCTGGTACATAACACCGCGCAGCGTCGCCGCAGCGACCAGACCCTTGCCGCGGTGTCCGAGGCGCTCGGCTGGCCGCCGGGCTACCTGCGGGATGTCGCCGAGGGCCGCGACCCTGGTGATCCTGATGCAGGCGATCCGGTGCTGGCCGAGCTGGCCGGGCTCAGGGAGGCGGTCGCTGCGATCAACGCCCGTCTTGACGCGATCGAGCGGCAGCTAGCTGGCGGCGGCGGACGGCCATGAGCCGCTCGATCCGCTGCTCGAGGTCGGCGGCTGCCGCGCGCAGTTCGCGCACCGCGGCGGCGGCCTGTTCGGGTTGCCCGCCGGTTTCGGCCTGAGGGCGGGTCCGGCGTGAACGATCGTCCGGCTTCGGGGTCATCTCGTCGCGCACCGGTTCACTGTCGGCAATCCTGGTTGCATGACCTGTGACACCGCGGCCGTTCTGTACTCGGCCGCGAGTCTGGACGTGCCGGATGATGTACGCCGTCTGCCGGCGTCGTCATGGGGCGGCCGCCCTTGCGCCTTGCTTGAGCCGGGGTCGTTCCTGGCCGACGGCCAGCACCGTTTTCCCGGCCGTCGGCATCTTCGCGGTGGCCATGTGCTCGCGCTACTTGTGCTCGCGCGAACGGCCGCCGCTGCCTCTGCGTGAGGCTTGCGCCACTGCTCACCTATCCTGTCCCCGCCCCGCCAGGAGGAGAACAGGACCCAGCGTAGGGCAGGTCCGCGCGTAGACACTGCAGAAGGATTCCTTATCGTCATGGTGGCGGCCGCCCGCGGCTGCCAGCCCAGACCTGGCATGGGAGCAGCCTGGGCTGAGGTTGTCCGCCGACCGCTGTTCTTGCGGGTCCGTTTTGTAGCCGCTCCGGCCTGGCACGGTGACTTCGTGCTGGTCTCCGGCCGCCCAGCGCCTGCGGCCTGGCTGGTCACCGGGACCGCCGCGGCCGGAGTGCGGAGGACGGCCGGGGTGCGCGGCCAGCGGGCCGGGCGACCGCCGGGCGGACAGTTACCGGCGGCCCGGGGGTGTCGGGGGTGGTGAGGCCGGCCGGGGCAGCCGGAGGGCTGGTGGCAGCTGCGGCGGTCAGTCCTGCGGCGGCGTGGCGGGCGGCGGTGGCCTGCAGCAGCCGGTGCTGGGCCTGGCGCAGGTCGCCGACGGCGGCGGCGAGTCCGGCCAGCGCGGTTATCAGCGCCCGCCGGGTGATCTGGCGGCGGGGCCCGGCCGGGACCGGCCGGGTCAGCAGGTACGCGGCGGTCCGCAGCCCGGATCCGGCCGCTGACGGTGCTGGGATCCGGCCCCACGGGGCGCGGGCGGCCCGGCTGAAGGCGTCAGCGGCGGTGCGCAGCCCGGTGCTGCCGGTCGCGTCCGCGGCGGCGTACAGCACGTCGGCGGCGGCCCAGGCGATGTCGGCCGCCTCGTCCGGGCCCGGCCTGGCGCGGAGGCGGCGGCCCGCCTCGGTGGCCGTCTGCGCGGCGTGGCTGAAGATGGTCCGGGTCTCGGCGCCGGTGAAGTCCGCGGCGAACGGCGGGCCGCCGGCCAGGCCGGCTTGCCACCGGCGGCGCAGGGCCCCCAGGCCCAGCCGGGTATCCAGCGTCTGACCGCCGTACCAGATCTGCTGGCCGTCGCGATGATGGACCATCCCGGGCAGCGAGACCGCGTACCCGGCGGCCTCACGAGGGCGGGTGTCGCTGGGGCGGAGCCGGACCAGCAGCCCGGCCGCTTGCAGACCGGCGAAAAACTCCGGCTCGGACCTCGCCGCGGCCGCGGCCGTGGCGGCTTCATGGCGCAGCACGGCCCGGCCCGTCTCACTGCTCATCTGGCGGCCGTCCAGCCGGGGCCGGTTCTGCGGGCCGGGCGGGCCGCTGGCCGGCCGGCCGGGGTGACGGCCCGGGCCGGGCCAGCGGTGCCGCAGCTTGGGCAGGGTCAGGTCCGGGGCGAGCTTCCCGCCGCCGAACCACACCGGGTCCCCGGCCGCGGTGCGGGCCCCGGCCGAGGTGACCGCGTACCCGGTCACCTCGGCCGGGTTGTGCTCGCTGTGGCGGAGCCGGACGTGCACGCCGCGTCGGGCCAGTTCGGCGAAGAACTCCGGCTCGGACCGGGCCGCGGCCGCAGCGGCCTGGACGTGGCGGCGCAACGTGACGCGGGGCGGCTCGGCCTGCCCGGCCCGGGCCGCCTTCTGGGACTCGGCCCGGGTCGGCCTGCGGGCCGCGGTCCGGTCGGCCCGGGCCACCACGACCAGGCCGTACTCGGCCTCGATGTCGCGCAGCGCGGCGCCGACCCGCCACCGTTCGTTGGCCAGGCTGGCGCGGCGGCTGTCCTGCCGGGCCAGGGTCGCCACGATGTGGATGTGGTTGTCGCCGTGGTGGACCGCGACCCAGCGCACGCCTTCGTCCTCCTCGCCGTAGGGGGACAGGCCGGTGCGGTCCATGATCTCCGCGGCGATCCGCATCCACGCGCCGTCGCCCAGGTCCGGGTCCTGCGGCGCGGCGCGGACCGCGCAGTGCCACACCGGGTCGGCCGGCGCGCGGTCGCCGACCAGCGCGACCGGCTGCAGCATCAGGCCGGTCAGCTTGCGGAAGTCCCGGTGCCCGTCCGGGCGCAGCGGCGGCTCGAGCTCGGCAGGGTGCCGCCAGCCCGAGACCAGGTGCGGGCGGACATGCTTGCACTCCTTGCCCGGGCCGTACAGGTAGTACAGCAGCCCGGCGAGGTCGTGGCCGCGGTTCAGGATCCGGCCGATCATCCGAGCCGCCTGCGGATCACCTCGGCGGCCTGGTCGACGTGGACCAAGACCCGGGCGTAGTAGGCGGCGACCGGCTCCAGGTCCGGGCCCGGCTTGCCGGTGGCGTTTGGCTGGGCCGCCGCCTGGTTCAGGCTGGTCCTGGCGCGGCGGACAAGGCCGGACAGGCGCAGCAGTTCGGCCAGCAATTCCTGGTACATCCTGGGAACCGGGACGGACCGGTACTCGGCCGCGTCCATCGTGGCACCGCAGATGTAGGCAGCCAGGGCCATCCCGGCCCGTTGCGCCGCGGCGGACGCCGTGGCCTTCTCCGACTTCGACATCTTCACCGTGACGGGGTACTCGCGCCGTTCCTGGCCGCGCTTACGCCGCCCGCCGCCTCTAATCGAGGCCTGGGCCGTCATCTATACCTTTCCCCGCCGCCGCCCAGTGGAGGGTACGGCTACCAGGGTATGCGGGGTCCGCGCCCGGACCCCGCACAAGGAGGCCTTACAAACATCTTGCTTCCTGCCCCTGCACGCACGGGCTCTCCCGGGCGGAACCACGCTGTCCTGTACGCGCGAAGGTGGCAAAGTCCGCGTGATCATGGCAAGCGATTCGGCAAAGTCCGCGTTTAGTTGGCAAGGAACCTGAACCGCGCAGGTGGGCGGCTCGTAGTTCTTGTCATGACGACACTGGCGGCCCCGGAAGGCATGCGGCCTGGCCTCGCGCCGGGGGAGTTCGACGTCGAGTTCGTCGCCGACGACGGCGCGCGGCACACGGTGCCGCTGGCGGATGCCGTCAGGGTCCGGCTGGCGGGCATGGCCCCGGCGC
>WNGL01000409.1_pt1 | contig 50049 bp, 42 predicted proteins | sample 5400591 | NCBI WGS metagenome assembly WNGL01 (sample SAMN13153377, study PRJNA577476) | soil metagenome | isolation source: 80 cm soil or saprolite under Garry oak tree replicate 1 | place: USA:California | collected 2016-06-15 | reverse complement strand
CCGGCCTTCATCGGTCCGCACAGCGTGACGTGATGTTGGAGCCAGCAGTTTGGGCCGAGCACGACGTCGGCTCCGATTACGCAATACGGCCCGACGACCGTGCCCACACCGATTTCCGCTCCAGGATCAACAATGGCGGTTGGGTGAATGTGTACGTCAGTCATGTTACACAACCCCTCACCTCAATCCTCTCCCCTTGCCGCAAGGGGAGAAGCGGAAAAGCGTCGCGTCGTTGTGTGGACCGTTTGCGCGTACCATGTGACGGGTTCGCCTCGCCCTTCTTAAGGGAGAGGGGGAGGGTGAGGGTTCGTTTCGCGTCACTTATCCAAAAAGGTGAACATCAGTTCGGCTTCGGAGACAATGGCGTCGTTTACTACGCAATGGCATTTCGCTTTTGCCAGTCGTTCGCCGCGCGATTTCGTCAGCTCGGCATGAATAAAGATGGTGTCTCCAGGCAAAACCGGTTTGCGAAATTTCACTTCGTCCGCGCTCATGAAATAGCCGATGCGACTGGTGGTTTTCGCCAGTTTGAACAACAGAATGCTGGCGACCTGTGCCATGGCTTCCACCTGCATCACGCCCGGCATTACCGGATGACCGGGGAAATGTCCCTGAAAGAACGGCTCGTTGATCGTGACCGTTTTCACGCCGACACATTTGGTTTCCGTTTCGAAGCTGATAATGCGATCGACCATGAGAAATGGGAAACGATGCGGCAGGATCTGCATCACCTGATCGATATCGAGTCCTCCATCGCCGCTCGGCATCGTGCGCGGCGTCGCCACGGCGCTTCTGCGCGTCTGCTCGCGCGCAATTGCGCGAGCCAGCTCCGCATTTGTGGCGTGACCGGGTTTCACGGCCACGACATGGCCGCGAATACGCCGTCCGACCAGAGCGAGGTCGCCGATCACATCGAGGATTTTGTGGCGCACGAATTCGTCGGAAAACCGCAACGGCTCCTTGCTCAACACCGCTTCGCCGCGCACAACGATTGCGTTTTCGAGGCTGCCGCCCTTGATGAGATTTTTGTCCATGAGCGGCTTAACGTCCTCGTAGTAAACAAACGTCCGCGCCGGAGCGATTTCGCGTTCGAACACCGCCGGCGTGACCTCCATCGAGAAAAACTGCGAGAACTGATTATTTGGTCCGGCCTGCGTACATGAAATGCGAAATTTCTCGTCGGGCAGCAATATGATCAGAGTGCCCGTTTTGGATTCCACGTGCATGGTGTCGCGGACGTGGAAGAATTTTCGCGGTTCTTCCTGCGCAATGACGCCAGCCTTCCTGATTAGATCGACGTAAGATTGCGCGCTGCCGTCGCCGATCGGCGGTTCGTTTGCGTCCATTTCTACAACAGCGTTGTCCACGCCCATCGCCCAAAGTGCGGCGAGTACGTGCTCGACTGTGTGCACGCGGATGGAGCCTTCGCCTATCGTTGTGGCGCGCTCGACCATCTTTAGATTTTCGATCTTTGCGTCGATGGTCGGCTCGTCCTGCAGATCTTTACGTTTAAATTTGATTCCATGGTCAACCGGCGCGGGATGAAGTCTCAGCGTGACCTTTTCACCCGTGTGCAGCGCGGTGCCGCTAAAGCCGGCGCTTTTGCCGACTGTATGTTGAAGCTCTGGCGTAACAGCCATTTGGATTAGCAATCGCTTGCGTTGTAGCGGTGCTTGTGTCAAGCACCGTTCTTTCATTAACACCCTTCTTTAGAGGGGTGATGGGACGCTAACACAAATCATCAAACCGCTTTAGCGGTTTTTCTCGCGCTTTCGAGAAACCGCTAAAGCGGTTCGCGTCGTATTGTATTCGAAATGCACCTCGCTGAAGCGAGGTGTTAATGAGACCAGGTCATTTCAATTCAAATTCGCCGCAATCGAAGGCCATCATCTGGTCCAGGTTCGAGATGCGGAATTGATAGACTTTGCTTCCATCATCTTGCCAGACATCGACTGCGTCTTCGTTTTTCTTGGTGATCCAGACGCGACTCAGATTCGGTGTCTCACTGATCGTGAGCAGCGGCAGGTCGTCGCTCGTGTTCAAGTAGCTTCCATCGCTGTCGAATCCGATGCCAAGTTCGACAAACGGCCTTTTCTCTTTCCGCAACGGGTTACGGACAAGTTTCACTTTGACCTTGGCGTTCGCCTTGCTTTCCACCGAGGGCGCGGAACTTTCGCCGAGATCTTCGACCTTGAGAGAGCCCATGACATAGCCGCGCGCGTGATATCGTCCGGCGGACAAGTCTTGCTCCTCATCATTTCGTCCATTCCATTGCGTCACAAGCCCGTCCGCGCCAATGGCGAACTCGTTCAGTTGCGCTTGCTGATGCAGAACGCGCACCAGTTTGCCGCTTTTGTCATAGATGCCGAGGCTGATCGTTCCTTCCAATGGCGGCGGAACGAAACTAATCCGAACGCTTCTCGCGGGTGAAGCTGAAGGCGTTTGCGCTGGAACGGGCGCGGGCGTGGGGGGCTCTTCCGGTGAGATGGAAGGGGAGAGAGATTCTTCCACCGTCGGCGAAGGAATCGGAGTCGGCGATTCTTGCGCGAAGGCGATTTGAACGACCAGAACGACCCAAGCGACGAAAGTGACGATCTGCAATTTAAACATAGTAGCGCCAGCTCAGGTTTGGAAAAATATTGTCGCGCCATTCGCAGTCGCGCAGGAATTCTTCATCAATAGCATTTGCGACGAACTGATCGTGCAGACGGGTGAACCGAGCAAGATGGTCCATCGTGCGTTTGGTCGCGTACTCGCGCGCAGTATTGGCTTTCATCAAAAATGCCCAATCACTCGCCTGGGCGAGCAAAAGTTCTCGGGCGAGCTGTTTTAAGACACGATCGGTGATAGCGTCGCAGCTTTGCGTATGCGTGCGCGCAGCTGCACTCATTCGCTGGACTGCCATCTGGAGATGCGAATAAATCCAGGCGTTGCTCTGATCGAGCCAGACTGCGAGGTGGCCGTTCTCGCCCCAAGTTGAAGCAGCAGGCTCGATGATCTGCTCTGTCGGATGCGCCGCCAAATATTCACTCGGCGTGGTTAGCGAAAACTTCCGTTCGTTTGCCGTCTGGCGAATGAACTCTTCAAGGAAAACGGGTCCTTCGAACCACCAATGCCCAAATAATTCCGCATCAAATGGAGCGACAATAATCGGATCGAAACCAAATTCGCTAATTTCGCGGATTTGTTGCCAGCGCTGTTTCAGGAAATGCGTCGCATGTTTCGCGGACGCGTTTTTGGCCGCCGCGCGATCATACAACTGTTTCTCGTTCCCACGTCCGGTAATCCGGTGATATTTCACACCGGAAAATTTTCTTGTTCCGCGCGCGACTGGTCCCAGGTGTTGCATGGAAAGATCAAAACCAACGTCGCGATAAAATTCCCGATAAGCTGGATCTCCCGGATAGCCTTCGTGCGCGCTCCAGACCTGCCGACTTGCATCCGGGTCGCGCGCAAATGCCGCCGGTCCCGATGGTGTGTAACAGGGGGCGTAAATCGAGCGGTGCGGGCGCGGTTTTCCAAACAACAAGCCGTGCGCGTCGAGAACTAGCCAGCGAACATTCGCTTCTTGCAGCAGCGGTGCCAAACCGGGGGCGTAGGCGCATTCGGGTAGCCAAAAACCATTTGGCTCTTCACCGAAAAGCTCGACATACACATCGCGTCCGATCAAAAGCTGCGCACGCGCTGCTTGAGGCGTTTGTTGCTGAAGAATTGGGAGCAATCCGTGCGTGGCGGCGGAGGCGATGATTTCGAGCTGGCCGGTGCTCCGTAGTTCGCGAAACGCAGAGGGCAGATCGCATTTCCATTCGTCTACAAAGAAGCGACGATCCTCCGAGAACATGTCGAAATAGAAGTCTGCAAGCTCGCGAAGCTGCGGATGTTTGCGATTCCGCCTTTGTTCGCGCGCAGTGAGATCGATCAAATTATCGAGATGCCGCACGTAACGCTCGCGCAAAAGCTGATCTTGAAGCATCGCGCAAAGCGTTGGCGTGAGAGACATGGTGAGCTTGAATGGCACATCGTCACCCATCAAACGCTGCATCATGCGAAGCAGCGGAATGTAACTTTCTGTGACTGCCTCAAAGAACCAGTCTTCCTCGAGGAAATGTTCATGCTCCGGATGCCTAACAAACGGAAGATGAGCGTGGAGAATGAGGGCGAGATAACCGGGCATTGAAAAATGTTTACGGTGTCATTCCGAGCGAAGCGAGGAACCTCTCAAAGCTCCTTCAGTACACAAATCACGATGCGCGTAGCCTCATCAAGCGCGCCGCCGCTTCCGATCCAAGTGCGCCCCAAGCTCGATTGCGAGGTCCCTCGTCGTCTGCCCGACTCGGGATGACAGATTACAATGTGCGGCAAAAGTCTTGGAAGCGGTCCAGACCTTTTTTAATTACGTCCAGGCTAGTGGCGTAACTCAGCCGGATCGTGCGGTCGTCACCAAACGCAGCTCCCGGAACAACGGCGACGCTCGCTTTACTCAGCAAACGGTCGGCGAAATTTTGTGAAGTCAGCCCTAACTGGCTGATGTTCACCAGCACGTAAAATGCGCCCTGCGGTTTGACCGCAGTGACATTCGAAATCTTCGAGATGCGGTCGAACATGTAATTGCGCCGCATATCGAATTCTTCACGCATATCGGCGAGCGGTTGTTGATCGCCTCTCAATGCGGCAAGCGCGCCGTACTGCGAAAAGGAAGACGGATTGGAGGTGGTATGGCTCTGGATGGAATCGACCGCTCTTGCCACCGCTTCCGGCGCGGCCAGATAACCGAGCCGCCAACCTGTCATTGCGTAGGATTTGCTAAATCCGTTAACGGTGATCGCGAGGTCGTAAGCTTCTTTCGACAGCGACGCGATGCTCACATGTTTGGCGTCGTCGTAAACGAGTTTTTCGTAGATCTCGTCGGACAAAATGTAAATGTCTTCCTCGGCAGCAACATCAACAATCGCCTGCAATTCCTCACGCGTATAAACTGAGCCGGTCGGGTTGCTCGGGCTGTTCATGATTAACATTTTAGTGCGGGGCGTCATTGCATTTTCAAAGTCTTCCGCACGCATTTTCCACAAGTTGCGCTCGCTCGTGGGCACAAACACTGGCTCGGCGCCAGCGAGTCTGACCATGTCTGGGTAACTCACCCAATATGGCGCTGGGATAATGACTTCGTCGCCGGGCTGGCATGTTGCCAGGATTGCGTTGTAGCAAGAATGTTTGGCGCCGTTGCTTACAATGACTTGCGCGGCGCGATAACTGAGCCCGTTATCATTCGCTAATTTTTCCGCGATGGCTTGGCGCAACTCCGGGATGCCTGCGCTGGGTGTGTATTTGGTAAATCCGGCCTCGAGCGCGTCGATGGCGGCTTTTTTTATGTGTTCGGGCGTGTCGAAATCGGGTTCGCCTGCGCCGAAGCCGCACACATCAATACCTTCAGCCTTCATGGCTTTGGCTTTGCTATCGATCGAGAGAGTGAGCGAAGGAGTCAGTTGAGCGGAGCGTTCAGAAATTTCCATGGCGGTAAGCTTATTCAAAATGGGAGCCCAAACTATTGGCGGCGATAGAAGTTTTCAATCAGAGGTTTGAAATTATTCTCGTCAATTTGAATGATCCCCATTTCGCGTTTCGCGTTCTCGAGAGAATCCGACGCATGCGCGGCGTTGATCATGATCGTCTGTCCAAATTCTCGCCTGATTGATCCCGGTGGCGCTTTGGCCGGATCAGTGGGGCCAAGCACGTCGCGGATCTTGCGCACGGCATCGACACCTTGGTAAACAATTGCGATAGATTTTTCCGTTCCACAAGCATCGCGCTCGTCCGGCGGACATTCGCTCGGCTTTCGGCCAGCCATAAATTCGATGATGCTTTCCCAGTTCTCGCGGCCACTTTTTGCGCCAAGTTTGTTTTCGAGGACTGGCAGCACGGGGCCGTAAAACTCCTCCGCCTGGGCGACGCTCATGCAGTGCACCTTGAAACCGATGATGCTCAGACCGGACTTGGAAAAGACTTCGATCACGCCGCCCGGCCGCAAATTTGGGAACTTAAAATTATCGGGCTTGATCAGGACGAGCGTTTTTTCGACTTGCGCGTTGGCGGGAAAGCGGACGGTGCGATCGAGAATGCCGCCGTCGGAATCTGAAAACTTCGCCCAGAGTTTCAAGTCGCTCTCGACTGCTTTTGGATCGAAAGCCGCCAGCACCCCGGGCTCGAAGTACGTTACTTTGCCTGAATCATCGGTGATGTAATCGCCGTAAGTGTCTCGGATTGTTTCACCGCTGGTGCGTTCGTGCACGATGTGGCCAACGGTCTGATGAATCCTTTCCACGGCGTCTGGTCCGCGAAACATGAGGAACAACACACGCGCGTGCTGGCCGTTCTTTTCACCGGTGAAATTTTTCAGGACGTACTCGCGAATCAACTCCTGCGTCGCGCGATGGCGCGAATCGGTTTCCGTCACAATTGTGTCTGCATAGCGCTTCGCCAATTCTGAGCTCGGCGCAAACATGCGTCCTCCGACGACATCGAGTCCCGTGCGAGAAATCAGCCGGCCAACAATGCCGCCGGTACGCGATTTCCGCATCGAGTACGGCGTGACTATGACGTAGGCGAGCTCTTCAGTTTGCATTTCCTCTTACCTTAGTGGCGGTCTATCAGTGCCGCAAAATTCTTCTCCCAGGTACTGCGGAGAAAGTCGGCAACGCGCGAAGCTGTAGCCGTCGCCATGTAGGCGCCAAGCCGCGTGTTGCCTTGTGCACCAGCTACAAACAATCAGCGGGTGACGAGGCTCGAACTCGCGACGTCCACCTTGGCAAGGTGGTGCTCTACCAACTGAGCTACACCCGCAGTTTTGAGAGGGAACAATAATGGCGAGCGACCTTCCAAACGCAACCTTTTAGTTGCTCGCGCAGATGGAAAATCGTTGAATCCAAATAGGGTCTTCAGCGCATCCTATGATCAAAAGACTAGTATGAAAAAATCAATCCTCCTCTGTATTTGCTTCATTGGCTTCGCGATAAGCTTGCTTGCGCAGACTCCGACAGCATCCCCGATCGCGAGCCCGCCAGCAGCAGCAGCAGCAGCAGCAGCAGCAGCAGCAGCAACAGCAGCACCGACAACAACGACAACATCGACGCCAACAGCAACCGCCAGTGGCGGTTCATCGGATCTGGCCGACAGAATTCACCAGAAACTGGAGAAGAAATTTCGCGGCCACCACGGAATCACTATCGATACAGGCGATAAAGATGATGATGCCGATCTCCGAAAGATGCGCGATTTCGTGGCGATCCCAATCGTGGCGATCGTGTTTCTATCCATATTTGGCGCGCCTGTGGTGATCGTGATCATGATAGGGATATTCGCGCTTTTAGGAAGCCGGATGCGGCAGCGCACGATCAGGATGATGGTGGAGAAGGGCCAGCCGGTTCCCGCCGAACTGCTGGCACCCGAGGTGCGGCATGTGCGACGTCGCTCAGACGTGCGGCGTGGTGTTGTATGGACCATGGTAGGCCTTGGACTGATGATTTGGCTTGCTGCCGTCAATGACTGGGAAGGCGGCGCGTGGTCGTTCGGGCTAATCCCATTTTTGATCGGGCTTGGCTATTTGATTGTATGGAAATTGGAAGGCAAAAAGGACATTCCTCCTCCGCCACCGGCACCCTAGTATTGCGGTCGTGGAGCTTACTGATGCGGACCTCGTCGCACGAGTTCTTGCCGATGACGATCAGCACGCGTTCGGCGAACTCGTGCGCCGGCATCAATCCACGGTGCGCGGTATGCTTCGACAGCTTACCCGCACAGATATTGCCCTGGCGGACGATCTCGCACAGGAAACCTTTATTCGCGCTTACAAGAACATTCGCGGCTTTCGCGGTGAAGCGCGATTTTCCACATGGCTTTACAGAATCGCGTACAACTGTTTTCGCGAGGATGCGCGTCGTCGCAAGGAACTCGTCGGTGTGGATGAGGAGCAGTGGCAAGCAGAGCAGGATCCGCAGAGTGTCGATCCTGGTTTGAGACACGATCTTATGCATGCCCTGAATTTGCTTCCGTTGCACGAGCGCACAGCTGTTGTGCTCTGCTGCCAAAACGGCCTGTCGCATGACGAAGCTGCACGCGTTCTCGACATCCCGCTCGGCACCGTGAAGACTAATGTGTTGCGCGGCCGCGAGAAACTGAAGCGGACACTGGCAGCGTGGGGGCCGAATTGATATAATGAATGCAATGATCGACGACGAAACGCTAGATCGCCAATTGCGCGAAGCCGCGCCGTATATCGACGACGATGGCTTCACCGCGCGCGTCATGGCCAGGTTGCCCGCAGCGCGACGCGAACCACGATGGCTGCGCGCAATGATTCTGATGGGGATGACGCTGCTCGGAAGCGGAGTTGTCTATTTGCTTTCCGGTGGCGGTCGGTTCGTCCGCGAAGGCGTGATCCAGTTATCGGACTTCCCGGTGTGGCTGTTGCTGATATTCGCGTTTGGCTGCGGTCTTGTAGTCGGCGCGTTCGCCGTTATCGTCGCGATTCGCAAAACGCCAGAGGTGCGCGATCTCGCCCGGCTGCGGTTTTGAAATATTATGCCGCGGCTAACTCGCGCGCTTGTTTTACGTCGAGCGCGATCTGGCGAGCCAGCATGTCGACACTTTCAAATTTCTTTTCCGGCCTGAGGTAGCGGACAAAGCGCACTTCTAAATCGCTGCCATAGATGTCGCGGTCGAAGTCGAACAGATGAATTTCCAGCACGCGGTCTTTCTCGCTGCTCACGGTTGGGCGATAGCCTAGATTCACCACGCCCGGATAGATGACTCCATCGAGCATGGCTTGGGCGAAATACACTCCATTTGGCGGGAACTGCTCATTGTGGGCGCTCAGGTTTGCTGTTGGAAATCCGATTTTCTTTCCCAAATCATCGCCGCGCACAACAGTTCCCAGGATCGTGTATTCGCGGCCAAGCATTGCTGCCGCCTTTCGTAGATCGCCCGCTTCTACGGCCTGTCGTATCGTAGTGCTGCTTACGATTTCGCCATTGACGGTGACCGGCGGAATTCCCACTACGCCGAAATCAAATCGTGCGCCGAGCTTCTTGAGCAGTTCGAGATTGCCACGTCGATTTTTTCCAAACGCCCATTCATGTCCAACGCAAATTTCCCGCAGCGGTTTCGAGTGCTTCACTAATTGCTGCACAAAGTCTTCGGGTTCGGTGGCAGCAAATTGCTTGTCGAATGCAATGATCAGAAGATGACCGACGCCGAGATCGCGAATTAAGCCGATCTTGTGTTGGGTAGCGGTAAGCAAATGAGGCGCGGCTTGCGGACGCAATACCTTTTCCGGATGCGGATCAAATGTGACCACGACAGGTGTTCCATTGACTGATCGCGCATGTTCAGCGGAGGTGGAGATGACTGCCTGATGGCCGAGATGCATGCCATCGAATACGCCGATGGCGAGAAAGAGCGGGCCACGTAATTTCGACAACTCGGAGATGGATCGAACCGTTTCCATTATGGAAATGACGAATGACCCGCCTCCGCAAGGCTACGGCGTGGCAGGCGAATGACGAATGACGAAATAATGACGAAGCACGAATAAACAAGACGCGGTGCGCGTGAAATCATTCGGGCGTCGATATTCGGATTTGCTTCGGATTTCGGCATTTTCCTCACGCGCCGCGCATTCTCGACACTTCAGGAAGACTCAGCATCCGTTCGAGAATTTCTTCGCGCGAAGCATTTTTGATTTCGTCGACTGTGATCGCGTTCGCCACATCGAACCGGCCGGATTTCGTCCGGCGCAGCGATTTCAAATGCGCGCCGCAGCCGAGGGCCTCTCCAATGTCATGTACGTACGTGCGGACATAAAACCCCTTGCTGCACAACACGCTGAAGTCGATTTCCGGCAAGGCGATCCTGTCAATGCTGTAGCGATAGACATGCACCAACCGCGGCTCGCGCTCGACCGTTTTCCCCTGGCGCGCGAGCTTGTAAAGCGGAACGCCGCCATGTTTTTTCGCAGAGACCATCGGCGGCAGTTGGTAGAAATCGCCGCGGAACTTTTCAAATACGGCGCGGATTTGATTGTCATCCAGCGCGGGGACCGGCCGCTGCTGAATCACTTCGCCTTGTCGATCCTGCGTGTCGGTGGTCACGCCGAGCACAAACGTGCCCACGTACTCCTTGTCTTCGCTCATAAGCAGATCCTGAACTTTCGTGCCGCGCCCGACGGTGAGCAGCAGCAAGCCGGTGGCAATCGGATCCAGCGTGCCGCAATGGCCGATCTTTTTGGTGCCGAGTTTTCGCCGCGCCAGCGCAACAACGTCGTGCGATGTCATCCCTTCGGCTTTATCCACCAGGATGACACCGTCAATCGTTGGAGAAGGAGACATGATCACAAGTTTCCGTCATTCCGGGCGAAGTCGAGGAATCCGTGGCGAAATCGCAAAGGTAATTCCGCGGGATCCTCCGACTCCGCTTCGCTACGCTCAGGATGACGGCCGTTGATAGACTTCAAGTTTATCGCCGACTTCTTTCAAAACGCGCTCTTCGACTTCGGCAAGATTTCCGCGAATGCGCGCGCCGGCAGCCAGCGTATGCCCGCCGCCGCCGAATTTCTGGCAAATCGCGCAGACATCCACGGCTTCGTCTTTTGAGCGCATGCTTACGCGCGCTTTGCCGTCGGCAAGTTCCTCAAAAAAGACGGCGACGATCACGCCGCGAACTGCCCGGAGATGATCGATTAATCCTTCATTGTCCTCGGGAAGGACACCCAAATCTGCGGCCGTCCGTAAGGTGAGGCTAAAACTTGCGACTCGACCGCCCTCGCTAAAGCGCATCGTCCGGAGAAGCTCTCGCAGCAGTTCCAAACGGCGTCGCGGGTAATTCTCGTATAATTGTTGGCTGATTTTGCCAACGTTGAGGCCGCCAGCGCGCACGAGTTCCGTGGCGATCTCGAACGTGCGGGCGCTGGTTTTTGGATATTGAAATGAACCGGTGTCAGTGGAAATCGCGGCGTAAAGATTCTCTGCTATATCGTGGTCGAGAGGCAGGCCCTGGCTCCTGATCAATCTAAAAATGATTTCGCCGGTGGCCGGCGCGCTTACATCGACAATCACCAAATCGCCATATCCTGGGTTGCTGCTGTGATGATCGATGTTGACCCAGATTTTTGCCGACCCGACAGCCGCCAGCGCGGTTCCAAGCCGATTTTGAATTGCAGTGTCGAGCGCGATTGCGACATCGACATCGATGGCTGTCGCAGGCGGTTTGGTCAGCAATTCGGCGCGCGGCAAAAACGAATATTTTTCCAGCATACCGTCTTCATTCCAGACGCGGACATCTTTGCCGAGCTGCTGAAGCGACAATGCGAGCGCGAGCTGACTTCCCAACGCGTCACCGTCAGGCCGCACATGACCTAGGATCGCGAAGTGCTGATGCTCGCGCAGAACCCGGCCGATTTCGTCAAATGTTGAAGCGGTCATCTTGTAGCCACCGCCCTGTTTATCCCGCCGTAGCCTTTCGCCGTAGCCGGATGAGCGGTCCTCAACCAGTTCCAAAAGCTCCACGATAGACGGCCCGCAGGGCCGTGGCTACAGCATTCACTCGTCTTGGCCACTGCGTTTTTCAAGGTCCTGCAAAATCTCGAGGACACGTGCGCCGCGCTCGATCGAATCGTCAAGATGAAAAACCAAATGCGGAGTGTATTTGAGAACAACGTGACGGGAAAGTTCAGCTTGCAGCGCGGGACGATGCGCCTCCAGTTTATCGAGTACGCTCGCGCCGGTTGCTTGGCCGAGAATGCTTACGAATACATGCGCGCTCTTCAGGTCGGGCGTGACATCGACAGCGTTTATACTGACAAGGACATCTTCGAAGTTTATTTGGCGCGCAATGCTAGCGCTCAGCTCACGTTTGACGAGTTCGTTTACCCGTAGTTGTCGATGTTTCATGGTCGTTTCTACGAAACGCCGGCGTCTGACACAGACGCCCTACAGTTTCTGGGCTATCTGTTCGAGTTGATAACACTCGATGATGTCGCCCACCTGATATTCGCTGAAGTCTCCCAGCTTGATACCGCATTCCAAGCCGGAGCGCACTTCCTTCACGTCGTCCTGGAAGCGCCGCAGCGTAGAAATTCCGCCGTCGTAAACCGGCTGGCGCTTTCGCAGGACACGAGCGCGCGCAGTGCGGGCGATGCGGCCATTGGTGACCAGGCAGCCCGCAACAATGCCTTTGCTTAGCTGGAAAACCTGTTTGACCTCTGCGTGGCCGATCATGGTCTCACGGAGCTCGGGTTCAAGCAGCCCTGCCATGGCATCCGTCATCTGATCGAGTAACTCGTAAATGATGCTGTAAAGCTTGATCTGCACGCCTTCGCGTTTCGCATCAGAAACAGCCATCGACTCGACCTTCACGTTAAAGCCGACCACGACCGCGTCCGACGCGCTTGCCAGTAGGATGTCCGATTCCGAAATTGGCCCTACAGCGGAGTGGATAATTTCGAGATTGACCTTTTTGGTCTCGATTTGCTTCAACGCGCCGACGATCGCTTCGAGCGAGCCTTGCGTGTCGCATTTCAACACGATGCGTAGAACCTTTTGGCCTCCCGCCGTTTCAAGCAGGCTTTCCAGCGTAGCGCGTTGCGGAACGTACAGCTTGCTCGCGCGCTTTGCCTCGAGTCGTTCATCGCTCAATTGTTTCGCAGCGCGCTCCGATTCCATGACAAGGAATTCGTCCCCCGCATTCGGCAGGCCGGTAAACCCAAGCACCTTCACTGGCGTGGAAGGTCCGGCTTCCTTGATCGGTTCGCCACGATCGTCGAGCAGTGATTTTACCTTGCCACTGTAATCGCCGCAGATAAACGGGTCGCCGACTTTTAACGTCCCCATCTGCACGATCACTGTAGCAGTAGGGCCACGCCCCGCTTCCACCTGTGCTTCAATCACGGTGCCGCGCGGTCTGGCCGTGGGTGATGCCTTTAGCTCCATCACCTCCGCCTGCAGCGTGATCATCTCAAGCAGGTGATCAATTCCAGTGCCTCTCGTACCTGAGACTGGACAAACAATCGTTTCGCCTCCCCAATCTTCCGGAGTAAGCCCCTGCTCTTGGAGTTGTTTTTTAACCCTGTCGATGTTCGCCGACGGAAGATCGATTTTGTTGATCGCCACCATGATTGTCACATGCGGCGCGGCCTTGGCGTGATTAATAGCTTCAATTGTTTGAGGCATGATGCCGTCATCGGCGGCGACGACGAGCACGACGATATCGGTTACGTTAGCGCCGCGCGCGCGCATGGCGGTGAAGGCTGCGTGACCCGGCGTGTCGATGAACGTGAGTGTCGCGCTGTTGTGATTTACGGCGTAGGCGCCGATGTGTTGGGTGATGCCACCGGCTTCACCAGCTGCAACACGCGTCTTGCGAATCGCATCCAGGAGCGTCGTTTTGCCATGATCAACATGTCCCATGAACGTGATGATGGGGCCGCGCGGCTTGAGTTCCTCTTTCTTTTCGATGACCGGTGGAGGTGGCGCGACAACGACCTGTTCCACTTTGTGAACGCCGGCCCCTTTTTCACGCCGCTCCTTTTCCAGAATGAACCCGTGATTCTCCGCAATTTTCGACGCAATATCCGGTTCAACTGTCTGGTTGATGTTGGCGAAGATGTTGTACGTCATCAACTCCGCGATGAGTTGATGCGGCTTTAACCCAAGCTCAGTTGCCAGCTGCTTAACAACAATGGGAGGTTTGATAAGGATGACCTTCTGCTGCGGGGCTTCCGGTTCCGAAGAAGGCGGCGCTGTCGTCTCGGCGGCAATGACGCCCGGTTCTTGAATTGCAGGCGATTGCGCAGGAGCAGGCTCCACCGGTGCTGAAACTCTCTGGGGGGCCGCAGTCGCGTCCAATGACGCGCGTATGCGCGAGATCGGAGGTAAGATGTCGCGATTTGTTTTTGGCTTGCCGTCTTCTGCTTTCTTGCGTGGTTTTTTCTTGTCGATCAGCGAGACGCTCTCGTGTTCGTAAGCAGGCGCCGGAGTACGTCGGGCCTCACTCTTTTGCGGCGGCGGCGTGGGCGATTTAGCTGCTGCCGAGGCAGAAGCGGTTTCTTCCGCTAATTTCTTCTTCTGGACTTTTGATTTAGACTCGACGGCTGGCTTGGGAGCGGCAGTAGTCTTCCGCGCACCCGCCGGTGTGGCGGGTCTGCGCGTTGCAGTTTTGCTGCTCGTCTTCGTTGCCATCGTTGTTCGTTCAAAATTTCGCTCATGGCTCGAGCATTTTAAACCGGAGCCATGTTATTGCACGAGTTCCTGCCGGTGCACTGCGTCGTAGATCTCGCGCGCTTTCGTTTCATCTACTGCCAGAATATCCACCAAATCCTGCACGTCTGCATCATGTAATCCTTCCAAGTTAGTAAAACCGGATTTCACGAGTGTGAGCGCCTGTTCTTCCGTCACCGGAAGTGCGCCGGCAAGTGTCTGCGCAGCTTGCGCTACTTTTTGCTCTACCACCGTAGTCGCTGAAGTGTCCTTGCCGATATTGATTTCCCACCCTGTCAGTCGCGAAGTTAATCGCGCATTCTGTCCCTTTTTTCCGATCGCGAGCGAAAGCTGGTCTTCATCGACGGAAATCTGTACGCTCTTTTTGTCTGTATCGAAGACCAGATTCTTCACTTTGGCCGGCTTGAGCGCTTCGAGGACGTATTCCTTGGGGTCGGAGCTCCAGCGAATGATATCGACCTTTTCATTGTTGAGTTCGCGCACGATGTTTTTGACGCGCGAACCGCGCATGCCCACACACGCGCCTACTGGATCTACTTTTTCGTTGGCGCTCCATACCGCGATCTTCGTCCGGTAACCGGCTTCTCGCGCGATGCCGCGAATCTCCACCGTGCCATCGGCAATTTCGCTCACTTCCAACTCGAAAAGCCGTCGGACGAAATTGGGATGACTGCGCGAAACGATAATCTCCGGGCCGCGGACGCCGTTTTCGACCGCAACGACGTACGCCCGTAGTCGGTCGCCCACATTGTAATCTTCTACGACGACTCGTTCCCGTTGCGGCATGACGGCTTCAAATTTTCCAAGGTCGAGAATGACGTCGGAACGGTCGAAGCGCCGCACGGTACCGCTGACGATCTCACCCGCGCGGTCCTTAAACTCCTCGTAAATCATTTCCTTCTCGGCCTGGCGAATGCGCTGCATCATGGCTTGCTTTGCGGTCTGCGCAGCGATGCGCCCAAAATTCTTCGGTGTGACTTCGACTTCCACGGTGTCGCCGACATTCGCCTCCGGCTTAATTTTCTGCGCCTTGGAGAGCTCGATCTCATCTTGCGGATTGGTCACGTGATCAACAACGAGCAAGTTTGCGAGGGCGCGGATTTCGCCGGTCTTGCGGTTAATGTCGATATGCAGATCGCGGGATGCTCCAACGCTCTTTTTCGAGGCGGAGAGCAGGGCATCAGAAACCGCTTCGAGCAGGATTTCGCGCTTGATCCCGCGCTCCCGCTCCAAGTAATCGAGCATCGCAATAAATTCCGGGTTCATAAAAACATGCAGCCCGCAGACTAAAAAGAGTGGGACGCCAGTTCCCACTCTAATCAGCGCGCGGACTAGATTTCGAAGTTACTTTCCCCAAACGCGCTCGTCAAGCGCCGTTCGGTTTCATTTGACGTTCGATGCTCACGTCCGATAAATCGCGAGCGTGGCATTCAACTTCGAATTTCTAATTAAGTCTCCCTTCCGAGCCGTCGCTGTTATTGTTTTGGTCTGGGCGGTGATTTATCTGCCGGCGCTCGGCTCGATTGCGATTAAAGGTGAAGAGGGCCGCCGAATCTTACCGGCGATTCGGATGCTCGAGACCGGCAACTACATCGTTCCGCAAGTAGGCAGTTATCCTTATTACCGCAAGCCGCCTTTGGTGAACTGGGTTGTGGCCGCCTCTTTCAAAGTTTTCGGTATGCATAACGAATGGACGGCACGCCTGCCGTCGGCGCTTTCCGTGCTTGCAGTCGCGGTTGCTTTTGTCACGGTGGCGCGCGCCAGTCTCGGCTCGAGAGGATCGATGATCGCAGCGCTGATTTGGATGACCAACATCGGAATGATCGAAAAAGGGCGATTAATTGAAATCGAAGCGCTCTATGTCTCGCTTTGCGGCCTCGCGATTATTTTTTGGCTGAGCTTTTTTCTTCAAAATAAATCTCCATGGCTTATTTGGCTTCCGGCAGCCGTTTTTCTCGGTCTTGATCTGTTGGCAAAGGGCCCCACGCACCTGGTATTTTTCTACGGAATTGTGGTGGCCGTTCTTGCCTGTTCGAAAGGTTGGCGGCTTCTTGTTCATCCTGCGCATTTTGCTGCGCTTGCCGTGATGTTCGCCATTCCGGCCGCGTGGGCCATTCCGTTCATCCACAGCACGACAACACAGGTTGCCATGGATAAGTGGTCGGCTCAGTACACCGGACGATTGAAAGGCGTCGATTTCAAATTCTTTAGTTGGATTCAAAACATCCCGCGCAGTCTCATCTATTTTGTTCCCTGGGTTCTCTTGTTTCCATTCGCACGGTTTTCAAAGTTTCCGGACGAATCGCAGCAGCGGCTCGCGCGCGCCATGGGGTGGGGAATTGCGGTGCCATTCGTTGCGGTCAACCTGGTTCCCGGCGCGGTCGCCCGATATAGCATGCCGGCGATCGTTCCAGGCTCGTGGTTGCTGGCGATGATCTGTACTGGCAATGCGTTGCAGTGGCCGCGAAGTTGGATGAGGAACGATCGAGACTGGACCAAAGTCGTGGGAGCTTTCGTCACGGTTGGGCTTGCCATTGGGATAATCGGTTATCCACTCACTGCAGTCCTTTTGAAAAACAGACAGCAGGTGAAAAAAGCCGCCGCAGAAATTAATTCGCTCGTCCCCGCGACTGAAACGCTTTATGCGGTGAACCCGGATTATCAGCCGGTCTTCTTTTATGTGAAACCGCACGTGGAGTACGTGAGCTACGTGAAGCATCTGCCGGTAGACACGCGCTACTTTCTCGTTCGGGGCGGGAAAGAAGAGGAGGCATTAGCCGCGCGGAAATGGGCGCCACTCCGCGCGTATGCAATTGCGCGGGTAAAGGATTACAGCAAACGCGAGATGATCCTTTTCAAAGTGGCGCCCTGACCGACCATTGACAGGCTGCCAGATCGGGAATTGGTTAGCATACTAACCAATTTTGGCGCAACAATATGTCCGACGGCGAAACGGCTGAAACGCTGGGTCAGTTGCTGCACGGCACAGCTCGTGCATGGCGGCAAAAGCTCGACCAACGTCTCAAACCAATGGGGCTGAGCCAGGCCAAATGGCGCACGCTGATGCATCTTTCTATTGCCGAAGACGCACTCACGCAGGCTGAGATTGCAGGGCGTCTGGGCGTGGAGGAACCAACCGTCGTGGCCTTATTGCATCGGCTGGAGCGTGAAGCTTGGATTACGCGCACAAATTCTCCACACGATCGGCGCTGCAAAATGGTTTTGCTCGGCCGGCGCGCCCAGCGCGTGATTGCGGAGATCAAGGCCACAGCTGACAAACTTCGGCACGAACTGTTGGCTGGTATCCCAGACTCCGATCTCCAAACTTGCATGAGAGTGCTCGCGCGCATTCGAGACCGAGCGGAAAAAGACGAGAGACGCGAGTCCAGCGCGCGCCAGCCTTCAGCTCGCGTTTTAGCTGAGCATAACGGCCAGACCAAACAGGGACATTCGATTCCAAGAAAAAGGACACTTCGTGGTGTCACCGGGGGCTGCAAATGAAACTTAAAACGGAGTTAAGCGATTTTAAGACACTGGATCATGGCGCATCGCCGCTCTCGTCGAGCTCTCCAATGAGACGCACCCGCACTGCGAATCAGAGGATTCCCAAGTGGGCGTACTTGCTTTTCATCATTCTGGCAGCGGTTGTCACTTACCGGATTCTTCAACACAGGGCCAGCGAGGTAAGAGCTACTCAGGCACCGACGCGTCCAGTGGCCGTAGCCAAAGCCGCCACAAAGGACGTGCCGGTCTACCTTGATGAGATCGGCACATGTGCCGCTTACGAGACGGTGCAGGTGCAGGCGCAGGTTAGCGGCGTAATTATGGCGCGCCAGTTTCAAGATGGCTCGGACGTGACGAAAGGCGATCCGCTTTTTACAATCGACCCGCGTCCGTATCAGGCCGCTGTCGACCAGGCGAAGGCGCAAGCCGCGTTAGATCAGGTGACGCTGAAACGACAAGAGGACCTGCGCGCGAGAAAGGTCATATCGCAGCAAGACTACGACATCGCTGTGGCGAATGCACAGAAGTCTCAGGCAGCCACGGAGGCTGCCCAGGTCAACCTCGATTATTGCTACATCAAATCGCCGATCAACGGACGAGTCGGCCTGCGCAATGTCGACGTAGGCAATCTGGTTGGACCCTCCAGTCCACCGCTCGTGGCGATCCAGGGGTTGGACCCGATTTACACCGATTTCACCGTGGCCGAGAACGATCTGCCGCTTGTGCGAAAATATCTTGGTGGCTCGAACGTGAAAGTGGAAACCTATCTCGCCGATGGCTCGATTACGCCGCGCACGGGCGATTTGTATTTCATCGACAACGCAGTCCAGCCCGGCTCTGGAACCGTCAGGGCACGCGGGGTTACGCCTAATCCTGATCGCGCGCTATGGCCTTCGGAATTTGTCCGTGTCCGTTTCATTTTGGATATTCTCAAGGACGCTACGCTTGTGCCAACGCAGGCCGTGCAGGTTAGCCAGAGCGGGCCATTCGTTTTCGTCGTGAAATCGGACAATACTGTCGAGCTGCGTCCCGTAACACCTGGGCAACGCCAGCAGGGCGATCTCACCGTAATCGAGAGCGGTGTGAAACCAGACGAGACCGTGGTTGTTACTGGCCAGCTTGCGCTTTCGCCGGGAGCGAAAGTAGCGCCGCAACCATACGCAGCTCAACCTCCTGCTACGCCTGAGGGCTCTGCCGCTGCAAAAAGCGCAATGTCATATGAATGACGCAGAGCAACATGATGGCGAACGCGAAGTAAAAGATCATGATCGCCGCAGGTCGAAATCGGACGCGCCTGAGCAGACTGCAAAGTTGATTGCAGTCGAAGGCTCGGGGCTCTCCGGGCCATTTATTCGTCGGCCGGTAATGACCGTGTTGCTGACGTTATCGGTCATCGTCGCTGGTCTCGCGACTTACGGCAAACTCGCCGTGAACGACCTCCCCGCAGTCGATTATCCCGTCATTCAAGTTAGCTGCTCGTACCCCGGCGCGGACCCGACGACGATGGCAAACAACATCGCCACGCCGCTGGAGAAACAATTTTTACAGATCCCCGGGCTCGACATCATCACCAGCACAAGCACGCAGAGCAACACGCAGTTCACGCTGCAATTTGTTTTGAGCAAAAGTATAACCGACGCCGCGACCGACGTGCAGGCTGCTATTCAGCGCGCGACGGGGAAATTGCCGATCGATCTACCGAGTCCACCGACGTTCACCAAAACAAATCCGAACGACCAGGCCGTTTACTTGTTGGGCCTGCTCTCAGACACGCTGACGGACTGGGACCTTTACAAATATGCTTCCACCGTCGTGGCCCAGCGCATCAACATCCTGCCCGGTGTTTCGCAGGTAAACATCTACGGCGTGCAGGGCGCGATTCGAATTAAAGCCGACCCGTCGGCCCTTGCTGCGCGTGGACTCACTATGGATGACCTCGCCAGCGCGATTAAAGCGGGGACCGTCTATTCCGGCGCGGGGCAATTCGACGGGGCGCATCGCACCTTTGTCCTGCAACCCAATGGACAGATTGATAAGGCCGAGGGTTACCGCAACCTGATCGTCGCGCGCAATCCAAACGGTTCGCCCGTTTACCTGCGCGACGTTTCCGACGTTAGGCAAAGCGTGCAGGACGAACGCCTCTCACGTTTTTTCTGGATGCGCGGCTTTAATCCCCCCGGTTCCGTAGTAGTGCTTGCGGTTTCGCGGCAGGCAGGCGCAAACGCAGTGGAAGTGGCCAATTCAGTCAGAGCGCTGTTCCCTGAGCTCCGTGCGAGTTTGCCAGGCTCGATCATGTTCACGCCAATTTTCGATCGGTCACAAACAATTGTGAATTCCGCCAACGAGGTGAAATGGACGCTGATCATCGCGTTCGTCCTCGTGGTGATGGTCATCTATGTCTTTCTCGGCCGAGCTACCGACACGCTAATCCCGGCTGTGGCTTTGCCGATGTCATTACTGCTCACGGTGGCCGTGATGTACATGCTCAATTTCTCCATCAACAATCTCACGCTGATGGCGCTGACCCTGGCCATTGGTTTCCTTGTCGATGACGCCATTGTGTTTTTGGAAAACGTGGTACGCCGCGCGGAGCACGGCGAGTCGATCCTGAAAGCGACATTCAACAGCGCCGGCGAAATTTCCTTCACCATTCTGTCGATGACGTTGTCACTCGCCTCGGTTTTCATCCCGCTGGTTTTCATCCCCGGCCTGCTCGGCCGCATTTTTCGCGAATTTTCTGTCACAATCATCGTAGCCATTCTCGCCTCGGGTCTCGTGTCCCTGACGCTTACGCCATTGATGTGCGCGCGCATTCTGAGGGAGCGCAGGGCCGGTCACAAACGCGCGTGGATGGAACGGCACACCAGCAATTTCATTAAACGCGTGATCGCTGCCTACGGCCGTGCGCTCGACTGGTTTCTCGATCGCGCGTGGCTTACTGTGGCGGTCCTTATCGCTTGCATTCTTGGTCTCTGGTTCTTCTTCACACACCTGCCTTTCACCTTGATACCCCCAGGCGATAGCGGTTTCGTTCGCGGCATCTTTATCGCGCAGGAAGGCTCGTCGCCGGCGCAGATGCGCGCGTTTCAAGCGCAGGTGAACCAAAAACTTCAGGACGATCCAGCCGTCGGGCAGTTTTTCACGCTGTCCGGTTTTTCCTCGCGCAGTGCATTGTCGCAGGGACTTATGTTTCTTTTTCTAAAGCCGCGCGGTGAGCGTCCCCCCATCGATCAAGTCATTTTTCGACTGCAAAAATCGATCGGCACGATTCCCGGCCTCGCCGCGGTGTTAACGCCTACACCAGTGCTGCAAATCAGCGTGGGCGCGACGAGCCAAACCCAGGGTCAGTACGCATATACCATTAGCGGCATTGTACCACAGGACGTTTACACAGTGGCCGACGAGTTATTGAAAAAGCTGCGACAGTTCAAGGGTTTCGCCAGTGTCCGCTCCGACTACTACCACAACACGCCTAACCTCAGGATCGATATCAACCGCGATCGCGCCGCGACTTACGGCGTTTCTACTTCAGCAATCCAAAGCCTGATGCGCAACGCCTACTCACAAAACTACATCTATCTCATCAAGGAGCCGGACGACCAATACCAGGTTATTCTTGAAGTGAAGGACAAGGAGCGCGCGCACCCTGGGGACTTGGACGATCTCTACGTCCGTAGCAGCACGAGCGGCAATTTCAGCGCGAGCGGCTCGGGCGGAGGGACAATCGCAACGACCACAGGCAACATGGCGAGCCTCATTCCATTGCGTGTTGTAACATCAACAAAGGAAGTTATCGGTCCGCAGGCGGTCAACCATTTAAACCAGTTCACCAGCGTCACGTTCAACTTCAACCTGTTGCCAAACGTCGCCATCGGCGATGCTACCAAGTATATCGAGGACGCCTTCGCGCAACTCCAGCCACATTACCCAACTGTGCAGGGGATGTTCCAAGGCGAAACGCTCGTGTTCAGGCAGCTGTTCCAATCGCTGCCCCTGCTGCTGCTTGCTGCAATCTTCGTCATGTATGTGATCCTCGGAATTCTTTACGAGAGCTATGTGCACCCGTTCACGGTTTTGTTCCCGGCCATTGTGCCCGCGGTCGTCGGCGGGTTGGCCACGTTGTATCTCTTTCATTCAGTGCTTTCGCTTTACAGCGTGATCGGACTTTTCCTTTTGTTAGGCATCGTCAAGAAGAACGGAATCATGGTCGTCGATTTTGCGTTGCAACGAATCGACGAAGGCTGGGACCTTCGCTCGGCCATTCACGAAGCCAGCGTGGAACGGTTCCGGCCCATTATGATGACCACACTCGCCGCCCTCATGGGCGCAGTGCCGATAGCTCTGGGATTCGGGCAAGATGCCGCATCGCGGCGCCCGCTAGGCTTGGTGATCGTGGGCGGTCTGATTTTCTCGCAGATGGTGACGTTATTCGTCACACCAGTCATCTATTTGTGGCTGGAATGGTTCCAGGAGCACGTGCTCGATAAGGTGCCGTTCCTCCGCAGCGCCCATTATCACGAGGCCGAAGCGGGGAGGGAGCAGTTGCGGCCCGAGCCGGCAGCTGTCCGTTGACTTCTTGTGTGCGGTAGCATGCGCTGTCCTCAGCACAAAAACGTCCAACTTCGTACGATGATCCCCTGAGGACAGCGGAAACTACCGCATCGGATTCGCGTTGATCCGAGCTTCGTCAGTTGTGATTCATGATCTATGTTAAGCCATGCGCGCGATGGTTCTCGACAAGCCAGGGCAGCCACTTCAGCTGCGCAATGTGCCAAAGCCTAGGCCGGGTAGGGGACAATTGCTCGTCCGCATTAACACGTGCGCGGTTTGCCGCACTGACCTTCACGTAGCTGATAGCGAGTTACCCAATCCGAAGCTGCCGCTGATTCTAGGACATCAAATTGTCGGGCGCGTGGAAGAAGTAGGCGCGGAAATGTGGGAGGGAGCTGAGCGTCCCGACAGTCGGGGCACTAAGGTCGCTCCCACATTCGCGGTCGGACATCGCGTTGGCATTCCCTGGCTTGGCTGGACAGATGGCGAATGTACTTTTTGCCGGTCGGGCCGGGAGAATCTCTGCGATCGCGCGCGCTTCACCGGTTATACCATCGACGGCGGTTACGCCGAATTCACCGTCGCCGATGCACGATTCTGTTTTCATCTGCCCGAGCATTACAACGATGTGGATGCTGCTCCGCTGCTTTGTGCGGGGCTGATCGGTTATCGATCCTATCGCAAAACAGGCAATGCGCGATGCCTTGGCATGTATGGATTTGGCAATGCAGCGCATTTGATAGCCCAAATTGCTCTTTATGAGGGACGCGACCTGTTCGTGTTCACCCGGCCGGACGACGTCAAAACACAACAAAGCGCTAAAGCGCTAGGCGCAAAGTGGGCTGGAGGCTCGGATGAGATGCCGCCGGAAAAGCTTGATGCTGCAATTATCTTCGCCTCCGTAGGCCCGCTCGTGCCTGCGGCACTGCGTGCGCTTGCCAAAGGCGGCATTGTGGTTTGCGGCGGAATTCATATGACCGACATCCCGTCATTTCCTTATGTCGATCTTTGGGAGGAACGCGTGATAACTTCAGTTGCAAATCTGACCCGACGCGACGGCGAAGAATTTTTTGAAATCGCACCACGTGTGCCAGTTCGAACGCACGCAGAAACCTTCCCCTTGGAAGAAGCCAACGTTGCACTGGACCGATTTCGCGCCGGCAAACTCAAGGCCACAGCGGTACTACTTGTTAATCCGAATTGACAAATGCGTGTAATTGTAGGCGTCTCTGTAAAACGCCGTCTTGGCTCAGACTGTCAGCGCGTTCCCACACGCGCGCGGGCGCCGGGCGCTTTGACAAAATTGCCTGGGATTCCTTTTTCGTCCTCCCGAACGGAACCGGCCGCATCGGCGAGAGCTTCTTCCTCGGGCGAAAGGAACGGCTTGAAACGGTTTTTATCGATCGCTTTCATGAATGCTTCGTACGCGGACACGATGCCTTTGTCTAAAAGCGCCCAGATTGCATCATCCATGAACTGCATTCCTTGCGCTCTGCCGGAAACGATTACGTCCTGGAGCTTGTGCGTGGCGCCTTCACGAATGATTGCAGCGACAGCTGCATTGGCGATTAAAATTTCATTCACGGCGATTCGTCCAGGCCGGTCTGCTCTTTTTAGAAGTAATTGGGCAACCACGCCGCGCAGCGAGTTTGCCAGCATGGCACGCGCCTGCATCTGACGGTCTGCTGGGAAAGCATCTATCATACGGTCCACGGTCTTGCGCGCGTTGTTGGTGTGCAAGGTGCCGATCACGAGAAGGCCTGTCTCGGCGGCAGTGAGAGCGAGGGAAATCGTTTCCAGGTCGCGCATTTCGCCGATCAACACGATGTCGGTGTCCTGTCGCAGAGCTGCCTTCAGCCCAGCGGGAAACGAAAGCGAGTCTGTTGGCACTTCCCGCTGGGTAACGATGCTCCTCTTATTTTCATGCACGAATTCGATCGGTTCCTCAATTGTCACGACGTGCTTGGAAGAGTTTTGATTGATGAAATCGATAAGTGCCGCCTGGGTTGTCGTCTTGCCCGAGCCGGTCGGCCCGGTAACAAGGACAAGGCCACCGCGCAAATAGGCGAATTCCTTGATGACCACTGGAACACCCAGCTCCTCGACACTCGAAATTTTGGTGGGAATCAACCGAAAAGCTGCACCGTAACCATCTGACTGTTTAAAGTAGTTAATGCGAAACCGGGATTGCTCGTCCATTTGATACGCGAAATCGAGATCGCCGTGTTTCTGGAAAATTTCCCAGTTATGCTTGCCGCAAACTTCGCTTAGCATTCGTGTGACTTCGTCGTGCGAAATCGGCTCAGCACGAATCGCCATGATATCGCCATGGGTACGTATTTTGGGCGGTTGCCCCTCCGCGATATGCAAATCCGACGCGTCCTGCCGCACGACAATCTGAAGAAACTGGTCGATGTAAGCCATAGCTAACGAGGAATGACGAATGACCAAGAAATGCCAAAGCTACAATCACCTAAAGACGTCAGGGTGGCTGTAGTGTCCGCTGTCCGCAGCGGACTTTTGCTCACGCATGGCACTTGTGCGCTGAGGACAGCGCATGCTACAGCATTTGATTTCTGTTCGGACTTCATCATTCGAAGTTCGTTATTCCTACGTGTTGTTGCACGATGTGTTTTTGCTCCGCGCGCTCGTAGGCTTCTTCTGCGCTGATCAGACCACGGTCATACAGATCAATCAATGCATCGTCCATCAAACGCATGCCTTGTTTTTTGCCGGTCTGAATGATGCCGGGCAACATGTAGGTTTTGTTTTCCCGAATCACATTCCCCACAGCCGGCGTATTCGTGAGAATTTCGAGCGCGAGCACCCTGCCTGTTCCATCTACGTTTGGTATCAGTTGGTGGCTGATGATGCCGCGCAATGATTCCGCCACCATTACGCGGACGTGTTCCTGTTGATCTGACGGAAACACATCCAGTAATCGGTCGAGTGTGCGTGATGCATTAGCCGTGTGCAACGTTGCCAACACAAGGTGCCCGGTCTCTGCTGCCGTGATGGCGAGCGAAATCGTTTCCAAGTCGCGCATTTCGCCGACCATGATCACGTCCGGATCTTCGCGGAGAGCGGCGCGCAAGGCCGTCGCGAACGATTCGGTGTGTGTGAATACTTCACGCTGACTAACGTGGCAATTTTTCGATGTAATGACGTATTCGATCGGGTCCTCGAGTGTGATGATGTGGTCGCGCCGCTCGGTATTTATGTGCTCGATCATTGCTGCCAGTGTGGTTGACTTGCCGGTGCCGACGGAACCTGTGGCAAGAATCAGGCCATTTTGGTAACGAGTCAGCAATTTGAGTTGTTGCGGCAATCCAAGTTCGTCCAATGTCCGCACGTACCGGTTGATGACGCGAAATACAATTTCGACGCCGAGCCGCTGCCGAACCACGCTAACCCGATAGCGGGCGACCTCGTTTTCGTACCCAAAGTCGGAGTCCCCGCGTGTCTTAAGTTCCTGCTTGTAAACTTCCGGCATGAAAGCCTCTGCCAAGGCTGCTGTTTGCTCTCCGGTAAGGATTGGAGCGTCCGGCCACATTGGCTGCAAGACTCCATGCACCCGCCAGACAGGTGGCGCTGCCACCCCGAGGTGGACATCAGAGGCGCCGGCCTCTTGCGCGATCTGCAGATAATCATCCACATGACGCAGGGGATGCGATTCAATCGGGATGTCCGGGTGGAGACTCTGTGCGGTCATGGGCGTGCGCGGAAATAATTACGCACCAGAGCCGAGTGCGTAAATCCAAAACGAATCCCATCCCAGACGCATGGCGCTTATTTTTTGCGGCGCGGTTGGCTGCCGAAATCCGTGAGCCGATTCTTGAGGAACTCGACCACCACCGGGCGGATCATGTTCGCAGCGATTTTAAGCACCGCCAGAGCAACGCCGGTTTCGACCAGCTTCTTCTGTGACTTACGGCCGCTTTTCGCATCGACATAAATCTTTTTCTTCCGCATCGGTGCCAGTGCGACCAGCGCGCCGACAGCGGCTGCGGTTGTGAGCCAGGAAATGGTTTGTTCGCGGAACGACCTGCGGAATTTGGCCGCGAAATCCACTTCGTATCGCAGGCCACGCAGATCGCGCGTTACGTGTTCCCGCGACTGAGCGATTTCCGCTGTCAGCTCGTCGATTGATTTGTTGCGTCCAGATTTTTCAGCCATTCGCGATCCTTCTTTAATTCAGCTAGCGTCGCGCGAAAAAGCGGCTTGGTGATGCGGCTGTACGCGACGAGGAGTAAAACCAGCGCAAAAACGAAATGCACGGCGGCAGCGGCCAGCGCTATCCATGGCCATGAAACTCCGACAAGGTGGGCCAGTCCCACAACCACACCAGTGATGAGAAAAACGTAACCCAGCGCGCAGAGAAGCAGCGCAAAAACCACGCTGCCGGCCAGTATTAGCACTTGCACGGCGGCAGTTTTCGACTCCTGGCCAAACAGCGCAAAGCGGCTCTCAAAAAAGTCCGTAACTGCGCTTGCCAGCGCGAGCAGGTTCTCGAGCAAACCGGCATGGCCCGCGGGATTGCGGGGGCTGGACCTCTTGCTGATCATCTCCGAAGCGGTTCGGAGCTAGCGCCGGAAGATCAGACCCAATACGAACCCAATTCCAAGCGCTGTGAAAACCGCTTTTGTCGGATTTTCACGCACGTATTGCTCTGCGTCTTCCTGAAACGTCCGGACCCGATCCTTGGCATCCCCGAATGCTTGTTCTGCTTTGCCGCGTGCCTCACCCCAAGCCTGCTCTGCCTTCCCACGGTACTCTCCCGCAAAAGCGCCTGCGGCTGATTTCAAGTCTTCCGCTGCTCTACGCGCATGTTCTTTGCTGCTTTGTAATTTATCCTGCGCATCCGCACTAGCCGGTGTTTTCTGTTCTGATTTATTTTCTTCTGCCATTGGTAATCTCCTGTTAACCCCGAAACTGTTCGGGGTTGGTTTGTTCGCTGCGACTATCCGCATTCTTCGCTAAATGGGCAAACACTGAGTTCTTCGTTGAAGTGCTAAAGCGTAAAGCGTTGGGAAGCGCTTCAATCCTTCAACAAATTAACGGTTTAACGATGCGCCTTGGCCGCATCATTGTTCGCGAAAAATAATGCGGGCTTTTGTTAGATCGTAAGGCGAAAGCTCGACGGAGACCTTATCACCGGGCACAATGCGGATGAAATGCTTGCGCATTTTGCCCGAGATATGTGCAAGCACATTGCGTTGGCCGGGAAGATCGACGCGAAACATCGTTCCCGGCAAAACCTGGGTCACGGTGCCTTCGGTCACCATTGGTCCTTCCTTCGCCATGGCGGGCGAATATACCCCCCGAGCGCGCGTGTCTCAACCGCGCGGCATATGTCTTGATTCCCGATAGTTACCGCAGCTGATCCAGCGAAACCGTGGGCAGATATTCCCGAAGCTCCTGACGTTTCCACCACGCGCCGGTTTGCCGTCGTTCGCCCGGCGTCGTAAAACGATAACGATAATACATCGCGCGAATATACCGGGGCGGCTTATCTGGAAACGGGTTGTGTGCGAGCAATCGGTCGACATCGTGGGAACCCTGCAGCAGTTTGACGATCAGGCCGCCAATCCACGGATTTTCCTGCGGCGTTCCCAAAGCCGCAAACCACATCTGCCAGTCGAGTCTTGGCTGGTGCGGCGCGCACCAACCCGGTGCCCGTTTCACGTCGCCGGGTTTCCATTTAAATTCGTACGGCAACCAGTCCATTCCGTCGTCGCTGCCTTCGAGGACGATCTCGCAGCGGTCCTTCGTCATCACCCGAAACAATCCATAGCCATTGACGATCCGGAACGCGTCCAGTTTTCCGTAAATATCTGCCAGCATACGTGGTGGCCTGGCTTCCGGTTTAAATGCACTGAAAATCAACCAAGCGTTGATCGGCAACGTCACGATGACTACAACGACGGACGCGTAGCTGCATAGTCGTTGTGGCAGGGCGCCCCTCGTGCTACGGAGGCCTGCAGGCGACGCTGCTGGCGTCCCGAGGGGGAGCGCAGCGCTTTTCCTACAGAGCGAGTGGTCATCAATCAGTAACAAACACAGCGCAATCGTTAGCAGATTGAAGAAGCAGTAGTTGCCGGTGATAGCGATCACGAGTTGGAGAAAAATCAACAATCCAGCAGCGATCAGCCGTGGACGTCGCGGCGCCCAGATAAAGAAGGGCACGACGATTTCGCCCACGAGACAGAAAGCGACTGAAAAGTGCTTGAACCATTCGGAGCTTTTGTCCGCCCACCACGCGAACACGGTTGGCAGCGGTTGTGACCAGTAATGATAATCAAGTGCCGTGAGCGCGCTCCAATGCAAAGAGTGATTCATCAAACCCCAGGAGTCATCGCCGCTGCTCAGCTTCACGACACCCGACATCAGCATCAATTTGAACAGAAGAAATTTGAGCAAAAACAAACCGGCGCGTGAAACCGGAGACGTTGTATCCGGGATCGCCGATCTCGGCCACAACAAGAGCTCCCGTGGCCAGAGCTGCCACGGCGCAAGGAAGATCGATAAAAAGCCGGTCTCAAGCAGCAGGATGTCCCATTGAAAGCTAAGAAATGTTTGTCCGGCAATGGTAAGCGACAGGTAAAAAACGAAAAGCGCGACGAGCGAGAGCGCCGGGGCAATTCCGAAAATCAGAAGCAACGAAAGAGCAACGCCGCCGCCGCAAAGCAAGTGAAGAAAGGCATTGCTCGAATCAAGCCAGCAAAGCGTTGGCAAGAGAGTGTACGCGTTCGGTCCAAGTTGTGCCCGGACCGCGGGTAGGAATTGATTCAGGGGCGACATCCCGTCGCTGCCGATCAATCCATCTACTTGTACCCAGAGCGACACGAACGCGATTAAGTAGATCACCCCAAGCGCGCGCAAAAACCAGCGGCGCGCCCAAAAGTAAGTCGGGGGCCGCACGTCTTTTCCCCAGAGCAACCGGGTAATGGTCGAGCCGAGACCGCGATGACGAGCGACGAACTTATAAGCGGTTTCGGAAATCGCCGCGAATCCCGGAACGCGATCGTAACTCCACGCCAGCCACCTCTTCGAAGGTCGATATGCTAACGATCGATAGACCGCTTCTGCTGCGAAGAATGCCGTGCCATCTGGTTCGATAAAGACCATCGCGTGCTTGAATTCATCGCGCGGGATTTCTGGGAATCGGTCGGCGACTTCCTGGTAAGTAGCGTAATCGACTTCCCCCGCAGTGATAAAACGCCAGCGTTCAATCCACAATCGACAAAAATCGCATTCTCCGTCCCAGATCAGCAGTGGTTTGAACGGAGAATTGGTAACGCGGAGCTGCATTCAGAGTAGTAAAACGTGAGAGGTGAGATGCGAGAAGTGAGAAGTTGCTTTGCGTTTCCGTTCACCTCTTACTTCTCACTAGTCACTTCTCACTCATCTAGAAGCTCCGCCCACACCGGCGCGTGATCGGACGGTTCCTTGCCTTTGCGCATTTCAATATCGATTCCGGCTGCGCTGCATCTTTTCGCCAATGCATCGCTCGCCAGAACCGCGTCGATGCGAAGGCCGCGATTTTTTTCAAATGTGCGCATCTGATAATCCCACCAGCTGTAAAGTTCGCCTTCCTTGTGATGGATTCGAAGCGTATCGCGCAACCCGATTTCGCATAGTTCTCTAAACGCAGCGCGTTCGCCCTCCGAAGCCATGATGGCCCCATGCCAGAGGTCTGGATCGTAAACATCGGTGTCTTCCGGGGCGACGTTGAAATCGCCGCACACGACGAGATCACGGGATTTTTCTTTCGCGATGCAATCACGGAGCCGGCGATACCAAAGAAGTTTGTATTCATAAGCCGTCGAGCCGACTGCCTGACCATTCGGTGCATAAATCGAGAACACGCGCGTGTCGCCAATCGTCGCGGCGATCACCCGCGCCTGCGGGTCGACGACTTCGTCACAAAGCGACGGGCGGACCTTACGCAGCTCGGCCTTCGCGAGAATCGCCACGCCGTTGTACGATTTCTCCCCGTGACAAGCGGAGTAATAACCAACCGCTCGCAAAGCGAGCGCTGGAAATTGGCCGTCCGGGCATTTTGTCTCCTGTAAGCAAACTACGTCGGGCTTCGTTGCCTCCAGCCAGGCAAACAAGCGATCCTGTCGTTTGCGCAGCGAGTTGATGTTCCACGAGGCGATTTTCATAGGATGTCATTCTGAGCGAAGCGAAGAACCTCTCATTCGCTGGTGGATCACACTAAGTAACTTGCGTGATTGTTCACGCAATTGTGAGGTCCCTCGCCGTCTTCGCGGCTCGGGATGACTCTCGATGAGGAGTCAGAGGTGAGACGTGAGAAGTTAACATTTCACATCTCACTATTCACTTCTCACAATTCTAGTTCCACTCCCGGCGTGGGCACAATCACGTCCGACTCGGGAAGCTCGGCGGACAAAGTCGCTCGCATCCACTCCACTGCTGGGGGATCGCCGTGCACAAGCACCATTTTTTTCGGGGCGAATTTTTTTGCGTACTCAACGAGCGCCTCACGCGTTGCGTGTGCGCTGAACTGGAATTGTTCGATGTTGCAGCGGACACGTTGCGGCGGTTTTTCAGGATCAAGAGCAACTTCGCCGCCCGTGCTGGCGTCGCGCAAAAGACCGGCGGGCGATTCGGGATTCGCGTAGCCGACAAAAAAAATCGAGTGCTGTGGGTTTTCGATTAGTCGGCGGGCAAAAACATTGGAGAGCGTTTTGGGAATCATCATCCCGCTGGAAAGGACATACACGTGTCGCGCGCGCAGCGGTGCATCGCGTACTGTTTCATCATTCAAAATAAACGGCGCTACTTCTCTCATCAGTTGCAGACGCGGCAATTGCCGGCGCGTCATCTGCGCGCGGCGGTCGTAAATGTCAGTCATTTTTGAGCTGAGACCGCCGATGTAAATTGGAAATTCAGGTCCCGAATACATTCGGGATTCACGACGAAACTTGTATAACATCGCCAGGATCTCCTGTGTCTTGCCTAACGCGAATACTGGTATGAGCACGCCTGAGCCGCGCTCGAAAGCGCGCTCGAGCGCCTCCGCCAGGCGTCGTTCTTCACCGGCTCGCGTCCAGCCCGGCGGCTTTGCGTGATCGCCTCGCGTGCATTCCATGATCAAGATGTCGACGTTTTCTTCCGGGAAAGGCGCCGCCTGCATAATTGTTTGATCGTCGAAATTCACGTCGCCCGTGTAAAAGACGGTTTGGCCTTCGGCGCGCAGAAAAATTCCAGACGAGCCAAGGACGTGTCCTGCGTCGAAAAACTCGAACGTCAGCGCGTCTCTTTCGCGCTGTGGTGCCCGCTCGCCGGCAATGGAGACCCGCTGGCGCAACGGGCACCAGCGCCAACGCTCCGATGCCCTGTCCGTTTCACGATGCGTGAAAAGTGGATACGACACTTCTCCGATCTCTTCGCGTTGGCGCGTCATCACGTTGACCGAGTTGTGCAAAAGCACACTGCCGATCTCTGCCGTGGCCTCCGTCATGAACACGCGCGCGCGTGGAAAGCGCCGCATCGCCACCGGCAAGGTGCCGATATGATCTTGATGCGCGTGCGAAATGAGGATCGCTTCAATCCCGCGATCCGCGATTGCCTTAAACTGAGGCAATGCGTCCTCCCCAGTATTCTTTGGATGCATTCCAGAGTCGAGCAGTAGCCGATGGCTGCCAATCTCTATGTAATATGAGTTCGCACCAATCTCAGTGCGGCGCGTCAAATTAATGAATTTCAAGCTACGCTCTTACTCTTGCTCATGCTCTTACTCTTGCTCTTGCTCGTGAAGAAACGAGTACGTCCCCGGCTCTTCGCCGATGCGAGCGGTCAGACTGTTGATCAGCCCCATCAGCATCGAAACAATCTCAAACAGTTGTTGCTTCCCGGACCACACGGCTGCTTCGTCCGATAGTTTCTTAGCGACCAAAACGTCGAGACAAGCGGCACACTCCAATGCTGAGCCCCGAGCGAAGTCGAGAAATCGACAACGATCCTTAATGGCGAACTTGCCGTTTCCCTCCGCGATGTTAAGCGGAATGCTTGTTGACGCGCGATCGAGTTGATCTTTAACCGCAGCTTTGCCTTTCACCTTGGAGATTAGCTCGGTGGCCCACGCTATGAACTTAATCGAGGCTTGATAGACGTTCAGTTTTTCGTGGTCGAATCGCGGAGCGCTCACCAGACCAGACTGAGCAAGAGCAAGAGTAAGAGCAAGAGAAAGACGCCAAACACTGATTACAGCCACTCCTTAAAAATCCGTAGCCAATTCCCACGCAAGATTTTTTCGATCTGCTCGTCGGTAAATCCGCGCTCGATTAATCTCCGGGTGAGATTGCGCGCGTGAGAATGGTTCCTTAGATCGGGAATAAAATGCGGTGTGGTGAATCTTGCAGCGAGTTCTTGTTGTCTCGGCTCAGGCCACTGGCAATAGATGAATTCGAAAAAATCAAAGCCGATTCCGACGCAGTCAATGCCGATCAGATCGGCGACATGCTGGATGTGATCGATGTAACGATCCATGGTGCTCTCTTCTTCCCTGGGGTTCACCAGCACGGAATTTATGCCGATTACGCCGCCGCGTTCGCCGATCATCTCGATCTGCTCATCGCTAATGTTGCGCTCGATGTCGTAATAGCGGCGGACATTTGTGTGCGACACGATGGGTGGCTTTGTAATGATTGACAAAACTTCGCCAAAACCGGTTGGGTTGATGTGCGCAAGATCAATTATGATGCCTAAGCTCTCGCATTCGCGCACCACGTCACGTCCGAAGCTCGTTAGACCCTTGGGCGACGACCCGCTAGCCGCAAAGACCCCGCCATGTCCCGCTGCGTTGCTTCGCGCGTGTGTAAGCCCAATTGAACGCACACCCAGCTCGTAAAAGGCGCGCAATAAGTCCAAATCTGTCCCAAGCGGCTCTATTCCCTCCATCGTGATGAGCAGCGCGATCTTGTCTGCACGGCGCGCTTTCTGAATTTCGCGATAGCTTTTGCAGATCGCGAAGCGGCCGCATTGCTCAGTCTCAGCGTATAACCGCGCGATTTGATCGAGGGCCACCCGCAGACCTGTTTCCGGAAGGTAACGATCCTCAATGTAAATGGCTACGCCTGCCACCCCGACGTTCCCCTCCTCGAATTCCCGCAAGAACTCTGTTTCGAGAACATTTTTGCGGCCGCGTTTTTCATACAAATCCATCAACAGATCGAAATGCAGGTCGATGATCCCACCGGCGTGGAGCCGGTCTGCTCGTTCTGCCATGGATTTGGTCATACGATTCTTTGGTGACTGTCTAGGTATCGCCGTCGTGGACTGAAAGCCGTGTCCGCGAGAATGCTTCAGAAGGATGATTATTTACTCAGGTCGAGCATGCGCAGGATGGGTATCTCTGCACGCTTGCGCACTGATTCCGGCAAAGTGATTTCCGGTTCCATGTTTGACAGCGCGTGGTACGCCTTCTCCAACGTGTTCATCTTCATGAATCGGCATTCGCCGCAAAAACAATTATCTGTTGGCCCGGGAATGAACGTCTTGTGGGGAATCTCTTTGTGCAGCCGATGCAACAGTCCGGCTTCGGTCACGACAATGATTTCGGGCGCAGGGGATTCCTTGCAAAAGGTGACCATTTTTTCAGTGGAACAAACTTCATCGGCCAGCATGCGCACGGCATAAGTGCATTCCGGATGCGCAACCACCGGTGCACCCGGATATTGTTCGCGGATTCTATTAATGCTGCGGGCGGTGAACTCAACGTGCACGTAACAGGTACCTTGCCATAGATCCATTTTGCGACCGGTTCGTTCCATTACCCAGGCCCCGAGATTTTGGTCGGGGACAAAAAGAATATTTCGATGGGCGGGCGCGGCGCGCACAATCTTGTCGGCATTGCCGCTCGTGCAAATCACGTCAGCCAGCGCTTTCACTCCGGCACTGCAATTGATATAGGCGATGACGTAATAATTTTTATCGGCGTGTTCTTCCAGGAACTGCGCTAACTTTTCCGGCGGACACGATTCGGAAAGCGAGCAGCCAGCGTCGAGGTCCGGCAAAATCACGCGCTTGGTGGGATTAATAATCTTGGCTGTTTCTGCCATGAAATGGACGCCGCAAAATAAGATCACGTCGGCGTCTGTTTTCGCAGCCTGATAACTCAGGCCTAACGAATCCCCGACGAAGTCGGCGACATCCTGCAACTCGGGCACCTGATAGTTATGCGCGAGAATAACAGCGTTTCGCTCGCGCTTCAGCTCCAAGAGTTCTTCTGCGAGATCGATTCCCGTCCGCGGTGGACTGCCGAAATTTACCCCGACACTTACCATCGGCTAATATGGCGGTTTTTTGAGGAAATTACAAACCTCGCCTGTAGCCGTTTCGCTGCGCGAAACGCGCGCGCGTCGCACAGCGAGGCGGCTACAGCGCAGACCGCATTGCGTTTATTGGCGCTTCGCGATTGAACCAGAGCGAGAATGAAAGCGCGCCTTGGTACAGCAGCATCGACAAACCGTTCGCGCCGCGCGCGCCGGCCTCCTCTGCTGCGCGAAGCAATGCCGTTTTCGACGAGCCGTAAACGCAATCGAAGACGATGTGATGCGGCGCAAGCAACCGCGCCGGAATGGGTGCGGGATCGCTCGGATTCATTCCAAGCGGGGTCGCATTAACGATGAGATCGATATCGGCAAGTTGCATCCGCATTGCCCACTCATCCCAGGCTACCGCTTCAATCCGCGCGGTCGGGCCTAACACTCTTGGTCCGGAAAAAAACGGCCGCAATTGCTCTGCGAGTGCGTTTGCCTTTTCCAGAGTTCGATTCACCAGAACAAGACGCTCACAATTTTCCAGCGCGCATTGCCACGCAACGGCATGCCCGGTTCCGCCGCCGGCGCCAATGATCATGACGCGCAGATCGCGTAGATCGATCGAGAATTGAGTGCGAATCGCTCGCAAGAATCCTTCGCCGTCTGTATTTGAGCCAATCAGTTTTCCATCGCGAACGCGAATCGTGTTTACTGCGCCGGCGCGAGTTGCGGATTCATCCGCCTCATCGATTTGTGTGAACGCCGCGATCTTGTGCGGGACGGTGAGATTAATTCCAACGAAGTCGAGTCTGCTCAAAAACAGCAACGCTGATCGCAGTTCGTTGGCGCGGATGTGAAAACGTGCGTACTGCATCTTGATATCGGACGCACCGAGCGCCGCGTTCTGCATTTGCGGCGAGAGCGAATGCGCGACCGGATCGCCAAAAACGCCTAGCCGAATGGAAGGATCAATATCGGGCGAGACCTCAGACCACTTCTCGAGATCGGGTAACGTGTAACGCTCGATCGTTTTGCCATTCACGCGGGCGCGTAGTTCCTCATTCTGTCCGGCTCTCATTAACACCCTGCTTCAGCTGGGTGTCAGACGCAACTCATACGGCTTGGAACCGCTTTAGCGGTTTTAGGCGGCGCCCTATAAACCGCTAAAGCGGTTGTAGGTAATGCTTAGGATCACCGCGCTGAAGCGCGGTGTTAATGAGAGCAGACCATCCGCGGTCAGTAGCCGCCCAAAGTTGTCGATCTGTGCGTTCGCCGATAGCTTGCTCTTCCCATGACCGCTGAGACCGGCACGCCCTCGGACTTTATTCGCGACATTGTCGCTGAGGATGTTCGTGCCAGAAAATACAAACAAATCATTACGCGCTTTCCTCCAGAGCCGAACGGCTATCTGCACATTGGTCACGCGAAATCGATTTGCCTCAATTTTGGGATCGCACGCGAGTTTGGCGGCATTTGCAACATCCGTATGGATGATACGAATCCGACAAAGGAGGAAGCCGAATATGTGAGGTCGATCATGACTGACGTGCATTGGTTGATCGATGGCTGGGCAGATAATCATCTCGGCGGTGCGCCATTTTACGCGTCGGATTATTTCCCGAAGTTTTACGAATACGCCACGGAACTCATCCGCAAGGGAAAGGCGTACGTTTGCGACATGACACCGGAGGAGACGGATGCGTATCGCCGACTCGGAAAACCAAGTGGCTTTCGCGATCGCTCAGTCGAGGAAAATCTCGACCTGTTTGCGCGAATGAAAACGGGCGAATTCCCCGATGGGGCGCGCACATTGCGCGCGAAGATTGACGTGAACGCGGCCAATGTCTGGCTGCGCGATCCGGTGCTGTACCGTATTCGGCACGCATCCCATCATCGCACTGGTGACAAGTGGTGCATTTATCCGATGTACGACTGGGCGCACACGCTCAGCGATTACATCGAAGGGATTACGCACTCGATTTGCACGCTGGAATTCGAAGTGCACCGACCGCTTTACGATTGGATACTCGATGCGCTCGAATTGCCAGAGCCGCGCCCGCATCAATACGAGTTTGCGCGGCTTAATCTCACCTACTCGGTCATCAGCAAGCGCAAATTGATCCAGCTCGTAAGCGAAAAACTGGTAAACGGCTGGGACGACCCGCGCATGGCCACCATTTCCGGATTACGTAGACGCGGCGTCACGCCGAGCGCGTTGCGCACGTTCGCTTACAACGTCGGGATCACAAAATACCCGAGCATGACCGACATGGCATTGCTCGAACACACGATGCGGGATGAGTTCAATCGCACCGCCACGCGCCGGCTCGCCGTTCTGCGGCCGATCAAAGTTGTGCTCACCAATTATCCGGAGGGAAAAACCGAAGAGCCCGATGCAGTTAATAATCCTGAGGATTCAAATGCCGGAACGCGCAAAATTCCATTTGGTCGCGAGCTCTACATCGAGAGCGACGATTTCATGGAGACGCCGCCGCCGAAATATTTTCGGTTGCGACCCAGTGGCGAAGTGCGGCTGAAGTACGCTTACATCATCAAGTGCGACGAGGTCGTGAAAGATGCGGCGGGCAAAGTAACCGAGCTTCGTTGCACAGTTGACCTGGAGAGCAAATCAGGCGGACCGACGGCAGGCCGTAAAGTGAAAGGGACTATTCACTGGGTGAGCGCCGCGCATGCGATTGATGCCGAAGTTCGATTGTATGATCGGCTCTTCACTTCTCCCGAGCCTGATGCGACAGGTGATTTCAAAGCATTCATTAATTCCCATTCGCTGGAAGTGGTGAACGCGAAATGTGAGCCGGCGCTGGCAGATGCGCATCCGGAAGAGTGCTATCAATTTGAGCGTCTCGGCTATTTCACGCTCGACCCGGATTCAACGTCGCAAAAACAAATCTGGAATCGCACGGTTACCCTGAGGGATACGTGGGCGAAAGAAGCAAAGAAGTAATCAGCCAGTCATCCTGAGTCGCGCAGACGACGAAGGATCCCACGCTGGACGATGAAGCACACAAGTTAGCTCGCGCGATGTTTCGAGTTTGTGAGAGGTCCCTCGCTTCGCTCGGGATGACCGCGCATTAGAATTTAGTCAGCGCACGATCGATGCGCGTGAGCACTCTTTCTTTTCCGAGAACCTCGAGCAAATGATACAAACTCGGTCCCACATTGCTGCCGGTTACAGCAAGGCGGGTGGGATGAACTATCGCCCCGACTTTTCCGCCGAGCTTCGATGCGGTGCTTTTTAGTGTCGCTTCAATTTCAGCCGCGTTGAATTCTTCGAGCGCGCTCAATGCGTCCCTAACGGCCTTGAGGCGTGGCTTGTTTTCGGCGCTGAAATGTTTCGAAACGCCTTCGGGATTGTAATCGACGTCGTTGGTAAAATAAAATCCGCAATACGCCGGCAGTTCGTCGAATGTGTTGATCTTTCCTTTGCAGGTCTGCAGCGCTGCACGCACGTATTTCTCGGGAAATTTATCGAGCTTCACGCCGCTCGACTTTAGCCTTGCGACGGCAAGATCGTAGAACTCGGCATCGCTGAGTTCGCGGGCGTATTCGCCATTCAACCAGTGTAATTTGTCTGGATCGAATGTTGCCGAGCTGCGCCCGATGTTTTTGAGATCGAAAATCCGGATGATTTCGTCGATATCCAATTTCTCGCGGTTATCCTTGGGCGACCAGCCCAGCAGACAAAGATAATTGCGGACGGCCGCCGGGAGATAACCGCGCCGGATGTAATGCTCGACACGCGCGCCTTCGTCGCGTTTGCTCATTTTTGTTCCGTCGCGGTTGAGAATGAGCGGGATGTGCGCGTAGTGCGGGGGCGTCGCGCCGAGCGCGCGGATGATCTCGATGTGCTTCGGCGTGTTGGAGAGATGATCTTCGCCTCGGATCACGTGCGAGATTTTCATTTCGAGGTCGTCGATCACATTGACGAAATGAAAAATCCATGAACCATCCGGGCGGCGAATCGTCATGTCTGGATGCGTAGCCGGATTGCTGAGATCGAAATCGATTTTGCCGCACACGATGTCATCCACGATCACGTGCTCGCGCGGGGAACGAAATCGGAGCGCGCCCTGGTCTTCGAAGATGTGACGGGCGTCCTGAAGTTTTTTCAGGTAGCGCTCGTAGAGTTCCGTGCGCTCACTTTGCAAATACGGTCCGAAATCGCCGTCGACTTGCGGGCCTTGATCCCAATTCAGACCGAGCCATTCCAATCCTTCGTAGATCGCGGCCATCGCCTCCTCTGTGTTCCGCTTGGTATCGGTGTCTTCGATGCGCAGCACGAACTTCCCGCCGTGATGCCGCGCAAACAGCCAGTTGAAAAGCGCGGTGCGCGCCCCTCCAATGTGCAAATAGCCAGTAGGCGAGGGGGCGAAACGGACGCGGATTTCAGCAGCCATTAGCCACAGATTACACAGATTTTCACAGATGCTGTAGCGGCGACTGTGTCAAGCCGTTATCCTAATAACAAGTATGAAAACGAATACAATTACCGGTGGCTGTTATTGTGGCGAGGTGCGTTTCAGCGCGTCGTCCGAGGTTCGTGTCCGGGCGAATTGTCATTGTGCCAACTGCCGTCGAGCTGTGGGAGCTCAGGCGGTAGCCTGGATTGTAATAAAACGTTCGCAGTTCCAATTCACCAAAGGAACGCCACACAGATATCAGACGCAGACCGGCGCCTGGAGGACCTTTTGCCCTCACTGTGGAACGTCTCTCACTTATGAGCACAACAAACGTGCCGATGAGATCGATATCACTACTGGAAGTCTCGATGACCCGGAAGATTTCCCGCCAACGAAGGACGTTTACCCGGAGGAACGGTTGCCTTGGGTGGATCTCATCCGCGATTGAATTGACATCCTCATGCCTGTTTTGTGGGTGTCATTCGATGAAAATCGTTCCGGCGCGTCGTCGCGCGTGTCGATCATGCGGTAGATTCACCTTCGCCGCCTGGACGTTTCGATCAAGCAAGGAGCGCACAAGCTCGACGACATCGAAGCCAACGTCAGAGATGTTTTGCGCGCGCAGCCATTTCAAAATTGAGCGGCGCTGAAGCGCGACGGGCAACGCACAAAGTTTTGGCAATGAAAGATCCGCATTGGTTGAATTCGGCACGTGGTTGTCGAGCCATTTCTCTTCCTCGGCGGCAATGATTGCTGTTCGCCAAATGTTCTGACGGATATTGCGGCCAAGGAGTTTCTCGAGATACGGAATGATACGGTTGCGGATTCGATTTCGCGTCGGTGCGAGATTCTTATTCGTGGCGTCTTCGCGAAATCTCAGATGACACTCACGCACATATTTATCGATGTCGCTGCGCCAGATTGAGAGCAACGGGCGCACGATCGTCAAGTCGACGCCATCAATGTGTCGGCTGGAAACATCGCGCATTCCTGCGAGACCGGTGAGACCGGCGCCTCGGATCAAGTTTAACAGGAACGTCTCAACCAAATCGTCAGCGTGATGCGCCAGAAAAATTTTGTGGCAACGGCGGCGCTTCGCCGCTCTCGAGAAAAATGAGTAACGCGCCTCGCGTGCAGCGGTTTCAAGTGACATCTTTTTTTTCCTCGCGAGCGCGCGGACGTTCGCTGCGCCGAGTTCAAAATCGACGTTATATTTCTTCGCGAGTTTTTCTACAAAGCGGGCATCGGCGTCACTCGATCGTCCGCGCAATTGATGATTCAAATGGCAAACAATCAGTTTCTTGTAACCAAGATTGACCAGCCAGTGCAGCAACGCGATGGAATCGCGCCCACCGGAGACGCCGATGAGGTAACGCGCAACTGGAGGGAAATTGCGCATTAGCCGCGAGCTGATGGTCAGTGGCTTCATGAGTGCTTTCCTGTCATTCTGAGCGCAGCGAAGAATCTCTGATCATCTGATCGAACCGCGTGTCAGAGGCAAACAGAGATGTTTCGCTCCGCTCAACATGACAATTATTTGAATCCAATTCATGGCGGCGCCGCATCCAATGTTCAAAAGCAATCATGAACGAACAACAAACCTTAGACAAAGCGGGAACTCCGCGGCGTCTCAAAATTATGAACAACGAAGCTGAATCAATATACGGGCTCCTGGTACACTCGGAGGAGAAGGGCCGGGGGATAATGGAAACGGCGGTGTATGCCACGTGCATTTTGAGCGTGCTCGCCGCGATCATGCAATTCATGGGGCAACCAATTCCGGATCCTTTCGCCGGCCTCGACTCGTCGGCGCAACCTGTGCCGGTTGTGTCGCATCACGTCGAAGCAGTGTTGGGTACGAAATCTTGAAACAAACCACGGCGATGTGCTTCGGAGGATAAGGTACGCTCCCGCGCTGCTGATCATACGCCGGGCGCTACGTCTCCTACAGAACGCGCAATTGCTTCTAACGACAACATCGATACGAAGCATTCTTCGAAAGAATGCATGTTCAAAGATCGCAGGGTTCGTGTTCGCACGTGCTGACATACGTTGACAATGAATGAACGTTCATTCATCTTGCCAAACTTATGTCACAGCCTCAGATAGAATCTTCTAACCCAGACCGACGTTCTCAAATCCTTGATGCCGCCTTAGCGTGCTTTGCCAAGCATGGATTTCACCAGGCCAGCATGCACGACATCAGTGCCGAAGCCGGCATTAGCGTCGGCCTGATCTATCGCTACTTCGAAAATAAAGAGGCGGTCATTTCCGCGATGGCGGACCGCCACAAGGAAGAGATTGGCGAAGTGTTGGAGCGCGCCCAGCAAGCGCCGACGCTGCTTGAGTCGCTGGAAATCCTGTTCACCGCGCATTGCTGTGAGAACGAGCCGCGAGTTATCTCCGCATTCGTAGTCGATCTTTACGCCGAAGCATCGCGCAATCCGCCAATGGCCGAGCTCGTGCGCGATGTGTTGAAAACAGCGATGGATGGGGTGACCGAAGTAATCGCGCGCGCGCCCGAAACTCAAAACGCGACACACGGCCTTTCTCCAGCCGAACTCGCAGAACTAATTTTCGCCGTCGCGCGCGGAATGTTGATGTTCGACGTGTTGCGACCACAGGAGACGACCGCTGCGGAACGGCGCGAGCGCCAACTGGAAGTGACACGCAGGCTCTGGCGCCTCTTGTTCAAACCCGAAGGTGAGCTCGCTTATGCATGACGTGGCAAAAGGCATTTCAAATCTTACCGTGCAATCGAAGGTTAAACCACGGCGACGTCGGGGTCTTGGCGTTGCGATGGGTCTGCTCATCGCCATTTTGATCTTTGTTCTCGGCATCAAAGCGCTGCAAATCGGCAAAATGATGAGCAGCCCGAGGATCATGCCCACAGTCACGGTCACCAGCGCGTCGGTGAAAGAAGAAGATTGGCCTCCGAAGCTGTCGGCGGTGGGATCTGTGAGCGCTGCGCAAGGTGCGGTCGTTTCCGCAGAGCTCGCTGGCATTGTGAGCGAAATCAGTTTCGAAAACGGCGCGGAGGCAAAAAAGGGCGACGTGCTCATGAAACTCGATGCCTCGCAAGAGGAAGCACTTTTGCGATCTGCAGCAGCTGAAGCGCAGCTGGCGCGGACAGACCTCGAACGCTCCCGCGATCTTGCCATGAAGAAGGTCGTTTCAGGCGCCGAGCTCGACTCTGCTCAATCAAAATTCACGCGACTGAATGCAGTTGTCGATCAGATGCGCTCCAACATCGCGAAGAAGACGCTTATCGCGCCCTTCGACGGACAGCTTGGTATTCGCCAGGTGAACGTTGGACAAATGATTAATGCGGGTCAGCAAGTTGTCGGGCTGACGTCGCTGGATTCGTTGTACGTCGATTTCGCCTTGCCGGAGCAGCACCTTTCGAAATTGAAGAAGGATTTGGAAGTACAGGTGCGAGTTGATGCCATTCCAGGACGCGAATTCAAAGGGAAACTGACTGCGATTAATTCCATGCTGGACCCAGTCACTCGCAACGTGCCGTTGCAGGCGACATTCGAAAATCCCGATCACGCGCTGCATCCTGGGATGTTTGCGAAAGTGGACGTCATGTTGCCGGAAACAAAAAAGGCTATTGTCATCCCCGGCTCGGCCGTGTCGTATGCGCCGTATGGCGATTCGGTGTTTGTGATCGAAAAACAAAAGGACCCGAAAAGCGGAAAGGAATCACTCGTGCTCCGTCAACAATTCGTCCGGATTGGGGAAGTGCGAGGAGACTTTGTTTCAGTTATCAAAGGGTTGAAGGCAGGTGAGGAGGTTGTGGGAACCGGAGTGTTCAAGTTACGCAATGGAATGGTGGTAACGATTAATAACGATCTGGCGCCCAAACCGGAACTGAACCCAAACCCGGCAGATACCTAAACAGAAAATCCGAAGCACGAATATCGAAATCGAATTTTTTGCGATGAAGTCGTTCACTGATCTTTTTATCAAGCGGCCGGTGCTGGCGATGGTGGTCAGTTTTGTGATCCTCATTGCGGGATCGAAAGCAGTGTTGCCGATTCTTTTTCCCAAACTCGCGGGCTTGGGGGGTCTGAATGTGCGGCAATATCCGCGGAGCGATATCGCTTCGATTAGCATAACCACAGTTTACGTCGGCGCGGATGCGGAGCTGGTTCGCGGATTCATTACAACACCTCTCGAGCGCGCAATCGCGGCAGCCGATGGCATCGATTACATCCAGTCGCAAAGCAAACAAGGGCAGTCAGTCATCACTGCGCGTCTTAAACTGAACTACGATGCGAACAAGGCATTATCTGATATCAGCTCCAAAGTTGACGCAATCCGGCGCGATCTGCCTCCAGAATCTGAAATTCCCGTGATCGAAATTCAGTCGGCCGATTCGCAGCGCGCCTCGGCATATTTGAGTTTTACGTCGGACATTCTCCAGCCAAACGAAGTCACTGATTACCTGGTGCGGCTCGTGCAACCGCGGCTGACTGCCATCGGCGGCGTGCAGAAAGCAGACATTCTCGGCGGCCGCTATTTCGCGATGCGAATCTGGATGAAACCGGATCGTATGGCGGCGCTCAACATCTCGCCGGCACAAGTCCGCACTGCGCTTGCAAGAAACAATTACCTGGCGGCGGTTGGTAGCACAAAAGGTTCGCTCCTTCAGGTAAATCTAACGGCGAACACCGATCTGCACACAGCGGATGATTTCAAGAAACTCGTCGTACGCCAGGACAAAGGGACTCTGGTCAGATTGGGCGATATCGCGGATGTGGTGCTCGGCGCGGAAGATTACAACGCCGAAGTGCGTTTCTCCGGGCAAAAAGCGGTGTTCATGGGGATCTACGTTCTGCCGAACGCGAACTCTGTTGACGTGATCAAGCGCGTGCGCGTGGAGATGGAGCAGATCAAACGCGAACTGCCCACCGGTCTGACGGGTGAAATCGCCTACGACGCGACCGCGTACATCAGCGATGCGATTCATGAAGTAGTAAAGACGCTCATCGACACACTGCTCATCGTGATGGTGGTGATCTTTTTGTTCCTCGGATCGTTCCGCTCCGTGATTGTCCCGGTGGTGGCGATCCCGATTTCACTGATCGGGGCAATGTTTTTAATGCAGGTGTTCGGGTTCAGTCTGAACCTGCTGACGCTTTTGGCGATTGTGCTTTCCGTCGGGCTGGTGGTGGACGACGCGATCGTCGTTGTGGAAAACGTGGAGCGCCATATGCGCGAGGGAATGTCGCGCATGAACGCAGCGCTGAAGGGCGCGCGAGAGCTGGTCGGCCCAATCATCGCGATGACGCTGACGCTGGCAACGGTTTATACTCCCATCGCTCTCCAAGGCGGTCTAACCGGCGCGCTCTTCCGCGAGTTCGCGCTGACTCTTGCGGGCGCGGTGCTCATCTCCGGCATAGTCGCTTTGACGCTTTCACCGATGATGGCCGCGCATTTGTTGCGTCCCGAACACGTCGATCATGGCTTCAGCGGTTGGGTCAATCGCACGTTCGATCGGTTCCGTGACTGGTACGGCAGTCATCTCGAGCGGACTCTCAACGCGCGACCTGCAGTTTATTTGGTGTGGGCAGGAGTATCCGCAATTGCGCTCTTCATGTTCATCATGATTCCGACCTTCGCCTCAAAGGAACTAGCGCCGACAGAAGATCAGGGCGTGATCTTTGGAGTTATGACTGCGCCGGCCAATGCGACGATCGACGATACGATTCGGTACGCCGATGCGGCTGGGAAAGTTTTCCACGACGTCCCGGATACGCGTTTCACATTTCAAATCACATTTCCCGACAACGGTTTTGGCGGGATGGTTTTGAAGCCGTGGGGCACACGCAAAACACCGACCGCGGCGTACCTTCCAAGCATCCAACAGAAGCTCGGAGCAATTCCCGGCATTCAAATGTTTCCGGTGATGCCATCTGCTCTTCCGGGCAGCGATAGCTTCCCGGTGAGTTTCGTCATTACGTCCACCGCCGATCCTGAGCGAATTCTGGAATTGGCGCAACAACTTCAGGGGAAAGCGATGCAGGCCGGCGTATTTCGATTTGCGGACATCGACACAAAAATCGATCAGCCGCAGGCGGAGATTGTTTTCGATCACGACAAAGTTGCTTCGCTTGGCCTGGACATGCAGCAAGTGGGAGCCGATCTCACCGCGGCGGTTGGCGGAAATTACGTCAATCGATTCAACATCGCCGGGCGCAGCTACAAGGTCATCCCGCAGATCAAACGCGTCGATCGTCTCAATCCGCAGCAGTTGGAAAATATTTATGTCAGCGGCCCTAATAATAAGCTGATCCCACTGAGCACGGTGGCGACGATCAAGCACAAGACCGTTGCACGTTCACTCAATCGAATGCAGCAACTTAACGCTGTCGCGATCAGCGGAGTTCCCATACGATCCCTGGATTCGGCATTGAAATTTCTCGAAGACGAAGCGCGTAAGATTCTACCCAAAGGTTACGTGATCGATTACACCGGCGAGTCGCGGCAGTTGCGCACGGAAGGCGACAAGTTTGTTCCTGTGTTCGTATTGGCAATAGTTCTGATCTTTTTGGTCCTGGCCGCGCAATTCAACAGCTTTCGCGATCCGTTTATCGTTCTGCTGGGATCCGTCCCGTTGGCGCTTTTCGGCGCCGTCATCTTCATGTTTTTGAAAATGCCGTTTGGAACATTTTTCACCAACGGCTGGACCACTTCGTTGAATATTTACTCGCAGGTGGGTCTGGTGACCTTGGTCGGGCTTGTCTCCAGAAATGGCATTCTCATTGTGCAGTTTGCAAACGAAATGCAGCGCAAAGGTCTGGACAAACTAACCGCCGTCGCGCAAGCCGCGCGGATTCGGTTGCGACCGATCATGATGACGAGCGCTGCGACTGTCGCCGGCCACTTCCCGCTCACACTGGTGACTGGCGCCGGTGCGGCCGCGAGAAACTCAATCGGTCTCGTGCTCGTCGGCGGGATGACCATCGGAACGATCTTTACGCTATTCATCGTTCCGTCGCTCTACATGCTCATCGCGAAGCAACACCACGAAAAATCTCTTATGGACGTCGGCTGGGAAGACACACCCGAAGATGTTGATCTTACGCCTGAGATGGCGCCTGCGCTTGCGCCGGATGGAAACGGTAACGGATGGAAGAAGGCGTGACTCTACAGGCCTGCTAATCGCGACGCTCGCACCCATCGCGGAACTGCATCAGCGCCAACGCCGCAACATCGCCTTCTCCATAAACAAAAAAGCCGCGCGGGTTTTCCCACGCGGCTTTTTGTTTTCTTGCTTTAGCGGATCTATCGGCCGCCAGTCGCCCCGCGTGCGCTACTCGCGGGGCACTCTTCCAGACTTTAGGCGGCTCGCTGTTGGCGCGGGGATTGTTGCGGTATAGAGCTAAACTCAAGAACATCCTCGGAGATTTTGGTAATCGCCCAGGGTTCCGGAGTAGTCTGCATGACCACAGTGGCTTCCACGATCTTGCGACCGACTGGCCGCAATGATTTAATGGAGAAGCCTTCCGCTGCCGTTACAATGTAGCCTTGGCCACCTTGCTGGCAAAAGAATGTGCCGCTGTCTCCGCGCAACGCTTCTGCCAAGTCAGGATGTTGAATTGTCCCATTTAGTGGTAGTTTCGTTTGCATGGGTTAGACACTCGCGTAATGCTGGATGAGCGCCAGGTAACTTAGGTTGCCTTTTTCATTTCCCGATCGTTGACCGTTCCGGGGATAAGCGCAGCGTAAGGCTACGGCAAAAAAACACGCGACTGCGCGAGTATGCGGCGCGGGGCAGGCAAATGAAACGGACTTCCAGGGTTGGCATGAAGCGCGAGGCGGTGATCGACCCGTCACTGGAAAAGACGTTGCTCAGCCTGCACGCAGCCATGAATGTCGGTTCGTTTTGGAAAGCCATCGAGCAGTTGCTCGCCGCCGCGATTCCAAATCGCCTGATAGGCCTCATGCTTCAACCCAATCCAATTTTGCCAATGATCGCGAGATGGACATTGCCCATGCGTGATGGGTTTTTCACCGCGGAGCCGCTCAAGAGTTATATCGCTGCACAACCGCGTCAGAGGTTCGTGCGGATTAGCGACCTCTTTTCAAATCGAAGCAGCCTGATGAAATCGGCCTTCTACCGCCGGTACATGGCGCCTCAAAAATGTGCGTATGGGGTCTGTCTCCTTTTTTGCAAAAACCAGAGACTCATTTGTGTGATTGCAATCATGCGCACGGCAACGCAAGGCGACTTCTCATCGGCGGAGATGAATTTGCTCCAGCAGCTTTACCCGCAGTTTCTGACCGCCCTTCGCCGGCTCAGGTTGCTCGAGCGCGAGCATTCCCTGCGAATGGATCTTGAAGACTTCCTGAGCCGATTGCCAATGCCGACAATTCTCTTGCGATGGAATTTGAAGCCGATTTACCAAAACCGGGCCGCGCGCGACTTCTGCGCGCTCTGGGAAAAAGGACCCGAGGAGGCGCAACTGATGAACGCGACCTCACCGATTCCGTCGGAGATTTTGGATCGATGCCGTCTGCTCAAACAGCAATGGGCGCACGCGCAACGCCCTATTGCGCCTCTAACCGGCTTCAAAGAAGAACGGGTGCGTCATCCGCGATCGCCGCATTTACGAGCGACTATCCATTTGAAACAGCTGAGCTCATGCGGCGTGGCGCAGCCGCATTTTCTTATCGAGTGCGAGGATTTGCGCCGTCACGCTGCTCTATCTACGGGGCCGGCAGCGAGCGCCCGTTTGCCGCATCTTGTTCGACTCACCAGGCGCGAACAAGAAGTTGCGCGGCTTGTCTGCGGAGGCCGGAGTAACCAGGAGATCGCTGATGACGCCTGCTTAAGTTTGCCGATGGTGAAAAAGCACCTCCATGCAGTCTTCCGCAAACTCGAAGTTCCCAGCCGCAGCCGGCTTATTACGCTGATGCGGTGAGGGCGAAAACTGGCGTCCCCGGCGGGAATGGAGCGAGTCGGGAGCACCGCGACATGGACATAGCCCCGCAGGGGTGAGCGAACGGGCGTGAGCGAATCAATCGAAGCGAGGGTGAAAGAATTTCCCGAAGAGTCTCATGCGCACCGGATCACGCAATCTATCCCCGGCGGGAATCGAACCCACATCTAAGGTTTAGGAAACCTCCGTTCTATCCGTTGAACTACGGGGACGCTGATTGGGAAAGAATAGACTAATTGAGTGAAGATGGGCAACATGCTGTTCCTCTCCGCAGCGATTTGGCGAAGGCAGACTTTGCCTCGACAGTCCGCGTGAAGCAGAAATATGAGTCGGATTGTTTTCACGTTTCACTCGCATGTCCACCGAGATCAGTAAACAGATCGCGCTGGAGATCGCGCATGTTTTGTTTATCGACATTGTCGGTTATTCGAAGCTGTCGACTAACGAGCAACGCGCCGCTGCCGATGAGCTCAATGAGGTGGTTCGCGCGTCAGAGCAGTTTCAGGAGTCTGAGGCCGCCGGTCGCTTAATCAAAATTCCAACGGGCGACGGCATGGCGTTGGTCTTCTACACCAGTCCGGAAGCGCCTGTGCAATGCGCGGTGGAAATCAATGGCACCCTCAAAGAACGTCCGCACTTACAACTTCGGATGGGCGTTCATAGCGGTCCAGTGAGCGGCGTCATTGACGTGAATGGTCACGTCAATCTCGCCGGTGTCGGCCTTAACATGGCGCAACGGGTGATGGATTGCGGCGACGCCGGACACATTCTCCTTTCTAAACGTGTCGCTGAAGATCTCGCAGAGTACGAACAATGGCGACCGCTCCTGCACCAGCTCGGCGCTTGCGAAGTAAAACACGGAGCGCGCATCTCAGTCGTGAACCTTTACGCCGATCGTGTGGGCAACCCGCAGCTGCCAAAGCGGTTCCAAGCCCTGAAGAAGCACAGCGCGCGAGTGCGCTGGGCCACGATGGCGGCAGCCTTGGTCGCGCTTGCGATGATCGTCGGTGGCATCGCAATGTTTTCCCGTAATCGTGTGCGAGGGACGCTGGCTGCACCAGAGAAAAGCATCGCGGTGCTTCCATTTGAAAACCTGAGCGAGGAAAAAGCCAACGCCTACTTTGCCGATGGCATCCAGGACGAGATTCTGACGCGCTTATCCAAAATCGCTGATCTGAAGGTGATCTCGCGCACTTCCACACAGCATTATAAAAGCGCGCCTGAAAACTTGCCTGAGATAGCGCGGCAACTTGGCGTTGCCTACATCCTGGAAGGAAGCGTGCAAAAGAGCGGCGACGCCGTGCGCGTGAACGTGCAGCTAATCAAAGCAGCTAATGATTCCCATCTTTGGGCTGATACCTTTGATCGCAAACTGACCGACATCTTTTCGGTCGAGAGTGAAGTGGCCAAAGCCATCGCCGATCAGTTGCGAGCGCACATCAGTGGTCGGGAAGAGCAAGTCATCGCCGCCAAACCGACGGACAATCCTGAAGCTTACGATGCCTATCTGCGTGGGCTGGCTTATACACTGAAAAGTGCCGACACAACCGCCAACGCCCTTGGCGCGCAGAAATACCTTAGAGAAGCAGTGCATTTGGACCCGAAGTTCGCGCTTGGTTGGGCGCTGCTGTCATACGTTGATGCGGCCAGCTACCGCAACCAGGCTCTTCAACCAACGGTCGCCCTCCGTGAAGAGGCGCGGCAGGCAGCCGAAACCGCGCTGACTCTTCAACCCAATCTCGGCGAGGCACTGCATGCCAAGGGATATTACCACTACGCCTGCCTGAAGGATTACGACACCGCGGTGCGTTACTTTGAGCAAGCACGCCAGCTCCTGCCCAATAGCAGCCGGATTCTTGAATCGCTGGCCTATTTGGAGCGGAGGCGAGGCCAGTGGGACCGGAGCGAGTCGTACTTCAACGAAGCCGAGCGGCTCGACCCGCGCAACCTTCACCTACTCACCCAGCACGCGGTTACCTATATCGAGCATCGTCGTTTACCCGAAGCACTGCGAAAGTTTGATCAGGTCCTCAACATCACGCCCGACGACGTGGATACGCTCGCGTAT
>WNGL01000408.1_pt1 | contig 50065 bp, 54 predicted proteins | sample 5400591 | NCBI WGS metagenome assembly WNGL01 (sample SAMN13153377, study PRJNA577476) | soil metagenome | isolation source: 80 cm soil or saprolite under Garry oak tree replicate 1 | place: USA:California | collected 2016-06-15 | reverse complement strand
TGATGCGGGGTTTTCCACCAAGAATGCCTGGCGTGCGGATGATCATGGACCCCAAATCGGTTGCCGGCTTTTCAGCGACTGCGCTCATGGGTCGGAAGGGCTTCTGCCATGGTCATACAATCTAACTTCAATAACATAAGAGAAAATGGCCCGGATCACTCGTGACGCCTTGCGGCGTGCTTGGATCAAGGACGAATGAATGGGCCTTTTTATCCGCGCAGCAATATGGCTTCCGTCGCCCTCGCGGTCAAGCCTGCATTCGGTTCCGCAAATCCCTCCCCGAAGAAAAGGATTCTAACCGGAGGTCTGAGGTCTGAGGTCTGTAGTCTTGCAGTCCCGCGGTCCCGTAGTCCCGCCCGCCGCGCCCCGCGCCCTGCGCTTTGCGCCTTGCGCTTCCCGCCTCGCGCCTTGCGCTTCCCGCAACCGCCTACGGCGCGGCGTAATTCCGCCCGCCGACGGGCACTTCTCCCGAAGTAGTCGGCGTGACGTTGGCGGGTGTGCCTGACATCGGCAAGTAAGGCGGCGCAATGGACGGCCCCCTGGCCATTGGCGCCAGGGCCACCGGCCCGGACCCAGTCGCCGGACTGGCCTGCGCCAGCTTCGCCACGTCATCCAGCACGGCCGCAACCGTCAAAACTCCCCCTCTAAAGCCCGCCAGCGCCTCTTCGATGTACGGCTTCAAATCCGGCAGCGCAGACGCAACTGCTTCCAGGATTTCTTTGGCTGCGCCGGGAGCAGCTTGTGAGACCGCGATGGCAATCCCGCGATAATCCCTGGGTGTCGCTCGGCAAACCGCCGTAACAATTTTCCCGGCCTTGGCCGGAGCGCCGGCCGCCGCCGCTTTAGCGATGGCCCCGGCTTGCTTGGGTTGCAGGGCAGCAGCAGTGCCGGCGGCTACCGACGCCATTTCCGGTGTCGTTCTGGCAATGGCGCCGACGATGGCCGGCGCTGCTGCCGGGTTGATGCCGACGCCGGCTTTTACCACGTTGATGGTGGCCGTTTGCCGCTGGCTGGCTTTGGTCTCTTTGACCACCTGGGCCGCCTTGGCCGGCAACTCGATAGGGGGCACGCCGCTCAAAGTTTCCTTAAAGGGATTGGGCGCGTCACCCGCGAACGAATTCAGGGCGCCTAAACCAACCACCGCGATAACAATTGCCGCAATAAATTTCATATTCCTTCTATTGTCCGTCATGACTTCCGGCCAAGACTGAACTCGGCCTTCTGTTCCTAACCGATCCTCTGCCTCTCGTCAATCCTTTTGCGCGCAAAGCGCTTCGCGCTTACCGCCTTGCGCTTTGCGACCCGGCTCAGGCCCCGTTAAGAGCGGCACGCTTCCCCACCCACCTCCCCGCGCGGGACATGCCGCTCCTGACGGAGCCTGATTCTTTTGTTTCTTCATCAAACCGTCTAATCGCGCAAAATTCAGCCACATTCCGACCACGACTCTATGCCGCGCCCCAGATTTCCACAATCAGGCCAAACCCGGTTCCATTCCCGGTGAATCTTCAGTTCCGACTCCAGGGGAACAACTGGGTCTAAGCGCAAAGCGCTAAGCTCCAAGCGGTAAGCGCCCTGCGCCCTGCGCTTTGCGCTTCCCGCTTCGCGCCTTCGTTCGCGCGTTTGCATTAGCACATCACATTCCAACTCAAATGTGGTCCACGGGTTCAACCACCGGTGACCAGCGCGGCAGCCACAGCCGAACCTCGCGAAGCGCTTGGAGTGCGTGGAGCTTGCTCCCGCTTTGGGGCGCGGTGGGTGGCCGAAAGCGCCAGCAAGCTGGCCGCACTCCACACGCTTCGCGAGGTTCGCCAGCCGAGCGGCACAACTGTCAAACAACAGGACCATTCTTCCGATAGCCTGCTCATTCCTGTGAAATGCTGAACAGTTTTTTTCAGCATTTCAGCATTTCAGCATTTCAGTTTTTCAGACTCTCTCCCCTCTCCCCTCTCCCGTCCTTACCCGTGAAATCCGTGAAATCCGTGGTTAATTCTGAGGTCAGAGCTTCCGTAGTCCCGCTCGCCGCGCCGTAGCTCCGAGCGAAGGCGGGTAGTCTGGCGGTCCCCTAGTCTTGGCCGGGCAGCCTCCTTTCTCCTGTCTCCCGTGTCCTATCTCCGGCGTGAGTCACCCCGAATCCTCGCCTAACGGCGGCTGCCCCCGACAATCCGGCGCAAACTGCTGAGGAGTCAAACACGTCGCCAAAATAGAAAGACGAGAGGACCGCGGAATACGCGAAATACGCGGAAGTGTTCCATTTTTCCGCGTATTCCGCGTATTTCGCGGTTTGAATTCTTTTCTTAGGCGAGGATTTGGGGTCACCGCCAACCGTTGATCGATCCCGTAAGCCCGCCTATAATTCTCTAAGGACGGGATCCGCGAGATTATCAATTTGCAGCCAAGACACGATGGAAAAGCAAAATCCTACCAAGTGAAACAGGTAAAAAATCTAATTCGACAGTATCAACTATGAACATCGAGTATTCGGTTCATATTGTCTGGAGCCAAGAGGACGGCGCATACCTTGCCTATGTGTTTGAGTTGCCTGGATGCATTGCAGACGGACAGACCCCGGAGGAAGCACTCAAAAATGTGAGGGAGGTTGCCAGGCAATGGATTGAGGTTGCCAAAGAAGAGAAGCGTGAAGTGCCGCAGCCAATGTCACGTGAAGACTTTGATCGGGGCCATGCGGCTTTCCAAAAAGCGGTGCAGAAGCACATTCAAACTGAAGTTCAGAACGCGGTGCAACGAGTTCTCAGCCAAATCGCCTCCATGCACGAACCGTCGGATTATTCCTTCAGGAGGCTGGTAGTTTCGTCCTCAGAATCTGAGACTGCGGGCGGATCACGACATCGCTAGAAGCTCCTCCACTGTCCTGTAGTCTTGGGGGTAGATGGGAGAGAGAAAAGGCTAAGCGCCAAGCGGTAGGCGGTAAGCGCTTTGGCCCTCGCTCCTCGGGCCTGTTAAATCCGTGAAATCCGTGAAATCCGTGGTTCCGGCATTAGCGGAGATTAGCGAAGATTAGCGGTTCCATTCAGTTTGTAACCTCTTCTCGAAACCGCTAATTTGCGCCAATAAACGCTAATCGCCCTTTGCGCGCCCACGACGTGCAGCTTTATCGAGTCTGCGACGACTTGACTGAACCGGTCATTTATCTAATGGCGCTGTTTAGTCCCTGGGCCTTCGGTACCACCCAGCCGTGGTCCATCTGGACCATGAACTGCGCAGGTTACATTTTGGGCATGCTGCTGGCCGTCAAACTGGCCATCCGCCGGCTCAAAGGCTACCATCCCGGAAGATGGAAGATGGAAGGCCCCATCCCATATCCCATATCCCATATCCCATATCCCATCCCGGCCCTGGCTATTCTGACCGTTGCCCTCCTCAGTTATTGCCTGGTCAGCGCTCTCAACGCGCGCTCCACCTGGCATCCAAACGAACTGAGCTTCGCTTATCATCAATACATCAAGTGGCTGCCTCATAGCTTCGACAGCACCCGGACCTGGGTCGCTTTTTGGAGTTACCTGGCGTTGGCCTGTTCGTTTTGGGCATTGCGCGATTGGCTGCTGGGCAAGACAGCCGGCGAACAACGGGCTGAGCACCAGCCGTCCGGCCACGCCGGCTCCGGCCCAGCCCAAATCATCCCGGCCCGGCTCCGCCGGTTGTTGTGGCTATTGGCTGTGAACGGCGCGCTGCTGGGCTTGGAAAGCGTCGCCCAGCGTTTGGAAGGGTCAGGCAAACTTTTGTTCATCGTCAAACCGCAGGTCAACCCGGCTGGCGAAACTCAATTCGGCCCTTACGCTTACCGCGCCAACGCTTCGCAATACTTCAACCTCCTTTGGCCGGTTTGCCTCGGCTTTTGGTGGACGCTGCAGCGCGCCAGCGGTTTCAAGCGCAAGACCCATCATCTGCTGCTGGTTTGCGGTGTCATCATGGCGGCTTGCCCGATCATCTCCACCAGCAGAGGCGGCGCGCTGGTCACCGTCGGCATCGCCGGCGCGGCTGCGTTCTTCCTGGTCATCAGTCATTGGTTTATCGCCGCCAGCCGCCAGGAAGACCTGACCGCCAGAAGAATGACTCTGGCGCTGCTGCTGCTGTTTTTTGCGGCGGCCATTTCCCTGGGCTATTGGCTCGGCTGGAAACAGTTGAAACCGCGCATGGCCCAAATCGTCGAAGGCTTCGCCGACCGCGAAGAAATGTATGAGCGCGCCCGTCCGATGGCGGCAGATTTTCCGCTCTTTGGGACCGGCCCAGGGACTTTCGAGCCTGTGTTCCAACTCTACCGTATCTCAACTGACACCTACTGGCCGGCCCAACTCCACAACGACTGGCTTGAGACCCGCATCACCTTCGGCTGGGCCGGCAGCGCCTTGGTCGCGCTGGCCTTTGCCGCGGCGGCCTTCCGCTGGTTCGTCCCCGGGGGGATCCACGGTGGCCGGCGCTTCATGCTTCTCATCTGGCTGGCGGTAGCGGGGTGTCTGGTCCACGCGCGTTTTGACTTCCCCTTCCAGATTTATTCCATCGTCTTCCTCTTCCTGATCGTCTGCGCCCTGCTCTCCGTCCTCTCGCGCAGGACCACAGGCGGGAGAGGGAAGAGGGTTCCCGCCGATGGTCAATCCTGAAGGGATTGCGCCCTCCAGCCCAGGGTTGCGAGCAACGAGCTACCCTGGGAAAGCCGGGGGAGAAATGGGTTCAACCCCAACGGGGTTGTGGCCAACGACCAGCCGGGTGCGCCATAACCCCGTTGGGGTTGGCACTACCAACACCGCCGACCCAGGGTAGCTCGTTCCTCGCAACCCTGGGCTTTGGGCCTGAATCCCTTCGGGATAAAACGCCATCGAAGATCGCTCCGTTGGTTCATGGACCCAAAAGCTTGGCTAAACGCCTACTCAGACCCCAACTTTCCGGAAGACCCCCTACTCTCTTCTCTCTCCCCTCTCCTATCTCCGTAGCTCCTTGCTCCTGACTCTTTGTCCCCTCTCCCTGATCAACCCCTCGCTGCTCAGCTCAACGCTGGTCTGGCGCCCAAGAAACTCCAATAACACCGCCACTCGCTCACGGCCCGGCATCACCCGCGTCACCACACCTTGCAGCCCGTCAAACGCCCCGCCCGAAATCTCGACCGTCTCGCCAGGGTGCAGTTCATTGATGATGACGTGTACCTGGTCGGCCCCCACCATCGCCCGTAAATCCTCAATCACCCCTTCTGGAATCGCAGGCCAACGGTCGCCGAAACGCAACACCCCGCGCACGCCTTGGGCGTGGTGTACTTTGCGCAGGCACACTGCCAGATCGAATCGCGCAAACAAATAGTTCGGAAACAAAGCCTCCGTCACCCACACCGGCCCCCGCCGGCTTGGGCGCTTGAAGCGAATGCGCGGCAAATAAACCTCGATGTCCGGCTCTTTTTTCAGGTGCCCGGCGGCGATATGCTCGTGTTTGGGTTGCGTCCGAACGCAAAACCAAGCCCGCTGCCAGTCACGATTGTCCGACAAACCATTCATTTCAGCATTTCAGCATTTCAATTTTTCAGACTCTCTTCCCTCTCCCGTCATCATCCGTGTCATCCGTGAAATCCGTGGTTAATTTCAGAGTTCAGAGGTCTGGTAATCCCGCAGTCCCGCGCCTTGCGCTTTCCGCTTCCCGCCTTGCGCCTTCAGTCCTGTAGTCCCGTAGTCTGGTGATCCCGCCTACCGCCCCGCACTTTCCGCCATTTCAGCGTTTCAGCGTTTCAGGGTTTCAGCTTTCAGCGTTCTTCCCGCCCCGCGCTTTCCGCTTTCTTTGTGTTCTCTGCGTTCTCTGCGGTTAAACAGTCTGCTCATCCCGCTTCCCGCCCCGCGCTTTCCGCCTTGCGCTTACCGCCTACCGCCCCGCGCTTACCGCCTTGCGCCTGGCCCGCCGTCGGATAGATCTTGTAGTAATCCCTGTACTTGTAGTAATAGTAATCGCTTGATGTTGGTCGAACCGCATTGAACACCAATCCCATTACCCGGACCTGGCGGTGATACAATAATTCCAGGGCCGCCCGGGCCACCCGCGCCGAGGTATGCTCGGCCCGGATCACGAACAACACGCCATCCACGTGCGGCGCAAGGCTGGCCACATCATCGGCTGCCATCACCGGCGCAGTGTCCACAACCACGTAATCATACTCCGCAGCCGCCGCTCTGAGAAAATTCTGCGTCACCTCCCCAATAAAAAATTCACTTGACTTGTCCGTCACCGCGCCGCGCGCCAGAAGAAACAGGTTGGCGAACTTGGTCGCCTGCACCGCCTCAGCCCAGTTTAGTCCCTCCGAAAGCGCCTCCGAAAGGCCGGGGCCACCCGGCAACCCAAAACGATCGTGCAACACGCCTTTGCGCAAGTCAGCGTCCGCCAACAACACCCGCGAGCCGCTGTTGGCTAGCGTGATGGCCAGGTTGGCTGAGGTCAGCGATTTGCCCTCGTTCGGCACCGAGCTGGTCACCAGCAGCGTTTTGGGCCGCGCGCCCGCCTCCGCCATATAGAGCAGCGATGACCGAAGGTTCCGATACGCCTCCACGAAAGCGTGCCGCTCGTCTTCGGATTGGATCAGCTCCATCTCGCCCTTGGCGGTCGCCGACTCCACCTTTGGAATCTGGCCCAGCACAGTCTCATCGAAGAGCTCCTGCAGCTCGGTAAATGAATTCATCCGGTCATCCAGACGGTCCAGCAACAGCAGCAGCAGCAACGCCGCTCCCGCGCCAACCAGCGCGCCCATCAGTAGTTTCTTCGAGAGCTTGGGTTTGTCAGCCGACGCCGCCGACGCCGGCTCCATTATCGTGACGCTCTCCGGACTGATTTCCTTGTTCACGTCCAGCGTTTGCATCGTCGCCAGCAACCGGTCGTACAGCGCCTGGATGCGCGTCGAATTGGCCTTGAGCCTTTGGTATTCGGCCGATTTCCGGTTGATGTCCAACACCTTTGAATCCCACTCCTTCACGTCTTTCACCAGGTTATCAATCTGAAATCCAAGGGAGATCTTCCGGCTTTCCAACTGTTCGGCGCTTTGCTGGCGGAAAATATCCAGCAACCGTTCGCGCCGGCCGATCTCTTCCTTCAACGCTATCATCTTCGGATGTTTGGGCCGCAAGTATCGCGCTAAATCCTGCTCGTCGGCTTTGAGCAGCAGAATCAACTGTTTGGCCCGCAGATAATCGGTGTCCAGGCGCTCCCCGGGGCCCGCAGCCGTCTTGTCGGTCGCGTCGGGTGTCGTGATCGGCACCGTCGCGGTCTGGTCCTGCTGGCGTTGGAGGTTTTGGTCCAGCGTCAGCGTCTGCAAAAGTTCGTGCTCCGATTTGAGGGCGGCCAGCCGCTGGTTGAGCGCCGCCAGGTAATTGCCGGCGCTGTTGCCCTGGTCCTGCACCACGCCGTTGGTCGCCTGAAAGGCCGCCAGCTCACCATCCGACTTGCGGAGTTCCTTTTCCAGCCGCAACGCTTCCTCGGCCAACCCGGCAACAGTTGTATCCGACGTTTGCGTCCGCATTTCCTTCTTCAGGTTGACGTATTCCTCCATGCACGCCTGCACAAAAGCCTGCGTGTACCGCGGTTCGCTCCCCGTGCCCTGCAGCATGAAAATCGTCGTCTTGGGCAGCACCGAAACTCTCAGCCCCACCGGCTGCGCCGTCAGTTCCGGTTTTTGGGCCCCGACCCTGGCGTGGGCGCGGTTGATCACTACCCCGCTCTGCATCAGCGCCGCCTGTGTCCCCAGGAAATTGCTCAACTCCTCCGTATAGACCGAGCCCTCCGGGATGGCCAGCTTGATGCTGACGATCATCCGGCCCACCGACATGTAGGACGCCGTCTGGAACCGGGAAAGCACTGCCTCGGTCCCCAACCCCAGCCCAATTCCCACCACCGGAATCCACCACTTCTTTCGCAACAAATTCTGGTAGCGACTCAGTTTCGACACAAAATGTGCCCGGGCCGAAGACCGATCTCGGGGCAGGCTCTCAGCTTGCTCGTTCATGGGGTTGGCCGTTCTCCCTCGCCCCATCCGATGGGGAGAGGGTTGGGGTGAGGGGCCGTCTTTTCCCGTAGCGGTGGTACCGTCCAGATGCGTCCTGTCTGCTCTTTCGATCTCGCCGCACGTTCTCAGCTTGCTCGTTCATGGGGGTTGGCCGTTCTCCCTCGCCCCATCCGATGGGGAGAGGGTCGGGGTGAGGGGCCGTCTTTTCCCGCAGCGGTAGTACCGTCCAGATGCGTCCTGTCTGCTCTTTCGATCTTGCCGCACGTTCTCAGCTTGCTCGTTCATGGATGATGGGGGCGCATCTTGATACTGCCGCCATGGACTTCTCCCTCTCCCCGCCAGCGTAGCGCGGGGAGAGGGGCAGAAATACTTTGGCGGGAGCGGTTTTGCGGCGGAGCGGGGCGGGGAACATGCTTCCAATCGTAAGTTCATGTCCTTCCGCGTATTCCGCGTATTTCGCGGTTTGTACTGCCGGATTTAGGTTCACGGGCTCAAAAATTGATCAATCGCGAGGGGACAATGATGAAATCGTCCGGCTGCAACAGCACGTCCTTCTCGGTCTTCCCGTTTTCCAGGATGTCCACCATGTTTAACTCGAAGTTCTGTTTGCCCACCCCGTCCGGGCCCGCACCCCGCACCACCTTGACCTTCTTCTTATTGGCAAAATCGGCAAAGCCCCCGGCCCGCAAGATGGCCTTGCCCGCCGTCAGGTTCTCGTTCACCGCGATGTCAATCGGCCCTTGATTGCGCACCTGGCCCCAGACATATATCCGGCCCCAAAACTTGTTCGCCAGATCCAAAGCGATGATGACCGTCGCCCGATAATAATATTCCTTCTCAAGCTGCCCCTTTAATTCATCAGCCAATTGTTTGCAGGTCTTGTCCGCCGCCGCCATCCGCCCCGCGTAGGGCATATCCAACTCCCCCGAATCGGCCACGACCAGGCTCTTGGGCAAGTCTCGGTCCTCCAGAATCTGCAGGCTGATCTTGTCGCCCGCGCGGAGTTTGTATTTGTCGTCCGGCACATAAGCGCTGAGATTCGTCGGCAGCGCCGGCGTGACATTGGTCAGTGGCAGCGCCAGGGCCGGCGGTGCGTTGCTGGCAGGTTGTGTGTGACCCACAGCCACCGTGCCCAACAGGGCCAGCAGAGCCAAAAAGCCTGCTGTAGCGGCGATCTGCGACCGCCGGAGCGCCGCCGCAATGCCCGTCAGGGCCAGCGGAGGCCAAGAGCCTTGCCGCGCTGACCGCCACCCTGTCCATCCACAACGCGCCGAGCGCGTACTTCGGACAGCAACCGTTCGAATGTCGTCACTCATGTCCAATTATGTCCGATTTGCTCAGGATACCGTTGCAATATGCCGCAGGACAAGTGCCAGAAATTATCCCCTCTCCTCCCAGGGAGCAGAGGGATGGGACGGGGAGAGGAGGCCATTCTCTCACACTCACTCCACAGTATTTGCTTTATTAGCGTTTATTAGCGCAGATTAGCGGTTCCGCAGCCGCATTTCGCCTCCGGGCTAAAACCGGTAACTAAAATTCAAGCTAACTATGTTCGCAGTATATTCCCGGCCCGGCAAGCTTGAACCGCGCCAATAATACTGGTAACCGAGGCTGCCTGATAGCTTGCTCGTAATCGTATGCCCCAACGTCAACCCCGGCCCAAAACGATCGAAGGTTTCTGTCCCCGTGTTCAATTGCGATCCGTGTTCATAACTGAATGTCGTGCCCAGTGCGAACTTGCGCAACAGGTTCCAGTTTGCCGCCAACCGCGCAAAATACATGTCCACCGCCCCTCCAAAAAGCCTAAAATTGATGCTCCGCCCGCCGCTCAACGTATAATCCAATTTGGCGTTGAGGCGGTGGGCGACGTCCAATTGCGCATAAATACCGGAAAAATCCCCCAAAACCCGTGAAGACCCCGGAACAACCGGTAAAGACCCTGGCGCTTCGGGGGAATAAACGGTATAACCGACGCTGCCCCGGCAATGGATGTATTGACTGAGCTGGGTTTCGTAAAAGCAGCCCGCGCTCCATTGCGAAGCATCGGTAAAGGTCGTGCTGGCGCCGCTATAATGCAGCAGCCCGCCGCCCAGCTCTATCCCGAGCTGCGCCCCCGGCCTGAGCGCGTAACCTGCCGAGGCCGAGAACAACTCCGATTGGCCATTGGGTTGACCGCCGCTTCCGGCCAGCGCGAGGTAATTGACATGGTCGTAGCCGGACCGCAGGATGACTTTGTTAAGGTCCCACAGGGCGCTGGCGCCTAAAGCATTCTGCAACTGGGAGTAGCTGCCGGTGCCGGTCACCGTCGGGTCCTGGTAGGCGTTCTGGGTTATGGAAATGCGGTCGTGGAAATTAAACCAAAAGTCGCCCACATAGAGATCGAAGGACAATTCGGTTCCCGGCGCGACGAAAATTCTGTCCAACTCCGGGTGTTGAACGTAGGCGGAATAACCCACGCCCACGGTCAGGTTAATCGCGTTTTTGTCAGTGATCGGCCAGAGCATTTCGGTGTTGATCTGCGGCGTCAACGCGAGGTCTGACTGCGGGTTATTTTGGCTGAGGTTGACGTTGTCGTTGAATTGCAGGCCGACGCCGGCGCCGAACCGCCAGGTGGTCGGTCCGACATGGAGATTGTAGTAGCCGATGGTGGTAGCGGCTTTGCGGCGCCCCTCGGCGGCTTCGGCACTGGCCATGGACATGCGCAGGGCATCTTGCGCCCGCCCGGCCGTCGCGGCCCCAAGCAGCAGGGCCACGAAGGCGCGAAGCGCGAAGCGGAAGGCGCAAAGCGCAGGGCGCGGGGCGCGGCGGGCGGGACTACGGGACCACGGGACTACGGGACTCGGAACGCAGATGGGAGATGGAAGATGGAAGATGGGGGGCGTACACCGGCGGGGTTGCTGTTTTGTCGCTTCCATCTTCGATATTCCATCTTCCATCTCCCATCATGTCTGCGCAAGGATGGAAGGCGGGACGCGGAAGAGGGTAGATGGAAGAGCGGAGATGGAAGATGGAAGATGGGAGATGGGGGTGCTATGTTTTGAGTCAGATATGTGAGCCGGTGTCTTGAAACAGGACGCTCAAAGTTGAATCACTCAGCTTTTGGACTTGCATCTGGGAAGTGGAACGCAGATTGCGGGATTGAGAGCGTTCCGATCGTTCAAAAACGCCCATTGATGGTGGATGGCAAAAAGGGCCGGCCACGAGCACCTGGTTTGTGGCCGATTGTTTAGCGCATGAAGGTTTTGCTGAAAACCTCAGCAAACGACCAAGGGCGGCAGCTTTGCGCCAAGCGCCAAGCGCGAGGCGCAAGGCGCCGGCCGCTTCCCGCTTTGCGCTTCCCGCCTACCGCTTCCCGCTTTGCGCTTCCCGCTTCGCGCTTTCCGCTTCCCGCTTGGCGCTCACCTGGGCGGGGTTGCCGCGGGCGAGCGATTCGGCGGGGACATCTTGCATCACGACGCTCCCGGCGCTGACGACGGCGCCAGAGCCGATCTCGACGCCCGGCCCGATAAAGGCCTGCGCAGCAATCCAACTGCCGGCGCGCACATGGATGGGTTTGGTGATCAGAGCGAAATCGGCCCGATGCCGGTTGTGGGAGCCGGTGCATAAGAAGGCGCGCTGGGAGATGCACACGTTGGACTCGATGATCACCGGCGCCAGACTGACGATGAGCACTTCCTCACCCAGCCATACCTGGTCGCCGATGCCAACGCGCCAGGGGAATGTAATGTTCACCCGGGACCGTATGACGACGCCCTGGCCTACGCGCGCGCCGAAGAGCCGCAGCAGCCTAACCCGGAAGGACGATGGCATCGGCCAGGCCGGCAGAAAGAAAAGCGCCTTGACCGCAATCCACAGCGCCTCCTTGACCCTGGACGCTCCGCGGTCGAAGTCTTCATTTGAGAATCGGCTTAAATCCACGAAGGCCCATTCAATAGGGGCGCAGGCCGAAGGGCAAGGTACAAGACCACGAGACTACGGGACCACAGGACTACAGGACTAAGGACCTCTGAATCAACCACGGATTTCACGGATGGCACGGATGAAGATGGAGCAGGCTATGCGTTCCCATTTTCAGCGTTTCAGCTTCTCAGCGTTTCAGCATTTCAGAGTCCCTCATCCTCATGTCACCTCTGCCTGAATTGATCATTGAACCGGGGCGCGCCGAGCGCAATTACTGGCGCGATCTGTGGCGCTATCGGGAGTTGTTCTATTTCCTGGCCTGGCGCGACATCCTGGTGCGCTACAAACAAACCGTCATCGGGATCGCCTGGGCGCTGATCCGGCCATTCGCGACGATGGTGGTGTTCACATTCGTGTTCAGCAAAATAGCCAAACTGCCTGCGCCCGGCGCCGTGCCCTATGCGCTGATGGTTTTCGCGGCGATGTTGCCCTGGCAATTCTTCGCCACTGCGCTGAGCGAGTCCAGCAACAGCCTGATCGGCAACGCCAACCTCATCTCCAAGATTTATTTCCCGCGCCTGATCGTGCCGGCAGGCTCGGTGATCACCAGTTTAGTGGACTTCCTCATAACCCTGGCGCTACTGGCAGCGATGATGATTTGGTATCAGTTTGTGCCCGATTGGCGCATTCTGACCTTGCCGCTGTTCATGGTGCTGGCATTCGGCGCTGCCTTTGGCGCGGGCCTCTGGCTGTGCGCCCTCAACGTCGAATACCGCGATTTCAGGTATATAGTGCCCTTTGTGGTGCAATTTGGTCTTTACGTCTCGCCGGTCGGCTTCAGCAGCAGCATCGTGCCCGACAAATGGCGCCTGCTTTATTCGCTCAACCCGATGGTGGGCGTCATTGACGGTTTCCGGTGGGCGTTGCTCCGGGGCCAGACGCCACTGGATTTGGGCGTCGTGCTTTTGTCCTGTGGTCTGATAGTGCTGCTGGTGGTCACGGGCACGTGGTATTTCCGGCGCACGGAGAGGACGTTTGCCGACGTGATTTAACCACGGATTTCACGGACGGATGGCGGATGTTGACGGGCGCGCCTAAATTGCGTAAATTGAACGACCATGACGCTCGACAAGGTCAAAGAAGAGCTGGCGAACATGCCGGAGGAACAGCAGAACCATGTTGCAGCGTACTTGGTCCATCTTCGGCATTTGCGGGACCCCATAACGCGCCAGGAACTGACTCGGCGGATTGACGACAAGGACCCTGCTCATTGGATTTCTGTGGACCAATTGAAGGACCATTGGAAGGAATAGTGGGTGGACCCCTATCGGGTTCTTGTTACGCATGAGGCTCTGTCCCTGCCTCGGCCTTCGCCTCGTGATCGGCAGAGGATTTTTTCCTTTCTTGAAGGCCTCGCCCATAATCCGTTTCAGAGGGGTGACTACGAAGAAAGGGACGAAGTTGGACGGCCCATTCAAATCAAGGTAATCGGCCAGTACGCATTAACATTTTGGGCCGACCACGCCGTGGGCGAAGTCAAAGTGACCAGAGTCGAGAAGGCAGACAGAAGATAAGTTCCCGTCGGTCCCGTAGTCCGGTAAGCGCCAAGCGGTAAGCGGAAAGCGTCCCGCGCCTTGCGCCTCGCGCTTCCCGCTTTGCGCTTTGCGCCTTCAGTCCCGTAGTCCTGTGCGCCTCCTCGTAACCGGTTCCTCCGGACTCATCGGCTCGGAAGTGGTGGATTACTTCTCCAAGCTCGGCTGGGAAGTCCATGGGGTTGACAACAACATGCGGGCTGAGTTCTTCGGCCCGGGAGGCGACACCCGCTGGAACCAGCGCCGGCTGCTGGCTGCCCACGAGAATTTCCGCCACCACGAACTGGACATCCGCGACCGCGCCGCCCTTGAAGCCCTGCTGCACGCTCAACGCCCCTCCCTCATCGTCCATACCGCCGCCCAACCCAGCCATGACCTCGCCGCCTCACGGCCTTTCGATGACTTCGATGTCAATGCCGTCGGGACCCTTAACCTCCTGGAGGGAACACGCCGAAAGGCTCCCGACGCCGTGTTCGTTCACATGAGCACCAACAAAGTCTATGGCGACAAACCCAACTCGATTACCTTGAAAGAACTGCCCACCCGCTGGGACTACGCCGACCCGGCATTCGCCGCAGGCATCCGTGAGGATTTTCCCATCGATCAAAGCAAGCACAGTTTATTCGGCGCATCCAAGGTTGCCGCCGACATCATGGTGCAGGAATATGGCCGTTACTTCGGGATGAAGACCTGCTGTTTGCGCGGCGGCTGCCTCACCGGCCCCAACCACAGCGGGGTCGAGTTGCACGGTTTCCTCAGTTTCCTGGTCAAGTGCAACGTCGAGGATCGCACTTACAAGGTTTACGGCTACAAAGGCAAACAAGTCCGCGACAACATCCATTCGCTGGATGTCGCGCGGTTCATCCATGCCTTCTACCAGGAGCCGCGCGTTGCGGAGGTCTATAACATCGGCGGCGGCAGAGCCAACAGTTGTTCGATCCTGGAGGCCTTCGACCGGATCGCGCAGCTCAGCGGCAAGAAAATGCAATTCGAGTATGTGGACAAGAACCGCCAAGGCGATCACATCTGCTACATCAGCGACCTGACCAAGATGCGCGCGCACTTTCCGAGCTGGTCCCTGAGCAAATCGTTGGACGCCATCTTCGAAGAGATTTATGACGCCACGCGTGGGAGATAGAAGAGGGGAGATGGAAGAGGGGAGATGGAAGAGGGGAGATGGAAGATGGAAGATGGGAGATGAGAACAGGAGGACTTATGACATTTGAGGATTTGGAAAGCTGGCAGCAGGCACGACAACTGACACGTGACATCTACGCCCTGACGCGGGAGGGTACAATTCTCAAGGACTTTGGACTCTGCGGGCAGATCCAAAGGGCGGGGGTTTCGACCATGTCAAATGTCGCGGAAGGATTCGAGCGACAGCACATGCAGGAAAAGCTTCAGTTTTATAACGTGGCGCGAGGCTCAAATGCCGAGGTTCGCTCTCTAAGCTATGTCATTGAGGACAACTACCCATCCATAGCAGCGCAAGCCATTCATTTGCGCGAAAACTCGGTGCGGACGGGCAGGCTGGTAACTGGCCTCATTCACTCAACGGAATCCCGGAAATCGAAATTCGCCGGGCTCCTATCTTCCATCTTCCATCTCCTATCTCCGGCCTGAGGAGGGCAGATGGAAGTTTGAAGATGGAAGATAGAAGATGGGAGCGGGTAGTCTCGTAGTCCTGCAGCCTTCCATCTCCCATCTTCCATCTCCTATCTCCGATCCAATGCGTTTTCTCATCACAGGCGGCGCCGGCTTTGTCGGCTCCAACCTCGCCCTGGCCCTCAGGCGGAAGTGGAATGATTCCGAGGTCGTCTGCATGGATAACCTTTACCGCCCTGGCTCGGAACTCAACCTGCCGCGTCTGCGCCAGGCCGTCGTCCAGTTCCATCGCGGCGACGTGCGCGCGCCCGAGACCTTTCCCCAGCGCCCGTTCGATGTTCTCATCGAATGTTCCGCCGAACCTTCCGTGCTGGCCGGTCACAATGGCTCCCCCGATTACCTCTTCCAGACCAACCTCGTCGGCGCCTACAACTGCCTTGAAAAAGCCCGCGCCTGGAACTGCCGCTTCCTGTTTCTATCCACCAGCCGCGTCTATCCCATCGCCGCCCTCGAAGCCCACCCCTGGCGCGAAGGACCCACCCGCTTCGCCTGGGCCGAGGACGGCGCCGACGGCATCTCCTCCCAAGGCGTTGCCGAACACCTGGACCTGCACGGCGCCCGCTCCCTCTACGGCTACACCAAATTCGCCGCCGAACAACTCATCCAGGAATACCGCGCCGGTTTCGGCCTCAAAGCAGTCATAAACCGCTGCGGCGTCATTGCCGGTCCCTGGCAATTTGGCAAGGTGGACCAGGGCGTGGCTGCTCTCTGGGTCATCGCCCATCACTTCGGCCACCCGCTGTCCTACATCGGCTACGGCGGCCAAGGCAAACAAGTCCGCGATTTTCTGCACGTGGACGACCTGTGCGACTTGCTGGTCGAGCAAATCGAACTATTCGATGCCTGGGACGGCTGGCTCGGCAACGTCTCGGGCGGCGTGGCCAACAGCGCCTCTTTGTGCGAGCTGACCGCCCTTTGTTCCGAAGCCACTGGCCGCGAGATCGCCATCTCGTCCGTGCCGGCCAACCGCCCCAACGACCTGCGCATCTTCGTAGCCGATTGCACCCGGCTGTTTCAGCGCACCACCTGGCGCCCCAAACGCGACCTCCGCCGCATCGTCCACGACATCGCCCAATGGGTCAGGGAGAACGAAACTGAAATCCTGAAAACTGAAAAACTGAAAAACTGAAATGAGCAGGCTATCGGAAGTCGGAGGTCAGAAGTCGGAGGTCTGAGGTCGGAGATCAGAGGTCGGGAGCCCTCCGATCTCGGCCCTCCGCCCTCCGATCTCCGATCCCCGAGGGCGGAAAATATGCAACTCAACTCAGCAAAGGATTTGGACGTTTACAAGCTGGCTTATGATCTCGCGATGCGAATTTTCAGAATCAGCCTGCGCTTCCCGCCCGAAGAAAAGTTCGCATTAACTGGCCAAATCCGCGGCTCTTCCCGTTCGGTCTGCCAGAACCTGCGCGAGGCTTGGGCCAAGCGCCGTTACGAGGCGCACTTCGTTCGGCCCGTGAAATAAAATGTATTACGTTTACGTGTTGCGATCCGATGTGGACAAGATGCTTTACACAGGTTGCACTGATAATCTCAGGAAGCGGTTTCGCCGGCACAATGAGGGCCGAGTTCCAGCAACCCACCGGCGTGTGCCCCTTGCGCTCGTCTATTACGAGGCCTGTCTTTCCATCGACGACGCCTATCGGAGAGAAAAATATCTGAAAACCAGCTACGGTAAGCGGTATCTGAAATCCCGATTGCGCTCCTATTTCAAGCTCAGCCCGTGAAATAAAAAGCATTACTCCTATTTCACGGGCTAAGCAAACTGACCGATTGCGACGGCGAAAATGGCGAAACTGATACCTGCCTGGACTTTGCCAGAGACTGCAAGTACATCTCCGAAAAAGAACACGCGGATCTAATCGAAATCTGCGCCTCGATTGGCCGAATGCTCGGCGGCATGCTGCGCAACCCCGGCCCCTTTCTGATCGCCGACCGCTGACCTCCGACCTCCGATCTCCGACCTCAGCTTCTCAGCATTTCAGCTTCTCAGCATTTCAGCATTTCAGAAGATGAGCGTCATCACCGTCGAAAATCTCGGCAAAAAGTACCGCCTCAAGCACCAGGCCGAGCGCCAGCGTTACGTCGCCCTCCGCGACGTCCTCGCCGACAAGACCAAAGGCCTCGTCCGCCGGCTCTGGCGTGTGGTCAGAGGACAGAGGTCAGAGGTCGGAAGGCCGACCTCCGATCTCCGATCTCCGATCTCCGACCCCCTCCGATCTCCGCCCTCCGATCTCCGCCCTCCGACTTCCGAAGACTTCTGGGCCCTCCGCGACGTCTCCTTCGAGGTCAAACAAGGCGAAGTCATCGGCATCATTGGCCGCAATGGCGCCGGCAAATCTACCCTGCTCAAAATCCTCAGCCGCATCACCGAACCCACCACGGGCCGCGTCCGCATCCAAGGCCGCGTCGCCAGCCTCCTGGAAGTCGGCACCGGCTTCCACGCCGAACTGACCGGGCGCGAAAACATCTTCCTCAACGGCGCCATCCTCGGCATGACCAAAACCGAGATAAAACTTAAATTCGACGAAATCGTCGCCTTCGCCGAAGTGGAAAAATTCCTCGACACACCCGTCTCTGGCTTCAATCCGTGACTACGCCCCCTGCTACCCCCGTCGCTGCTGCGCCTGCTGAGTCCAGGCGCTCTGCCTCCATGTCCGGATCTCCATCCTCGGACGGATGGGACCTCATCATCCGCCCGAAGACAGGCTGGTTCGATCTCCACCTCTCGGACCTCTGGCGCTACCGCGACCTCACCATGCTTTTTGTTTGGCGCGATTTCGTAGCCCAATACAAACAAACCATTCTTGGCCCGCTGTGGCATCTCATTCAGCCGCTGTTCACCACCGTGATGTTCACCGTCATCTTCGGAAAAGTGGCGGGCCTACCCACCGATGGCGTGCCACCGTTGCTGTTCTACCTGGCGGGGGTGACCGGCTGGTCCTATTTTGCCGACTGCTTGAACCGCACTTCGGGCACGTTCATTCAGAACGCCGGCATGTTCGGCAAGGTCTATTTCCCTCGCCTCAGCGTGCCGCTCTCCATGGCCATCTCCGGCCTCATCAAGTTCGCAATCCAATTCGGCCTGTTCCTGGTGTTCATGACTTTCTATTGGGTCAGAGGCCAGCAGGTACATCCCAATGTCCTCGTTCTGCTCACCCCTGCTCTGCTGCTGCTTATGGCAGCACTGGGCCTCGGATCGGGCATCATCGTCTCGGCCTTGACTACGAAGTATCGCGATTTGCAGCAATTGGTCACCTTCGGCGTGCAGTTGCTCATGTATGCCACACCGGTCGTTTATCCGTTGTCTATGGTTCGTGGCGGCCATTTCCGCTGGCTCATTCTAGCTAATCCGATGACGCCGATTATCGAGACCTTCCGCTACGCCTTTCTCGGCTCTGGCCTATTCGATCCCATGAGTCTCCTGTACAGCAGCCTTGTCACCATCCTGCTGCTCTCCGTCGGCGTCATTCTCTTCAACCACGTGGAGAGGACGTTCATGGATACGGTCTAAAGGTAATCAGCAGCTCCGTAGCGATGTCCACCGTCATCCAAGTCGATAGCTTATGGAAAAAGTACCGCCTCGGCGTACTCGGCACTGGCACGCTCCGCCATGACTTCAACCGCTGGTGGCACCGGGTCAGAGGTAAGGCGGACCCGTACGCCAAGATCGGACAACATGGCGGCGAGATTACTACACGGCGAGACCAATCCCACGGCCCAATGACCCCAGGGCCTGTTAGCCCTGGCGGCCCGCCCCTGGGCGACGACGAAGTCTGGGCATTACGCGGCGTCTCCTTCGAAGTGAGACAGGGCGAAATCCTTGGGATCATCGGCCGCAACGGCGCGGGCAAGAGTACACTTTTGAAAATTCTATCTCGTGTGACCGCGCCAGCCAGTGGCGAAGTGCGGGTCAAGGGGCGTATAGCCAGCCTGCTCGAAGTCGGCACCGGCTTCCATCCGGAACTAACCGGGCGCGAAAATATCTTCCTCAACGGCGCCATCCTTGGTATGACCAAGGCAGAAATCCGCAAGAAACTGGATGAAATCATCACCTTCGCCGGAATCGAAAAATTCCTAGACACGCCCGTCAAACGCTATAGCAGCGGCATGTACGTCCGCCTCGCCTTCGCTGTCGCCGCCCATCTCGAACCTGAAATCTTAGTCGTGGACGAGGTCTTGGCTGTCGGCGATGCGGAGTTTCAGAAAAAGTGCCTCGGAAAAATGCAGGACGTGAGCCGCATCGGACGAACGGTCCTCTTCGTGAGCCACGACATGAACAATATCACACGGCTTTGCCGAAATGGCCTCCTGCTCAACCAAGGACAGGTGGAGGCACACGGCGAGATAACCGCTGTAGTCGCTGAATACTTGCAAGAAGGTGTTTCTGAGGATGGCTATGCTGACTTGAGTAAAAGAGGCGATCGATCGGGCAGTGGAAATGCCCTATTCGAATCGGTGGAACTGCTCCGTTTCTCAGGCCGGGCTTCCACTTTCGCTTTCCACGACTCGATGACCCTGCGAGCTGCGGTCAAGGTAAAGGCGCCGATCGGCAGTGCGCGGGTCGTGTTTATAATCTTAACAAGCGATGGTATCCCGGTTCATGGATTGGAAAACTTGAACGAAGGTTTGCAATGGAGACCGGAGCCAGGCTTCTACTTGTTCGATGTTACTGTTCCCCAAGTCGAGCTCTTCCCCGGCCGCTACGTCGTTGACCTCTGGGTGTCCGACGAACAAAGAGCTAGGGTGGACTACTTGCGGGGAGCGATCTCATTCGGAGTGGTACAGACGCCGGACACCAACTTAGGAGCACCTCTGGAACGTAGTAACGGCCTCGTGTTTGCTCGGTCACACTGGAAGTGCGAGAAATCGAACGACCACTCGTCATGAATGAGTCAACTGACGAGAGTCTCGGCCTTGGCAACGAGGCTTACTATCGTAAAGACTATGGTGAGCGGCCGCCTGAACACTATCTCTGGCTCTTGGCGGATATTGTCAAAAGCGGCCGTCCTGGAAACATCGTGGACTTGGGCTGCGGGCCGGGGTTGTTTGTCGAGATCGCCTCCAGGTGGGGACTTGAGGTCATGGGTTGCGATGGATCCGAGGACGGCTTGCGGATTGCACTTCGCCGACAGCCCAAACTGAAGCTCACTCACTGTCTCTTGAGCGGGCGCTTGCCGTTCGAGGCAGACGCCGTCGATAACGTACTATTGAACCAGGTGATCGAACACCTGCCAACCCAGGTATTCACGAACGTTCTGGTTGAATGTCAACGCATCTTGCGGAAAGGCGGCATGCTCTTCATCCACTCGCCAAACAAAGCGAACAAACGGGAAGTGCGCAAGGATCCAACCCACATAAACCCACTTTACCCTTCCGAGTTGCGCAACATGCTCGTGAGTCACGGATTTGAGATCGTAGTGGAACCTAACGGCCCGAGATTTCGCACCAGGATCCCGCTCCTTTCCGGACTACCGGCAGCCTTGATGAAAACGAGGGTGCGGGATTGGATTAGCGCTACGACAAATGCTTATGCCAAGAAAAAATGACTCAATCGGACGAGATTACACAGAGACGGCCGTCCGCTCGTCATCTGTGAAGGAAAAGAACACGCCGGATTCACGGTCGGTGCGCAAGAATTACCTGGTATTTGGGCAGCCGCTAATCGAGGAAGAGGAGATTGAAGAGGTTGTCAAGAGTCTGAAAGCGGCTTGGCTAGGAACGGGACCCAAGGTCGCCGCGTTCGAGAAGCTTGTCGCCGAGTACAAGGGGATAAAACACGCGGTGGCAGTTAACTCCTGCACTGCCGGCTTGCACCTTAGTTGTCTTGCCCTTGGCCTGGGACCCGGAGACGAAGTTATCGTCCCGGCGATGACCTTCTGCGCGACCGTGAACGCCGTCATCCATGCAGGTGCGACCCCCGTTCTGGCCGATGTCGAACCGGCAACTTTCAACCTTAATCCCGAGGACGTGCCTCGTAGAATCTCCCCTCGCACCAAAGCCATTATCCCGGTTCACTTCGCCGGCCGCACCTGCAATATGGAGGCGCTCGGCTCCCTCGCCCGCCAACACAATCTCAAAATCATCGAAGACTGCGCCCACGCTATCGAAACGAGCTACAACGGGCGCCCGGCCGGCACGATCGGGGACTGCGGTGTCCTCAGCTTCTATTCCACCAAAAACATCGTCACTGGCGAAGGTGGCATGGTCCTCACGAACAACGCTGACATCGCCGCACGCCTCAAAAGGTTGGCCCTCCATGGAATGTCCCAGGACGCGTGGAAGCGCTTCTCCGACGATGGCTACAAGCATTACGAAGTTGTCGAAATCGGTTTCAAATACAACATGATGGACCTGCAGGCCGCGATTGGCATGCACCAGATACGTCGCGTAGAGCATTATTGGCAGCGGAGGCTGGAAATCTGGAATCGCTACAACGAGGCGTTTGCCGACCTCCCCGTTACCTTGCCAGCCCCGTTGGAGCGGGGTTCCCGCCACGCCTTGCACCTTTATACATTGCTCATTGACGCCACTCGTTCGCCGGTTTCGCGCGATCAATTCATTACCGCCCTGCATCGCCGTAACATCGGCACTGGCGTTCATTACCGTTCTATCCCCGTTCATCCCGTTTACCAACAGCGCTTCGGGTGGAAACCGGACCATTATCCGAACGCCAATTCTATCGGACAGGCAACTGTTTCTTTGCCCCTCTCAGCCAAGCTGACAGATGCCGATGCCGCCGATGTCATCAGCGCCGTCCAGGACATCCTGTCCGGATCAAACTAGCCCCACCCTTATGATTCGAGTCCTGCACACGCTTGACACGTTCATGAACATCTCCGAGAACTGGATTTATCCCCAGATTACGCAAGTTCCCGGTACCTGGACTCGCGCTTTTTGCAACACGGTCAAAAACCGCGAGTCCTTCCCAATCAGCAACTCCAGGCTTATCTTTGATCCGCCTCCCTGGAATTACGGCCTCGGAATCCCGAGACTGCTCAACTCCGCGACTTGGCGTTTAGGGAAGCCTGGTGCCTTTACCACATTTCGGATCCGCTGTGGGCGGCCGCAGATTCTACACGCCCACTTTGGCACCCGTGGCTGGCAGAGCTTGGCGCTGAAGCGGCGCCTCAACGTCCCTCTGGCTACCTCATTCTACGGATACGACGCCTGGCAACTGCCAATAACCGAGCCCGTCTGGCGCGAGCGGTATCGCGAACTCTTCGCGGAAGGAGAGGCGTTCCTGGTCGAAGGACCGGCTATGCGCAGCCGCCTCGTCGGGCTAGGTTGTCCCAAAGAAAAAGTCGTCATTCAGCGCATTGGCGTTGATCTCACTCCCCTGATCTCCGAAACGAAGATCTTTTCCAAGGGACTCAAAATCGCGATGGTGGGTAGGTTTATCGAGAAGAAGGGTTTAGCTGATGGACTGAGCGCCTGTGCGCTCGCTGTCTCACGAGGGGCAAATCTCAGCGTCAGTGTCATCGGCGATGCCTACCCAACCGATGCCGCCGGCCAGCAAATCAAGGAGGATCTACGCCGGCTGGCAAACCAACCAGCGTTGTCCGGCCGCGTGGTGTTCACCGGCTTGCTGCCACTGGCTCAGACCCGCGCCACTCTCAAAGAGCATAATGTGTTTTTGTGTCCCAGTAAGCATGCCGCAAATGGTGATGCCGAGGGAGGATCGCCCGTGTCGCTGACCGAAGCGATGGCTCTAGGACTACTATGCATCGGTACGCGACATTGTGACATACCGGAAGTGATTGCTGATGGCAAGACCGGCTATCTCTCCAACGAAGGGGACACTGAAGCAATTGCGAGCATCCTGTGCTCGATCAGCGCTCGCAACGGCGAGACAGTTGAAGTCGTTCAGGCCGGACGCCGGCACATTGAGGATCTGTTCAACCTCCAACGCCAATTGGGGAAAATGTCCGTCGCATACAAATCTTTGCTAAACATGAGGCAGTCGTGACCCCCCTTTCCAACGGTCATGGAGCCGCCGCTGCGCGCCCAGCCCTCATTTCTGAAGCTCAGTCGCTCAGTTCGGTCCCAAAAGCTGCTGCCCAATGTTGCTATCTGCTAAGCAGCGATGGGGAAGATTCGTATCCCGAGACAACGTTCATCGCGATCGCTTTGCTCCGACGAGTTTACAAAGACGCCTGCGTGACTCTAATCGTTGACGAAATTACGGAGCGAAAGGTTCCCCATCGGGTGCGCCCGGCCCTCGATTCTGCGAATCAAGTAATTAGAGTGAAGGCCGATTTCCCAGGCTCCTCTGCGAGAAGCAGATATATCAAGACCTCAATGCGCTCCCTGGTGGACGCGCCGTTCGTCTTTCTTGATTCCGACGCCTTAGTAATTGCGAAAATTGACGAGGCCTTTTTTTGCGAGACGCCCATCGCAGCGGCTTTGGATCTCAATTCCACATTTCCTTATCCGCATAGTCCGGAATGGATCCAGCCGATTTACGACCACTTCGGATGGGCATATCCCGTTAAGCACTACTTCAACACGGGCGTTGTCTATTGGGCCGACACGCCGGAAACGTGGCGCCTGTCTGAATTGTGGCACGAGCGATGGCAAACGGTTGTTGGCAAGTTCGGCACCTATCAGGACCAACCATCGTTTAATAGCGCTGTCGCAGATTTGGGCATTCAGGTGAAAGTGCTGCCGACAGAGTGCAATGCCATGGTCGAGGCGCATCCACGGTTTGCCAAAGGAGCAAGGATATTCCACTTTTTTGCGAGCAAGCCCAGCTCGGTCTCGCGCAGCAAGACTTTGCTCGGCCACCTGCTGAACGCCTACCAACTGACAAAACAAATCGATTGGCAGGCCGTTGAGTCGGCAACCGCGAATAGCGACGCTTGGGTTGGCTTAACAGAGGACATTGGAATCGAGTGGGCAAGAAGACATTACAGGCGGGTTGCTACCACCATCTGGAAAAGGGGATGGCGCATTGCGTGGCGCAGAGCCAAGAGGCTAAACACTCTTTTGCGAGACGGAAAATCCCCATTGAAGCACTAAAGGGGCGGAAATATGAGCCAAGCACGACCGACCATTTCAGTTCTGTTACCCTTTTATAATAGCGGGCAGTATCTCGCTGCCGCGATTTCAAGCATTCTGCAACAGACGTTCAACGACTTTGAGCTACTGCTTCTTGACGACGGCTCCACCGACAACCCGGAGAAGCTGCTCTCGGCGTTCACGGACATGCGGATTCGCCACCTTCGCTCCCAGCGCAACCTGGGGCTCAGCAGGCAGTTAAATCTTGGCTTAGCGGCAGCGAGAGGAGCCTACATCGCTCGTATGGATGCCGATGACATTGCAGAGCTAGACAGATTCGAAAAGCAGTATCTCTTTATGAGGGAACACTCCGAAATTGGAATTTGCGGGTCGCAAGCCCAACTCTTCGACCAGGATGGGGACAGGGAAATCTGGGAATATCCAACCGCTCCTGAAGAGGTTCACGCCACCTTGTTCTTCAAGTGTCCATTCTTGCATCCCGGAGTTCTGATGCGCGCAAAGATTTTCGAGGAAGAGCCGAGTGTGCGTTACGACGAGACTCTTATTGTCGCTCAGGATTACATGTTGTGGCACGAACTGCTAAAACACACCAAGGGGGCAAATCTGGCCGAATGTCTTACGCGATATAGGGTATCTGCCGGGCAGTTGACCAGGGCCAAATCCGAAGTAAAAGCGGACGAAACCCGCCGGGTCCGCTTGCGGATGCTGCAGGATCTAGGCCTTGAGCCAACGGAAGCGCAGCAAACCTTACATAGTTTGGTACTCGGGGACAACTGGGAACAGACTCCGAAGTTTTTCGAATCAGCATCCAGGTGGCTTGAAATACTCCACCAGGCGAACGACAAGTCGGCTCTATTCCCTCGATACGCATTCGCGAGGATGCTGGCCAAGCATTTCTTTTTCCAATGCCAATGTGCGACCCGCCGCAGCTTCAACGGGAAACGCTTTTATGCCAACCTCAGTTTTTCGGACCATTATTCACCCAGGTTCCTTGAGAGCATAAGGATCAACGCCAAGTCGCTCATCAAGGTTTAGCCAACCTCAAAGCACGTTCCACTTTCGTGAAGGTTGCCGTCCTTGTTGGAAAGTTTCCGATATTGTCGGAAACCTTTATTCTGAACCAGATAACGGGCCTGATCGACCGAGGCCATGATGTGACAATTTTCGCCATGGAGAAGGCGGAGCACGTGTATCACGACGATATTATGCGCTATGACCTGCTGAGCCGGACCAAGTACCCTGAGCCGGTGCCGCTGGGAAAGCTAAGACGCCTCGCGAGGTGCACAGGTGAGTCGGTGAATTGGGCGCGCGTCAGCCCTATGCACGGTTTGAGGAGTATCGCGCTCTCGCTCCCGTTCGACTCGCGCGGCGTAGCACACCTGATGACTTCCAAAATGCTGCGTGGCCAAACTTTTGATATCATGCACTGCCACTTCGGGTTTATGGGAAAGAGAGCCGCGAAACTGGCTGCCATGCGTCTGCTCGACTATCCATTTCTTACTTCGTACCACGGAATTGATCTAAATTTTGGTTTGCAGCCGAATGAGTACAAGCAGCTCCATCAACTCGGCGCACTTTTCACCGTCAACTCAGAGTTCTCAAGGAAACGCGCCCTGGAGCTTGGCTGCCCTGAGAAGCGCATCGCCCTCCTGCCTGTAGGACTACACCCTGATTATTTTGCCTTCGCTGAGCGCAGACTCGATGGTGACGGTGTCCTTCGAATCCTGTCCGTCGCTCGCCTAATAAAGGCGAAAGGAATCGGCACCGCCATCGAGGCGATTCATTTACTGAACACGAAGGGCCTCCAAATCCGGTTCGATATCGTTGGAGACGGCCCCCTGCGGGCAGAGCTCGAGCGTCAATCGGCGAAGCTCGGGCTGCAGCAGGTAGTCACCTTCCACGGTAGCCTGGTTCAGCAAGAGGTGAGGAAGCGATTCAGTGAGGCCCACATTTTCGTTCTTCCGAGTATCCCTAGTGGCGATGGATTGGAGGGGCAAGGCTTGGTCTTGCAGGAGGCGCAGTCCATGGGCCTTCCAGTCATCGCATCAGATTGGGCTGGAATCCCAGAAGGATTGGAATCCGGCAAGTCCGGTTACCTTTTTCCTCCAGGCGACTCGGAGGCGTTGGCAGACCGAATAAAGTTGTTAGCGAAGAATCACCTTCAGTGGCCGGAAATGGGCCGTGTCGGGCGTCGCCTCGTCGAGACCAGATATGACGTAGATCGCCTCAACGATAAACTGGTGGACCTTTACACCGAGGTATGCGCCGACCACCCTCGCCCGTCCAGTGCCTGAGTGCAAACGGCGGCTGATAATGGGCGCCGCCAATCTGGCTCGGGCGCAGGAGTGGAGTTGGGAGAGAGTCGCGCAGCAGACACGGGCAGTTTATGAAGGGTGCCTTTGATCGGAGATGGAAGATGGAAGACAGGAGAGGGGAGAGAGTCTGCAATGCCCAAAGACTGAAAACTGAAAGGCTGAAAGAAATCCTGCCCGAATGAATGATTCCAATTTCAGCTTCTCAGCGTTTCAGCATTTCAGCATTTCAGATGAATGATTTCGTCATCACAGTCGAAAACCTCGGTAAAAAGTACCGCAACAAGCACCAGGCCAAGCGAGCTGGGCTGGCTGGGTCGGTTCCGCCGGAAATACTTTGCGCCGATGTGCCGGCTCGACACTTCAGAGCCTATGGCTGCTCTAACTTTCGATGATGGGCCGCATCCGGAATTCACTGGCAAGTTGCTGGAAACCTTGCTGCGCCATCGGGCCAGGGCGACCTTCTTTATGATCGGTGAACATGCGCAAGCTCAGCCGGAAACGGTTCGAAAGGTGGCGGAGGCAGGCCATGCCGTTGCCAACCATTCCTGGAGTCACCCGCATTTTACGGAGACTCCAGGCCGCAGCCGGCGCGCCCAAATCCGCGGCTGTCAGGGGGCCATCGCGCCTTTCGGGCAAAAGCTGTTCCGGCCACCGTTCGGATCGGCGAACGTCTGGACCCATCTTGAGGCGGTGTTGCTTGGGTACCGGGTGATCATGTGGGACATTGACCCAAAAGACTGGTCAGGGCGCAGCGCCGGCGCCATAGCGCAGGATGTGATCACCAATATCCGCCCCGGCTCGATCGTTCTGCTGCACGATGGCGCCTACAAAGATGCAGAATACACCGACCGCCAACCGACGGTTGATGCCGTGGACCAAATCTTGGCGGCGCTGGCCGGGAAGTACCGGTTTGGGACGATTCCGGAACTGCTGGGACGGGACAAGGATAGGAGATGAACCGCGGTCCCATCCGTGAAATCCGTGGAAGTCCCGTCCTCTGGTAAGCGCCAAGCGGAAAGCGTCCTGCGCCTTGCGCCTCGCGCCTCGTGCAGGGTTTGACACTGGCTCTCCCAGATAATAAACTAGCTCCATGTCGCTGGCGCAATTGAAAGATGAAGCCGCTCACCTGTCGTCCGAGCAGCGCCGAGAACTGGTTGCCTTCTTGATCGCTTTGGAAACTGAGCAGGATGAAGCACTTAAGCAGAAAATGGCGGCCAAGATCCGCGATCGCGACCCGGCCAAATGGGTGGATCTGGATGATGCGCAAAAACGATATGCGGAATAACTCGCCGCATGGGAGAGGGAAGAGGGTAAGCGGTAAGCGGTAAGCGTCCCACGCCTTGCGCTTTGCGCTTTGCGCCTTCAGTCCCGTGGTTCCATTTCTTCGCGTATTCCGCGTATTTCGCGGTTTGATTCTTTTTCTTGGGTGAGTTTGGGAACCCCTCCCCGCTTGCCAAGCCCACCTGCCTCTGAGATAACCCTGCTTAAAGTATGACACTGGAGTTATCGGATCTGGAGACCCTTAAAGAAAGCGCCCTGAAACGATTCGAGGAGCGCCTGAGCGGCGCCGGCGATAATCGCGAAAAGATCGAACGCGAAGCTTTCAGGCTCGAGTCACAATTGGAACAGCTTTACTCTTTCACCGCGGTCGTTGCTCGCCGCGAACCTGATGTTGCCAGGACTGCCGAGCTCTGGGACAGCCTGGTGAAGACATGCGACCTTTTCGCAGGAAAGATATTCCAGCTCTCCCAACAATATTCGTTGGCCACCGCCGCCTACGACCATATTCTTGATATCCGCAGCGCCGCGGAAGAATTGCGGGTGCTCCACAGCCCATGATCGGCGCGGAGGAAATTGCCGCTCTGGCTGAACTCTATGATCGTTACGCGAACGCCTTTGAGCGCACTTCACCTGAACGCCTGCAGGCTCGCCGCCAATTCTATGCCCGGCTCGAAATGCTCTACGAACGGGAAGGTCGCGGTGTGACCTACGACGCGTTTCGTTTTGAAATGGTCAAACTCTGCAAGGATTACCTCAAAAAGAATTAGCGCCTCCGGCTACTTTTCAAGGAGTCCCGCAGTCTGGTAGTCCCGTAGTCCTGTAGTCCGGTAAGCCCCAAGCGGTAAGCGCCTTGCGCCTCGCGCTTCCCGCTTTGCGCCTTCAGTCCCGTAGTCCTGTCGGAAGCGGGAAGATAGAAGATGGAAGATGGAAGCGAGAAAACAGCAAAGCGCCGGTGTGCGCCGGTGTCCCCTCCCATCTGCCATCTTCCATCTCCCATCTCCGATGTGAGTCCCGTAGCCCCGTATTTCAGCTTTCAGTTTTCAGCTTTCAGTTTTCAGTTTTCAGCTTTTATAATTGGTAACGTTGAATCGACCGCAATCCGATTTCAGCTTTCAGGTTTCAGCTTTTCAGCTTTTCAGCTTTTAGAATAGTCCATCTTCCATCTACCTGCTGTGAGCCCCCTCGTCTCCATCCTCATCCCTTGCTACAACGCGGAGCGTTGGGTCAAGCAATGCATCGAAAGCGCCCTGGCCCAGACCTATCCGAGCAAGGAAGTCATTGTCGCAGATGACGGCTCGACTGACGGCAGCCTGGAGGTGCTGGAGTCGTTCGGCGACAAAATCCAGGTGCTGCAAACCGGCCACGCCGGGGCCAATGTCGCGCGCAACAAGCTGGTGGCTGCTTCACGCGGGGACTGGCTGCAGTTTCTGGATGCAGATGACTACCTGTTGCCGGAGAAGATCGCCGACCAGATCCAACTGGTCGATCAACTTAACCAGGCGGTTGACCTCGTCTATTCGCCGTTAATTCTGCGTTACGAAGCCAGGGACGTTGAGGAGGCGGTGCACATCGAAGAACGGGCCGATCCAGCGCTGAACTTCATCCGCTGGGAACCGTTCGGCACGTTATGCCTCTTGCTGCGCAAAGAGGCGGTCCTGGACAGCGGCGGCTGGAAGGAAGACCAACCCTGTTGCCAGGAGCATGAGATAATCCTGCGCTTCATCCTCAACGGCAAACGGTTCGCCCTGGTCAACAAGCAGAATTCAGTCTATCGGCACCACAGCTCCGAGACCATTTCCAAGAAAGATCCCTTGCGGGTCGTCCATCAGCGGATGGCGTTGACTGACCGGTTGGAACAACATTTGAACACGACGGGCCAGATGACCAGGGCGCATGAGAACGCCCTCTACGTTGCTCGCATGGAATCCGCCCGAAGCGCCTACCGATGGAACCCCGAGTTGGCCCGGCAACTTCGGCGGAAGGCAGTCGAAAACGGCCAGCACTGGGCGTCGGCATCCCCGGCGTTGCCGATTCCTTATCAACTGGCCCTGCGCACCTTTGGCTTCGAACGCGCGGAACGCTTGGCAGAGTGCGTTCGAAGATGGCGAAATCCCGAAAGCGCAATGGAGCGCGGTTAGGTCTCTGAGGCAAATTTTCCTGTGCAGTTCTCGGTCATTATTCCGACCTACAACCGCCTCCAGTATCTCCCTTGCGCACTGGAGAGCGTGTGGCGGCAGACGATTCCAGATTTCGAAGTCATCGTCGTGGACGACGGCTCAACGGACGGCACCGGAGGGTATCTGCAACGCCTCAAAGATCGAGTTCAGATCGTGCGCCAGGCCAATGGCGGCCCGGGCGCGGCGCGGAACGCGGGGGTAGCCCTCGCGCACGGCGAATACGTTGCTTTCCTTGACAGCGACGACCTTTGGTTGCCCTGGACCCTGGCGGTGTACCGAAAGGTCGTGGAGGAGTGCTCCGCGCCTGCCCTGATCGGCGGGCAGGCGATCGAGTTCAGAGAGCCGGAAGAATTGGCGCATGTGCGGGAGGGCGAAATCGCGGTCGCCCGTTTTCCTGACTATTTCAGGGCCGCCACAAGCGATTTGCATATCGGTTCCAACCAGGCAGTGATTCGACGCGATGCCTTCGACGCCGTGGGGGGGTTCACTACGCGCCGGATCAATGCGGAGGACCATGATCTGGTCTTGAGGTTGGGCGCGCACGCGGGCTGCGCTTTCGTATCGAGTCCGCCGCAGGTCGGTTATCGGCGCCATCAGAACGCCGCCACAGGAAACCATGACGCGACGTACGCGGGAGTCTGCTACTTGCTGGAACAAGAACGGGCGGGACGTTTTCCCGGCGGGGAAAAGCGGCGGCGCGAACGCGAGATTGCTATCACGCGGGTCCTGCGCCCGGTGATGATTGAATCGCTCCGGCGGGGACAACGCGGCAAAGCCTGGAACCTTTACCTTAAGACGCTCGGCTGGCATGCCCGGCAACGCCGACTGAAGTTCCTGCTGGGGTTCCCGGTAGTGGCTGCACGATACCTTTTCGTAGGGAACTAACCTATGTCTCACGATTTCAAGATATTCGGGATGTGCGTGGCTAAAAACGAGGGAGACATCATCGAGCACTGTCTCCACGAAGCGAGCAAGTGGTGCGACCGCATTTTCGTTTACGACGGCGCCAGCACCGACGGCACATGGGAGAAAGCCGTGGCGATGCAAAGCGAGCGCATCGTTCCGTGGAAACAAGATGGGAAGGTATTCCAGGAATCATTGCGCGGAGAAATCTTTAACCAGTTCAGAGACCAGGCCCGCGCTGGTGACTGGTGGTGTCATCTTGACGCCGATGAGTTTTACGTTAGTAATCCTCGCGAGTTTTTGGCGACGGTACCTCGCCAGTTCCACGTAGTCTGGGGTCTGGCTGTCGAGTATTACCTGACGGCGTCCGACCTCGATGAGATCGATTTCGACGCACCCATCGAGGAGAGGTTGCCGCGGTTGCGGCACTACTGTATCACCAATTCGGAGCCCCGATTTTTCAAGTACCGCAACCGCTTGACCTGGCCGGCGTCGGCGGGGTGGCCGAAACACATGGGGCTTTCGTACCCCAACAGGATGCTTTATCGTCATTTCAAATATCGGAGCCCAGACCAGATCCAGCGGCGACTGGCGACCCGCAGGCACAACGTGGATCGCGGCTTTGCGGGGTGGTGGCGCACCTGTTCCACAGATTGGCGGGAATCTATCGTTGATCCCTCAACCTGCCTAGTGGACACGAGAGATGGTAAATTCGTTATGGATGAGCGGGCGCTCCCTGACCACTTAGGCTCCAAACCGCGGCGCGCCCTCAAACGGCTGCTTCATTCGTCAGGAATCCTGCCGTAGAGGATAAGTCTGTTGAGCCCAGTAGCGGTTCACAGCCTCTCTGTTATTTCACCGACCATGACCGTGCTCACTCACCCGGCAAGCTGGCGAGCCAGCAGCAGCTCGTGTCAAAGCCGGTGGCGATTGGCAAAGATGTCTGGCTTGGGGCAGGGGTGGTTGTGTTGAAAGGCGTCACGATTGGCGACAGCGCGGTCATCGGCGCCGGCGCCGTGGTGACCAGGGACGTGCCGCCGAATGCGAAAGTGGCTGGGGTTCCGGCGCGCCAGATAGGCGCCAGGCGCCTCCCGCCTCCCGCTTAGCGCTTCCCGCCTGCCGCTTCGCGCTTCCCGCGGGCGCCTAGAAGCTTACGGGGTCTATCGTCAGCGATGTCTGTCGCGGGGAAAACTCAAAAGCATCAATGTACGCTTTTCTTCTCCCGATGGTTTTGGGCCCGCTCTCATAAGCCGCCAGGAGCAATGCGGAAATCGAAACGCGTATGATTTCTTTGTTATGCTCTTCATATTCAACCTCGACTCCCCCAAAACCAAGCGTCTTGATTATGGCTCCGACACCCTTGATTTGGAATCCAATCGCTTTGCCTGAAATTGCCGATTTATATATCGTGAGTATGTCATCCACTCTTTCGGCCACGGTCGCTTCATCGGCGGTGTGGTAAACAATGCAATCTCCATCTGGATTATACCATGGGTTACGCTCGTTTCTTGGCGGTCCTGAGACGAAATCCTTTAAGAAATGCTCTTCCATTTTATCCGCGATCACGGTGCCAAATCCAGACACCACCGTCAATTCCGAATTGTGATGGGAGACTGACCACGGATTTCACGGATGACACGGATGGGGACGGAAGATGGGAGATGGAAGAAGTAGAGAGGACCGCGCAATACGCGAAATACGCGGAAGAGTCGCGTTTTTTCGCGTATTCTGCGTATTCCGCGGTTAGAATCTTTTTCTTACCGGTAGTCAGCTTTCAGCTTTTATACCGTAGCAGTCCCCTTCCCATCCGTGAAATCCGTGAAATTCGTGGTTGTCCCGCGGTCCTGATTTCCGCTTTTCAGCTTTTCAGTTTTCAGTTTTCAGTTTTCAGTTTTCAGCTTTCAGCTTTTATACCCTAGCCCTCCCATCTCCCATCTTCCATCTCCCATCTCCGATGTGATCCATCCGTGAAATCCGTGGTAGTCTAGTTGGCTTGTCTTTGACGACGTCCATCATGATCACGACCAGGAACCGCGTCGAGGACCTGCGGCGAACCTGCGCGGTGCTGCAGCGCCTGGCTCCGGCGCCGCTTGAGATTCTCATCACCGCCGATGGTTGCACCGATGGCACCGTCGAATTCGTCAGGTCAGTGTTGCCAGGCGCGCGGCTGACCGTTAACGAAGTCGGGCGCGGCTCGGTGGCGGCGCGCGACCGCATGATACGCGAGGCCAAAGGTGACCTGGTCTTCGCCCTGGATGACGACAGTTACCCTGAACAACCCGATTGTCTAGCGCGGGTCGCGGCGGTGTTCGATAAGCGTCCGCGGTTGGCCGTAGCCCATTTTCCGCAGCGAACGGACGAATACCCGGAATCTCTTTCCCAAACCGATTTTGGCGCGGGTCGGTTGACCCGTTCGTTTGCCAACTCGGGGGCGGTATTGAAGCGGTCGGTGTACCTGCAGTTGCCCGGCTTTGAGCCGCATTTTTTCCATATGTACGAGGAACCGGATTACGCGTTGCAATGCGTGGCGGCTGGTTACGAGGTTTATTTCACGCCGGCCGTCACCATCAGGCATCATTACTCTGGCCGGGGCCGGAACGAAATTCGCATCCATCATCGGCACGCCCGGAACGAATTTTGGAGCGCGCTGATGCGCTGCCCGTTTCCTTATATGCTGGCCCTGGCGTTATACCGGGTTTTTTCCCAATTCCGCTATGCCTGCAAGCGAGGGATTGCCTGGGTTGTGCAGGAGCCGCTGTGGTGGCTGCAAGCCCTCTGGGGCGCGCCGTTTTGTTTGCGCCGGCGAAAGGCGATTCCGTGGGAGGCGTACCAGGAGTGGCTGATGCTGCCGTAGGAGGGCGGGAGAGGGGAGAGGGATGAAGAAAAACTGAAATGCTGAAATGCTGAAATAAGCGGGCTCCCGGTACACGCGGAAGAGTTCCATTTTTCCGCTGACGTAGCCGCCGACGTCAGTCGGCGCTGATCTCTCTTCCACCTCACCCATCGACGCAACGACAATGGCGCTGATCTGGCTCCCGGTACATGCGGAAGAGGCAAGAGATGGAAGGACCGCGGAATACGCGAAATACGCGAAGAGTTCCATTTTTCCGCGTATTCCGCGTATTTCGCGGTTAGAATCTTTCTCTTAGTCTTGTCGTCTGGTAGTCCAGTAGTCCAGTAGTCTCGTAGTCCCGTCGTCTCGTCCGTCCCATCCGTCCCATCTGTGAAATCTGCGGTAATCACGCGGTCCTGATTTCCGACTTTCAGCATTTCAGCTTTCAGCTTTTCAGCATTTCAGCTTCTCAGCTTTTCAGCATGTTTCAAAACTAAAGTCTCCCGATGAGCTGGATCTGCTGCCAACTTGGCGCCCGCGAGCATTACGCGGTGCCGAGGGCGCTGCGTCTTCATCATGCGCTCGATTCCATGATGACCGATGCTTGGGTGGCGCCTGGGAACGTGCTCGGAAATTTCCGCCGAGGGCTGCGCGAACGCTTTCATGCCGATTTGGCCGATGCGCAGGTGAGGCACAGTACGCTGCGGCTGCTGACCTTCGAGGCCTGGGCGAGGATCCGCGGCCTGGGTGGCTGGGAGCGCATCCTGGCTCGCAATGAGTGGTTTCAACAGCAAGCCGCCAGGAGACTACGAGACTCCGGGACTACCGGACCACGGGAATGCGTTCTATTCGCGTATAGCTACGCGGCGAGGGACATTTTTCGGTTTGCCAAGCGTCGAGGGTGGCGAACGGTGCTGGGGCAAATCGATCCCGGCCCGCCCGAAGAAAGGATCGTCGCCGCGCTCCATTCGGAAAATCCACGGTGGCAAGCCGACGGACAAATTGCACCGCCCGTCTATTGGGAGCACTGGCGCCAGGAGTGCGCGCTGGCGGACCGCATTGTAGTCAACTCGCCCTGGTCCCAACTCGCGCTGCTCGAGGAAGGAGTGCCGCCCGAAAAACTGCGGGTGATTCCCCTGGCTTACGAACCGCCTGCGGAGGCAGCGGGATTTAGCCGCCAGTACCCTGACCGGTTCACCTCAGAACGACCTATGCGCGTGCTCTTTCTGGGGCAAGTCAATGTCCGCAAAGGCATGGGGCCACTCTTGGAAGCCATGCGGCGATTATTGACGGACAGCCCCGATTCCGGTTCTGCTCTCCCGTCGTCCGGTTCTCCTCTCCCGTCCGACGGGAGAGGGGCCAGGGGTGAGGGTCAGAGTCACTCTCATTCCGGTTCTCCTCTCCCGTCGGACGGGAGAGGGGCCAGGGGTGAGGGTCAAGGTCACCTGCCTATTGAGTTCTGGTTTGTCGGACCCATCCAAATCCAGGTGCCTGAAGACCTCCGCCATTGCCCGCAGATCCGGTGGGTCGGCCCGGTGGCGCGTGGCGCAACGGCCAGTTTCTTTCGAGATGCAGACGTGTTCCTCTTTCCGACTTTCTCCGACGGTTTCGGCCTGACGCAACTGGAAGCCCAGGCCTGGAAGCTGCCGGTCATCGCGTCGAAGTCTTGCGGGGAGGTGGTGGAGGACGGGAAGAACGGAGTGGTACTCAAGGAGGTGTCTTCTGGCGCGATCGCTCAGGCCTTGCGGCGCTGCCTCACTGCGCCTGCCAGTCTGCGGGAGTTCGCCGCCAAGGCCGTGCCGCCAGAGCAGTTCGGCCTGTCGAGGATCGGCCAGGCGATGGTGGGAATTCTCGGTTGAGCGGAAGATGACAGGGATGAAGGAGAGAGGACCGCGGAATACGCGAAATACGCGGAAGAGCCATTTTTCCGGTTCTTCTTCGATGGCGTTTTATCCCGAAGGGATTCAGGCCCAAAGCCCAGGGTTGCGAGGAACGAGCTACCCTGGGTGGGCGGTGCTGGTAGTGCCAACCCCGACGGGGTTGTGGCGCGCCCGACGCTTCGTTGGCCACAACCCCGTTGGGGTTGAACCCATTTCTGCCCCCGGTTTTCTCGTGAGCAGTTCGGGCTGTCGAGGATCGGCCAGGCGATGGTGGGGATTTTCGGTTGAGAGAAAGATTTCAGCGTTTCAGCGTTTCAGCGTTTCAGCGTTTCAGATTTCAGCTTTTCCGGTCTGAGCCATCCATGAAATTCGTGGTTCATCCTCCCGTTCGCGGCCCTAAAACCGCCGCCCGCGCGACGCCCCAGCCGCATCTGGAAGCCACGCTGGCGCTGCTGGCGGGGCTGCTGATCACGGGCTGGCTCGTTCACGGCGACACGCCTTCCGGGTTCGTCCGGTTCGCAGCCATCGGCACGGGTCTCAGCCTCCTCTTGTCTATGGCCATCGAGTTCAGGCACGCCTGGATCAACCTCTTGCGGGCGGACCTGGTCGCGCTGGTCGCGCTCTATTTTCTGTTGTTCTTCGAATTCCTCTTTCCACAGCCCCGCTTGAATGAGCTGATTAGCGACCAACAAGAGATCGAGAGGGGCGTCTATATTTGTCTGTGGGCCTTTGGCGCGATGGCAGTTGGCCGCCATCTCATCGCCGGTCTGTCGCTTCGCCATTGGCGGATTGTAGGCCTGTCGGCGCCGCCCTCCACGATGCTGTGGTTGTTCTGGGGCTGCTTCGTGGTGGGCTACTTTCACATGCTGCTGGCCGTGGATTTCAACCCCGTCGCGATGGTCGGCTACTTCCTCGAACCCAGGTTCAGTCTGCCCTGGGGACGCGAACAACTGGGCGATTGGAAAGCGATGCTGTACGAAACCGGATCGGTGCTTTACCTCGTGCCCTCGCTGGCCGGGGTGATCCTGGGCCGGAAACGCCATTTTACCAACCAGCAAGTGGCCTTGGTGGGATTGGGGCTGCTGTTCACGCTGTTTTATGGCTTCACCACCGGCACGCGCAACATCATCGGCTCGTTTCTGATCACCTTCCTGGTTTCATTCTTTTATGCCTCGGGCGCGCGACTCACCAAAACGGTCATCGTTTCCTGCCTGCTGGCTGCCGGGTTGATGATGCTTTCGGTCATCCACGGCATCGAGTTCCGCACCGTAGGGTTCAAGAATTACCTCGGCGGCGCTCGCCCCTCCAGCGCGGAGCTCGAGAAAACTTTGTTCGTTGACTACAACCTTTACGTCGTGTCACGGCTGGCAACGGTGTTTCCGCGCGACCGCGATTACCTGGGCATGACGGTGCCGGCCTGGATGCTGGCGCGGCCAGTCCCGCGTGTGCTCTGGCCGGGCAAACCCGACGGCACCCAGATCAGCATCGAACGCGCCCTGGGAGAGGAGGGGCTGACGCTCTCCAGCACGTTTGTCGGCGAAGCCTACATGGCCGCCGGGCTGTTCGGCGTCATTATCGCCGCGCTCGGCTTCGGGTGCCTGGCCCAGTGGTGGACGCGCAAGGCTTACACTGTGGATTCGGATTTTGGGATCCTGATTTATGCCTCAGGCTTTTTCAGCGTCGTAATCTCCATGCGCAGCATGTACATGCTGCCCGTGGCGATGCTGCCGACGCTGGTCGTGTGCATTGTCGGCGTGTGGTTCCTAAAGCGCGAAGCCCCAAGCGCCAAGCGCCAAGCGCCAAGCGGCAGGCGCCAGGCACCAAGCGCGAGACGCCAGGCGCCAGACGCCGGGCGCGAGGCGCAAGGCGCAGAGCGCGAAGCGCCAGGCGCCAGGCGCTAGCCGCTTGGCGCTTCCCGCTTTGCGCCTATCGCTTTGCGCCTGCCGCTTTGCGCCTCCCGCTTTGCGCTTCCCGCCTCCCGCTTTGCGCCCGGGATTGACCGGGTTCCTGGTTGGGGTTACTCTTTGCTCATGGCTGACGTTAAGTCCGACATCGCTGCATACGAGAAGATGCAGCAGGAATTGGAAGAGAAACACATGGGAAAGTGGGTTCTCATTCATGACCTGGTGCTTGTTGCAGTGCATGATTCGTTTGAAGCCGCTGCTGAGGATGCGGTACGTCGTTTTGGCCGTGGCCCTTATCTTATTCGGCAGGTCGGAGCACCCCCGGTGACACTACCAGCATCCGTGATGTATCAGCCGGTTTATGGCTAGCGGCGGAAGCGATGCTGCTGTGCGGACAAAAAGGCCCATTCATTCGTTCTTGATCCAAGCCCGCCGCAAGGCGCCACGAGTGATCCGGGCGATTTCCTTTTAAGTTATTTCTGTTAGCTTGTATGAACATGGCAGAATCCCTTCCGACCCATGAGCGCAGTCGCTGAAAAGCCCGCCACCGACTTGGGTTCGATGATCATCCGCACGCCAGGCATTCTTGGTGGAAAACCCCGCGTCAAAGGCCATCGTGTTGGCGTCCATCGGGTTGCGGGATGGTGGAAATTGGGCCTGAGCATTGAGGAGATTGGCGAGCGATTGTCCACTCTGACGCCGGCCGAAATCCACGCAGCGCTTGCCTATTACCATTTGCGTCGTGAAGAAATTGAGGGCTACCTCGAAGAAGAACGCGCTGCTTGCCGCAGCCTGGAGCGCAAGCCCCCGACGGAATCTTGACGGCGCTAAAGCTTCATCTGGATGAAGATGCCGACGCCCATGCTTTGTTGAACGGGTTGCGCCACCGAGGATGGGATGTCACTTCCAGCCAGGAGCGCCGACTTTTGCGGTCTTCGGACGAGGAACAACTGGCGTGGGCCTTTGAGCAAGGACGCACCCTCTACACCTATAATGCATCCGATTTTTGTCGGCTACATTCCGAGTTCCTGCGACAAGAACGTCACCACGCTGGCATCATCATCGGCGACCAACAGACGGTCTCCATTGGGGAGGAACTGCGGCGATTGATGAACATCAGCGAAGCCAAGACCGCGGCTGACATGAAGGACATCTTGGAATTCCTGAGCAACTGGAGTGGTCCCGTTGTCTCGTAGTCCCATTGTCCCATCCGCGCTATCCGTGAAATCCGTGGTAGTCTCGTCGTCTTGTAGTCACGTAGTCACGTAGTCCCAGCTTTCAGTTTTCAGCTTTCAGTTTTCAGCTTTCAGTTTTCAGCTTTCAGCTTTCAGCTTTTCAGCTTTCAGCTTTTATACCGTAGCCCTCCCATCTCCCATCTCCGATGTGAGTCCCGTTTATGAAAATCGCCTTCATCACCGTCGTTCCCTCGCCTTATCAGCGGGACCTCTTTGGCGCCATGGCCGCCCGCAAGGACCTGGACCTGAGCGTCTTCTACCTGGAGGCTGATTCGCCGGATTCGCCCTGGCCCGAAAAACAGTTGCGCCCGTTCGAGCAGATTCTGCCCGGGTTCTGGGTCCCGTTCGCTGGCGCGCGCTGGCATTTCAACTGGCAATTGCCCGACTTTTCAGGCGTGGATTTCGTGGTTCTCTGCACCTTCACCTCCTGGACCGGACAATGGTTGATGCGCCGGCGCTTGCGCAAGCAGCCCAGCATGAGGAGTGCGCCCGTCCTCGGGCGCAGCCGCCCGCCCTGGTTGTTCTGGGGCGAACGCCTGCGCGAACAGCCCGGCGGTCTCAAAGCCCTGGCGCAACGAACCCTTACCACGCCGCTGGGGGGTGCGGCCGCCATCGTCGGCATTGGCCGCCTGGCCGAAGAGGATTACCGGCGGCGGTTCCCGAACAATCGGCACTTCTGCATTCCCTACCACTGCGATCTCTCGGCGTTCACGGCGCGCCGCCCCCAGCGGGAGAACAACTCGCCGCTGACGTTCATTTTTTGCGGCCAGATGATCCGGCGCAAAGGTGTGGATTTGTTGCTGGCCGCTTTCGACAAATTGGTCAACAACGGCGCCGACGCGCGGCTGTTGCTGGTTGGCCGCGAAGCGGAGCTGCCGCAGTTCATGACCGCCGTCACTCCCGCCGCCCGCGCGCGCATCCGCTACGAAGGCTTCCAGCCGCCGGAGAAACTGCCGGAATACTACGCCCAGGCAGACGTCTTCGTCCTGCCCAGCCGTCACGACGGCTGGGGGGTGGTCGTCAACCAGGCGCTGGGGGCGGGGTTGCCGATTGTCTGCTCGGACGCGGTCGGCGCGGCGCATGATCTGGTTGAGCCCGAAGTGAACGGGTTGCGGTTCGCCAACGGCGATAGCCCCGGCCTTTTCCAATGCCTGGAACGGCTGGCCAAAGCCCCGGCGACGGCAGCACAATGGGGCGACGCCTCGCGCCGAAAGGCCGCCGATTGGTCCCCCCAAGCCGGCGCCGAAAAATGGGCCAGCGTCTTCAAGACCCTGGCTCAGGTCGAGCGATCAAGGCCCGTGTGATAACGTATGACCGGTAACGGCGGAGGTAAGGACGCTTTCCACAGCGTCCCACTTTCGAAACCGGGACAGCCAGAGATCAGGGACGCTGTGGAAAGCGTCCTTACCCGCCCCTTGGCCTTTCGGGGAGCACACGCGCCCCGCCGATTGTGCCCCCTCCCCCATCCGATGGGAGAGGGCCGGGGTGAGGGGCCGTCCTTTCTCCGACCGGTGGTCCTAACAAGATGCGCCCGGGTACTGATAACATCGACAGTGGGTATTGCGAAGCCACAATAGAGAGGTTAGTTTTTGACTTATGACGGCACTGGAAGCTCAATGGAACCCTGTAAGACACCTCATCCTCGGTGACGATCCCCAACTGCGCATTTTTGAGGAGGTCTCGGTTTGGTACAGAAAAATCGACGTGTTCCGGAAAGGGGAAGACCTGCGCATGTTCGTTCAGCAGCCGACTCAGGAGGACCTGGCGGTCCACAAGAGCCTGCTCCAGCGTTTGATTGCAGATGGAGAGCATTTGGTTTCTTTGATCCAGATGTTCGGCTTGCCCGAAAATGCCCAGGAAATGACGCCTCAATCCGTTGGTGCTACCGTCGAGGCGCTCCGCGCGGACTATCGTGGTTGGCATGAGCCGATGGCGCCGGAGAAAAGAGAGCAACTGTTAAAGGAACTCTTCCCGGATGTCGCGTAATCCGCTGATCGAAGCGATTCACGAAGCTCGCTACGATCTGCAGACATGCGCGGAGAAGGATAAGCCCGCTGCGCGCGAAAAACTCTACGATCTGCTCCAGCGCGCGGCACTCAAGCGTAACCCGCCGACTCGGCCTGACGACATTCTCGACGCCCTTTTTGAGGACTACAAAGAATTCCGGCGGATGAAGCGAAGACAGGAGTGGCCGAAACTTGGGCCGTAACAACAAGCGGTTGGCGGTTCTGGCGTTTTAACGCTTCTCCAGCTTGCTCTCTGTCCCGAGAGCGGGCGGTGTGAGCCTCCTTTCTCCTCTCTCCCCTCTCCTATCTCCGGTCTGAGCCATCCGTGAAATCCGTGAAATCAGTGGTTAAAAAATGAAAATCCTTCTCGTCAGCAGCAGCTCCGGCTCCAGGGGCGGAGGCGAAATCTTCCTCAAATACCTCGCACGCGGCTTGGTCCAACGCGGCCACCAAATCGTTTCCTGGTGCGCACAGCATCCGCGCATGAATGAATTCGCAGCCGGACAAGCCGAGCTCGGTCAAGTCGTGCGCTCGCCCTATCGGAATTTCTACGATTACAAAACCCGCATCCTGGCCACCTGCTTCAACGCCGCCACCTCACGCCGCTTGGCCGGCGAATGGGCCCGCCTCAAGCCCGATGTCATCCACATCAACAAGCAGAACCTCGAAGATGGGCTCGATTTGTTGCGCGCCGCAGACATGCTTCCGACTCCAAGCCTCTCCACCATCCACATCACGCAAAGCGCGGCGTTCCTGGGCGCGCGCATCGCCTGGCTGCGCGACTGGCTGGCCCGTCGTTGTCTTTGCGCTTACCAGGGGCCGTATGTCGCGGTGCAGGAAACGCGCCGCAAAGAGTTGAGCGATTTTCTGCGCAACGGCCACGCCACGCGCTCGATCTTCAACGGCGTCCCCATGCTGGCCCTCGACCAGCGGCAGGCCGGGCGCCAATCCCGCCGGCGCGAACTCAATGTCCAGGACGACCAACTGCTGGTGCTCGACGTGGGACGCATGGAGGCCCAGAAACGGCCAATGTTGTTCCTGGAATTGGCCGGGCGCCTGCACCAGCGTGCGCCGCGCGCCAGGTTCGTTTGGATCGGGGACGGCAGCTTGACCACGCAGTGGGATGCGTGGGTCGCCGAGCATAAGCTCGGCCACCTCATCAGCAGAGTCGGCTGGCAGACCGACGTAAAGCCCTTTCTGTTCGCTGCCGATTTGTTCCTGCACACGGCCGCCTACGAAGGGCTGCCCTTCGCGCTCATCGAAGCCATGTCCGCTGGGCTGCCCTGTGCTATTCCGCAGGATTTGGCGCGCGAGATCAGCGTGTTCTCACCTCAGAACGTTTTCTTTATCGAGAACGAGGACGCATTGGACCAAGCCCTGGCGCAGCCCGCCCGCTTGCAAGCCAAAAGCGCCGCCGCCCGCACCCTTGCCGCCGAACATTTCTCCATCGAAAAAATGGCCTCCGACTACGAACATCTCTACGCGAGCCTGCGCCAGGCGCCAAGCGCCAAGCGGTAAGCGGCAGGCGCCAAGCGGCAAGCGCAGGGCGCAAGGCGCTTCGCGCTTTGCGCTTTGCGCTTCGCGCTTCCCGCTTCGCGCTTCCCGCTTTGCGCTTCCCGCCTCGCGCTTCGCGCTTCCCGCTTTGCGCGTCGCGCTTCGCGCCTTGCTTGCTTCCGCCACGCACGGGCGGTAACGTGCCATTGTGAACACCGTAACCGAAATCAGCCAGGCCATCGAAAAGCTGGACCTCAAAGAGCAGGTTGAATTGCTGCGGATTCTGCCGCAACATTTGAAGATCTCGCCGGACGACCTGGCCTGGTCGCGCCTGGCACAACCGGCCTTTGAATTCTGGAACAACGCCGAGGATGCCATCTACGACCAGCTATAAACGGGGCGACATAGTTCTGGTTCCTTTTCCGTTCACAGACTTGAGCAGCACCAAGCAGCGGCCCGCCCTGGTGGTTTCCGCCTCGCGCCTCCCGCTTCCCGCTTTGCGCCTCCCGCTACGCGCTTCCCGCTTTGCGCTTCCCGCTTTGCGCATCCAGGTTGCATGTTCAGATCAAGGCCAGTAGATTCACTGCGCAATGGAACAGCAGATGACAATCGAAGAGATTCGGGCGCAGTTTGGCGGCGAATGGATCCTGCTCGAAGACCCGCGCACCAACGATGCCCTCGAAGTGCTCAGCGGTAAGGTCATTCACCACGCAAAGGACCGAGACGAAGTGTATCGCCACGCCGTTGCCCGGCGGCCAAAGCGCTCCGCGATTCTTTACACAGGTGAGATACCGGAAGATACTGCTGTTGTGCTGTGACCTTTCCGTTCGACGCCCGGTGAGCGCCAAGCGGTAAGCGCCAAGCGCCTCCCGCTTCGCGCCTCGCGCCTTCCGCCTTGCGCCTACCGCTTCGCGCTTCCCGCTTCGCGCTTCCCGCCATGACCGTCTTTTTCCACGAACCACCCGCGCCGCAAAAAGTCGGCGGCTTGGAACTCGCCGTCCGCTCACTGGAAGCCTACCTGCTGGCCTCGGGTATCCCGGTGAAGAGTGAGGCCGAGTTCGCGGCGCAGTCAGGCAGCGTCCCCGACGCCGTCGTCCACTTTCACGGCTTATGGCAGCCGCAATTCCTGCGCGCTTCCCGGCGTTGTCGGGCGCGCCGGATTCCCTATGTGGTTTCGCCCCATGGCATGTTGGAGCCTTGGGCATGGCGGCATAAGCGCTGGAAAAAATGGCCTTATTTCCTGCTCTTTGAACGCAGCCACCTGCGCGGCGCGGCGAGTTTCCTGGCCACCAGCGACATGGAAGCGCACAACCTGCGCAAGTTCTTTCCGCGCTCGCAGTGCGCCGTCATACCCCTGGGGCTGCCCGACTTGCATCCGCCGGACTACCCGGCAGCGCGGCAGCGGCTGGGATGGCAGCCGACTGAGAAAGTCCTGCTGTTCCTGTCGCGAATCCATCCCAAGAAAGGCTTGGATCTGTTGCTGGAGGCATTGGCGGCGCTTGCGCCAACGGAAGTCAAGGGCCTCCGGCTGGTGGTGATCGGCGGGGGCGCGGCGCCCTATGTCAGCCGACTGCGGGCTTTGGTGGAACAGCGAAAGACGCAACTGCCCAGGGTGGATTGGCTGGGGGAGATCTGGGGGGAACAAAAGTGGTCTTTCCTGCAAGGGGCTGATCTGTTCTGTCTGCCTTCGTTCTCGGAGAATTTTGGGCTGGCGGTGCTCGAAGCTCTCCAGGTCGGCACCCGGGTGCTCACCACCAATGCCGGGCCGTGGGAGTTTCTGCCGGGTTGGAATGCCGGTCTGATTGTCCAGCCGAAGACGGATTCGGTCCAGCAAGGGCTAAGGGCTTTTTCTGCCTGGCCCCAATGGACCGACCAGCACCGCCTGGCCCTGGCCGAGCGGGTCCGCAACAAGTTCGGCTGGCAAACCGTTGGCCCTGAGTACCTCAACCTCTACCGGAACCTGGCGGAGCGGTAAGCGCGAAGCGCAAAGCGGTAGGCGCAAAGCGCAAAGCGGCAGGCGCAAGGCGCTTTGCGCTTCCCGCTTCGCGCTTCCCCCTCTCCCATCCGATGGGAGAGGGCCAGGGTGAGGGCGCTTCCCGCTTCGCGCCCCGCGCTTCCCCCTCTCCCATCCGATGGGAGAGGGCCAGGGTGAGGGCGCTTATCGCTTACCGCTTACCGCTTCGCGCAGTCCCGTAGTCCTATGGTCTTGTCTTGCGCTTCCCGCCCTGCGCTTCCCGCCTGCCGCTTCGCGCTTCGCGCCCGGCGCTTCCCGCCTGGCGCCCGGCGCTTGGCGCTCCCGCTGGCACTCCTGGCCCTGCTCGCCGGCCTGGCTGCCGCCGGCCTGTTCTTTCCGCACCAGGTCTTGTGCGTGGACAGCGGCCCCACCAATGCAGACGCGGCTGTGGTGCTCGGCGGCGGTTGCTGCGAACGCCCCGAACGCGCCGCAGAATTGTTCCATCAACACGCCGCGCCCAGAATCTTTTTGACCGGCTACGGCGATTGCGAGACCAACCAGAAACTGCTGACTGCCGCCGGTGTGCCGGTGGAGGCCATCGAGCTGGAGTGCAAGTCCAGCACCACACGGGACAATGCGCGGTTTACCATCCCGTTGCTCCGCGCGCGCGGCGCCCGCCGCGTCATCATCGTCACTTCCTGGTATCACTCGCGCCGCGCCCTGAACTGCTTCCGCCATTATGCGCCTGATATTCAATTCTTCTCGCGCCCATCTTATTACGCCTATCCGCGCCAGCAATGGGCGCGCAGCGGCATTCGCCGCTACCTGCGCGTCGAGTACCTGAAACTCCTCGGTTACTGGCTCTGCTACGGCGTCTCCCCCTTCTGAGCCCCGTAGTCCCCAAGGTAACGTTGAATCGACCGCAATCCGATTTCAGCTTTCAGCTTTCAGTTTTCAGCTTTTCAGCTTTTCAGCTTTTCAGTTTCTTGAATACCAGACAGGTTCGGGTATTGTCGCAGTATGAGAGAAACCGCCTCCTTCAAACCGGACCGCCATGAGTAACCGGGAGATCGCCATTGACCTGATTCAAAAGCTCCCGGAGAACACCTCGCTCCACGAGATTGCCAGGGAGATCGAGTTCGTTGCCGCCGTCCGCGAAGGGTTCGACCAGATGGAACGCGGTGAAGGGGTTCCGGCCGAGAAAGTCCGGCAGATGATCCCCTCATGGATTGCAAGGTAATCCTGTCTCCCCGGGCCATCCAGGACCCCAGAGAGATTGTTCGGTATATTTCACTCGACGACCCGGTTGCGGCCGAGAAGTTTGGCTATGCGTTAATTGATGCAGCCCTGTCGCTCTCGACCCTGCCTGAGCGCGGCCGTTTCGTCCCGGAGTTTCGCGATGCCATGACTCGGGAGATCATCCACGGCCGCTACCGGATTGTCTATCGGTTGAACCAACAACAGAAAGTGGTGTGGGTTTCCAGGTTCTGGCATGCCGCCCGAGGAACACCCGAAATCCCCCCTGCTGACGTCTGACTTCTGATCGCTGACCCTAATAAGCGCGTGGCGCGAAGCGCAAGGCGGTAGGCGCAAAGCGCCAAACCACCGAACTCCCTCGTTCCTTCAAATGATTGCCGAGCCCAAACCGCAAGACGCCTCCCGCTTGCCGCTTGCCTCTTCGCGCCTTGCGCTTGCCGCTTTGCGCCTCCCGCTTAGCGCCTGGCTCCCGCTGGCCGTCCTTGGTGCTTACTGGCTTTCGCTTATCCACCAACTCGGCGCCCAGTGGTCCATTTACGAGCAATACAACTACGGCTGGAGCGTTCCCTTCCTGTGCGCCTACCTAATCTGGCGCAAAACCCAAGGCGCCTCCCGCTTCCCGCTTCCCGCTTCCCGCTTGGCGCTTCCCGCTTCCCGCTCCCCGCTTCGCGCTTCCCGCCTTGCGCTTCGCGCTTTGCGCTTCCCGCTTCCCGCTTCGCGCTTCCCGCTTAGCGCCTTAAGTCTCTTAGTCTTGCTCGCCTTCCTCTACGCCCCAACTCGCTGGCTGCACGAAGCCAACCCCGTCTGGCGTCTGACCAGTCTGCTCTGGACCTTGGAAGTCATCGGCATCACCTTCCTGGTCATCCACCTGCTGGCAGAGGGTAACTGGCAAAGACCAGAGGCCGGCAGCACCCCGCAGCAAGCTTCCAACTTCCATCTGCCATCTGCGCTTTCACTGGCCTTCCCCATCTGCTTTTTCCTCGTCGCTGTTCCCTGGCCCTATCCGTTGGAGACCTTCCTGGTCCAGACCCTGATGCGGCTCAATGTCGGCGCGACCCTCGAGTTGCTCGGCTGGTTGGGCGTGCCGGCCATCCAACATGGCAACGTCATCGAGATTAGCACCGGCGCCGTTGGCATTGATGAAGCCTGCAGCGGCATCCGCTCCATGCAGGCCACCCTGATGATTTCCTTGTTCCTGGGCGAACTCTACGCGCTGAGCGTCACGCGCCGCGTGTCGTGCGTATTTGCCGGTTTCGCTCTGGCCTTTCTGTTCAATGTGGGCCGCACCCTGTTGCTGACCCAGGTGGGCCAGACCCACGGCATACGCGCCATTGCCGCCTGGCACGACCCCGCGGGTGTGACCATCCTGGTCGCCTGTTTCCTCTGCCTCTGGGCTCTGGCCGTACTCCTCGCCCCTCCCGCCCCGCAGTCCCGCAGTCCCGCCGTCAGTGGCCCCGCGCCTCCCGCCTTGCCCCTTGCGCCTTGCGCCTTCGGTCCCGCGCCTCCCGCCTCCCGCCTCCCGCCTCCCGCCTCGCGCTTTGCGCATTCAGTCGTGTGGTCCCTCGCCGCCTGGCTGGTTCTCGTCGAAGGCGGCACCCAACTCTGGTATCGCTTGCACGAGCGCCCAACCATCGCCACCATCAATTGGTCGCTGGAAATCCCAAGGCCCAGCGCCTCTTACCAGACGCTGGATATCCCGGCATCCATCCGCAGCCAATTCAGATACGACGCCGGCCTGGAAAGTGAATGGCAGGATCCCACCGGCGCCCGCTGGCAGCTCTATTATTTCCGCTGGCTGCCTACTGCCTCTTTGAACCGGCGAGTCAGGGTCCAACGCGCCAAGATGCACGGCCCAACTACCTGCCTGCCCATGGTCGGAATGACCTTGAAAGCTGACCTCGGAATCACCGTTATCCCGATTCACTCCGCCACGCCCGTCGCGCCCACCCCGCAACCACAGGCGGTCCCACTGGCGCAAACTATCCTGTCTGCTTCTGCCGCGCCCACACCGCCGCCACAGGTCCAGAGCGCCCCCACCCCGTCGGCCCCGCAACGCAGCCACTCAGACCAGAGCGCGCCCACCCCGTCGGCCCCGCAACACAGCCACTCAGACCAGAGCGCGCCCAGCCCGTCGGCCCCGCAACACAGCCACTCAGACCAGAGCGGGGTCCATGATAAGAGTGGCATACCCCTGTCGCTCCAACCCCCCACACTCAACCTCGCCATCCATCAATACGAGTTCCAGGCCGAAGGAAGACTGCTGCATGTTTTCTTCGGCATCTACGAAGACCAAACCGGCAGCGCAGTGCTGGCCAATCGCAGACTTGACTCCCTCAGCCGCCTTCAGGCCGCTGCCGATGGCAGCCGCAATTCCGGCCAGCGCTTTCTTGAAGCTGCAGTTTGGGGCTACGACCATGCCCGGGATGCCAGAGCCGCTTTTGGCCGCGCGTTGGAAAAACTCCTCAAACTGCAAGAGTAGAAGTTCCCCATTGCGCTTCCTCCTCCTCAACCAAACCTTCCACCCCGACGTAATGGCTACCGGCCAATACCTGGCCGAGGTCGCCTTGCGCCTGGTGGAGCTCGGTCACCAAGTCACTGTGGTCACCAGCCGCCGCGCCTATGATCAGCCCGACCGGCTCTTTCCAAAACGGGAAACCTGGCGCGGCATCAGCATTTACCGCGTCGCCTCCACCGGCTTGGGCAAAGGCGCCAAGTGGCGGCGCGCGGCAGATTTCGGAAGTTTCATTGCCTCTTGCTCATTGCGCCTGGCGCTATTGCCCAGACACGACGCGGTCGTCGCCCTGACCTCCCCGCCTCTGATCTCCTTCCTAGGCGCCTGGTGCGCGAAGCTGCGCCGCAGCCGTTTCTTTTATTGGGTGATGGATTTCAATCCCGACGAAGCCATCGCGGCAGGCTGGCTGCGTGCTGGTTCATTAGTCACCAGGCTGTTGGACTGGATGTCGCGGTTCAGTTTGAGGCAGGCGACCAAGATAATCGCCCTCGACCGTTTCATGCGCGAACGCATCCTGGCCAAGGGTATCCCTTCGGACAAGGTGATCATCGTCCCTCCCTGGTCGCACGACAGCGAAGTGCGCTTTGACCCTGAAGGACGTCAGCGCTTTCGTCAGACGCATGGGTTGGAGGACAGATTTGTCGTGATGTATTCAGGCAACCACAGCCCCTGTCACCCGCTGGACACGCTGCTGGAGGCTGCCCGTCGTTTGGCCGGCGATCCAGGCATCCTTTTTTGCTTTATCGGTGGCGGCAGCGAATGGCGGAAGATCCGGGACTTGACCCGCCGTCGCTTCGCTATGGCGCGGCTAGCCCGTGATCCCAAAGCTTGCCGCGCCGTAGCTCCCAGGGAAGGCGGGTCCCGTAGTCCCGTGGCCCCTCCCCTAAGGCCCCTCCCCAACCTTCTCTGTCTTCCCTACCAGCCACTGGATCGACTGGCCGACTCACTGTCTGCCGCCGACCTTCAGGTCATCGTCATGGGCAATGCCTTCGTGGGCTTGGTGCATCCGTGCAAAATCTACAACATCCTGAGCGTCGCTGCCCCCGTGCTCTACATTGGCCCGCGCCCCAGTCACGTCACGGAAATCCTCGACGCCACCAACCACAACCTGATTTATGCTGCCGTCGGCCACGGCGACGTTGAAGGCCTGGTGCAGCAGATCCAACGTGTGCGCCACCAGGCCAGCGCAACCTACCGACAACTGCCCGCCTCAGTGTGCTCCATCTTCTCCAAGGACACCGTTCTTCCCATCCTCATCGCTCACCTCCAGTCCACCTCTCATTAGTACCCTGCGTTAGCGGGGTATTACGCGCGCTTCCCGTTCCCCGTCCGGTAGTCCAGTAGTCCGGTAGTCTCGTAGTCCGGTAGTCCCGTCATCCCGCAGCCCCTCCTTGCGCCACCATTGCTGCTGTGGTATTGTTCACCTCTCAATCATTCTACCCTCTATGTTTGCAGAACATTCGCTCCCCTCGCCACGAGCCAGTGGGTCGCTCATGTGGGGCGTTGCGCCCGTAATCCTCTCCGGCCTGTTCGCGCTTCAAAGCGGCGCAACCACCTTTACCGTCTCCAATATCAGCGACAGTGGGGCCGGCTCTTTGCGCCAGGCCATTCTCGACGCTAACGCCGCCAGCGGTCTCGATACCATCGTTTTTCAGATCCCCGGCTCTGGCGTCCACACCATCGCCCTGCTTTCGACCTTGCCCCCCATCACCGATCCCATCGTCATAGATGGAACGACCCAGACCGGCTTCACCAATAAACCAGTCATCGAGCTCAACGGCGCCAATGCCGGCAATAACGCTGGACTCCGGGTGCTGGCTGGAAACTGCACCATTCGAGGGTTGGCCATCAATCGGTTTGGGGCCGATGGCATTCGCATTGAGGCTTCCGCCGCCACTAACTTCATCGTCGGCAACTTTATCGGCACCGATCCGACCGGCCTGATTGGCCGAGGCAACACCAATGGCGTGCTGGTCAACGGCTCCTCCGGCAATGTCATCGGCGGCACCAACCCCGCCGATCGCAACTTGATCGCCGCCAATACTGACACCGGCCTTTACCTGCTTAACGGCAGCAACAACGTCGTGCAGGGAAATTTTATCGGCACCACCATCAGCGGCACCAATCGTCTAGGAAACCTCAACAACGGCATCGT
>WNGL01000407.1_pt1 | contig 50072 bp, 37 predicted proteins | sample 5400591 | NCBI WGS metagenome assembly WNGL01 (sample SAMN13153377, study PRJNA577476) | soil metagenome | isolation source: 80 cm soil or saprolite under Garry oak tree replicate 1 | place: USA:California | collected 2016-06-15 | reverse complement strand
CGCGCGCCGGCTTCAGCCATATCGGCGGCCTGGCGGGAAACCACCTCGCTGTTGAGGCTCATCTGCAGTGCCGTGTCGGCGGCGGCCCGGCTGGCGGCCTCAGCGTTGAGGTTGCCCTGGAGCGTGGTGTCGGCCGCCTGACGCGCCCCGGCTTCGGCGGAGTCGGCGGCCTGCCGCGCGGCCGCTTCGGCGTCGATGTTGGCCTGGAGCTGCTGGTTGTCGGCCTGCAGGTCGCGTGCGTGGAAGCCGTCGAGCAGATCGGCGTTCAGGTTCTGGACAAGATCGGTGGACGATATCCGGAGCGGCGGTCCGGCGGTGGCCAGCGATATGAAACCCGGGCCGGCGGTCGCCGTGAAGCTGACTGCCGTCTTCGGAGCCGGGCTGTTCGTACCGTCGCTCATGGCAAAGGCGGACACCGGCTTGCCGCCCAGTGTCTCGGCGTCCGAGGCCTTGAGCGCGTACGGCATGCTCGTGAAGATCGTGCGAGGCAGCTCCGGCTGCTCGTCCACGGTCACGCCGAGCCAGCGCGCCTGTCCCGATGAGAAGAACTCCAGCGGCACTCCGCCCGCCGTCGTGCTTCCCAGGAGGACCTGGTACTGGCCGTTCACCAGCACAACGTCGTGAGTCTCGCTCCAAAGTGGCGCCACGTCGTCGGGCTGAGCATAGATGGAGAAGGTCAGCTCCACGTGTTTGTTGTGCGACTTGTTCAGGTCATCCGGCACTGCTCCGTACATGGGGATGAGTTGGGGAACGCCTGCTGAGGAGCCCGTCGTCTGGGCGGCCAGCGGCACGCAGAGGGCTCCGAGAATCAGCACGCAGATTAGCACCTGTGGCAGCCCGGTTCGCGACGACATGGGCACCTCCATGCAATTGGGAGAGGGATACGGGACCTGATCTTGGGCTAGACCCGGCCGTTCGGTCAAGCGAAAAGGCGTATCCGGGCCGCTCGGACTGCGGGGCGAGGAAGCCGGAGGGTCTTTTCGGTACGGATCACGATCGCGCACATGCCCCGCGGGCGGGTCAACCGGCACACCGCAGCCGATAGAGCACGCGATAGCTGAAGCCCGGCAGCCAGATGCCGGGAGGGTTGGGGAACGTCAGCCCGTTCCGAGACCAGAAGAGCGAGACGGCGCCGTCGCTCGCTCCGAGGTTCGCACTGCGGATCTCCACTCGGCGGGCAGGCGCGAAGCGCGTATCGGCCACGCGGCCTCCCTGGCGCAGGTTCACGTTCTGAGCCAGCGCCGTCCCCCCGGCGTCCGTGAACATCACGTTGGCATCGATGACCTGGCACCCTCCCGGAATCGCCTCGGCGACCGCGTCGTCCCCTTCGGTCCGCGGGTCGCCGGGGCTAGCGAAGGGGGGATTCGCCTGGATGGTGCGCACCGGGCTGGCGATCATCTGATCGCCCTGCAGGCGCGGGAAGGATCCCCACCGGTCGAGCGCCTCCGGCGTCACGGCGCGGGCGGTTGCGATCTCGCGATACGCGGTCGCCCCCGGCGTCTCCGTCCGCTGCTGATACCCGTCGACGCTCGGGTCCAGCTCTTTCGAGCTCGTCGGGGTGACGAACTGCCCCGCCCGGAGCGGCGGAATCTCCTCCCGGTTGTGGCGGACGTGGAAGAGCCCGAACTTCGCCCGCGTGTCGTACGCGTCGCGCCACTCGAAGTTGTCGACGAGCGACCAGTGGAAGTAGCCGCGCACGGGCAGACCTTCCCCGATTGCCTGCAGCAGCATCTGCAGGTGCGAGACGATGAACGCCGGGCGCTTGGTGACTTCGGGATCGAGGCCGTTCGCGCCGATCTCCGACAGACCGTTCTCGGTGACGATCATCGGCAGGCGGTAGCGGCCCCACAGATCGCGCAGCACTGAGAGCAGGCCCTCCGGGTAGATCTCCCAGGGTCCCCGCGCGAACAGCTCGCCCGGATAGTCCGACGCCGGCCGCCCCGGGCGGGCGTTGGTCATGAGCACCGAGTTCCTGATCCCGCCGGTCGAGCGATCACCCAACGGCGGGTTCGCGCCGCCGAGCATCGAGCTCGCGCTCACCGCCGTGTTGTGGTAGTTGATGCCGATGAAGTCGAGGAAGCCGTCCTCCGTCGACGGCAGCACGTCACACGCGTAGTCCGCGTCGGAGTCCCAGCAGTTCATGCCGGACGATCGTGACCCCTGGGCATACGCGGGAACCGGAAACGCGCCCACGTCGTAGACGCGCGTCACCGCGTCGAGAAACTGCTTGTGGAAGACGTAGTCCCAGTCCCGTGCATCCTGATCGTCGGCGGTGCCCGGTGCCTGCGGAAAGATCACGTTCATGTTCTGCACGAGGCCGACCGCGGCCGCCTTACCGTCGCCGTCGGCGTCGATGGTGTCTCGCTGCTTCAGGGTGCGATACGCCCGGCGATGGGCCAGGATCAGGTTGTTCGCCGCCTGCAGGTAGTTGTCCCACCGGCCGGAGAGGCCGGGCGACCAGGCGCCCGACAGATAGGCTCCCGCGATCTGCCCGTTCGGCTCGTTGAACGTCGTCCAGACGTCCACCCGGCTGCCGAGCACGTCGGCCATCCTCCGCGCGTACTCGACGAACTGCTGGACGGTGGCGGCGCTCGTCCAGCCCGGCTTGTTCGGGAGATCGTTCGGGTCCAGCACCCAGCTCGGGAGCGTAAAGTGGCTCAACCCCGCCACCGGCACCATGCCGCGGGCGCGGATGTGATCCGCGACCGCCTGGTAGTGCCGGAGCTCGGCGTCTGAGAAGACGTCCCTCGAAGGCTCGACGCGGCTCCACTCGATCGAGAAGCGATAGGCGTTGACGCCCAGGCTCCGGGCGAGGTCCAGATCCTGGTCGAGCACGCCCAGATCGTGCTCCCGGTCGGCCTCGCCCGAATCGGCGACGTCGGCCCGACCCTCGAAGACGCTCCAGTCGTTGAGCGTGTTGTTGCCCTCTACCTGGTGAGAGGAGGTGGCGACCCCGAAGAGGAAGTCGGGGGGGAAGGCGCCGGTGGTGGTGAAGTCGGCCGGTGCATCGGTGGCGGGCGTGGCCCGCAGGGCCGCGGGCTCGGACACCGGCAGCACGCCGAGGGCGAGGCCCAGGGCCGCCCCGCGGAGGATCCTCGCCACGCCGTTTCGCGGAAGCAGTGAACGAAGGAAGGCCTCCAGTCTCGGTGTCCTCGTGTTCACAACCATGGAGGGCCGCCCCGGGGGCGGCTCGGTATCGTGCCGGCGTTCCCGTGAGACAGAAAATTCCTCTCGCGTGGACGATCGGATCGGACGTACGCCACAAGATTCCGGTTCGTACTGGATGTCCGCGACGTTGCAAGGAGGAGTCCAGCCGTGGCGTGCCGCCTGGCCGCGCAAAGTGCTAGCCGGTCCTAGGGTTCACGCGGCCCGATCGGTGCTGTGACTCCTCCGGCCGCTCCGAAGGGGGGCCAGCGGCAGACACATTTCTGCCTACGGACCGACTTCCGCCTTCGTCGCGTTCTTTTGGACGCAGTGCACACACAAGTGTTGACGGGCCGCTTTCGAGCGGAGTAGTCTGCTCCGACACAAAACCTGGAGGCGGCAAAGCGAGTCCCGGGTGCTCTCGGCGCTCAGCCCCTGCTCGCGCCCACGCTTCTGACCCAGGGGGCAGCCGCGTATCGGTGGCGATGCACGGCCGCTCCCGCCGGCGCGTCGAGCGAGTCCGGGGTTGCAGGAGGTGGGATGCAAATCGATCGGCGTGGGTTCCTCCAGGGCGGGGTTGCGTCGACACTCGGAGTGCTGGCGAGCCCCCGGCCGGGCCGCGCCGATGTCTTCCGCGTTGGCGTCGGCCGTGACACCAGCGGGTACGCGGCGGCTCGGCGCGCGATCGAGGCGAGCGGGGACTGGCCGCCCGCCGACCTGACCGGCCGGAGAGTGCTGGTCAAGCCGAACCTCGTGGCCGCGCTGCCGGCCGCGAGCGGGGCGACCACCGATCCCGAGGTCGTTCGCGCCGTGGTCGATCTGGCCCTCGAGGGCAACGCCCGAGAGGTGGTGATCGTGGAGAGCGGGCCAAACGGCGCGAACTTCTCGGCCTGCGGCTACGACTTCTTCGGCAGCTACGATCCGCAGGGCCGCGTCCGGCTCCTCGACCTGAGGCCCGAGCCCGTCACCCTGGCCCCGCTCGGCGGAGGGCTCGCCTACTCCGCCGTGTACATGCCGGACGTCATGCTCGACCCCGCCGCCGTGCTCGTCAGCGTAGGCAAGCTGAAGACGCACATCGAGGCCCTAGCAGGCCTCTCGATGAAGAACCTGTTCGGGCTCCCCGCAGTCGATCGATACGTGTCGGTGCCATCCGCGGGCCGCTTCGCCATGCACGACCGCGGCGTCAACCAGACGATTGTCGACCTGAACCGGCTGCGCCCGGCCGCCTACTCGGTCATCGACGGCATCTGGGGCATGGAGGGCGTGGGTCCCATCTTTGGAACGCCGGTCGCGACGAACACGGTGCTCGCGGGCCGCAACGCCGTGGCGGTCGATCGCGCGGGCCTCACCACCATGGAGATCCCGCAGCCGAGCGTCCGGCACCTGGCCTATGCCACGCGATTCGGCCTCGGCCCGGGAGACATGAGCCAGATCACGTTGACGGGCGACATCCTCGAGACCCACCCGTTCGTCCTTCCGCCGATCTCGCCCGTGCTCGAGTATCCGCGGGTATCGCCGGCCACGATCTCGCCCTCGTCCGGACAGAGCGCCTCCATCCTGCTCTGGTACGCCGATACGGTCGTGCGCACGCTCGACGTGCTGCGCCTGTCGGAGGAGATCCCCGACTTTCAGGCCGTCCGCACGCTCGTGCCGTATGGGCTACGCGCCGCCGGGTTCGAGGTCTCGACCTGGGACGGCCGGGGAGACGACGGCATCATCGTGCCGCCGGGGAGATACGCGGTGCACGTCCGCGCCTACAACCCGCGGGCGAGGGTGCGCCACGCGGACGCGGTCGGATGGGTCACCGTCTCGAGCCGACTCACCGGGGCTTCGGAGGAACGGACATGACTGCGGCTCGCCTATCGTCCGCCATCCGCTACGCGCTCGTCCTCACCGTGACCCTGGCGGCCGCGCCCCGCGCCGCCAGCGCCGACCCGCTGCAGGTCGAGCTGGTTCTGCTTTCACCCCCCAATCTGGCGGTGGGCATCCCGATCTTCTGGCGGGCCCACGCCAACGCGTCGGGGGCGCTCTTGTACCGGTTCCGGGTCGGCCCATCCGGCGCTCCGCTCATGGTCACCCGCGACTTCAATACGCGGAACTTCCTGGACTTCACCCCGATCGACGAAGGGCCCTCCGACGTCGAGGTGACGGTCAGGGCGGGGAGCGGCGAGACCGCCAACGCCCGCGGGTCCTACCTCGTCACGGCCCGAGTGACTTCCGAGGACCCCGTCGTCTCCCCGACCCTTCACCCCCTCGTCGCGCTCTACAGCGCCCCCGCCTGTGCGGCCGGCGGGGCGATCCGGGTGCGGTACGGCGTCCAGGGCGCCGCGACGGAGCAGTTCACCCCCTTTAAGCCGTGCCAACCCGGTCGCAGCGTCAACTTCCATAGCGCGGGCCTGTATGCGGACACCGTCTATCAGCTGCGGCACGAGGTGGTGTCCGGCGGATCTTCGGTCTTCGGCCCCGCCCTGACCTACCGGACCGGCGTGCCGAACACGGTCTTCCCACCCGTCGTGATAATGGATCCGGCCGATGACTCTACCAGCGCCGCCGAGCCGGTCCTCCTGCACGGGACGCTGATGAGCAGCACCTACCGAACCTTCCCCATGGCGACCGATCTGAACGGGCAGGTGCTCTGGTACTACGACAAGTCAATGTACCCGTGGCAGACTGGCGCCCACCTGCTGCGGCCGCTGACGGGGGGCACGATGCTGTTCGTCATGAACGACAATCGCGTGCCGGTATTACCGGGCGCCCGCCGAAGTCGAGGATCGAAGGTGTAAGATGCTCAAGGATGCACCTGATGGACAACGTCGGCTGACCCCTGTGGTTCCCCCACGTCACCTAAATTCGATCGTCTGACAGCTTCCGTTTTTGCAGGTCTTCAGAGCCGCCAGAAATTGCGTATGAACGCTTCGCTGATAGGTCCGGTTGGACGACGTATCGGTAAAGAGATTGACGAGCTGGTTCGGATCGATGCGCATGTCGTAGAACTCGCCAGCTTGCCCCGGATCCGTGTATTCCACATAGAGCTGGTTTGCCGCGAGCTGGGTCCCCGCCACTCGCAGCGCGAAGTACTCCGGAACATCGAAATCAGGTTTCTTGCTCGCCGGCCAGTGTTCCACCAGGAACCTCTTGCGCCCGCTCAACGCACCGTTCCCCATCAGCGGCAGGAGCGAGCCGCCGTCCACCTGTAAGCCAGGTGAGACCCCGGCGAGTGCCGCAATCGTCGGGGCCAGATCGGTGTTGACCGCGAGCTGACGCCGCGCCTCGTTGGTCGGGTAGCCTGGCGCGCTGATGACGAGCGGCACCCGCAGCGATTCTTCGTAGGCCACGAGTTTCTCGGTCAACCGGTGCTCTCCCAACATGTAGCCGTTGTCGGAGGTGAAGATGATTGCGGTTTGATCGAACACTCCGGTCTGCTGAAGCGCTGCCACGACCGTGCCGATCAGATCGTCGACAGCTCTCATGGCCGACAGGCGATTCTCGTATTTCGACTGGAGAGCAGCGATATCGCTGTCGGTCATGAGCGGACGCTCCTGCAGCCACGCCGGTTTGCCGCTCACGTCGGCCTCGTTGAACGAGGGAGGCCGCTGCAGCGGCGCCGGGACGGTACCGATATGGCGGGGCGCGGGCCGGATGCTGGCCTTGAAGAAATCGCTCCAGTCGTCGAACACGCTGTTCGGCCCGACCTCGACGTGCGGCGCCAACGGCGTGATGCTCAGGAAGAACGGCACGCCCGGGCTGGCGCTGGCGGTATCCGCGATGAAGGCGGCTGCGCGGCTGGCGAGAACGTCGGTCTGGTAGTCCTGGTCGCTGGTGCCATAGCTGACAAGCGTGCCGTTGTCGTTGATCGTGTAGGAGTACATCCAGTACGTGGTCGGATCGAGCAGGGCTTGCCAGTTGTCCCACCCCGGGGGCACGTACTCCTTATCCTTGATGTCGAGCACGCCGTCCCTGTTCACGTCGACCCGCCCATACCCGTTCAGATACTTGCCTATGGAAGCGGTCCGGTACCCTCCGTCGTGGAGCCACGTGGCCAGGGTGTTTGTGTCATCGAACGCCCGGACGCTGCCTTCAGGCGGATAGTTACTCAGGACCATGTGATTGTGCGCGTATAAACCCGTCAGGTACGTCGCTCTGGACGGACAGCAGAGAGAGTCGGACACGAACGAGTTGGTGAACGTGATCCCTCTGCTGATCACCGAGTTCTTCAAGTTGGGCATGAGGCCCGCCGCGACGAGCCGTCCAAGCGATTTGGCGTCGAGATCGTCGGTCATGATCACGATGACATTGGGCCGGCTGCCTGCGGGCGCAAGACGCGTGGGCGCTGCCGCTTCGTTGCTCGCCACCACAACGGCGGCCCCACAAGACAGCACGAGACCGAGAATGGAAACCCGGCGCATTTCGGCAGTGTATCGCATTTCGGCAGTATATGACGACGCGCGCGCCGGCGCAACGGAATTCGGCGGCACGTCTGACGCGGCCGCAGGGGACGCCCCCGGGAACAGATTCGTCGCAGAATCTAGTGTATCGTCTCGTAAATAGCTGGAACATTGGGCGGCCCCAACTGGTTTCGTAGAGTATGAGATTCATGCCGACGGAGTGTGTGGTCAGCGCCTCGGACCGAACGGTGCTGGAACAGTGGGTACGCTCCCCGACGGTGCCTCAGGAGTGGGGCTTGCGGGCAAAGACTCTCTTGGCCACGGCGGATGGCGAGGGGGTGCGCGCCATGGCGCGGCGACTTGAAGGGTTGCGTCACCTGAGTCAATCTCCCAAACGAGATCACGCTCGCGCGTGTCACCAATGCACGTACCACAGCAACCCATGGGCCACGCTAAGCTAAACTCGGGCGAGGGAGTCTGCCGGCAGGCAGACTTCTCATCGCCGGACGTCAGATCCTGGCCCACGGCGGTCTTGACACGCGTGCCATCCTTGCCTGAACGTTTGTCCCGGTCGTTCATCCCGCGCGAACGGGAAGGCGGCACCGGCAGGGGGTCGATCTCTCGCTCGCGCCTCCGCAATCCTCCGGAAGGAGGGTGTGATGGTCCGCCTCGGATGGCGTCGCTACCGTGGGGTGCTGCTTGGGTCGGCGTGTCTTCTGCTGGCGGGCGGCAGCTCTCGCCCGACCGGCGCCGAGACGGGGACGGAGCCGATTGCGCTCATCGGCCTCGGGGACAGCCTGACTCACGGCACGATGGATGCGACCAACAACTACATCAACACCTCGCACGCCTATCTCCAGCGCGTCCGGAACGCCCTCGCCCGGCGGGTCCCCATCGTCTTCCGGCAGCCATTCTTCGACGTCGACGAGAACCGCATCGACCCCACGCACGTGCCCACCAACCTCGCCGTCGACGGTGCCGACTCCTTCACCCTCGAAGGTCTCGACTACTACAAGCGGGCGGGGGTCGACGAGTCGCTCCCCAGCGAGAGCCTGATCGCCGACAAGCTGCTCCCCAGCCAGTTCGACGACAAGTACGACAAGGTCCTCTATCCCATCAACCTGCTCGCGGGACACCCGATCACGCAGATCGGCTCCGCCGAATGGCTCTTGACGCAGGGCCTGCCGGCGGCGGGCGTGAACCGCGCCATCACGGTCTACTGGGTGGGCAACAACGACTCGAGCACGTCGGCGCTGGGGTTCGGAGGCGCGAACCCGATGTTCCTGCCCATTCCGGCCGAGCAGCTCCTGCCCGTCCTCCCGGGCATCAGCCTGCTCCTACAGTTCGGCGCGGCCCGCGGCGTCTTGTCGTTCGAGCCGTACTCAGCGGCCTCCATCGACCGCAACCTGACCGCCCTGGAGGACTTCATGGCCCAGCAGGAGCGCCTGCTGAGCCGGCTCACCGCCGCGGGCGCGGGGGGGAGCGTGGACAACCAGATCTTCGTCCTCACCCTGGCCTACTACAGCGCGGTCGGGTACCTGTTCGACTCCGAGGACATCGAGTTCTACCTGCGCAAGGTGAACCCGGCGTACCGCGTCCCCCCGTCGTTCGCGCGCGTGGCGCCGTTCGGCCAGCCGATCACCGACCCGCTCAGGGGCGATCGCATCTCGTTCCTGACCTTCGGCTTGATGTACGCGTTGCTCGACACCGGCTTCCCGGTGAGCTTCGTGAACCAGGTCCTGGAAGTCGACGGCCACCAGCGCGACGGCCTGGTCCTCTCCGAGGCCGAGGTGCAGCAGATCATGACCCGCATCGACGGGTTCAACGCCACGATCCGGGCATTGGTGCAGGCGGCCGGGCCCAACGTCCACCTCGTGGACGTGGGTCCGTTCCTGAGCGACGTCCTCACCGGCCGGATCCCCCTCACGATCGGCGGCAAGACGATCAGCCGGAAGTGGATCCGGGGCAGCGCGTTCGGCTTCGACGGGGTCCATCCCGACTACACGGGGCAGGCACTGATCGCCAACTTCGTCGTGAGCCGCATCAACGCCGAGATGGGGCTCAACGCCCCCCTCGTCTCCCTGCCGGAGGTGATTGCGGGCGATCCCTACGTGGATCGCGACGGTGACGGCTGGGCGGCCGGCCCGAACTACCGGGCCTCCGGCATTACCGAGTTGCTCTTCCTGTTCAAGGATCCCGACGACAGCGACCCCACGGTCCAAGTGACGCTGCCCGACAACGTCTGGGAGGTGATCAGGAACGCGTTGCTCCGCGACCTGCTCACCGTGCCGGAGCTGCGGCCCGAAGCGGAGCGTCTCGGGTTGACGCCTCCGAGCTGATCGAGATTCGGACGAGAGCCTGATGGGACGTTGGCGCGGCGTCGGGTCGGCCCCGGCGCCCGACCCTCGGCGGTCGGGCCCTTTCAAACTGGAGGCTTGCATGCGGTGGATGATACAAGCGACGGTCCTGGGCGTGGCTCTGACGTGTCTCACCCTTGTCGCGAACGGCGCGCAACCCCCAGCGAGGTTCCGGGCCATCGTCGTGTTCGACGACGCGGCGCCCTTGGCGGGCTTCGCCGACGAGTATCGCGCGGACAGCCGGGCGGAGGACGATCCGGAGGCCTGGGACTACCTGGATCGGGGCGTCGTGGGGGCGGTTCAGGCGCTGGAGCGCGCCCACGGCTTCCACGCCGATCACGTCTACTCGGCGGCGCTCCGCGGATTCGCCGCCCGCTTGACGGCGTTGCAGATCGCGGCCCTCGAGCGCAATTCCCACATAACGCATGTTGAACCCGACGGGGAGATGCGGGCGCTGGCGCAGACGCTGCCTTGGGGCATCGACAAGGTCGACGCCGACCTGAGCTCCACCGCCGCCGGCGATGGGATGGGCGCGGTCACCGGCGTGCGGGCCTACGTGATCGATACGGGTATCTCGCGCACCCATCCCGACCTCAACGTGGTCTGGCACGTGAACTTCACGGGCTTCTTCGGCGGCGGCAACACCGACTGCAACGGCCACGGCACCCACGTCTCCGGCACCATCGGCGCCCGGGACAACACGATCAACGTCGTAGGCGTCGCCCCGGGGGTGCCGCTCATCGGCGTCAAGGTCCTCAATTGCCAAGGCTCGGGGTCGACCTCGAATGTCATCAAAGGGGTGGACTGGGTGACCGCGCATGCGGTGAGGCCGGCCATCGCGAACATGAGCCTGGGCGGCACCCCCAGCGTCGCGCTGGATGACGCGGTGCGCAATTCCGCGAGCAGCGGGATCGTCTATTCGCTGGCCGCGGGCAACTCGGCCGCCGATGCCTGCACCACGTCGCCGGCCCGCGCGGGCGCGGGCGTCAACGGCATCATCACCGTCGCCGCCACCGACATCAACGACGAGGAAGCCTCGTTCAGCAACTTCGGGGACTGCGTGGACATCTGGGCGCCCGGCGTGAACGTCCTCTCGACGTGGCCGGGGGGAGGGACGAGGGTCCTGTCGGGCACCTCGATGGCGTCGCCTCACACCGGCGGCGGCGCGGCGCTCTATCTCTCGACGCACCCGGGCGTGGGCCCGGTGGCCGTCGAATCCGCCATCAGGGGCGCGGCCGACATGACCGGGACCCTGAGCAAGGATGGCCGTGACATCTTTCGGCTCTCGGTCGCCAGCTTCTGACGCCGCAGGCCCGACATCGGCCGTTGACGTGGCGCTCGCTTACGAAACGCTGATCGTCCGCTGACTGCGCGGGAGTGCTGGGGCCGGCGCCGGCGCCCCAGATCATTGGCATTCCTTGCGGAAGTCCGAGCCCTGGGTCAAGAAGTCTCCCTCATGGATGTCCGAAGTCTTCCCTCTCCGAACTGTCTTCTCCGGAATGGACCGAAGGCGGGTTTCCGATGAACGGGTGCCGGGGGACGCGGGAGGGCGACGAGCAGGTACAAGAGTCTTCTCGCGTGAAGATTAGCGTCGATCGAGCAGGGTCAAGTGCCTCAGTTGCACGGCCTTTTGACACCCCCTGAGCGATCGGCCGGTCTGGCTGGCATCTTGCAGACCGTGTTCGAAAAACGCCGGGCCCGCGCGGCCCTGCACATGGCTCCGGGCGCGGATGGCGAGCGTTGACGGAGGCGTTCTTCGCGACACCGTCCTCGTGGTGGGAGGCGCTGAGCGTGCCGGAGGGAGCCGGGCCGGGCCGGGGTGAGCCCTGCATCGTGGAGAAAGGGTCTTGTGCCGAAGCATCGGGTCGTGATCACGGGCATGGGAATCGTCACCGCGCTGGGCACCCGCGTGCCGGTCGTCTGGCGTCGTCTCCTCGCGGGGGAGAACGGCATCGGTCCCATCAGCTACTTCGACGCCTCCCAGTACTCCTGCCGTGTCGCGGCCGAGGTCCGGAACCTTCCCCTGAATGACTCGGGCCTCCAGTCGGTGCCGCTCGGCTACTGCCGTCGCGGCGCGCGCCTGTTCCTCCACGCCGCGCGCGAGGCGCACGCCGACGCGGGGCTGACCGGAGCCGGGCTGGCCCCGCACCGGGTCGGCGTGGCCGCCGGCACCACCGTGAACTACGTCCACATGCGCCTCGTCCGCCACTACTTCCGGTTCCGCCGGGCCCAGACCCCGCACCTCGACCTCGCCCGCTTCGCGCGCGAAGGCGAACAGCCTCCCGCGCTCTTCTACCGCCGCCAGGGCGAGATGACCAGCGTGCTCGCCGCGAAGGCCCTCGGGCTGGGCGGCCCGAACCTGGCCATCGACACCGCCTGCGCCGCCAGCGCGTACGCCGTCGGCGAGGCGTTTCGCATGGTCCAGCGCGGCCAGGTCGACGCGATGATGGCCGGCGGCGCCTGCTCCATCGTCAGCCCGGTGGCCATCCTCGCCTTCGCGATCCTGGGGGCGCTGAGCGCCAACCCTGATCCCGACGAGGCTTCCCGGCCGTTCGACCGCCGCCGGGACGGCTTCGTGATGGGCGAGGGGGGCGGCGCCGTGGTCCTCGAGCGCCTCGAGCACGCCCGGGCCCGCGGGGCCGGGATCTACGGCGAGATCGCCGGCTACGGCACGACCATGAACGCCGCCAACCTCACCGACCCGTCGCCGAACGGGGCCAGCGAAGAGCGAGCGATCCGGCTGGCGCTGCAGGAGGCCTCGCTCGCTCCCGAAGAGATCGACTACGTGGCCGCCCACGGCACCTCGACCCCCAAGAACGACGCGGTGGAGACCGCGGCCCTGAAGCGCGTGTTCGGGCCCCATGCCCGGCGGCTGATGGTGTCGTCGAACAAGGGCCAGATCGGGCACACCATCTCGGCGGCGGGCGTCTGCAACCTGATCTGCGCCCTCAAGGCGATCGAAGAGGGGTGGGTGCCTCCGACCGCCCACTACCGCGACCCCGATCCACAGTGCGACCTCGACTACGTGCCCAACGTCGGCCGGCCGGCCGGGGTCCGGGCGGCGCTGGTGAACGCGTTCGCATTCGGGGGACAGAACGCCGTGCTGGCGGTGAAGGCGGCGTAGGCGGGACGGGTCGGGCTCACTTCCGAAGGAGCAGGAGAGAAACGATGTCGAATGCGGCAACGTCGAGCCAGGAGATCCTCGAGAGGTTCGCGCGGGTGGTCGCGCAGAGCCTCCGGATCGAGGCGTCCCTGGTCACCGAGGAAGCCTACCTCGACGACCTCGGCGCCGAGTCGCTGGATCTGGCCGAGATCACCATGGAGAGCGAGGAGGAGTTCGACGTCCTCATCGCGCAGAAGACCATCCTCCAGACGGCCACCGAGGTATTCGGCGAGGGCGTGCTCGTCCATGACGGCAAGCTCACCGAGGAAGGCAAGCGGCTTCTCCGCCGGCGGATGCCGGACTTTCCGGGCGACAGGGACGAGATCACGGTGGCCGACCTGGGCAAGCTGTTCCTGCGGGTCGGCACGTGGGTGCGGATGATCAGGGGGCTGATGGAGCACACGCCCAAGGACTGTGCGAAGTGCGGCGCCGCCTACGGCAAGCCGTTGGCCGGCCGTCTCAAGTGTCGTTCCTGCGGCTTCGAGTACGACATTCCCTCCGGCGAGGACCTGAACCGGCAATGGGTGCAGCAGTACTACCAGCGGGAGTACGTCCCCTCGCGGCCGCTCGCGGCGTCGCCTCCGGCGCCGGTGGCGTGACGCGATCGTCCCCGTTCGGTCCGGGTCGATGCTCCGGGCGGCGGTGGCTCCGAGCCATCTCCGGGCCCGAGGAAGCATGGTTGCCGTGACGAACCCAGAAGCCGACCGCGCCTTTGAAATCGTCGGCGCCACCCTGCCCGGCTGGCCCGATCCCGCCGTCGCCATCGCGGCGAGTCGCGCCGGAGCCACCGGGCTGCTCAACCTCGAGCACACGACCGACCTCGCCGCGGCCCGGTCGGCCCTCGCCCGGCTCGGTTCCTTCGGCCGGGGCTCGCTCGGCGTGAAGGTCCGGCCCGGGGGGGGGACGAGCGGCGACCTCGCGGCCCACCTGCCGCCGGCGATCAACCTCGTGGTCGTCGCCGGGGCCGACGCCCTCTCGGCCCGATCCGCGATCGCGCTCGTGCGCGCGCCCGGCCGCCGGGTCCTGTTGGAGTGCACCAGCGTCGAAGAGGCCCGGGCGGCGCTGGAGAGCGGCGCCGACGGTCTGGTCGCAAAGGGCCACGAGGCCGGGGGGCACGTCGGCGAAGAGACGACGTTCATACTCCTCCAGCGACTGTTGCGGGAGACCGACCGCCCCGTCCTCGCCTACGGCGGCATCGGCCTGCACTCCGCTCCCGCCGCCTACGTGGCCGGATGCAGCGGCGTCGTCGTCGACGCGCAGCTCGCCCTGGCGCGGGAGTCGGCGCTGCCGCCAAGGCTGCGCGCGGCCCTCGAGCGCATGGAGGGCGACGAGACGCTCTGCGTCGGCGCGGAGATCGGGGACCTCTACCGGGTCTACCAGCGGCCGGGCATGGCCGCCCTGGACGCGCTCCCGCAGGTGGAGGCCACGCTCGCGGCCCAGCCCGCCGGGGCCGCCCGCGACCGCTGGCGGGAGGCGATCCAGGCGCGGGTCGGCTGGGAACGCCCGGAAGCGCAGCTCTGGCCCCTGGGGCAGGACGGGGCCTTCGCCGCGCGGCTCGCCCGGCGCTTCCACACCGTGGCCGGCATCCTCGACGGCCTGCGCGCCTCCGTCGTTGATCACGTGAGGCTCGCGCGCGGCCAGCGCGCGCTGGACCGCGGCGCCCCCCTCGCCCGGTCGCACGGCACCGAGTATCCGATCCTGCAGGGTCCGATGACCCGCGTGAGCGACACCGCGGCGTTCGCGGAAGCGGTGGCGCGGGGCGGCGCCCTGCCGTTCCTGGCCCTCGCGCTGCTGCGCGGCCCCCAGGTGCGGGCGCTCCTCCAGGAGACGGGCGAGCGCCTCGGGGACCGACCGTGGGGCGTCGGGATCCTGGGGTTCGTACCCCTCGAGCTGCGCCAGGAGCAGCTCGAGGTGATCCACGACTTCCGGCCGCCCTTCGCGATCATCGCGGGCGGGCGGCCCGACCAGGCGGCGCGGCTCGAGGCCAACGGCATCGCCACCTACCTGCACGTCCCCGCGCCCGGCCTCCTGCGGATGTTCGTGGAAGACGGGGCGCGCCGCTTCATCTTCGAGGGCCGCGAGTGCGGCGGGCACGTGGGGCCGCGCACGAGCTTCGTGCTGTGGCAGACCATGATCGACGCGCTGCTCGACGCCCTCGAGGCCGGGATTCCCGCCGACCACCTCCACGTCGTGTTCGCGGGCGGCGTCCATGACGACCGCTCGGCGGCCATGGTCGCCGCCATGGCGGCCCCCCTCGTCGAGCGGGGGGCGCGCATCGGGGTGCTCCTCGGCACGGGCTACCTCTTCACCGAGGAAGCCGTCGCCGCCGGCGCCATCGTCGAGGGGTTTCAGCGCGAAGCCCTGGGCTGCGCCCGTACGGTGCTGCTCGAGACGGGGCCGGGCCACTCGACGCGCTGCGTCGACACGCCGTTCTACGAGACGTTCCGCGAGGCCAAGCGCCGGCTGACGGCGGAAGGCAAGCCGCCGGAGGAGATCCGCCGCGAGCTGGAGGCCCTCAACCTGGGGCGGCTCCGCATCGCGTCCAAGGGCATCGCCCGCGACGGGGAGGGGGAGGGGAGCGGGCCCCGATACGTCGAGGTCGACCCCGAGCGGCAGCACCGGGACGGAATGTTCATGATCGGCCAGCTCGCCGCGCTCCGGAAGGGCGTGTGCCGCATCGCCGATCTGCACGAGGGGGTGTCGAGGGGGGGCGCGCGCCTGCTCGCCGGCCTGGCCCTGCCGGCCGGGCCTGCGCCGAGAGCCGTCCCCGAGGCGGCGCGCCCCTGCAATGTCGCGATCATCGGCTTGGGGTGTCTGCTGCCCAAGGCGCCGGACGTGCCGACCTTCTGGGCGAACGTCCTGAACAAGGTCGACGCGATCACCGAGGTGCCGAAGGAGCGGTTCGACATCGACCTGTACTTCGATCCCGACCGCAAGGCGCGCGACAAGGTCTACTCGCGCTGGGGCGGGTTCCTCGACGACGTGCCCTTCGACCCCATGCGGTACGGCATCCCGCCGGCCGCGCTCCCCTCGATCGACTCCTTGCAGTTGCTCTCCCTGGAGGTGGCGCGCCAGGCCCTCGCCGACGCCGGATATCTCGACCGCGACTTCCCGCGTGCGCGCACCTCGGTGATCCTCGGCGTGAGCGGCGGGCTCGGCGACCTCGGCCTCGGCTACGGGATCCGCTCTAACCTGCCGGCGGTCCTCGGCCGAGCGCCGGCCCAGGTGCTCGAGCGGCTGCCGGAGTGGACGGAGGACTCCTTCGCGGGGATCCTGCTCAACGTGGCCGCGGGCCGGGTGGCCAACCGCTTCGACCTCGGCGGCGTGAACTACACGGTGGACGCCGCCTGTGCGTCGTCGCTGGCCGCCGCCTACCTGGCGGTGTCGGAGCTGGAGGCGGGCACCAGCGACATGGTGGTTGTGGGCGGGGTCGACACGGTGCAGAGCCCGTTCGGCTTCCTCTGCTTCAGCAAATCGCAGGCGCTCTCCCCCCGCGGACGTTGCCGCACCTTCGACGCCGGCGCGGACGGGATCGCCATCAGCGAAGGCATCACCATGCTCGTGCTGAAGCGGCTGGCCGACGCCGAGCGCGACGGCGACCGCATCTACGCCGTGGTCAAGGCGGTGGCGGGCTCGAGCGACGGGCGGGGCCGCAGCCTCACGGCGCCCCGGCCGGAAGGCCAGACCCTGGCCCTCGAGCGCGCGTACGCGCGGGCCGGCATCTCTCCGGCCACGGTCGGCCTCGTCGAGGCCCACGGCACCGGCACGGTCGTCGGTGACGCCGCCGAGGTCGCCGCGCTCTCGGAGGTGTTCCAGGCCGCGGGCGCCGCTCCTTCGAGCTGCGCCATCGGCTCCGTCAAATCCATGGTCGGGCACACCAAGTCGGCGGCGGGCGTGACGGGCATGATGAAGGTGGCCCTCGCGCTCCACCACAAGGTGCTGCCCCCGACCCTTCACGTCGAGACCCCGAACCCCAGGCTGCGCGAGGCCGACAACCCGTTCTTCGTGAGCACCGATGCGCTGCCCTGGCTGCCCGCCGAGCCGGGTACGCCGCGCCGGGCGGGCGTCAGCTCGTTCGGCTTCGGCGGGACCAACTTCCACGCCGTTCTCGAAGAGCATGTCGACGACTACACCGATCCGATGGCGCGCAAGACGTGGGAGGCCTGGCCGGCCGAGCTGTTCGTGTGGAACGGCGCGTCCGCCGCCGGCCTGGAGGCGGCGCTGGCGGCGCTCTCGACGTCCCTGGAGCGCGGCGCCCGCCCCGTTCTGCGCTCCCTGGCGGCGGCGGTCTGCTCCGCGGCGGACGGCGGGTCGGGCAACGACTCGCGGCGGCTCGCGATCGTGGCCACCGACCTCGACGACCTGCGGGGCAAGCTCGGGGTGGCCCGGGAGGCGCTGAAGACGGGCCGGAGCCGCCTCCAGGACCCGAAGGGCGTCTACCTCGCCAGTGGGGATCGGCCCCGGGGGAGGCTGGCCTTCCTGTTCCCCGGCCAGGGCTCGCAGTCCCCGCACATGATGCGGGACCTCGCGCTCCATTTCCCGCACCTGCGCGTCGCCTGCGAGCAGGCGGACCGCGTGCTCCGCGGACGCTTGCCCCGGCGGTTGAGTGGCTACATGCACCCGCCCTCCGCCTTCAGCCCCGCCGAGCAGAGCGCGCAGATGCATGCGATCACCGACACCGTGGTCGCCCAACCTGCGCTGGGCGCGGTCGAGGTGGGGCTGCTCCATCTCTTGCGCGACCTGGGGCTGGAGCCGGACATGGTGGCCGGCCACAGCTACGGCGAGTACGTGGCCCTCGCCGCGGCCGGCGTCCTCTCGGAGGATGCCCTCTTCGAGATCTCGGAGGCGAGGGGCCGCGCGATCAAGGAGTCGGTGGGGGAGACCCCGGGCACGATGGCGGCCGTGCTCGCCCCGGCGGAGACGGTCGCCGCCGCGCTCCGCGACCTGCCGAACGTATGGCTGGCCAACTTCAACGCCCCCAAGCAGACGATCATCGCCGGCGCTCCCGCGGACCTGGAGCGCGCCATGGCCGTGCTCGCGTCGGCCGGGCTCCGGGCGAAGCCGATCCCGGTGGCCTGCGCCTTCCATTCCCCGCTCATGGAGCGCGCGCGGGTCCGGCTGGCGGCCGAGCTGGCACGCCTGGAGCTGAAGCCGCCGCGCATTCCGGTGTTCTCGAACACCGAGGCGGGGGCGTACCCGGCCGAGCCGGCGCGGATGGCCGCGCTCCTCTCCGAGCACCTGGTCAGGCCGGTCCAGTTCCTCGACGAGATACGGGCCATGTACGACCGCGGGGCCCGCCTCTTCGTCGAGGTCGGGCCGAAGAGCGTGCTCACGAGCCTCGTCCGCCAGATCCTTGACCGGCCCGACGCCGCCGCCATCCCCCTCGACGTGTCGGACCGCAACGGGTTGGTGCAGCTGCTCCACGCTCTGGCCCAGCTCGCGGCCTCCGGGCTCGACGTGAGGCTCGGCCGCCTGTTCGCGGGACGCTCCGTGGGCAAGCTCGAGCTCGACAAGCTCGACGAGTCCCGCGCTCCGAGCCCGGCGTGGGTCGTGAGCGGCGCGGGGGCCCGGCCGGCGGGACAGGCGCCGGGCCGTCCCGCGCCCACCCTGCCGCCGGTCCCCATCCCGGCGGAGCCGCCCGCCGTTCAGGAGGCGGTCTCGGCGCCGGCCGCGCCCGCCGATGCGGTCGTGCTGCAGTTCCAGAGCCTGATGTCGCAGTTCCTGGAGACACAGGCCGCGGTGATGAGCGCATACCTGCGAGGGGGCGGGAACGCCGACGAGGCGGCGCTCGAGATGCGGGCGCCGGTGGCTCCCCCCGCGTCCCCCCTGCCCGTCATTCCCGAGCCCGCCGCCCCCACGCTCCCCGTGGTGGCGGCCTCGTCTCCGGCCGAGGCGCCCGCCGCGCCGCGGCCGGCGGCGGCGGCTCGTCTGCCATGGGCGGGGCCGCGCGATGTCGCCGGTGAGCTGCTCCGCATCGTCAGCGAGCGGACCGGCTATCCGGCGGACATGCTCAACCCCGACCTGAACCTCGAGGCCGACCTGGGCATCGACTCCATCAAGCGGGTGGAGATCCTGAGCGCGTTCCAGCGGAGGCAGTCCGCCGAGGATCAGGGCCGCGTCTCGGGGGTGATGGAGCGTCTCACCAGCCGCAAGACGCTTCGCGAGGCGATCGCGACCCTGGACGAGGCGCTGTCGGGCGCGTCCGGCCCCGTCCCGCCGGCCGCCTCCGGCGGGCCACCTCCGGAGAGGGCGCCGGCGGCCTCGCCCGCGCTGCCCGACGTGGAGGAGGTGCCCCGTCTCACCTTGAGGGCAGTGGGCGCGCCGCTCGAGAAGGCGCGCTCGGGGAGCTTCTCGGGCCGCGCGTGGCTTATCACCGACGATGAGGGCGGCCTGGCCGAGGCGATCGCCGCCCGGCTCGCGCAGCGGGACGAGCGGCCCGTGATCCTGCGTCAGCAGGCGGCGGTCTCCGCGCAGGGGCCCGCCCGTTACGGCGCCGACTTGACGCGGCCCGAGCAGGTCGCCGCGGTGCTCGACCGGGTCCGCGGCGCGCACGGCGCCCCGGCGGTCCTCCTGCACCTGCTGCCCCTGAAGGCGGGGCCCGGCTTCGACGGTCTTTCGATCGACGCCTGGCGCGAGCGCGTGCAGTCCGACATCAAGACCCTCTATGGGCTCCTTCGCGCCGCCGGGGACGATCTCACCGCGGCCGGCCGGGCGGGGGGGGCGATGGTGGTCGCCGCGACGGGCCTCGGCTCCTCCCTCGCCGGCGGCGGGGCCGCCGTCTCTCCCACCCATGGTGGCGTGGCCGCGCTGCTGAAGACCGTCGCCGCGGAGATGCCGGAGGTCGGCTGCCGCGCGGTGCATCTCGATCCGGCCTCGCCGGCGGAGGAGAAGGCGGCGCAGCTCCTGGCCGAGGTCGGCTCGCGGGACGGCCCGGTCGAGGTCGGGTACTCCGGCGGGCGCCGAGTCACCGTCGTTCCCCGCCTCGCACCGCTGGGGAACGGCGCCAACGGCTCCGGTGGCGTGGACGTGGGACCGGACTGGGTCTTCCTCATCACGGGCGGCGCTCGGGGCATCACCGCCGAGATCGCGTCCTACCTCGCCTCGACGTTCAAGCCGACGCTGGTGCTGGCGGGACTCTCCCCGCTTCCGGAGGACGAGGCGCCCGAGACCGCGGCCATCGGCGATCCGCAGCAGCTCAAGGCGGCGCTCGCCGCCTCCATGCGCGCGGCGAACGCGGCCGTGAAGCCCTCGGAGGTGGAAGTGGCCTGGCAGCGGCTGCTGCGCAGCCGGGAGATCCGCCGCAACCTGGACGGCCTCCGACGGACCGGCGCCCGGGTGGAGTACCAGCCGGTCGACGTGCGCGACGAGGCCGCCTTCGGGGGGCTGATCGACGGGATCTACCGGACGCACGGCCGCATCGACGCCGTCATCCACGGGGCCGGCATCATCGAGGACAAGCTCCTTCGGGACAAGACCGCGGAGTCGTTCGACCGCGTGGTCCACACCAAGACGGACAGCGCATTCATCCTCGCCCGGCGGCTGCGGCCCGAGGGCCTGAAGATCCTGATCTTCATGTCGTCGGTCACGGCCACCTTCGGCAACCGGGGCCAGGCCGACTACGGCGCCGCCAACGGCGTGCTGAACGCCCTCGCCACGCTGCTGTCGTCCCGCTGGCCGGCCCGCGTGCGCGCCCTGAACTGGGGGCCGTGGGACAGGACGGGCATGGTCTCGGAGCCGGTGAAGCGGCAGTTCGCGAGCCGGGGCATCCAGGTGATCTCGGCCTCGGCCGGGGTCGCGGCGGTCGCCCGCGAGATCGAGGCCCGGGACTCGGAGCCGATCGTCGTGGTCGGCGGCGGCCCCTGGGTCGCGGATGCCGTGCGCTCCCCGGAGCTGGAGGTCACGGCGTGACCGGCGAGGTCGCCATCGTCGGGATGGCGTGCGTGTTCCCGGGCGCGCCGGACGTCCAGGCCTACTGGGAGAACATCATCCACAAGGTGGACGCGGTCTCCGACCCGCCTCCCGAGTGGGAGGGGCAGCTCTTCCTCGATCCCGGGGTCGAGGCCAACGACCGGCTCTACTGCGCGCGCGGCGGGTACCTGGGGCGCTTGGCGGAGTTCCGCCCCGCCGAGTACGGCGTCATGCCGAGCTCGGTGGACGGCGCCGAGCCCGACCACTTCCTCGCCCTGCGCGCGGCCTTCGACGCCATCGCCGACGCCGGCTACCTCGGGCGGGACGTCGACCGCGAGCGCACCGAGGTGATCATCGGCCGCGGCACCTACGTGAACCGCGGCAACACCACCGTGATCCAGCACGGGATCGTGGTCGACTCGGTCCTCCGCATCCTCAGGCAGCTCCATCCGGAGCACGGCGACGAGGAGCTGGCCGCGATCAAACGGCAGCTCAAGGCCAGCCTGCCCGCCTTCAACGCGGAGACCGCGCCGGGTCTGGTGCCCAACATCATCTCGGGCCGCATCGCCAACCGCCTCGACTGCATGGGCCCCAACTTCATCGTCGACGCGGCCTGCGCGTCGTCGCTGGTCGCGGTCGACCTCGGGATGCGAGACCTCTTGAGCGGCCGCTGCGATCTCGCGGTGGTGGGCGGCGTGCACGCCTCGACCCCGCCGCCCATCGTGATGATCTTCTGCCAGCTCAAGGCCATCTCGAAGCGGGGGGAGATCCGGCCCTTCGACGCCCGCGCCGACGGGACCCTGCTCGGCGAGGGGGTCGGCATGGTGGTGCTGAAGCGCCGGGAGGACGCCGAGCGCGACGGGGACCGGGTCTACGCGATCGTGAAGGGCGTCGGGGTGGCGAGCGACGGCAAGGCCCTGGGGCTGCTCGCGCCCCGGCTCGAAGGCGAAGAGCTGGCCCTGCGCCGCGCCTACGAGGCGGCCGGCGTCTCCCCGTCCACCGTCGGCCTCATCGAAGCGCACGGCACCGCCACCGCGGTCGGCGACGTGGTGGAGATCGACGCCCTCAACCGGGTGTTCGGCCGCCGCGGGGGCGGCGCGCCGACCTGCGCGCTGGGATCGGTGAAGTCGATGATCAGCCACCTGATGCCGGCGTCGGGGATCGCGGGGCTGATCAAGGCCGTGCTGGCGCTCCACCACAAGGTGCTGCCGCCGACCATCCACTGCGAGGAGCCCAACCCGAAGCTGGGGCTGACGGACAGCGTCTTCTACCTCAACACCGAGACGCGTCCGTGGGTACACGGGTCGACCGCGGCGCCGCGCCGCGCGGGGGTCAACGCCTTCGGCTTCGGCGGCATCAACGCCCACGCGGTGCTGGAGGAGTACACGGGGCCGTCTCCGGCGCCGCCCGCCATGCAGCACGAGTGGGAGAGCGAGGTGTTCATCCTCTCGGGCCCGACCCGGGCCGACCTGATCGCGGAGGGCGAGCGCCTGCTCCGCTTCCTCGAGCCAGCGCCCCGGGCTCGCCTGCAGGACCTGGCCTATTCGCTGAACGTCGCGGCGGAGCCGAAGGCGACGCGCCTCGCCATCGTGGCCGGCTCGTTCGACGACCTCCGCCAGAAGCTCGGCCGCGCCCTCGCCCGGCTTCGCGACGAGACCTGCCTGCGCATCCGCGAGATCGAGGGGATCTACTTCTCCGCGACCCCCCTCGCGCGCGAGGGCTCTGTCGGCTTCGTGTTCCCGGGCGAGGGCTCCCAGTACGCGAACATGCTCGCGGATCTGTGCGTGCACTTCCCCGAGGTGCGGGCGGTCTTCGACTTCATGGACCGCGCGTTTTGCGCCCACCCGCGCGGGTACCTGCCGAGCCAGACCATCTTCCCGCCCCCGGCCCCGGGCGCCGCCGGGCCCCCTGGCGACGGCCCGACCCGCATCTACCGGATGGACTCGGGCGCGGAGGCCGTGTTCACGGCCAATCAGGCCCTGGCCGCCCTGCTCCGGGCCCTGGGCGTGAGGCCGCACGCCATGCTCGGGCACAGCACCGGCGAGCACTCGGCTCTGCTCGTTTCGGGCATGGTGAAGACGGGGAGCGACGAGGAGCTGATCGGGCACATCCTCGCCGTCAACTCGGTCTTCGAGCAGCTCCACACCAAGGGGGAGATCCCCCGCGGCATGCTGGTGGCGGTCGGCGGCGTTGACCTGCCGACGCTGCAGGCGATGGTGGCGCGGACCGGCGGCCGCGTGCACATCGCCATGGACAACTGCCCGCACCAGACCGTCCTGTGCGGCACCGAGGAGAGCCTCGGCGAGCTCACCCGCGAGCTGCAGGCGAAGCGCGGCATCTGCCAGACCCTTCCTTTCGCCCGGGCCTATCACACCCCGTGGTTCGAGGTCTTCTGCGAGCCGATGCGCGCGTATTTCAAGGGCGTCCACCTCGTCCCGACGGAGGTAGACCTTTACTCGTGCGTCACCGCCGAGCGTTATCCCGGCGATGCCGACGCCGTGCGCGAGCTGGTGGCCGCGCAGTGGGCGCGCACCGTGCGCTTCCGCGAGGCGATCCAGGCCATGTATCGCGACGGCGTGCGCATCTTCGTGGAGGTGGGGCCGCGGGCCAACCTCAGCGGGTTCATCGACGACATCCTGCGCGGCCAGCGCTACGTGGCCATCCCGTCCAACGTGCAGCACCGCTCGGGCCTCACCCAGCTCAACCACCTGGTGGCTCAGCTCTCCGCTCACGGCGTCGCCGTGCGCCTCGCGTATCTCTACGAGCGGCGCGCCCCGCGGGCGCTCGATCTGCAGGCCGCCTCGCCGGCGGGCGAAGCGGCCTCTCCCGCCGCGCGCCGCGTGAGGCTCGAGACGGGCCTGCAGCCTCTGCGCCTGCCGTCGGGCTTCTCGCTGCCCCGGGCGGCGAAGCCGGCCGAACCGGCACCGCCCCCGGCGCCGACGCCGTCGCGCCCGGCGGGCGCGGGACCGGTCCTGGGCCGGCACTTCCAGACGATGGAGCAGTTCCTGAAGGTGCAGGCGCAGGTGATGGGGAGCTATCTCGCCGGCCGAGGGGCGTCGGAAGTCCCCAAGACCGTGGCCCTCCCGGCGCCCTCGGCGGGCAACGGCCACCCCCCGGCGTTGCCGTTCGTCCAGAGCGTCACCGAGCTCGTGGCCGGACAGCGGGCGACGGTGATCCGTCGCTTCGACCTTGACGAAGACCTGCTGTTTCGCGAGCACACCCTGGGCCGGGTGGCGTCGGCCGAGGACCCCGGCCTGCGGGGCCTCCCGATCGTGCCCCTCACGATCACCATGGAGATGCTGGCGGAAGCGGGAGCCCTCCTGCAGCCCGGCCGCCTTCTGGTCGGCATGCGGAACGTCCGCGCCTATCGCTGGATCACGCTCGAAGAGCCGGACACCACGATCGAGCTCTCGGCCCGCGCGGGCACGGAGGGGCGGGGCGAGGTCGAGGTCGCCGCCCGCGAGCGGCGCCCCGACGGAACCTTCGGCCCGGCGATCGCCGAAGGCACGATGCGTTTCGCCGAGGCGTACCCGGCCGCCCCTCCGGCGGCGGAGTTCGCCCTGCGCGAGGAGAGGCCTTCCTCCTGGCGCCCCGAGCAGTTGTATCGGGAGGGCATGTTCCACGGACCCTGCTTCCAGGCGGTCAAGTCCGTCGAGCGCTTCGGAGGCGACGGCAACCGGGCGCGCCTCGAGGTGCTTCCCCGCGAGGGCCTGCTGCGCTCGAACCCATCGCCCGCTTTCCTGACCGATCCCGTGCTCCTGGACGCCGCGGGCCAGGTGCTGGCGTTCTGGGTGAAGGAGCGCTTCGGGATCCTCGTCGACGTGTTCCCCTATCGGCTCGAGGAGCTGCGGCTGTACGCGCCGCCGGCGGCCCCCGGCGCCGCCGTCGACTGCCGAGTCCGCGCCGAGCTCGTCGGCGAGAGCCAGACCCGCTGCGATATCGAGATCGTGGACGCGGCGGGGCGGATCCTCTGCGAGCTGAAGGGCTGGGAGGACCGGCGCTTCGAGCTGCCGGCGCCGTTCGTCCAGCTCCGGATCTCCCCCGCCGAGGTGCAACTCTCGACGCCCTGGGACGGCCCGCTGGCGGGGGTCTCCGCGGGCGCCGAGGTCGTCTCCTGCCGCCTCGAAAGCCTCACCGAGGGCTTCCTCGAGGCCAGCGGTGGCATCTGGCTGAAGGTGCTCGCCCACCTCGTGCTGAGCCGGCGCGAGCGGGAGACATGGAGAGGCATGAAGGCGGTGCCCAAGCGGCGCCGGGAGTGGCTGCTCGGCCGCGCGGTGGCCAAGGACGCCGTCCGCCAGCTCGTTCACCGGAGCTTCGGGCTGAGGCTGTGCCCCGCCGACGTCGAGATACTGTCCGACGAGCGCGGCCGCCCCGCAGTGCGGGGGGCCTGGGCGGCCCGGCTCGGCGTGGCCCCCGCCGTCTCGATCTCGCACAGCAACGGCGTGGCGGTGGCGCTGGCGTCCCTGGAGCGCGACCGCCTGCTCGGCGTCGATATCGAATCGGTGAGCCGGCGGCGCCCCGGGTTCGAGAAGGTCGCCTTCACCGCCCAGGAGCAGCAGATCGTCGCCGCGCTCGGCGAAGAACAGCAGCTCGAATGGTACCTGCGGCTCTGGTGCGCGAAGGAGGCCGCGGGCAAGGCGCTCGGCCGCGGGCTGGCGGACGGGCTGTACGCGTTTGAGGTGAAGGCCGCCGAGATCGACGCCGGCGCGGTCCGCCTCCAGCTGGGGGCCTCGCTGAGCGCCCAGATCCCCGAGCTGGGCGGCCGGGAGATCCTCACCTACACGACTCGCGAGGGGGATTTCGTCTCGTCCGCGGTGGTCCACCGCGCGGCGCCGGTGGCACGCCGGCAGCTCGGGGATTGAAGAAGCGAGGACTCGAGGAGCGAGGCCCATGAGACCGGCGCGGGACGAGATCGAGTCGTATGTGGTCAAGCTGCTCCAGGAGCTGGCTCGCGACTGGGAACACTCCACCACCGTCGGCGCCGAGACCGGCCTCTTTTCCGACCTCGGATTCGAGTCCCTGGACGCCGTCGTCCTGGGCACCGCGATCCAGGAGCACTACGACCGCCCGATGCCCTTCGCGGAGCTGCTGGCGGACGTGGGCCAGCGGGCGGTCAGGGACCTGACCGTCGGCGAGCTGGTCGGGTTCGTCGAGTCGCACTTGGCGGCGGAGGCTCAGGAGGCGTGATGGGGGTCGAGGTTCTGCTGATCGGTCTGGACGGCGCCACCTTCTCGGTGCTCGATCCGATGGTCGCCCGCGGGGTGATGCCGTTCCTCGGCCGCTTCCTGGCCGAGGGCGTCCGGGCCGACCTCCGCACGATCGTGCCGCCGCTCACTCCGCCGGCCTGGACGTCGCTGATGACCGGGCGCTCGCCCGGTCATCACGGCGTCTTCGACTTCTTCCGGATGGATTCCGCCCAGAGCCGACACATCCGCTTCTCGAACTCCCACGACGTGAGCGTCCCCACCCTCTGGGACGCCGCCACCGCGGCCGGGCTGAGGGTCACGGCGCTGAACTTCCCCCTTATGTTCCCGCCACCGAAGGTCGCGGGGCATGTCGTGCCGGGCTGGGTGCCCTGGCGGCAGCTCCGCCTGGCCTGCCATCCCCCCGACCTCTTCGACCGGCTCAAGGCCCGGCCCGGCTTCGAGCCGCGCGAGCTGGCCATGGACATCAAGCTGGAGGAGCGCGCGACCGAGGGCTGCTCCAACGCCGAAGAGTACGCGCCGTGGATCGAGCTCCACACCCGCCGGGAGGGCCACTGGTTCGAGATCTTCCGCCACCTCTTCGAGACCGAGCCCTCCGACCTCACGGCGGTGCTGTTCGACGGGGTGGACAAGCTCCAGCACCTCTGCTGGCGCTTCATCGACTGCGATACCGACACGGCCTGGGGGGCCGAATGGGAGCGGCGCGCCCACGAGCTGTGCCTCGCATACTTCCGGCACCTGGACGGCGTCATCGAGCGCATGTGCGCGATGGTGGGGCGCGAAGCGGCGGTGGTGATCGCGTCGGATCACGGCTTCGGCCCGACCCGCCGGGTCTTCCACGTCAACGCCTGGCTGCAGCGGCAAGGGTATCTGGCCTGGTCGGAGGCGCAGCTCGCCCGGCAGACCGAAAGAACGGCCTTGCTCGGGGTGGGGCAGGTGGCGCGGCACACGTTCCTGATGGACTGGGACCGGACCCGCGCCTTCGCCACCACCCCCACGAGCAACGGGATCTTCATCGTGCGAGGGAATGGTGCGGGGCGGGGCGTGCCGGACGCCCAGTACCACGCCTTCCGCGAGCGGCTCGTTCGCGAGCTCCTGGCCGAGCGGGACCCCGCCACGGGCGAGCCCCTGATCAGCCGGGTCGACACGCGCGAAGCGGCGTTCCCGGGGCCGTTCACGTCGATGGCTCCCGACCTCACGCTCTCCCTGGCCGACGGCGGGCTCGTGTCGATCCTGCCGAGCGACCGCCTCGTCTCGCCGCGGCCCGCCGTGGCGGGCTCCCACCGCCCGCTCGGAGTATTCCTGGCCAGGGGGCCCGGGATCCGCCGGGGGGCGAACGCGGGCGAGCTCTCGATCCTGGACGTCGCCCCGATCCTGCTCTACGGTCTGGGGCTGCCGGTGCCAGAGGACCTCGAAGGACGCGTGCCGGAAGAGGTGTTCGACGGCGAGGCCTTGAGACGGAGGCCGGTCGAGCTCGGCCGGGCCACCGAGACGCCGGCGGCGCCGCCCGCGCCGGAGAAGGATCACGCCCCCGCGCCCGCCTTCGGGGAGGCCGAGGAAGCGGCGGTCATGAAGCGGCTGCAGGAACTGGGATACATCGAATAAGGGGTCACGCGCTCGGATCGGCCCAGGGAACAACCCGATGCCAAAGATCAACGTCGACGGGATCAACCTTCACTACCTCAGGGTGGGCCACGGACCGGACGTGGTCATGCTCCATGGCTTCCTGGGCAACCTCGCGGTCTGGCACTTGAACATCGTGCCCGCGTTGCGGCGCCAGTTCCGCGTCACCACCCCCGACCTCCGCGGCCACGGCTACTCCGACGTCACCCCGTCGGGGTACACGACCGAGAGCCTGGCCGAGGACCTCAAGGGCTTCCTCGACGGCTCCGGTATCGAGCGCCCGATGCTCGCTGGCCACAGCTTCGGCGCCGACATCTGCCTGCACTTCGCGTTGCTCTACCCCGACCGCGTCTCCCGGATCGTGGCCATCGAGCCCGGGCTGGCGGCCCTCGTCCACCAGCGCAAGGACCAGGAGTGGGAGGGCTGGAGCTACTGGGTGTCGAAGCTCGAGGAGGTCGGGCTGACCGTGCCCGCCGACAAGCGGACCGATCTCGACTACCTCCTCAACTTGAGCCTGCAGACGCCCAAGTTCTACGGTCCGGCCCGCGGGCTCCCGCGCAACCGCGGCCCGCTCATCAACCTGATCCGCAACACCACCCTGATCAAGGACTACGAGGAGCCGGGGAGCCTGACCCTGGACGCGGTGGGCCGCATCGCTACGCCGACGTTCCTCGTCTATGGAGAGAAATCGCACTTCCTGAAGTCGTACGAGTACCTGCGGCTCGCGCTGCCCCACTGCACGACCGCGCTGCTCCCCGGGGGTGAGCATTTCGGCCCCCTCGAGCAGCCCGCGGAGCTCACGGAGCACATCCGGCGCTTCTTCGGTGGGACGGAACCGCCGCGGCCGGCCCCTTCTTTCGCCGCCCTCGGCGCCGGCCTGGGGGCGGGCGTGCGCGAGCCGCAGGGGAACTAGCCCCGGCGACGACATCGGCGAGCTGCCCATGGGCAATCAGGGACGAGACAGCGTGCTGGTGACGGGAGGAGCGGGCAGCCTCGGCCTCGAGACCGCGCTGACCCTGGCCGCGCGTGGCTTCCGCGTCTTCGCCGGCGTCCGCGACCCCGCCCAGCAGGCGGGAATCCGTGATGCCGCGCGCCAGCGCGGCGTCGCGGTCGACACGGTGCGGCTCGACCTCACCGACGAGGCGTCGATCGCCGAGGCCATCCGGTCCATCGTCGACGCCTCCGGCCATCTCTATGGCGTCGTCAACAACGCGGGCATCAACCTGCGTGGCTACTTCGAGGACCTCGACGAAGCCGAGATCCGGGACGTGTTCGAGGTCAACGTGTTCGGCACCATGAGGGTAGCGCGCCACGCCCTCCCGCACCTGCGGGGGGCGCGCCGCGGGCGGATCGTGATCATGAGCTCCGTCGCGGGCCGTATCGGGTCGATGGGCCTCACTGCCTACGTGGCCAGTAAGTTCGCCCTCGAGGGTTTCGCGGAGTCCCTGTCTCTCGAGGTGGAGCCTCTTGGCATCCGGGTGGCGATCATCGAGCCGGGCATCGTCCAGACCTCCATCTGGGGGAAGAACCGAAGGATCGCCCCCCGCGCCCTCGACCCGGCGCGTCCCTACTACGAGTGGTTCCGGTGCGTCGAGCAGGAAGCGGATAAGCTGGTGCGAAGTTCCAAGCTGACCCCGGGCGCGGTGGCGGCGGGAGTGGCGCGCGCCCTCACCGACCGCAACCCTCGCTTGCGCTACACGATCGGCCGCCGGGCGTCGCTCGTCGTCGCCTTGCGCCGGCATCTCCCGGGCGAGCTGTTCGAGCGCCTCTACTTCGGCGAAGTGCTGCGCCGGGTCACGGGACGGCGTGGCTTCGCCGGGCCGAGCCACTAGAAGGTCATGGCTCCCTCCCTGGCCGGACGCAACCGCCTGCCGGCGGCGGTGCTGCTGGCCTACGGGGTTGGTGAGATCGCGGTGACGATCAGCATGGTGCTCTTCGGACTGTTCATCCTGTTCTTCTACACCTCGGTGATGCAGCTCCCCTCGACCCTGGCCGGGATCGGGGCCTCGGCCGGCCTGCTTTGGGACGCGGTCATCGATCCCTACATCGGCTACCGGTCCGACAACCACGTCGGCCGCCTCGGCCGCCGCCATGGCTACATGCTCGCCGGCGCCCTGGGCACGGGCGTGACGTTCTGGCTCCTGCTCAGCCCGCCTCGGGGCCTGGGCCCGGCCGCCCTTTTCGCCTGGCTCCTCGGCACGACGCTGCTCTTCCGTTTCGCGGGCGCGCTCTTCCGGATCCCCTACCTCGGCCTGGGGGCCGAGCTCAGTCGGGACTACCACGAGCGCACGACCATCGTGGGGGTGCGGTCCTTCTTCGGCCTCTGCGGCACCCTGGCCGCGGCCACGCTTTCCTTCGCCCTGTTCTTCCCCAATCGGGTGCCGGGCGTCGATCCCAAGCTCGACTATGCCGGCTATCCGCGGATGGGCCTGGCCTTCGGCCTTGCCATGACGGTGGCCGGCCTGCTCTCGGCCGTAGGCACGTTCGCGCGCCGCCATGGCGCCGCCCGGACGCCGTCGTCGGACGCCCCGCGCTTCTGGCGTGGTTTCGCGTCGGCCTGGCAGAGCCGCGCGTTCCGGAGCGTCTGGCTGGCCTTTACGCTCTTCTTCTTCGCGGTGGTCCTGAACGCGGCCCTGGCCATCCACTACTTCACTTGGTACGTGCAGATCGTCGACAGCCGGGCTCTCGGCCGGCTCCAGTTGTGCTTCTACGTCGGCGCCCTGGCGGGCGTGGTCCCGTGGGTCCGCATGGCGCGGCGGATGGAAAAGCGGTCGCTGTGCCTGGTCGCGCTGGTGCTTATCGCGGGGCTCATCTCCCTCGCGGCCATCCTCTTCGGCGAGGGGAGCCTCTTCGGCACCGGCAACGCGCTGCCTCTTCTTCTCGGCAACCTCCTTGCGGGCGGTTTCGCGGGCGCGCTGTGGGTGCTGCCGGGCTCGATGCTGGCCGACGTGGCCGACGAGGACGAGCTGCGCACCGGCCAGCGGCGCGAAGGGCTCTTCTTCGGTCTGCTCAGCTTCGGCGAGAAGATCGCGGCCGGCGCGGCTCTGCTCGCGGCCGGCGTCCTGCTCGACGCCTTCGTGGGATTCGTGCCGGGCGTAGCGCCGACGGAAGCAGCCGTCCTTCGGATCGGACTGCTCTACGCCGCACTCCCGGCAGTGATCCTGGCCGCCGCCGCCCTCTCGGCCGCCGGCTACCGACTCGACCGCCGGTCGGTGCTCGAGGTCCAAGAGCAGCTCTGGCGGCGCGAGGCCCCGCCGCCGGACGCCGCCGGCGAGGAGTTGGGAGGGGTCGTCGGCGCATCGGTCGTCGGGTGACCACGAGGCACATGGTGACCTTCGAATCCCCGCGAAGCCCCGGACCCGAGCCGCACGCCAACGCGGAAACCGTGCTGGTCACCGGCGCCGGCTCCGGCATGGGTCTCGAGTGCGCGCTGCACCTGGCGGCCTCGGGCTATCGCGTGTTCGCGTCAGTGCTGGACGAGGCCGAGGCGGAGGCGCTGGGCGCCGAGGCCCGCGCGCGCGGCCTCGCCCTGCGGGCCCTGCTCATGGACGTCACCCGGTCGGAGGAGATCAGGGCCGCCGTCGACACCATGATGGCCGAAGCGGGCCGCATCGACGCCCTCGTGCAGTTCGCGGGCATGGGGCTGCGCGGCTTCTTCGAGGACCTGACGCTGGACGAGGTGCGCCGGGTCTACGAAGTGAACGTGTTCGGCACCATGGCCGTCACCCAGGCGGTGCTGCCATGGATGCGGGCCGCACGGCGGGGTCGCATCGTCATCACCACCTCGGCCGCCGGCCGGATGGGCTCCATGAGCATCAGCGGCTATGCTTCGTCGAAGTTCGCCGTCGAGGGCTTCGCCGAGTGTCTGGGGCAGGAGGTGGCGCCGTTCGGCATCCACGTCTCGCTCCTCGAGCCCGGCCTCGTCTTCACCGAGCACTTCACCCGCAACCGCAACCGGGCCGCCCGCGCCGTGGACTCCTCGAGCCCGTACTACGCCTGGTTCTGCCAGCACGAGAAGATGGTGGACGAACTGCTGCGTCGCAACCGCTTTACGAAGGTGGACGTCGCCCGGATGGTCCACCGGATTCTGACCTCGCGGCGGCCCCGGCTGCGGTACGTGGTGGGCGCGAAGGCGAAGCTGATTCTCGGCCTGCGGCGGCACTTGCCGGGGGAGCTGTTCGAGCGGATCTACTGGGGCATCGTGCGCCGCCTCGTGACGTCGCCACGGCGGCCGGCACGGGGGCTCAGCGGCCTCGCGGAGTCGGATCGATGAACGAGTTTCTGCGCGCGGACGTGACGAGTAGGAAGCGATGAAGGTCGCGATCTTGTGCGGCGGGATGGGGACCCGGCTCAGCGAAGAGACTGCGGTGCGCCCGAAGCCGATGGTCGACATCGGCGGCCGGCCGATCCTGTGGCACATCATGAAGGGCTTCGCCGAGTACGGCTTCAGCGAGTTCGTCCTGGCCCTCGGTTACAAGGGCGACGTGATCAAGGACTACTTTCTGAAGTACCGCAGCCATGCCACGAGCCTGACGGTGGAGCTCGGCTCGGGCGAGGTCATGCTGCACGATGGCCAATGCGAGAACTGGACGGTGCACCTGCTCGACACTGGCCAGCACACCATGACCGGGGGTCGCGTGAAGCGGGTGGCCCGGTTCATCGGACCCGAGCCATTCATCCTTACGTACGGAGATGGACTGTGCAACGTCGACTTCCGCGAGCTGGTCGCGTTCCATCGCCGCCACGGGCGGCGCGCAACGGTGACCGCCGTCCGTCCGCCGACCCGCTTCGGCGACCTAACGATCGAAGGCGAGGTTGTGACCAACTTCCAGGAGAAGCCGCAGATCGGAGAGGGCTGGATCAATGGCGGCTTCTTCGTGGTCGAGCCGGCGGCGGCCGACTATGCGAGTGGCGACGAGATCGTCTGGGAGCGCGAGCCCATCGAACGCCTCGCGCGCGAAGGGGAGCTCGTCGCGTACCGTCACCGCGGCTTCTGGCGGTGCATGGACACGGTACGCGACGTGCGGCTCCTCGAGGGGATGTGGGAGAGCGGCCGGGCGGAGTGGAAGGTGTGGAAGTAAGGCGACGTGCCGACGGCTGGTGGGCCGGACGGCCGGTGTTCGTCACCGGGTGCAGCGGGCTGCTCGGGAGCTGGCTGTGTCGCGCCCTCTGGGATCTCGGCGCCCGCGTGCGGGGACTGGCGCATGGACGCCCGCCCGCGGGGGGGGCGTTCGATCGGTTTGACCTCGCCGAGCGCATCGGCCTCGTAGTGGGCGACGTGACGGACGCGGCCCTGCTCGACCGCGCGATGGCCGACCTCGGTGGGGGTTGTGTGTTCCACCTGGCGGCGCAATCGCAGGTGCCGGCAGCGCGGCGCGATCCGGGCGCGACCTTCGAGACCAATGTGCGCGGCACGTGGCTGGTGCTGGAGGCCGCCCGCCGGGGGCCTACGCCGGCCGCCGTCGTCCTGGCCTCGAGCGTCGCGGTCTACAGTGATCAGCGCGGGCAGCCGCACGAGGAGGGGGAACCGCTGCCGGCCGTGGCTTCGCCCTATGCCGCATCGAAGGCCTGCGCCGAGCTGATCGGCTTGAGTTGCCACCGCGCGGTCGGGCTGCCGGTGGGCGTCGCCCGCTGCAGCAACCTCTATGGCGGCGGCGACACGAACATGGGCCGGATCGTGCCCGGCGCGATCCGGGCCATGTTGAAGGGTGAGCCGCCGGTCATCCGCAGCGACGGGCGGGCCAGGCGGGACTACCTGTACGTCGAGGATGCCGTCCGTGGTTACCTCGCGCTGGCCGAGGCGATGGAGCGGCCCGGCGTGGTCGGGCAGATCTTCAACTTCGGCAGCGGACAAGTCGTGAGCGTGCTCGAACTGGTAGAGATGGTGCTGCACCTGGGCGGCTGCGACCACCTCACCCCGCTAGTGCTCGGCGAGTCATCGGACGAGGTTCCCGTGTCACCCGTGTCGGCGATCAGGGCGCGGCGCGTCCTCGGCTGGACCCCAGACGTTCCCCTGGAGGTCGGACTGACGGCCACGATCGACTGGCACCGGACGGCGGCGGCGCGCGCGCGTCCGGCTCTGCAGGCCCAATGATGCAACCGTTTCGCAATTTCTATGACGGTCGGACCGTGCTCGTCACCGGCCACACTGGCTTCAAAGGCTCCTGGCTGGCCACCTGGCTGACCCACCTGGGAGCTCGGGTGGTGGGCTACGCCCTCGAGCCGCCGAGCGACCCCTCGAACTTTGAGGTTTCGCGGTTAGCCCAGCGGATCGCGCACATCCATGGTGATGTCCGGGACGTCGATCGGCTCGTGACGACGTTCCGCGACCATCGCCCCGAGATCGTGTTCCACCTGGCCGCGCAATCGCTCGTCCGCCTGTCCTATCGCAAGCCGCGCGAGACCTTCGAGGTTAATCTGATGGGCACGGTGAACGTCCTCGAGGCCGCCCGGCAGACCGAGTCGGTCCGGGCGGTGGTGTCCATCACCAGCGACAAGTGCTACCGCAACGTCGAGTGGGTTTGGGGCTACCGCGAGGACGACGAACTGGGTGGCGACGACCCGTACAGCGGCAGCAAGGCGTGCGCCGAACTGGCCATAGCCGTCTATAGGAGCAAGTCCTTCCAGCAAGCGACCGACGGCGCGCGCAACCTATCCATCGCCTCCGCGCGCGCGAGCAACGTGATCGGCGGCGGCGACTGGGCGCTCGACCGCATCGTCCCCGACCTCGTGCGCGCGATCGCGGCCAGGCGGGATCTGGTAATGCGGAACCCGAACGCCACGCGGCCTTGGCAGCACGTCCTGGAGTCGCTCAGTGGCTATCTGTGGCTCGGTTCGCAGCTGGCGGACCGTCCCGAGCTGCGCTCCTCCTGGAACTTCGGACCGGTCGACGGTCCTTCGCGCACGGTCGAGGATGTCGTCAACGCCATGCTGCGGCAGTGGGCGTCTCCGGCCACCCGGCTGGTGGTCGAGCGCGACCGCAGGCTGCCCGAATCGACGCTGCTGCGGCTCGACTGTAGCAAGGCTCGCCATGACCTCGAGTGGCGCGCCACCTGGGACGTCGAGCGCACGCTCCAGGCCGTCGTGGCCTGGTACAAGCAATTCCACGGCTCGAACGGCGCGGACATGTTCCCGTATTCCATCCGCCAGATCGACGAGTACATCGCCGACGCGCGGGCGCAGAACATCCGCTGGGCGACCGCCGGCGAGTGAGGGGGGATTCGCGATGGCGACATCACCGTTTGCCTGCCGGGCCTGTGATCGCACGAGCACGACCGTGCTCCTCGACATGGGCCGGTTGCCGCTGGCGACGAGTTCGTCGCGTCGGCGGAGGACACTGACGATCGCTTCACCGAGAATCTGACCCTGGTGATGTGCGATGCGTGCGGGCTGTTCCAGATCCGCAAGGAAGTGCCGCGCGAGAAGTTCTTCAGCTCGTACCTCTGGGTGTCGGGAACCTCGGAGACGGACCTGATCTCGGTCATCGGCGACGCGAACCCACGGAAGCAGGGCCTGCTCTGTCCCGGCGTACGGATCCCGGTGGTTTCGCCCGCCGATGTGATGGCGCAGGCCCCGGACTACATCATGATCGGCGCCTGGAACTTCAAAGACGAGATGATCCGCTTCTTCCGCGAGAAGATGGGCTACCGCAGCCGCTTCATCGTGCCGTTGCCGATGCCGACCGTAGAGGAGTGACCCGCGCATGGCCCGGTTCCTGATGGCGGTGTGGCCCATTCCCGGCCACTACTACCCGAATCTCGCCGTGGCCCACGCGCTACGCGCCCGCGGGCACGACGTGGCGTTCCTGACCGGGAGTCGGGCCCGCGAGGTGATCGAGCGGCAAGGGTTCGCGTGTTTCACGTTTCACCACGTGGACGAGCGCGGCCTCGACAAGATCTTCTTCGAGGCCCAGCCAAACCGCCCGTGGTGGAAGCCGCCGATTCTGGTGCAACGGGCGCGCACATACGACTGGCTGGTCGGGCTGTTGCCCGGGCAGGTTCCGGACGTCGAAGACGCTTCCGAGCGCTGGGAGCCCGATGTCATCGTCTGCGACCCGACGTTCTGGGGCGCCTTTCTCGTGATGCCCGAGCGGCGCGGGATTCCGGTGGCTATCTTCGTCTACCTCCCGTTCTGTCCCGCCGCCGGACCCGGCATCCCGCCGCTGGGGTTCGGCCTGCCGGCGGCGTCCGGCGGCGTGGCGCGGCTGCAGCTGGCCGCCGCCCGCAGCCTCTTCTGGATGGCCACCAGAGGCTTCCGTGAGGCCGCCAACGAGCTTCGCCGCCAGCATGGCCTGCGGCCGATCGACGTGTCGGTATCCGAGTTTGGCCTCGCCATGCCGCTCTATCTCATCGCGGGCACGCCGGAGCTCGACTTCGATCGCCGGGGTCTGCCGGCATCGGTGCACTACGTGGGTCCGTGCATCTGGGAGCGGCCGAGGACGGGGCCGCCCCCCGACTGGCTGAAGACGCGACGGCGCGACCAGCCCTGGGTGCACGTCACCGAAGGCACGATCCACACCCAGGCCCCGCTCGTTTCCCGCGCCGCCGTCCAGGGCCTGGCCGACCTGCCGGTGCAGGTCATCATCTCGACCAGCGTGCCCGGCGATACCGTCTCCCTCGGCCTCGGGCCGATCGCACCCAACATCCAGCTCGAGCACTGGGTGAACATCCACTACTCCTCGCTGCTTCCACTGACCGACCTCGTCGTCACCACCGGCGGCGCGGGCACCGTGCTTTCGTCCCTCCGGGCGGGCGTCCCGGTCATCCTCGTCCCCACCGAATGGGACAAGCCCGACGTGGCGCAGCGGATCGTGGCCACCGGCGCGGGGCTGTGCCTCTCCCCGTCCGAGTGCAGGCGCGGCCGGCTCCGCGCCGCGGTCGAGAGGGTGCTCGGCGATCCGTCGTTCCGCGAGAACGCGCGGCGGCTGGCGGCGATCTTCGAGACGTACCGCGGCTCGGACGAAGCCGCCCGGCTGCTGGAGGACCTGAGCGCCCGCACCCAGCCGGCGGAAGCGCGGCTGAGCACCGCGGGGTGAGGCAGCCCGCCCGGACCAAGGTCCGGATGGCGGTACTGGCCCTGGCGTGCTGGCCCTGGCGCTTGACCAGTAACGAGCGCGAGGGGTACGCTCGATTACGTTTTTATCACTGATTCGTTCCCGAAGCGGAACTTCTCCTAGGAGCTCGACAATGAAGCCAGGGTATCTGCTGTTGGCCGCACTTCTCTTGGTCGGATTGGCCGTTGTCCCCCCGGGCGCCGAAGCGCAGCGAGGCCGGCGGATGCAGCGGGGAGGCGGTATCTCGAAGGATCAGTACCTGGCGGCGATGAGCGCTGCCCTCGACAGGCTCGGCGCGAACCAGCGGTCCCCCGGCCGCGGCCGAGTGCAGGTCCACGCGAACCTGTTCCTCGCCCATGAGGCCTTCATCGCGTCGACGCCGCTCGACACGCTGAAGCGCGCGGTTGACGCCTTCAAGGCGGCCGGCATCGCCCAGGTCGACCTGAACATGGGACTGTTTCCCTGGGCCGACGGGGACGAAGGCACCATGAAGAAGTACGACGCCATCGTCGAGCATATCCGGTCGTCCGGCATGCGGGTCGCCGTCAACCCCCAGTACTCGCCGGTGCGCCACAAGGTGAACGGCTTCGACGACTGGCGCCGCCAGGCGCTCCCGGTGTACGGCCAGATCGCCGGACGATACAAGCCCGACGTGTTCGTGGTCGTCCACGAGCCGACGACGATGGCATCGCGGCTGGGCGCGGGCCGCACTACTCCGTCCCAGTGGGCCGACTTCGCCCGCGAGGCGGCGAAGCTCGTGAAGGAGAAGTCGCCAAAGTCGCGCATCGGCGCGGGTGGTCTGGACACCGAGCAGGAGTACTTCAACGCGTTCGCCAAGCTGAAGGAGATCGACGTCCTGACCATGGACGTGTACAACCTGCGGTCCCGGCCCAGGTATGAGGAGATGGCTCGCACGGCCGGTCAGAACGGCAAGCCGGTCTACATTGAGGAGACCTGGCGGCCGCCCTATTTCCAGCCTGAGCCGGGCCGGACGCTCGACCAGATCTCCGCCAAGAGCGTGGGGGACGGCTCGTTCGAGGCGCTCGACGCCAAATGGATCCGGGCCATGGCATCTTGGGCGGCCGCGCACCGTGTGGAGGCGATCACGCCGTTTTGGATGCAGACGTTCTTCGCCTACGGTGGCGACGGCACTGAGGCGTTCGATCCGCAGTATCTGCGCCAGGTCATGGCCGCCATCGACAAGGGCGAGCGTACCGCAACCTACAAGGCGCTGCGGGATCTGGCGAGTTAGGCTGGCCCGGCATGATCCCCACGGAGCGAAACCCCGCGGCCGCCGTTCGCGGCCTCGGGTGCCCGGGCCTGCGGTTCGCGATGGTGGCCGCCGCGCTGCTGGCCGGCCCCGATTGCGGCAATCAGAGATCTCCGGGGTCGCCGGCGCCCACGCCTTCCCCCTCGTCTGCCGCCCGCGATCAGTACGTCGCGAAGATGAACCAGTCGCTCGACGCCTTGATCCAGCAAACGAGCCGCCTGCCGCAGAGTCCCCTCGTGTTCGGCGCCAACCTGATACTGGCCCACGAGGCATGGATCGACGCGGTTCCCCAGGACGCCCTCGAGCTGTGCGTCGACGCGTTCCGCGACGCCGGCGTCCGCCGCGTCGACATCAATATGGGATTGTTTCCCTGGCTCGATGAGGGCACGCCGCGCGGCGACCAGAACATCGCCAAGTACGACGCTGTCGTCCAGCGCATCCGCGCCGATGGCCTCCAGCTCGTCTTGAATCCGCAGTACTCGCCCACGTACCATCGGCTGTCTGGGTTCGATGAGTGGACCCAGAACGCTCTGAGCCTCTACGAGGAGATCGCCCGACGTTACCAGCCCGACATCCTGGTTGTGGTTCACGAGCCGACCACCATGGCGTCGCGCCTGGGCGTGAGTGTGACTCCCCAGCAGTGGGCCGACTTCGCGCAAAAGGCCGCCCAGGCCGTGAATCGCGTCTCCCGGCGCACGCGTCGCGGCGCCGGCGGCATCTACGGGGATGTCGCGCATTTCGGCGCGTTTGCCGCCCTGCCGGACATCGACGTACTGACGCTGGACATCTACGATGTGGACCAGCTCCCGACCTACACCGACATGGTGAGGATCGGCCGCCGGAGCGGCAAGCCCGTGTACATCGAGGAGACCTGGCGGACGCCCTTCGCGGTGCCGAGACCCGGCGACACGGCCGATACCATCGCCACCAGGGGCGTCGGCGACCAGGGGTTCCAGCCCCTGGACGCGAAATGGCTTCAGGCGTTGACCCAGTACGCCGGCGCGCTGGGTCTGGAAGCCATTACCCCCTCCTGGACTCAGGCCTTCTTCAAGTACGTGCCGGAAGGCGGTGGTGACGCGCTGGATCCCGCTTACACAGCCCAGGTCGTCCAGGCCCTTCGTAACGGAGAGCGGACGCAGACTTACTTGGCATTCAGCGCGCTTTCGAGACGATGAGGGAGCTCCTCACGATCTTCGTGGCGCAGTGACGACCCGCGACCCGCCCGCCGGTCACTTCCCGATCTAGAGCGGTGGGGGTATGTCGGGCACTGACTACAAGTAGGGGGAGACGCCGAGCAGAGTGAAGGCCTTCTGCTGCAGGGGCGTGGGGGGAGTGATCTTGTCGAAGGCTTCGATGTGCCACTCCACGTAGTAGGCCAGCATGCAGAGCAGGACGTGAGCGCGCACGCGCTCTGCCAGGCGATGGTTGATGGGCCGGATCTTGAGATCCACGGTCTTCAGGCAGCGGAAAGCGCGCTCGATCGCGGTCAGTCGCTTGTAGGAGCGCACCGCATCCTCGGAGGCCATACGCTGGCTCGTGAGGTTGGTGCGGATCACGTAGATCCCGTCCAGCGCCGCCTCGGCATCGATGTGGGGCTGGTTGCGGCTGTAGCGGAAGTGCTGCTCGGAGATTTCGATGTGGAAGTGCTTTCCCATCTTGAAGCGCCCAAGCACCCTGCCCACACGCAGTCCAATCTGGTCTTGGCCCTTGAGGCGGCGGCGGGCGCGGTTGGTGGCTACAGCCACCTTCTGCAGTTCCTTCTCAGTGGCCGCGAGCAGCTCCTCGCGCTTACGCCGGCGCTCCTCGGCCAGCAGGGGGTTTCTGCACACGATCAGCCGCTCGCCCGGATAGTCAGGAGATCTCGGCCAGGTCTTTTTCGCCGAACAGCGACAGTTGCAGCCAACCCCCTTCGGCCAGCTTGCGGATGGCGGGCCCGCGCAGTGCCGTAATCCATGAGACGCCGGGGGCCTTCTTAAGGTCTTGCTCGATGCGAGCCCGGGTGATCATCCCCCGGTCGCCCACCAGCACCAGCTCCTTGAGGGCGAAGCGTCCGCGGATCCTCTCCAGTTGCGCCGGCAGAGTCTTGGGATCCGCGGTGTTGCCCTCGAAGACCTCCACCGCCACCGGACAGCCCTCGCCATCCGTGAGCAGCCCGAAGACGATCTGAAGCTTGTCGTGCTTGCCGTCTCGGGAGTATCCCAAGCGCGCCAGCGGGCAATGCCGGCCCTCGAAGTAGGTCGAACTCACATCGTAGAGGATCAGGCTGGCTTCGCTCAGATGGCGCTCGGCCAAGGCGTTCTCCATGCGCTCTTGGCGCGGCAGCAGCCAGTCCATCGCCTCGTAGAGATCGTCCTCCTCCACGGCGCCCAGGCCGAGCAGTTCCCCCAGGGTGCTGTGGCGCGTCTGGGGGCTGAGGGCGCGCGCCAGCGCCAGCTTCGAGCGCGGGTTCAGGATCCGGGCCAGGATCATGGCGAGGCACAGGTCGCGCTCGCGGCTGCGCTTGGGGGCGATCAGCATGTCGAGCTTGAGCCGGCGCAAGCTGCCGAGAGCGGCGGCGACGTGGCCGTGCGGCCGGGAGCGGACGATCTCGAAAGCGTCCTCGAGGCTGGCGAGGTTGGTGGCGCCACGCAGCACGGCGCGCAGCGCCTCGATCTTGGCTGCCGGCCAGTCGGAGATGTTGGCGAGGGTGCGCTTACGGACCTTGTCGTGCTCTCGATAGGACACGCGGAGCAAGATGGCAGGGCGGGAGTTCCGGTTCAACTTCGGCCTAGCATGGAACTCGTCGGAGGTGTTCCCTGATGCTCACCGCGTGGTGTTGATCCAGGCCGAGACATTGTCCGGAACGTCGCGTCGCCGTTGCCGAGCGGCACCAGACACCGATGGTGTCGTCGTCCCGGGCATGCCGAAGCGTCATTGAGCTACGGCACGACCGCGACGGCTTCCACCTCGATCAGGAGGCCCTCGCGGGCCAGGGCCTGGACGCCCAGGAGAGTGCTCGCCGGGAGCGCAGCCTCGCCCAGATGGAGGGCCCGGACCTCACGGAGCACCGCGAGGTGCTGCGGCCGGTAGCCCACGACATAGGTGTTGAGCTTGACCACGTCCGCGAACGAGGCCCCGGCGGCCTCCAGCGCCACCTGCAGGTTCTCGAAGGCCTTGTCGGCCTGGGTCTTGAGGTCGCCCTTCCCCACGAGGTTCCCCTCGGCGTCGAGCGCCACCTGACCGGAGACGAAGACGTGCTTGCCCCCGCGGGTGGTGACCACGTGCGTGTAGCCCCGTGGCCGGCTGAGCCCGGCGGGATTGATCCGCTCTCGCGGCACGGAGCCGGCCCGGCGCTTCGCCGCGGGCCCGGCTTGCGGAGCGGCCACCGCGAGGACGAGAGCGGCCGCGAGGCCAGCGTGCTTCGCCCAGACGCGTGACGTCATGATGCCCTCCTGTTTCCGTCCGTTCCCGGCCAGGGCAACGTTCAGGCCTTGGCCTTGGCCGCGCTGGCCGGCTTGGGGGCGTAGGGGTCGATGGGCCGGGCGAAGAGGTAGCCCTGGCCGAAGCGGATGCCGAGGTCGCGCAGGGCGGCCGCCTCCTCCAGGGTCTGGATCCCCTCCGCGATCACCGTCGCTCCCATGCCCACCGCCATCTCCATGATGGCCTTCACCACCTGCTGGCTGACCTTCTTCTGGTGGACGTCGCGCACCAGGGCCATGTCGATCTTCAGGTAGCTGGGCTTCAGGGTGGCCACGGTCTCGAGGCCCGAGTAGCCCGCCCCGAGGTCGTCGATCGCGAAGGAGAACCCGAGGTCGGTGAAGGCGTGCATGGCCTCCCGGTAGAGGTTCAGGTTCTCGATCACCTGCCGCTCGGTGATCTCGAGGGTCACGAAGCGCGGAGACAGCCGGGGACCGAGGTAATCCAGGACGCCCCCCCCGAGGAAGCTGGTGTCGCGGATGGTGGCGGGGACGGTGTTCACGAAGAGCCGTCCCGGGGAACCGAAGACCTCCCAGTCCACGAAGGCCTGGCGGCGGCAGGAGCGCTCCAGCTCCTCGGTGAGGCCGTGGCGCGCGGCCCGTCCGAAGAGGACCATGGGCAGCTCGACCTCGGAGCCGCGGGGGCCGCGGGAGAGGCCCTCCCAGCCCATGGACTGGCGCGACTCGATCTCCACGATCGGCTGGAAGGCGGTCCATATCTGCCGGTTGTAGATGATCTCGACCAGGCGCTCGCGCTGATCGCGGTCGCGCAGGCGGCGGCGCAGCTCGGCGGAGGCCATCGCGTCCTCGATGAGGCGCAGGATCTGGCGATCCTCGCTCTCCAGGGGGCTCCAGACCACGATCCCGTAGCCCACGTCGATGATCGGCCGCTCGCGCAGGTAGGGCAGGGTGAGCCGGCCCACCCGCGGGGTCAGGAACTCCTCCACCCGCTCCGCCAGCTTCCGGAGGTCGCTCACCACGAACGCGACCTCGCCGTGCCGCCGGCCGCCCAGGAAGAGCAGGAAGCGGTCCCCCTCGCGCTCGTCGCAGGCCAGGAGGTCGCCCTGGCGGAAGCGCTCCCGCATCTCCTCCAGCAGGGGATGGATCGCCGCGCGCAGGCTCTGGAAGGCGGCCCCCCCGTAGCTGCGCTCGATGTGGGCGAGGGGACCGAGGTCCACGAGGACCGCGGTCAGGCAACCCTGATCCCGGAGCAGTTTGCCCACCTGATCGTGCAGGTCCCTGAAGGTCGGGATCGTCATGACGCAACATTCTGCGCCGCCCCCCGTGCCGGTTCAAACCGCGGACGCGGCCCCGGAAGCGGCGACGCCCCCGCGGCCGGAGGCGCGCCAGAAGATCCCGCCGACCGCCATCAGCGGGACGAGGGCGTACACGGGCACCACGGTGGTGACGCCGCGGGTCACCCCTCCGGGCTTCCCGGGTGGCATAATAAAGGCTCTTGTCTCTTCGGCTGCCGACAACCCTGTTCGCCGTGCTGACCTTCGCGAGCACCCTGCTCGCTGAGCAGAGCGGCCCCATCGTGGTCCATCTGGCGGACGGGACGAACCTCCTGCTCCGCTCGTGGTCGTTCACCTACGAGTACGCGTCCGGCCGCCGGGGCGAGCCGCCCACCCTCGCGAGCACCGCGCACCGCGAGGCCCGGGACCTCTGGGCGGGCAAGAAGGCGATCCCGTTGATAGGGCGCACCCTCGAGATCCGGTACGCGCAGGAGAATCAGGTGGTCGAGGGCACGCTCCAGAAGGTCCCGGTGGCGCGCGGCTTCGTGCTCGTGTCGCGGGAGGGCAAGCGCGAGAGCCTCAAGGCCGACCCGCCCCACCAGGACCTGCTCGCCCCCGACGCCGCGGGCCGGCTCGTCCAGGCCCGCGCCCTCGACCTCCACGGGGAGACGATCGGGGGGACGCAGCGGGAGTTCTGCCTGCTGAGCTACTCCTTGCTCGTGGAATGCCCGGTGCAGGCGGACCAGCGAGTGGTGAAGATCCAGTTCCAGCCATGAGCATGCTTCGCGGTGGGGGGCCGCGCACGCGGCGCCTCCTGGCCTACCTGAAGCGCCGGGAGCGCACGAGCGCCGCGCGCCGGGGGACCCTGGACTGCTCGACCTATCCGCGCCTCTTCCACCGCCACGCGATCGTCTACACCGACACCGCGGACTTCACGCTCCGCACGGCCCGCGACGGGATCCTGCACTTCCTGATGGTGTTCGCGCGCGCGGTGTCCCGGGTGGAGCCGGTGCTCGCTCGGCACGGGGGAAAGCTGGTCAAGGTGGAAGCGGACAGCCTGCTCATGCGCTTTCCCGACGTGGAGGCGGCCTGCCGCGGGGTGGACACGGTGGAGGCGGTGCTGCGGCGCCTGAACCGGAGGCGCTCCGAGTCCGAGCAGCTCCACTTCAGCTACGGGATCGGATACGGCGACGTGCTCGACCTCGAGGGGGACCTGTTCGGCCTCGAAGTGAACCTGGCCAGCAAGCTCGGGGAGGACCTGGCCAAGCCGGGCGAGGCCCTGCTCACCCCCACCGCCGCCGCCGCCCTCGGCCCCTCCCTCCTGCGTCGGGTCGTCCCCTACCGCATCGTCACCTTCGGCAAGAGCTCGCTGCCCGTGCAGCGGCTCAGGCTCGCGCGACGGTAGGGGGCAGGCCGATCAACGGGCGAGCCGCGGAATCCATCGGGGAACGCGGCGGCAGTATTCGTCGAAAGCCGCGCCGAAGCGCCGGCGGTGAGCGGGCTCCTCATAGAGCACCGTGAACACGTGGAAGCCGAGGAACACGGCTCCCGCGTAGGCGAAGAGCCGGGAGGAGCCGAAGAGAGCCGCCTCGCCCACGAGCACGCTGACGACGCCCAGGTACATCGGATTCCGCGTGCGGGCATAGAGCCCGCGGTCGACGAGGTGGCGCGGGGGGTCGATGGGCGCCGGGGTCCCCTGCCCAAAGCGGCCGAACGCGTACGCGCACCAGGCGTAAAGGAGCGCCCCCGCCAGCATCAGCGGCCCTCCCACGAGCGCCCGAGCGCCTTCGACGCGCCACCCAGGGCCGCCTCGCAGCAGGAGCGAGGGCAGGAGCACCGTGATCGTGCCCGGTGCGACGAGCGTGAATAGCACGATCTTCAAGAACAGCCGCACGTGATCAGCCTCCGCTTCCCCAGGTTCCCATCCTCATGGCTTTCTCCCTTGCGTGATCACCTTCGGCTCCTTCCAGCGGCCCTCCGCCTGAAGGGCCCGGCGCAGCACGAACTCGATCTGCGCGTTCAGGCTGCGCAGGTCGTCGTTCGCCCAGCGTTGGAGCGCCTCCAGCACGGCGGGATCGGCGCGGAGAAGGAACGCCTTGCGCTCGGCCACCGGATCAGCGGTAGAGCGTCCCCGTGTTCACCACCGGCTGGGCCTCGCGGTCCGCGCACAGCACCACCAGCAGGTTGCTGACCATGGCCGCCTTGCGCTCCTCGTCGAGCTTCACCTGGGTGCTCCTGGAGAGCAGGTCCAGGGCCATCTCCACCATCCCCACCGCGCCCTCCACGATCTTCTGTCGGGCCGCGATGATCGCCCCGGCCTGCTGTCGCCGCAGCATCGCGGACGCGATCTCCGAGGCGTAGGCCAGGTGGCGGATGCGGGCCTCGATGACCTCCACCCCCGCCTTGGCCAGACGCTCCTGGATCTCGTCCCTCCCATGATGTCTATACGATATCACTTTGCAAGCTACGGGTCAAGGAGGGCAAACGCCCCGGGGGTATGCTTGGAGGTGGCGGCATGCTGGCGGTCTTCCTCTTGGTCGTCGCGGGAGCCGCGGGTCCGGAAGAGACTCCGGGCGACACGCCTGCTGCGGCCGAGGCACGCGAGAGGAAGCCGGTCCCGCGCCTGCGCCTCGGGAGCTTCGCCTACCCGTCGCTCCCCGAGCCCGCTTCCCCCACGCACGGGGCGGGGCTTCCCCGTTTCGACACCCACATCGATGTGAACGCCTGGGCCCGTCCGGACCCCAACGCGGCCATGGCCGTCTTCTGGCGGAAATGGAACCTGGACGACACCTCCATCTACGGCCGCGGCATCGCGGTGCAGGACACGAAGGGAGGCGGCTTCAACGTCCTGCCCCTCGTGGACTGGGGCCTCAAGAAATTGCGCGGGCGCAAGGAGAAGAGCCCGCCCCTGGACCTCGACAGCGCGGAAGCATCTCCGTCGCCTTGACCCTCAGGGCGCTGCGCGCCCCCTCCGGCCCAGCACGACGGCGACTGCGACCAGCGTCCAGGTCAGGAGGGCAAGGAGCACCAAGGCCGCATTCAGGTAGTGCCAGGCCGTGGCGCCGCGGCCCGGGAGCAGGCGGGCCAACGCCTCCCCGGGCCCGACCTCGAGCACGCTCACCGCGAGGGCAAGCGCGAGCAGCGTCCCCCAGAGGGCGAACGCCCAGACCACGAACAAGGCCGGACGGCCGAAGAGGCCGAGCCAGAGCTCGCGACCCCGCCGGCGGCGGCGGTCCGGACCGGCACCAGGATGAGTCACGGGGCTTGCTGGCCTGGGCCTACTTGATCGGCTCTCCGGCCTCGATCCGGGCCAGGTATTGAAGCAGCGTGGGCTCCTTGTGCCCCAGCGCGCGGGCCTTGCCCGCGGCCTTCTTGAAGTTGTCCGCGTCCTTGAGGCCGAAGTAGGCCCAGCCGAGGAAGGCGTAGGCCTGGTCGCTGTTGGGGGCGATGGCGGTGGCCTTCTCGAGGGCAGCCACGGCATCCTTGTAGCGCTTGGCCCCCACGTAGGCCTGGCCGAGGTAGATCCAGGCGTCGGCGCGGTTGTAGCCGGGGGCGGCGGTGACCTTGCCCAGCTCCTGGATGGCCGGGTCCAGTTGCTTCTGGGCGACGAGGGCCGCCCCGAAGTTCGTCCGGTAGGTGGTGTTGCCGGGGTCGAGGGCCACGGCCTTCTCGAGCGGTCCGAGGGCTGCGGCCGCGTTGCCCTTCAGCACGAGGTTGACGAAGCCGAGCTGGAACTGCGCCTCGGCGTTCTTCGGGTCGAGCTCCGTCGCCTTCGCCAGCTCCGCGATCGCCGGGTCCGCCTGCCGCTGGGCGGCGAGGGCTTTGCCGAGCATGACCCGCACCTCGGGCACCGTGGGGTTCTGGTCGCGCAAGGCGGTCAGGTCCTGCACCGCGAGGGCGGGCTGGCCCTGGGCCAGGTACTCGAGGGCCTTGGCCGCTTTCACCTCCACCGCGAGCCGCTGGGCGTCGGGATCGTTCTCGGCCATGGCGGCGGCGATGCTCGCGTCACCCACGGCGTCGCCCGCGCGGTTCAAGGCCATCTTGACCCGCGCGGACTCCTTGTAGGCGTCGATGGCCCCCGGCGCCGACTCGATCACCTGCCGCAGCATCGGCTCCGCCTCGGCCGCACGCCCGGTACGGCGCAGCACGCGGGCCAGGCCGATGGTGGCGGAGGCGAGCTTCGGCTCCTTGGCCAGGGCCTGGCGGTACGCCGCCTCGGCCGCGGCCAGGTCGCCCTTGGCCTCCTGGGCGTAGCCGAGCGCCGTGGCCGCGGGAGCGCCGCCACCCGCGGCCCCCGCCTTCTGCGCGAGATCCACCGCTTCGTCGGCCCTGCCCTCGTGGGCCCGGAGCCGCGACAGGGCGATGGTGGGCCAGACGCCGCTCGGATCGGCGGCGGCCGCGGCCTGGGCGCTGGCCGGGGCCTCGGCCATGCCCCGCGCGTCCTGCAGGACGGCCAGCCGCCCGAAGGCCTCGCCCTTGGCGGCGCCCCCGAGCTTGTCCGCGGCCGCGCGGTAGGCGTCGATGGCGAGGTCCACGTCGTACTTGGACTCCAGGGCACGGCCCAGCCGGAGCGAAGCCTCCCCCGCCGTGGCCTCCGCACCCTGGGCCTTCCGGAGCAGGTCGATCGCGCCGTCCAGGTCGCCGGCCGCGCTCTTCTCCTCGGCCTGCTTCAGCAGGTCCGCGGGGACGGCCGAGACCGGCTTCTTCTCGTCCTTCTTCTTGCCCTTCTCCTGGGCGCCGGCGGAGAAAGCCAAGAGCAGGGTGAGCACGAAGACCCATCGAGTCATGGGACGCCTCCCGGTCTGCATCGAGGGACCACCGTTTCCTTGGCGTGATTTCGAGCCGGACCGATCCTAGGCTCCGCGCGCCGCCATCGTCAAGGCGCGAGAGGATTAGGATGGTGGGAATGAAGACGCGGAGCTGGACATGGAATAGCGGTCCCTCCCCCCAACGTGGGGGAGGATAGGAGGGGGGGTCGACGAACGACGGGGGTCGATGAATGACTGAGCGCACCCACTTCCGAACCTGCCACCTCTGCGAGGCCATGTGCGGGGTTGCGATCGAGGTGGAGGGGGAGCGGATCCTCTCGATCCGCGGGGACAAGGACGACCCGTTCAGCCGCGGGCACATCTGCCCGAAGGCGGTGGCCCTCAAGGACGTCCACGAGGACCCCGACCGCCTGCGCCGTCCGCTGCGCCGGACCGCGGGAGGCTGGGTCGAGGTGGGCTGGGGCGAAGCGCTGGACGAGGCGGCCGAGCGCCTGGCCGCGGTCCAGAAGGCCCACGGGCGGAACGCGGTGACGATCTACCAGGGCAACCCCGTGGTCCACAACCACGGCTCGGTCCTCTTCTCCCAGCTCCTGTTGAAGAGCCTGGGTAGCCGCAGCCGCTATTCCGCCACGTCCGTCGACCAGCTCCCCCAGATGCTGGCCTCGTTGCTGATGTTCGGCCACCAGCTCCTGCTGCCGATCCCGGACCTCGACCGCACCGACTTCCTGCTCATCCTCGGCGCGAACCCCCTGGCCTCGAACGGCAGCCTCATGACCGCGCCCGGGGTGGAGAAGCGGCTCCACGCGATCCGCACCCGGGGGGGCCGGGTCGTCGTGGTGGACCCGCGGCGGACCGAGACCGCGGCCGCCGCCGACCAGCACCTGCCCATCCGCCCGGGAGCCGACGTTTTCCTGCTGGCGGCCCTGATCCACGCGCTGTTCGCGGAGGAGCGCGTGCACGTGGGCCGGCTGGCCGACGGCACCGACGGCCTGCATGTCCTCGCGGACGCCGTGAAGCCCTTCGCGCCCGAGGCGGTGGCCGCCCGCACCGGGCTCGAGGCGGGCGCGATACGCGCCCTGGCCCGCGACTTCGGCGCCGCTCCGTCCGCCGTGGCCTACGGCCGGGTCGGGGTCTGCGCCCAGGAGTTCGGGGGCCTGGCCTCGTGGCTGGTGAACGCGCTCAACGTCGTGACCGGGAACCTCGACCGGCCCGGAGGGGCGATGTTCCCGCGGCCGGCGGCGGACGTCGTCGCCTTCGCGGACCGCATCGGGCAGCGCGGCCACTTCGACAAGGGACGGAGCCGGGTCCGCGGCCTGCCCGAGTTCTCCGGCGAGTGGCCGGTGGCGACCCTGGCCGACGAGATCGAGACCCCGGGACCCGGCCAGGTGCGCGCGCTCCTCACGAACGCGGGGAACCCCGTGCTCTCCGCCCCCAACGGGGCGCGCCTCGACCGCGCCCTCGGGACCCTCGAGTTCATGGTCTCGATCGACGTCTACCGCAACGAGACCACGCGCCATGCCCACTTGATCCTGCCCCCGGCCTTCGGCCTCGAGCGCTCGCATTACGACCTCGTGTTCCACGCCCTGGCCGTGCGCAACACCGCGAAGTACTCGCCGGCGCTCTTCCCTCCGGCCCCCGGCGCGCGCCATGACTGGCAGATCCTGCTCGAGCTGGCGGCGCGCCTCGAAGCGGCGCGAGACGGTGCGAGCCTTCCCAAATGGTTGAAGCGCGCGTTCCTCCGCACCCTCGGTCCCGACGGGATCGTCCGCCTCCTGGTGCGCTTCGGGCCCCATGGGCCGGGGCTGGTCCCGTTCCGCCGCGGCCTCACCCTCGGCCGGCTGAAGAAGCAGCCGCACGGAGTCGATCTCGGGCCGCTCGAGCCGTCCCTGCCCGGGCGCCTCTACACGCGCGCCCGGCGGATCGACCTTGCCCCGACCCGGCTGGTCGAGGACCTGCGGCGAGCCTTCGTGTCCCTGTCGACCGAAGCGAGGGGGGACGGCGGGCTGGAGCTGATCGGGCGGCGCGAGCTGCGGAGCAACAACTCGTGGATGCACAACTGCGAGCGGCTCGTGAAGGGCCGCGACCGGTGCACGCTGCTCATGAGCCCGGAAGACGCGAGCCGGCGGCGCCTGACGAGCGGCCAGCGGGTCCGGGTGACCTCCCGGGTCGGCTCGGTGGAGGTCGCGCTCGAGGTTTCCGACGCGATGCGGTCCGGGGTGGTGAGCCTGCCCCACGGTTGGGGGCACGGACGGGCGGGGACCGCCCTCCGGGTCGCGAGCGCCGTGCCCGGAGTGAGCCTGAACGACCTGACGGACGACCTGCGGGTCGACCCCCTCTCCGGCAATGCCGCCTTCAGCGGGGTCCCCGTGGAGGTGACGAGCCGGTAGGCTGTGTCACTTGGCGCGCTGGCCGCGAAAGAGGGCTGTTGCCCGCTGATCTGGCGGCGACTTTCCAGGGTGTAGAGCCCTGACGAGGGAACATTTCTTCAGGGGTAATGCCCGCCGCTC